>Ga0256836_1000324_pt1 | contig 27278 bp, 25 predicted proteins | sample 4561380metaG_FD_185974 | JGI IMG/M metagenome (GOLD analysis project Ga0256836, IMG submission 185974) | Hydrothermal vent microbial communities from Guaymas Basin, Mexico - 4561-380 | ecosystem: Environmental > Aquatic > Marine > Hydrothermal vents | place: Mexico: Guaymas Basin | collected...
CTCTTATAAAAGATGGCTCAGTAGAAAATGCAGATAAAATAATCGAAGTATTTATTACAGCAGAAGATAATTCTAAAGAGTTATTTTTAGCTCTTAGCGAACTTTAATACTTTTTAGTAAACTTTTAGCTATACTTATTTCAGATAAATATTCCAAAAAGGGTTTTTATGTTAAATAAAAGTTTCAAGTTTGTAATAAGTATAGTAGTTGTTTTTGCCTTCTCCTCTCTTTCAGCAGCAGAGTTAAGCAAAGAGAGAATCAATCAAGTTCTCAAAGAAGCTTATTCAAAGTATAAGGGAGATGTTGGTGGTAAAAATGCTGACTACATAAAAGCCCTTGACATAGTTGACTCTAAAATTTTTGGTATTACTATAGTAGATAAAGATGGAAATATTTATGAGACAGGAGATACTGCTCAAGTCGTTTCTATACAGTCTATTTCTAAGGTTTTTACTGCTGCTCTTGTTATGAGTGAAAAAGGCTCTAAGTTTGTTCAAGAAAAGATAGGAGTAAATGCTACTGGTGCAGCATTTAACTCCATCATAGCAATAGAACAGCATGGAGGAAGTGCTTCAAATCCTTTTGTAAATGCTGGAGCTATTCAGAGTACATCTTGGGTCTCTGCAAAAGATTCTACAGAGCGCTGGGCTAAAATATCTGCAAATATGTCAGCTTATGCAGGACGTAATTTAACACTCAACAAGCCTGTATATAAGTCTGAAGTAAATGATAACAAACGTAATCAAGCGATCAGTAAACTTCTTGATGCTTATGGAAGAATGGGAAGTGATCCTCTTGAAGCTACAACTGTTTATACAAAACAGTGTTCCCTCAATGTCTCCTCACATGATTTAGCTGTTATGGCTGCAACTTTAGCAAATCATGGAGTCAATCCAGTAACAAATGCTAGAGTTATCTCTGCAAAATATACTCCAAAAATTATGGCTATTATGGCTACCTCAGGTTTGTATGATAATGCAGGCGATTGGTTGTATGACACAGGAGCACCTGCTAAAAGTGGTGTTGGTGGTGGAATCATCGCTATTATCCCTGGTGAGTTTGGTATAGCTGTTGTTTCTCCTCCTCTTGATAGTTATGGAAATAGTGTTCGTGCACAATTAGCGATTAAGTACATAATAAATGAGCTTGATTTAAATCCATATGCCCAATAAAAAGGGAATCAGATGAGATATTTAAGATACTCTTTTATTGTACTAGGCTTACTTAGCTCCTCTTTATCTGCTCAAACTATTCTTGCATCTTCTCTCTCTCAAGATCATACATTTGAGAAAAAAGTTCCAAAATCTCAAGGGATTGAGATAGTTGATGGTTGGGAAATTTCTGGCGATGTACGTGCTGGTTGGATTCAGTATGATTATCAAAATAAGCCAAGAGGAATTGATAGTAGTGTAAACAAGGGGCATATAGACTCTAAAGGTATCTATACAGTGCCGAAAATCTCTATTAGCAGTCCAAAAGATAGTCGTATATATACTAAGGTTACACTTGCTGGGGCTACTGACTTTGGTATAAATGATGAAAAGTATGAGAGTAGAACTTTTGTATTTGATCCAACAGTGAGAAAATCTTTTGTAGTGATTCAAGAGGGATATCTCTCTTATAAAGATAAAAATCATAAACTTTTAGTAGGGAGAGAGGAGCTTACTACACCCATGATTGATGCAGATGATTGGTATATGCTCGCAAATAGTTTTGAGTTAGCATACTATGTAAATAGTTCTTTGGAAAACATTGACATTAGTGCAGGTTATTTTAATAAAATGGCAGGTGTTTGGGATAGTGGTACAGAGCTTGATAAGACAGAGTTTCACTCTATGAGTCAAGTTTCATATATAGATGCTATAGATAAGCAAAAGATAGGTGAGAGAGGTATCTACTTCGCCGCCCTAGAGTACAATGACAATAAAAATCATCAGTTACAAGTCTGGAACTATTATGGTGAAGATATGTATAACACTCTTTTTATACAGTATGATTTTACTAGTTCACTAGGGAGTTTTAACTACGACATAGGTCTACAACTGATAAACTTTAAAGAGGTAGGCTATCTTGCAACTGCTGTCGCTGCAACAGATATAGACTACTCTTTATATAGTGCAAGATTTGATGGTGACTTTTCAAATGGTCTAGACTTTGCAACCGGTATCAGCAGATATACAGATGGAGTAGGTCAAGGTGCTACCCTTGGTGCTTTTGGTGGGTACCCATACTTTGCAAATGGTATGATATTTCACTTTTTTGAAGCTGGAAGCTTACAGAATGCTGCTTCATATAAGGCACAGATAGGTTATGACTTTTCAAAAATAGGTGTTGATAATTTATGGATAGGGTATAGATATACCTACTTTGATTTAGATGCTTCATACTCTAAGAATGTAGATGGAGATGCACAAAACGGTATGGCTTTAAATGGAATACGAGTAAGTTATGGAGAGAAAGCAGGTGTATATTTTACAGGAACCTATGAGCATGTAAACTTAGATAATGAACCAAATACTTTTTCACTACGTTTAATTGGGGGATATAAATTTTAGTTGCTATCTGTGTTTATTGAAAGTTTCTGTTTTGAAGTTTTTTTGGAAGATTAAAATTTTAGAAGTTGTTGTGCATAAACGCTAGTCCCAAAGGACTAAACGCTTACAGACGTGATTCGTAACGTCTCATCATATAAAGACGTTTAAGCATTTTCTTACGAGAAGCTATTTTGAATTTCTTACGTTTTTCAGTTTCCGTTTCATGGAAACGGCGAGCACGAGCTTCAGTAACGATTAAGTTACGGTCAGTCTGCTTTTTGAAACGACGGTAAGATGCATCAAAACTATCATCATGGCGTAGTACTATACCTGGCATATCACATCACCCACTTTCTTTTTAATTTGAAATGCAATTATAGCGTAATTATTAATTATATTTATTAAACTTTATATATTTTATTTTTCCCACTCTCTTTTGCACTGTACATCGCTGTATCTGCTCGAGAGATAAAACTATCTAAATCTTCAGATGGATGATACTGAGTAACTCCACCACTAATTGTAAGTCCACATCCTACAAACACTTTGATTTGTGTGCTCTGCTCTAAAATAGCTCTTATCTTCTCTGCAATTGTAGTAGCTGTTTTTAAATCAGTATTCATAAAAGCAAGTACAAACTCTTCTCCACCCCATCGAGCACTTATATCACTATCTCTAGTGTTCTCTTTTATGATTTGAGCAACTATTTTGAGTACTTCATCACCTATTTTATGCCCAAAATTGTCATTTATATTTTTAAAATCATCTATATCTATAAATAAAAGAGTTAGTTTTTCATTCGTTCGTTTTGAGAGAGCAAGGTACTTATGTAGTGTATCTGTAAAGTGTCGTCTATTAGGGAGGTTTGTTAATGTATCATACTTTGCAAGATGCTCAAGTTTACTGTTATACTCTTGAATTATATTAATAATAATTATGGCAATAATTAGAGTGAGAATTAAAGATATACTCAGATTAAGATAGAAGTTCTGTTTTGTATCTTGTGTAAAATCATCAAGTTTTGCTTCCACTAAAAGATGGATATCTAGCTCTTTTATATATTTAGTGTTGAGTATATATTTTGAGCCCTTAGAAGTATACTCTATCTGTTGTCCGCTATTATTGGCTAAAATGGACTCTTTGAACTCTTTATATACTGTATTGTCTATAATATTTTCTACAGTTCCATACTTGTGATTTTCTCCAAGAATAATGTTTCCATTTTTATCTAAAAATATCACTTTTAGTTTATAGTTTGTTCGAAATCTCTGAAGCATTTCATTAATATATGATATCTTGATTCCAACACCTGTAGCACCAAGATAGTTTGCATTCTCATCAAATATTTTAAAGTTTATAAACATAATGACTGAGTTAGAGATATTGTCATTTAAATCAAGATTGATTTCATGTTTCTCTTCTAGTTTTTTAAAGTCAAAGTACCACTTGTTTGTACTGTTTTGTTTATCTATTTTTTCTATAAAACCATTTTGTGTATAGTAGTTCTGACTCTTTTCCGAGACTAAAAATGAGACGAGCATTCCATATTTGTTTTTAATACTATCAAGATATTTTTTGATTTTTGCTGTATTCTCCTCTTCATTGATAAGCCAATCTTTCATAAATGTATCGCTTGCCATCATAGAGGAGACTAAATAAGGTTCTATAATATGTTTTTGAATATCTGTGTAAATATTATCAACTGAAAGAGGTAGGGATTGTGTTTTTAGTTGTCTCTCCATAGAGTTCATTGAAACCATATAGTATGAGATACTACTTCCAATAGTGAGAACAAATAGAAAGAAAGAGATAAGAATTGCAATTTTATAGTTAGATTTCATTAGTTTACTTAGTTCCTTCCGTTCTCTTTTGATATATAGAGTGCTTTATCTGCTGTATCAAGAAACTCTTTTCTAATATTCATCATATACCCTTATTGCATAATAGACAAATTGTACTACTCTATCGCTATATTTGAAGTTAAAAGGAGGGAGGTTTTACTTGTTTATACGATTACAGTCATCTTTATCACCAAAAATACAGCGACGATTTTTTATCATACGGTATGTAAAGAAACTAAAAACAAGGAGTGCTAAAATAGCACTCATAATCGCCTGAGCAATAAAACCATTAATATAAAAGTTATATCCGGCAACTGAGATTGCACTTGCTATGAGTAGACACATTTTTAACTCCTTGTAGTTATAGTTAGTAGCATTTAGAAATGCATACCAACTTTTAGTAGTGTTCTGTAGTTATCTAAAGTGGTATCACCACCACCAAAGTCTGCATCAGTAGTCCACTGATATCTAGCTTCAGCACCTACAAACATAGATGTAGTTATATCATAGTTTAGTGAAGCACCAAAATTTAGACCAAAAACAAGATCACTCTCTCCTCCCTCTACATCTGCAAAAACAAGACCAAAACCAGGACCAACTCCTAGTTGTAGTTTATCTGCTATATTAAACATAACATGAGGGTTAAACTCTATACTATTTGTTGTTAATCCATCATTAGATGAATAGACATAACTTATTTGCTGTTTTATATCTAAGTTTTCTAACTGGAGTGCAGGACAAGCAATAGCAAGCTCTACACCGTACATTGTACTTCCATCATTGGCTTCACTAAATGCTCCATATCCACCAAGGAGTGATAGAGAGGGAGTGAGACAGTAGTTACTATCTGTTAAGATTGGAAGGACTTTTATCTCTTTTGCAGTAATAGCTGTTGTAGTAAGAGCTATAATTGCTGCTAGGGCTAATTTTTTCATTTTTTACATCCTGTATTTAATTTAAAAAGTGGATAGAATGGACAAAATCCAAACACTGCCGTAAGAAGTGGAATAGCCCCAATAGCGGCTACAATATAGTTCTGAGTCATAAGACCAAAGCCGATGAGCGTTACACCTGCAACTGCTCTGATAGTTCTGTCAATTTTTCCAAGATTAAAACACATTTGAAATCCTTTTTCTTCATTTATAGTCGTATTGTATGAAAAAGGGGAAGGGTCTGTCTGTAACTAATGTTACATAAGACTAGAGAAGTTCAATAGCACCACGAGTAAGGATTAGTTTTTGATTTTTTTCTAACTCTTTAAGAACTCGACTGACCCCAACTCTTGTACTTCCTAACTCATTAGCTATCTGCTCATGGGTAGTCTCTACTGTTGGAGTGTTTTGATGTTGCAGCCACTCAAGGACTCTCTGGTCTAGTTTTTTAAATTTAATGTCATTCACAAGTTGTGCAAGGTCACCCATGCGTAGAGTATAGATAGAGAAGAGAAAGCTTTGGTAGGCATCACTAGTTTTAGCAAGTTCTTTAACACTTTTAACATCAAGAAGGTATCCCTCTATATCTGTTATTGTCACAGCAGAACCGATAGCTTCTGTTTGACTTATTGTTGAGGCAGTATTGACTATGCACTGCTCTCCTGCATTGAGTTGATAGAGTGTTATCTCTTCAGCATCATCAGATTGGATATAGAGGCGAACTTTTCCACTTGTAAGAAATAAAATGTTATCGCAAATATCGCCCTGAAAGAAAAGAATATTATCTTTTGGAATAGATATCTTTTTTAAATTATTAGAAAGATAAGTGAGAGACTCTTTATCTAAGTCTTTGTAAAATGGGTACTCTTGTAGGGTAATAGTTTTCATAAAATTACTATAACATAAAAGAGAATAGCTTTTAGATTGTTCTTAGGATTATTTTATAAATATATGATAAAATGAAATACTTATATTAGTTAGGATTATATTTAATGGAATACATTACCGCTTTTTTAGTAGCACTTTACGATTTAAGTAATGCTATGGCTCCTTATATCTTGTTTGGACTTATTTTCGCAGGATTTTTACATGAGTTAGTACCTGATACTATTGTTAAAAACCATTTAGGGAGAGACTCTGTTTGGTCAGTCATAAAAGCAACTCTATTTGGTATACCACTTCCCGTCTGCTCATGTGGAGTTATACCTCTTGCTACGAGTATAAAGAAGAGTGGGGCGAGTAGTGGTTCGACGCTCTCATTTTTGATCTCTACACCTATTACGGGTGTTGATAGTATTCTTGCAACATATGGAATGTTTGGTTGGGCTTTTACTCTGTATAGAGTGATAACATCTATGATTATCTCTATTATTGCAGGGATTTTAGCAAACTTTTATGGAGAGAAAGAGGAGAGTAAACCCGCTTTTAGTACGAAAAAGCCTGAAGAGGAGGAGACAGCTTGCACGAGCGGAAGCTGTTGTGCAACGACTCACAAGGAGAAGAAAACATTTATGAGTGTGAGTAAAAATGCACTTAAGTATGCCTTTGGAACTCTTTTGAGTGATATAGCTTCACCTCTTTTAATGGGACTGCTTCTAGGTGCTCTTATAACAGTGGCTATTCCCCAAAACTTGAGTGAAATCTTAATAGAGTACTCTTGGTTATCGTATATAATTGTGATTGCTATTGCTGTTCCTATGTATGTCTGTGCGACAGCTTCTCTACCAATAGCGGCAGGATTAATGCTTGCAGGAGTAAGCCCTGGTGCTGCCTTTGTTTTTCTCTCAGCCGGTCCTGCGACAAATACGGTGACTATTGGGGTAGTAAAAAAGATGCTGGGAACACGAACACTCTATATCTATCTTGGAACTATTATTATAGGTTCTGTACTTTTTGGTTTTGGTCTTGACTATATTCTTAGTGGCGTAGATGTTAAAGAGCTGGTACATCTCCATGAAGATGCAGCACTTCAAGCGATACTCTCTAGTGTAGTTCTTTGGCTCTTTGTCCTCTACTATATGCTCAAACCTTACTTTAGTAAATAGGGTATAATACTTAATTATGAAAAAAAAAATACTCACTTTTGTACTGTTACTAGCGATGAGCTTTCAAGTAGTGCATGCATTTGTCATAGATGCACTCGATACACATGCCTGTGAAGTGAGTGAGTATGTTGTTGAATTTTCTCAACCGATAAGTGATGACATAAGTGGAGATATCTGCAATATACATTCAGAGTTTCATAACACTTTTTTAGTGCCACCTCAGATGTTTCTTTCTCACAAGATAACTATCTCTGAAAAACCATTTTCAAAACTACTCTCTTATGAGTATATATCTTACGACTACACTGTAAAACCTCCTATTAACCTCTAATATAACTTAACCTAGACTTCCGTCAAAAATTTAGAACATCGGTGGATAATTCCACAAAAAGGATACATTATGGTATATAAAATAGTTTCAGATAAGCCTATAGAGCTTATAAAAGAAGAGCTCTCAGAGCATGCAAAAAAGAGTGGTTTTGGTCTGGTTGGTTCCTATGACTTTAAACAGATATTGCAACTAAAAGGACATCCTATTGATAGGGATATTACAGTCTATGAACTCTGTAATCCCATGGCTGCACAAGAGGCACTTATGGCACTTCCCGAGATATCTGTCTATCTTCCTTGTCGTATCTCTCTCTATGAGGAGCGTGGAAAATCTATCCTAGCGACTATAAATATAGAAGATATTTTAAACTCTGTAGATGTTGATAGTGACTTTAAAATACAGATGCAGAGTGTATATGAGTACCTTCAAAAACTTATGCACTCATTTTAGGAGAAAAGATGAAAAAATTATTTTTAATACCTCTCTTTGTTTCCCTTTTAAATGCTCAAAGTTTTGAGACATTTTTAGATGAGGCTCTTCAAAACAGCCCTTATTTAAAAGCAAACGCTATGAGGATGGTGCAAGCAAAGGAGAGTGCGAGTCTTACAACAAGATATAAAAATCCAACTCTTTCACTAGAGGCTTCAAACTTTTCTCCAGATACTCAAAAGAGTGAGATAGGGTATAGAGCAGCACTCTCTCAGCCTATAAGACTCTGGGGAGTAAGTGATGACCGTTCAGCTTTAGCTGAGGTACAAAGAGTAGAGGCAAAAAGTTTAGTAAGTTTAAATCGAGCTAACTTTGTTGGAGCGTTATCTCTGCTTTATATAGAGTATAAAAGTCGAATAAATAGAGAGAAATTACTACAAGAGGAACTTCTAATCTCTCAAAAAATTGCTCTTATCTCAAAAGAGCGTTATGAGAGTGGAACGATCGCCAAGGTAAAATTTATTCAAGCGAAGTTAGATACTGCCCGAGTTAATAATACTCTTAATGAAAGAAGAGTAGAGACGATTAGTGCTTACTATAGACTTTTAGGATTAGCAGGTGTAAATGAGGAGAAAGAGCTAGAAGTTACCTTTAGTTTTACTATAAGCAGTGTCAATGATGTAGAGAATTCTGCAGAGATAGCTTATGTAAAAAACAGAGCAGCTACAGCATCGGCTAGTGCAGAATTAAATGCTAACAAGTTAGAGTGGATAAATCTTTATGGAGAGTTTGAACAAGAGCCAGATCAGAGTATAGCGAGAGTAGGTGTAGATATTCCTCTTGTTATTTTTAATACAAAGAGTCAAGAAAAAAAGATAGCAAAAATTAAGGCAAAAAGAGTCTCTTTAATCGCTATAAATATATCAAATGCAAGAGTAATGCAATTAAAAGAGCTTGAAAGATCTTTAGCTATTTTAGAGAGTTTAAGTGAGAGTACAGAAGCTCTTCTCTCTTCACAACAGGAACTTTTAAATATGTATGAAGATGGATACAAGGTTGCAAATATAGATCTTATAGAGTTACAGATGATAAAAAACCAGATGATTGCAACAAGAGAAAAAGCAATCAGTATCAAACGAGAACAAGAACAAAAAATAGTAGAGCATAACCTGCTCACAGGAGAATATAATGATTAGGAAAATAGTAGCAACAGTAACACTTGTAGTATCACTTTTTGGAGTAGAGATTCCACTTCAAACTGTTCAAATGCATAGTTTTAACAGATCGGTTGCTCTTAATGCACAGGTTATTCAACTCGCTAATGCAGAGCAGTCTATTACTTCTCTTGTAAGTGGTCATTTAGAAGAGTACTATGTAAAACCTGCGCAAAAAGTGAAAACAGGGCAGAAAGTAGCACTCTTAGAGTCTATAGTTGTCTCAAAAATGAGTGCAAATTATTTAGCTTTAAAAAAGCAGTTAAAGGCAGTAAGTAAGAACTATAATGCTACAAAAAATCTTTATAAAAAGGGTATGACTTCTATGCAGGAGTTAAATAACCAAGAGATTAAAAAGAGTGAGATTAACTCACAACTAACAGCCTTAGAGTCTCAACTCGAAACATTAGGAATAGATGCAAAAGGTCTTAAAAAAGCGACTGCTTACTTTATACTTTATGCACATAGTTCAGGAACTGTTTCATCTCTTGTAAAACCACTCCACTCCTCAGTAAATACAGATGAACCTGTGATAAGTATAGTGAAAAATCAAGCATATTATATAAAGTCATTTTTACCATTAGAGTATGCAACAAAGGTAAAAGTTGGTGATAAAGTAGTTGTTACATATGCAGGTAGAGATATAGTAACACATATAACACAAGTGCTGCCAAAGCTTGATGAGATGACACAGCGAGTAGTTGTCCTCTCAAGTGTCAATGAAAAAGTCGAGAATCTTTTTATAAATAGCTATGTGAAGTCTACTGTTTACTTTGGTTTAGGGAGAAGAGATTTAGCAGTAAAAAAATCAGCACTTAGCTTTTTTAAGAATGAGTGGGTTGTTTTTGTGCCTAACAAAGAAGAGCATCACGAAGAGGAGAGTGAGGAGCATGAGGGACATGAAGAGGCACCTTATGGTGTAGTAGTTGTAAAAATTATCGCTGAAGATAATGAGTATGTGGCCATAGAGGGTCTCTCAGAGGGAGAGGAGTATGTGAGTGATAAAGCTTACTATGTTAAGTCAATGATACTCAAAGGCTCTCTTGGCGAACATGGGCATTAGGGGCTATTATGTTAGATAAAATTATAGAGCTTTCGCTCAGGTATAAAGTCCTTGTTTTAGTTGCATTTGTAGCACTCTCTCTTTTTGGTTTTAAAGCATATAAAGAGATACCGGTAGATGCCTTTCCAGATATAACACCAAAGCAGGTAGTTATCTATACGGAGAGTCCCGGAAACTCAGCTGAAGATATAGAGAAGTTAATTACTTATCCTATAGAGTCAGCAGTCTCAGGTATGGCAGGGGTAAAACTCATCATGTCAAACTCTATCTTTGGACTCTCCTATGTAAGTATTTTCTTTGAAGATAGTATGAATATCTACTTTTTACGCCAACTTGTAAGTGAGAGAATCGGCTCAGTGGATATTCCAAATGGCTGGGGAAAACCACAACTAGGACCAAACACAACAGGACTAGGGCAAGTCTTTTGGTATGAGGTAAGAGACAGCAGAGGCAAATATACCCTGCAAGAGATTCGTGAGATGCAGGAGTATATTGTAACTCCACTTCTTAAATCTGTTTCAGGAGTAGAAGAGGTTATCAGTTGGGGTGGAGAGGAGAAGCAGTATAATGTTCTCATCGACACGAAAAAGTTGCAAAACTTTGACATTACCTATTCTGACATCATCACAGCCCTACAAAACTCAAATCAAGCTGCAGGTGGGCAGTACTTAGAGTTCAACTCTGAGCAGTATCTCATCCGCGGCGCAGGTCTCTACCAAACGCTAGATGACATTAGAAATACAGTTGTAAAGAGTAGTGTTGGAGAGTCCATAACTATTGGGGATGTCGCTCGTGTTGTTCCGGGTTCTGCACCTCGTTTTGGAGCTGTTAGCATAGATGGTAAAGAGGCTGTGATGGGTATGGTTCTCCAACGCACCGCGACAAATGCAGCGAAGGTAGTAGAGAACATCAAAGCAAAACTAGAGACTGTAAACACAGCTCTTCCCGATGGAGTAAGTATTGAAACTATTTATGATAGAACGGAGATAACACACAAGGCCGTGAGTACTATGACCTCTGCACTTATTAGTGGAATAATTTTAGTAGCTATTATTCTTTTTCTCTTTTTGTTTGAACTACGTTCTGCATTTATAGTGATACTTTCACTTCCTCTCTCTCTTCTCATTGCATTTTTATTGATGGATTACTACAGTCTCTCAGCTAACCTTATGAGTCTAAGTGGACTAGCCATTGCTGTGGGTATGATAGTCGATGGAACTATCGTTATAGTGGAAAATAGTTTTAGAAAACTTCATGATGAACCAGATGCAGAGAAGTTTGATGTTGTGAGTCGTGCTGCTAAAGAAGTTGCTACTCCTGTAACTTTTGCAGTTCTTATCATCGCTGCTGTTTTTATCCCTCTTCTCTCTCTTGATGGACTAGCTGGAAAACTCTACTCTCCAATGGCACTTAACATTGTGTTTGTGATGTTAGGCTCATTATTAGTGGCATTAGTGTTAGTTCCAGTTCTCATACTGCTCCTCTTAAAGCCAACCTCCTCCGCTGAAAACATTGTGATGAAAACTATAAAATCAGGTTACACACCGATACTTATATTCACTCTAAACAATACAAAAAAAGTTTTAATCGCAGTAAGTATTGTATTTGTTGGATTAGCTTATCTACTCTCACAGCAGGGTCGTGAGTTTATGCCAGAGTTGAATGAAGAGTCAATTATGTATCGTGTGATAGCCATTCCTGGAACAGCTCTAACACAGTCAATTGTAACAGCGCAGATGGTTGAGAAGCATATACTTGAAACTTATCCAGATGAAGTTGCTACAGTTCTCTCGATGATAGGCAGAAGTGAAAAGGGTGAGACAGCGCAGGGGAACTACATGGAAGTTCTCTTAACTCTTAAACCGGGAATAGAAGATCTTGAAGCTTTAACAGAGGAGATGAACGAGGATTTAGAGCATAGGTTTACTCATGTGGCATTTGTTCCAACACAACCTATTGCAATGCGAATAGAGGAGCTTTTAGAGGGTGTTAAAGCGGAACTTGCTGTAAAGATTTACGGTAGTGATCAAAAAGTACTCGATAGTATCTCTAAGGAGATTCAGTCTGTTATAGGTAGTGTAGAGGGTTTAGAACATATGGAAGTAGAGTCGCAACTTGGTCAAGCACAGATAAAAATTACCCCAGACTACTTGGCACTTGCTCGTTTTGGCATTAGTGTTGATGAGGTGATGGATGTTATCCGTAATGGTATAGGGGAAGAACCTGTTAGTGAGAAGATAGAGGGTGTTCGCCGTTTTGGAATAGTTGCAAAAATTAAAGATGCCAAAAAAGATGCAGAGTCTATAAAGAAAGTAACTCTTCGTTCAAAATCAGGAGCATTAGTAACACTAGGCCAAATCTGTAAGGTAGAGATACAACAGGGTGCTGCATTTATTAAACGCGAGAATTTAAGTCGCTATATGGTTCTCTCTATGGAGGTAGATGGACGTGATGTGGCATCTTTTGTTGCAGAAGCAGATAGACTAATCAAAGAAAAAGTGAATATGCCGACAGGTTACTACATAGGCTGGGCAGGGGACTTTAAAAATATGAAAGAGGCAACTGAAAAGTTGATGCTTATCATCCCGATAACTATCTTTTTAGTTATCCTTTTGTTATACACAGCGTTTAACTCTCTTGGTAAAGCGATGATAATCCTTCTGAATGTTCCTTTTGGTTTTATCGGTGGGATCGTTGCTTTAGTTGCAAGTGGTATTTATCTTTCTGTTTCGGCTATTGTAGGATTTTTAGCTATCTTTGCCATCGCCATTTTAAATGGAATAGTTCTTGTAAGTTTTATAGATGAACTTCGAGAGAGGTTTCCCCATGTAGAACTGAAAACTATTCTCAAAGATGCTACATTACTTCGTTTACGTCCCGTTCTTATGACAGCGTTTACAACACTCTTTGGAATTCTACCACTCCTCTATGCAACAGGAGTAGGGAGTGAGATACAGTATCCCCTCTCTGTAGTGATAACCGGAGGGATTATAAGTTCAACACTTTTAACCCTTCTTATCCTCCCCTCAACATACCTTCTTTTTTATGGAGAGAAGGAGTAGATAATATTTCAAAAGTTACAAATAGAGTTTTAATGCAATCATAGATATAATACATCTATGATTGCACAAGACTCCATAGAAGCCCTCAAGAGCAGACTTGATATTGTAGATGTTATTGGGAACTATGTTGAGCTTAAAAAAGCAGGGGGGAACTTTAAAGCCCCTTGTCCCTTCCATGATGAAAAATCTCCCTCATTTGTAGTAAGTCCTCAGAAACAGATATACCACTGTTTTGGCTGTCTCCCTCCTTATCAAAAAATTACAACACCAGATGGATACAAAGAGATAGAGAGAGTAAAAGTTGGTGATAGCGTTTTTACTGCTAATGGCGTTTTAACAGAAGTCATAGAGACAGTACATCACACAAGTGAGTTTGACATTCTCTCATTCAAGACAGCATTAAGTGCGAAAGCTTCTTGTTTTACACAAAATCATGATATGTTAGTTGTAAAAAAAGAGGATGCTATCTTTCATCTTCCCTATTTACGAGTTGAAAAAACACGACCTTTAAAGTTTTATGGACGTATAAAAAAAATACAAAGAGAATATGACTTAACTATCAAACGTGAGTTTGCAAATGATGTAAAAGTAGGAGATTACTTCTTATATCCAAATAATAGATCCTTGATAGAACAGGAGTATCTAGATGTCTCTAAACTTTGGGAGAAGAAAAACTTTGGGCCTGATATCCAAAAATTAGAAAAGATAAAAATAGATAGAGACTTTATGTGGCTTGCTGGTTTTTATGTGGCAGAAGGAAGTACTTATCGTGGTGGTATCAAATTTTCCATCTCTTCACAAGAAGAGGAGTATGCTCAAGAGATAGTTCGTATAGTTAAAAAACTTTTTAACAAAGAAGCAAAACTTTTTTTTAGAGAAGATAGAGAAAACTCTCTAGAAGTTACAATCTCTAGTACAAATTTAGAGCATATATTTATAAAACTTTTTAACAAAGGTGCAGAGAATAAAGCTTACCCTTTTTGGTTTAATGCTCTTTCAAAAGAGTTAAGAGAAGCACTTTTTAAAGGTCTAATGGATGGGGATGGTTGTTATAGTCATAATACCTATGACACTATCAGTGAAACATTAGCAGATAGTATGCTTGATCTTGCTATATCATTGCACAAACTTCCAACATGTAGAGTCTCAAAGTTGATGGTAGATAAAAATGGAGTCAACCATCGAAGAGCTTTTACAATTTACTTCAAGCAAAGAGAGTCGATAGAGAGCTTTTATGAGTATATAGATGGTATAGAATACCTTTTCATAAAAGTAAAGGCAGTAGAAAATATTGGCCATGAAGAGCTAGTATATGACATTACTGTAAAAGATAAAACACATACTTTTTTAGCAAATCACTTTGCAGTTGGAAACTGTGGTGCTGGCGGTGATAGTGTGAAGTTTGTTATGGAGTATGAGAAACTAAACTACCCTGAAGCTCTTGAAAAACTTGCTGAAAACTATAACTTTACTCTTCAGCATACCGATAGCAAACATAACAAACCTCGCTCACAGGTTATGGATAGACTTAACGAATGGTATCAAACACTACTCACACAGAATAAGGTTGCTAGTTCTTATGTGCATGAGCGAGGCATTGCCTCTTCAAGTGTTGAGAAATTTGGTATAGGGTATGCCCCTGATTCAAATGCCACTTTAAACTATATTCGCTCACAGCAGTTTGCTATAAAAGAGGCCATAGATATGGGAGTGGTTGGGTATGAGCCTAGTCGAAACCAGACATATGCTCGTTTTATTGAGCGGGTTACTTTTCCTATTCACTCTGCAAATGGTACTATTGTTGGTTTTGGTGGTCGGACTATTACAGGACATCAGGCGAAGTATGTAAACTCCCCTGAGACAGCTTACTTTAACAAGTCACGACTTCTTTATGCTTACCACTTAGCAAAACAGGCCCTTTATAAACGCCAAGAGATTATCATAACAGAGGGTTATTTAGATGTTATTATGCTTCATCAAGCAGGGTTTGATAATGCAGTAGCCACTCTTGGGACAGCACTCACGGTTGAGCACCTGCCACTTCTTAGAAAAGGCTCACCTCGCGTTGTTATGGCGTATGATGGTGATAAAGCCGGTCGAGGAGCAGCACTTAAAGCCTCTAAACTTCTTAGTGCTAGTGGTTTTAATGGTGGTGTCGTTGTTTTTGGTAGTGGCCTTGATCCTGCAGATATGGTAAAAGATGGTCGAGTAGAAGAGCTGGCAAATATGTTTCGTGATCCTAAACCTTTTATAGAGTTTGTGTTAGATGAGATACTCTCCTTATATGATCTGAATAATCCTAAAGAGAAAGAGTCCTGTATGTCTGAGGGTGTAAGCTATCTTAAAACGCTATCGCCACTACTCCAAGAGGAGTACAAAACATATCTCGCTTCACGTTTAGGTGGACTTGGTGTCTCTCCCTCTCTAGTGAGATTAAGCTCAAACAGACAACAAAATAGAAATGCACCCTTTATGCAGAAAAATTCTCATCGTGATATGTGGGAACTAGCTCTTATAAAAACAGTGATAGAAAAACCAGAGTTTATAGACCAGATTTTAGATGTTTTAGATCCCTCTCTTCTGCAGTTTCACTCAAGAGAGTTAAGTTTAGCACTCGCTGGAAAAACAGATGCTCCTGAGCTGATGTCGATTATGGTTGATGAGAGTATTGTCACACTTAATGATAGTGAGGCTTTAAGTGCAGAGCTTATTACTTTTCTCTCACGTTTTTATGAACGGGAACTTAGAAAGGTAAATATTGCACAAAATATTACTTTTGAAGAAAAAGCATTCTATATTAGAAAGTTTCGTGGTAAGATAGCAAAACTTAAACGTGGGGAACTTGTTGGGTATAATGACTAACAAGTAAAACTAGAAGGAAAATAATGAAATTTTTACTCATACTACTTATTGGCTTTGTATACGCAACAGCACAAACACCCTACACACTTACAACATTTAAAAGTGTATATCCTTTAGTTGAGATATACACAAAAAAAGTACCCGCACACTATAAAGAAGATGTTACAGAGATTATAAAAGAGTATGCTAAAGAGATGAAGATAAGTACAGAAGGTTTTTCTGAGCGCCCTTTAGCGATTATTATCTCTCGTGTAGCAGTTGGGGAAAAACTTGTTTTAAAGATACAGCTTATTCTTGGAGAAGAGGTAAAGCGTCTTGATGATGGAGAAGAAGTGTTTGCACTTACCTACCAAAAAGAGGATATCTTTGAAGTGAATGATTTAGAAGAGGATATTACAGATAGTGTAGAACTCCTTCTTGAAGAGTTTAAAGATCAATACATAGAGGATAATGAATAATGAAAAAACTATTACTACTTTTACTTTTAAATGTTATGGTATTTGCTGCATCTTATAAAGATTTTGCAGTTAAATATAACTACGAGACAAGCTATGAGAAAGCTGTAGAGCGTGCAAAGATAGAGAAGAAAGATATACTTCTTATTCAAGTGACAAACTACTGCCCATGGTGTCGTAAGCTAGAGAAGAAAGTACTCGCTCGTGATGTGGTAGATAGTGCTGTTCATAAGGACTTTATCCCTCTTATTGTAAATCGTGAAGAGCATACACTTCCTAAACGTTTTGATACTCCTATTGTGCCTGTAACATATATCATTAGTTATGAAGATGATAGTAAGTTTTCGGCAACTCCTGGGTATAAGGGAAAGTCTGACTTTTTACTACTGCTTAAAAAGGGAAAATAATGGCGGGAATACATTTTAGTTTTGATAACTTTAAAGAGTTAATGCAGTTAAATATCGGAATATCTGATAGACTTGATCAGAATCGTGCTGAGAGTTTTACTCTTTTATACTGTAGTTTTGAAGGAATCTTACCGGAGATTATAGATAGTTGTTTAGGTGAAATTTTACGGACATCTGACTCTATTGTGCATGATGGAACAGATTACTTTTTTGTTCTACCTTATACAGATAAGTATGGGACAGGCATAGTAAAGAGTATGTTTGATGAGTTTTTTGCACAGTACCTTGGAAGTTTTATGCTCTCTTATCCTGTGGATGGTGAAACACCCCAAGAGATATTTGGAAATATGCAAGATAGTGTGAGTATGTTTTTAAAAAGAGAGTTACACTGCTTAGATAGGTTTGCTAAAGCCTACTAAAACTCTTTGCTAAACTTGTAGAGCTGAGAGTTTTTGTAAAAAGAGACAGCCTCAGAGATCTTCTGCTCTTTATATATTTTTTTATCGCACACTATTCTACACTTAATCTTTTTATTATTCATGGCAGTGATATTCTCTTTTGTCATTTTTCTTTCATAAATATGCTCTCCAAAAAGAGAGAGTGACAAGAGAAGTAGTAAGAGTATTTTCATCTTCTCAAAATCGGCAACTTCAAAAATAGTTTTAATCAATGGAACAAAAAGTGCTATATTTCTCTAAAATCCCACTAATAAGGGCCGAAGGAGTATATGATGATCCTAGTTGATACGAAAACAAATAGTTCAAAATCATCCTCACCTCTAAACATAGCACCACAAGAGAGCCAAGCGGAGCAGAAGTCCTCAGGCCTTTCGTTTTCTGAGTTACTTCGTGGTGCTTCAGATACAAAAACAGAAAAAGTAGTGCAGCAAGGTGTCCTTGTTTTGGCCCTTGATGAGAAGGGTGTTGTACAAAAAGATACAAACCTAAGTAAAAAAGATAGATTACTCTCTCTTTTAAAAGGTTCATCTCCTGTTGCAAAAGAGAGTCAAACTCTTACAACTTCAGCACAAAAACCAGAGATAGCACTCAACCCAACTCTAGTAGAGGCGATAAGTCCAAAAGAGTTAAAAGTAGTTATGGCAGAGGCTAAAGAGTATCTGAAAAATAAGATTGTAGATCAGATGAACTTGAGTAAGAGTGAGATAGAGGCTCTCCCTAAAACACTTAAAGGTTTAGTTGATGTAGCGACTAAGATAGGGATAGATGTATCAAAGATAACTCTAGAGGAGTTTACAAGTAAAGTGACTCTTCCTCTTAAGAGTGAAGTGAAGATAGAGAGTAAAGTAGCACAAGAGAGTACTCCTACTAATGTAAAAGAGCAAAAACCGACACCACTCTTTAAAGCCCAAGTAAATAGAGAGATTACAACAGAACAACTCGTTACAACAAAACTCAATACAGTGACTCCAACTCATACAACAGTAATAGAACCAGAGATAGCACTCAACCCAACTCTAGTAGAGGCGATAAGTCCAAAAGAGTTAAAAGTAGTTATGGCAGAGGCTAAAGAGTATCTGAAAAATAAGATTGTAGATCAGATGAACTTGAGTAAGAGTGAGATAGAGGCTCTCCCTAAAACACTTAAAGGTTTAGTTGATGTAGCGACTAAGATAGGGATAGATGTATCAAAGATAACTCTAGAGGAGTTTACAAGTAAAGTAGCACAAGAGAGTACTCCTACTAATGTAAAAGAGCAAAAACCGACACCACTCTTTAAAGCCCAAGTAAATAGAGAGATTACAACAGAACAACTCGTTACAACAAAACTCAATACAGTGACTCCAAACCCTAAAACACCGAAAGAGAAGGCAGATGATACTTTGAAGATGCTTCTTCAAGGTATAAAGGGAAATAAACAAGAGAGTAGTTTTACAGCTGACTTCTCAGTAGCAACAGCAAAAGTTATAGCTCCGACTACAACACAAAAGCCAGCTGCTTCTCTAGAATCACTTCTTAGAGGTGATACTCAAGAGAGTACAACAAACTTTAAAGTAGATGGATTAAATGTTAATAAAGCTGATAGTTTAGAAGTTAAACTCAATGAAGCAAAACAGATGACAAAATATCTCTCTCAAGATGTTAAAACTGCCATTGAAGATTATAAAGCACCTTTTACAAGAGTGAAGGTGGCATTAAATCCGGAGCGTTTAGGATCCGTAGAGCTTACTGTTGTACAGCGGGGTAAAAACTTACATATAAATCTTAGTTCAAATAATGCAGCGATTAATGCTTTAGCAATGAATGTAAATGATTTAAAAGTCCAGTTAAATAATAGTGGAATAAATAATGCTACATTAAACTTTAACAACAACTCTCAAAGTTCAGAACAGGGTTTTTCTGGACAACAGCAGCAAAATTCACAGAATGAACGCTCTGCTCGAGAAGAGTACAATTACTTTGATAATGAAGAAAAAAATGAAGAGATACTTAACTCTCTTGAAATCGTAGTTCCAAACTACGCATAGAAAAAGGAGTCTATTATGGCTATTACATCAACAGGTACAAATGCAGCGATAGCAGTACCAACTACTCCAACTGAAAGAACAAATACAGCAGATGGGAATCCAAATGGAGTCTTAGGAAAAGATGATTTTTTAAAACTTCTTCTTGTAGAGTTACAGTATCAAGATCCTACAGAACCAACAGATACAGAAAAAATTCTTTCACAAACATCACAGTTAGCGACCTTAGAAGCATCTGATAATACAAATAAGGCCCTAGAGAGTCTTGCAGCTTCTCTTGGAAACTCACAACAGTTTAGTACCATAGCTGCAATTGGAAAAACGGCAGACCTTGGTTCAAATGCTATTAGCTATGAAGAGGGTTCTCCAAGTAGTTTTGAAGTCTATTTTCCAGAGGCTATAGCAAATGGAACACTTGAAATCCTTGATGCTGACGGGAATGTGGTTAATACTATAGATGTTGAACCAAATCCAGCAGGAGTTTATCAGTTTGATTGGGATGGAACATTATCAAATGGTAATCAAGCAGAGAGTGGACTTTACTACATTACATCGAGTTATAATAATCTAGAGGGAGATGCTCTTACAACAAGAATGGGTGCATATCCTATAGAATCAGTTCGTTTTGAAGAGGGACAAGCACTTGTAAAAGTAGGTTCTTCATATCTACCACTCGATAAAATTAAAGAGATTTACTAAAAGTAAAAGGAGTTTATTATGATGACTCAAGCTTTTTATACAGGTATATCAGGATTAAAAAACTTCTCTACTGGTATAGATATTGTAACAGATAATATCGCAAATATAAATACTGTTGGATTCCGTGGATACAATGCGGAGTTTGCTTCTCTTTTTGAAAAGAGAATAAGTACAGATGCTTCCATTGATACAGATTCTAATGGAGTTGGTGATGGTGTTCGTCTTCAGAGTACAAGTATGATAGAGTCAAATGGTGCTTTACTACAATCTGACAGAAGTACAGACTTAGCCCTTCTTGGGGATGGGTGGTTCGGTGTAGAGAGTAACGGTAATCCTGTCTATACTCGTGATGGGACATTTGGTTTTGATGCAAATAGTGATCTTGTTTCAGGCGATGGATATTATGTTCTTGGAACACTCGGTGGAAATATTAGTACAGACAATGTATTAACAACTACATTAGACGAGGTAAAACTTGGGAATGTTAGTTCTCAAGAGAAGCTTCGTTTTCCTAAAAGTTTAACTTACCCAGCCAAAGCAACGACAGAAGTTCAATTTATCGCTAATGTTGGTATTGGACCAGAGCCAGCTGTTGTTAGTTCTGGGGTAATTGATGCTGCTGGAGCAAAAAATCAGTTAAAACTTATTTTTACGAAGAGTGCTGTTCAAAATGCTCCTGGAAGTCAGTGGGATGTAACGGCTACAACAAAAAGTGCTGATGGTCTTATCTCCTATGATTCACAAACGGGGAGTGTCTCATTTGATTCATCTGGATCACTTCTCTCTTCAACTCTTACGAGTATTGATAATAATGGAACTTCTGTTGCAATAGACTTAGGGAAAGGTTACCAAGGAATAGTTTCCATGGACTTACCTGTTGTTCCAGGCTCTTCTTCTGCTAATGGTACTCCTAGTGGAGATTTACTTGGTTACAGTATAAATAAAAATGCTGAAGTTATAGCTACTTTTAGTAATGGGCTTCAGAGTAGTGTTGGGAAAATTGCTGTTTTCCATTTTCAAAACAATCAAGGTTTAGAGAGACTTACAGGTTCACGTTTTCAAGAGACAAACAACAGTGGTGCAGCAATGTTTTTTAAAGATGCAAATGGCCAAAATATTACAGGTGCTGATGTTGTAAACTTTCGACTAGAGGGTTCTAACTATGAGTTAGCATCTGGCCTAACAGAGTTAATAATCCTTCAAAGATCATATGATGCAAGTTCAAAAATTGTTACTACTGCTGATCAAATGATGCAAAAAGCCCTTCAGATGGATGCTTAAACACTCCTTCCAAAGTTGGCACACTTCATGCTATATATTCTTTAAGAAATGAAATTTTAAAAAGGATTTATTATGTTAAAGTCACTTTTTTCCGGTGTATCCGGACTCCAATCGCACCAAGTTGCGATGGATATCGAATCAAATAATATTGCGAATGTTAACACTATCGGGTATAAATACTCTCGTGCAAACTTTTCAGACCTTTTGGCACAAACAAAGTCAATAGCAACAGCACCACAGGGATCTCTTGGTGGTAAAAATGCTGTTCAAGTTGGTCTTGGTTCATCTGTAACATCAGCTACTCGTATTTTCTCTCAGGGTAGTGTTCAAAATAGTGATAAAAATACAGATGTTGCTATTCAAGGGGATGGCTTTTTTGTAATCTCTCCTGATGGTGGAAATACTTATAAATATACTCGTGCAGGAGACTTCAAGTTTGATGCAGGTGGAAACTTTGTTGATAATAATGGATTTATTGCACAGGGATGGTTACGAGATAATGTAACAGGTAAAGTTGACTCAACTTCTCCAGTTACGAACTTAAATATTGCACCAGGATTAACAACTCCTGCAAACCCTACACAAGAAGTTGTGCTTAAAGCAAATCTTAATTCAGGAAGTTTGGTTGAGAGTTTCTCCCCTGCATATACAGTAGCAACTGGAACACCAAATAGTATTACAAATCCTGGACAAGGAGATGCTGTAGATGAAAATGGTCGTCCTATAGCCTCTGGAGATATTGGTGTTATGTTTAATGAGATTGGAGAAGGATTCTCTCTTCAAAAAGATCAAGGTGTCTGGATATCATTTTTAAGTGCTACAAAGACTGATGGTGGTGCAGTTGCATCTGGAGCCAATGACTTAGATATTACTTTTCAACTTGATGATGGATCAACAAAGCAGATTACAACAAGTGGTGCTTTAGCGACAAATACAGATGTTCAAAATGGTAATAGATATGTTTCAGCGATTAATGCTCAATCAGCAATAACCGGGATTACCGCTTCATACGATATTGTAAATAATAAAATAAACCTTTCAAATCCAAACTCAAGTGAGTCAGCATCTCATAACATTAATATCTCTGCAATTGGAAATACAAATAGTGGGTTAGCGGTAACAGATACAGCAACAAGTGATGGAACAGAGACAACTGCTTACCAATATAAATATGATCCAACATCATCAATAGATGTTGTTAATGGTATAAAAACTTTTACTACAATGGCACAACTACGTAATGCAATGGAACAGCAAGCAAATGCAGTGGATGCAGATGGTGATGGTACTGTAGAGGGTTCAAATATAGAGATTTCAGTTGATGAGCAGGGTAAATTTAAAATTATTAACCCTGGTGGTGCAGATGATTCATACGATATGAATATTAAAGTAACTGCAAACACACTTAATGGTGTTTCTAAAAATACAAAGTTTACAAATAACCTTGTGGCACTAAACTCTAATCTTCAAGCAGGAAGTACTGGTACAGCATATTCACAAGCTTTTAATGCAGCAACTCACTCAAGTTCGATTGATGTTTTCGATTCACTAGGCTCTAAACATACTTTAAGAACAGAGTTTAGAAAAACAGCGGTAGATACAGCAACTGGTAGTACATGGGATATGAAACTAAGTGTTCCTGAACCTGGATTTATTAATACTATTTCACCAAGAAATGAGAGAACAGGAACTGTTCGTTTTACAAACTCTGGAGCTATGTCTACATACAATCCTCCAAACATCTCATTTACAGCAAATAATGGTTCATCACCAGAGCAGCAAATTAATTTAAGTTTTGGTACTGCAAATACTTTTGATGGTATGACAAGTTTTGACTCTAAATCTTCAACTTCTGGAATAAGCCAAGATGGGTATACAGGTGGGGATTTAGTAGGAATTAGAATCGATCAGAGTGGTACTTTAGTTGGATCATTCTCAAATGGTCGTTCTTTTGGTCTTGCACAGATTGCAATGGCTAAATTTACAAATAATGAAGGTCTCTCAACAGAGGGTGGGAATGTCTATATTCAGACTGCCAACTCGGGGAATCCTATTATTGGTACAGCGGCTACTGCTGGGCGTGGATTTATTCAAAGTTCTGCACTAGAGGCATCAAATGTTGACCTCTCACGGGCTCTGACTCAACTTATTATTATTCAGCGTGGTTTCCAGGCGAACGGTAAAACTATTACGACTTCAGATCAACTTCTTCAAACTCTTATAGGTCTGAAAAACTAGATTAACCTCAATTTTGATATAATTCCTTCAATATTTTATGAAGGAATTTTATCCCATGCAATTCTCTGCTCCCCTCAAATCAAACTCAAAAAAAGTAATGTTACTAGGTTCTGGCGAACTTGGAAAAGAAGTCGCTATCGAAGCACAGCGTTTAGGTCTCGAAGTAGTAGCTGTTGATCGTTACCAAAATGCTCCAGCGCATCATGTTGCTCACCGTTCTTATGTTGTAAATATGCAAGATAAAGATGCTCTTTTAGAGATTATCTACCGTGAAAAACCAGATTATATTTTACCTGAGATTGAAGCTATTAGTATCGATGCTCTTTTTGCAGCAGAAGATAAAGGATATAACGTTATTCCAAATGCTAGTGCTGTAAGTAAGACTATGAACCGTAAAAACATTCGTACTTTTGCAGCAGAGACTTTAGGTCTTCATACTGGTCCTTATGAGTTTGTTACAACTCTAGAGGGCTTAAGAGAGGCATCTGCTCGTATGGGTTATCCTTGTGTTATAAAACCTGTTATGAGTTCATCAGGGCATGGTCAGTCTGTACTTAAATCTGCTGAAGATGTTGAACAGTCATGGGAGATAGCAAAAGAGGCTCGTGGTGATGCGAGTGAGTTAATCGTTGAGGCATTTGTTGATTTCGATTATGAGATTACTATGTTAACAGCGCGTAATGGAAGTGAAACTGTATTTTGTGAACCTATCGGGCATGAGCAGAGAGATGGTGACTATGTATTTTCATGGCAACCAATGCAGATGAGTGCAGTTGCAAAACAGAAGTCAGAGGAGATGGCAAAGGCTATCACTGATGGTCTTGGTGGTCGTGGTCTTTTTGGTGTTGAGCTTTTCATCAAAGGGGATGAAGTTTACTTTAGTGAAGTAAGTCCTCGTCCACACGATACTGGTATGGTTACACTTATAACACAGTCTCAGAGTGAGTTTGCACTACATCTACGTGCAGTTCTTGGTCTACCACTTGGATTTACTTTCTATGGTGATGGTGCTTCAGCGGCATACAAAACAGATATGAGTCACTCAAATGCTCCTGTGATAAATGTAGATGAATCTCTCTTTACGGACAACTCTTTTGTGCGTGTTTTTGGAAAACCAGATGCACATAAAGGGCGTCGTTTAGCGGTTGCTCTTGTTTTTGATGAAGTAGAAGCTGCACTAGAGAAATCTCGTGAGCTTATAGAGGGGATAAAAGATAACTAAATGAAGATAGTTTTACTTGATGCTCTCACTTTTGGAGCGACGGATCTTTCTGTTTTTAATACACTTGGAGAGGTAGAAGTCTATCAAACAACAGCGACGGATGAAACAGTTCATCGAATAACAGACGCTACTGTTATAGTAACGAACAAGGTTGTTATAACAAAAGAGTTTATGGAAGAAGCTAAAGAGTTAAAACTTATCTGCATCGCAGCAACAGGGATGAACAATGTCGACTTAAATGCTGCAAAAGAGTTAGGGATAGAGGTTAAGAATGTAGCAGGATACTCTACTGACTCAGTTGTACAACACACATTCTCTATGCTTTTTTATCTCTTAGGGCACTCTCGTTATTATGATGAGAGTGTAAAGAGTGGAGCATACTCTAAAAGTAAGATTTTTACTGATGTGAGTCAGCCATTTTTTGAACTTAAAGGTAAAAAATGGGGGATTATTGGGCTTGGAGCTATCGGTCATGGTGTCGCTACTATCGCTACTGCATTTGGAGCAGAAGTAGTCTACTTCTCTACAAGTGGTGTAAAACGTGATGAGCCTTATAAGTCAGTAGATTTAGATGAGTTACTAGAGACTTGTGACATCATTACTATCCATGCACCACTCAATGAGAAGACAGATAATCTTCTTGATTATGAGGCACTAAGTCGTTGTAAAGAGGGTGCAACTATTTTAAATCTTGGTCGTGGTGGTATTATCAATGAAGAGGCTGTTGCCAAAATCGTTGATGAAAAAAATCTCTTTTTTGGATTAGATGTCTTAACAAAAGAACCAATGAGAGAAGATCATCCTCTCTTAAATGTAAGAGATAGTGATAATCTCTATATCACTCCTCATATCGCTTGGACTTCTGTTGAAGCTCGGGATAAACTTATAGCGAGTGTGGCCCAAAATATAAAAGAGAGTTTCTAGCCTCTTATGGCAGAACTCTCCCTCTTTATTACTGCATTCTTTGCCGCTACTATTCTCCCTTTCTCCTCTGAGGCTGCTTTTATAGTCGCCTTAAAGAGTGATATGTCAACACTAAACGCTATGGTAAGTGCTTCAAGTGGTAATATCTTAGCCATCATTGTAAACTATTATTTAGGCTATTATCTCTATTCAAGCTCTAAATCAAAACTACTCAAATCTAAGATTGGAAAAAAATCTTTTTACTTTGGTCATAAGTATGGATATTTTGCACTTTTATTCTCATGGCTTCCACTTGTTGGTGATCCACTTACTATAGTTGCTGGTTTAGTACGTTTAAAATTTATATGGTTTTTAATTATCGCTGGAGTATTAAGAGTTATACGATACTACTTCTTAACTGTTGTGGTATAATTAAATATAAACAATTATTAGGATTTATTATGATAAGACCGCTTCTGCTTCTCCTATTATTCTCTTTCCTTACACTATTCGCAGCAGAACCACTAAAAAAAGTCTCTTTACAGCTTCTCTGGTTTGATCAGTTTCAGTTTGCCGGTTATTATATTGCAATTGAGAAGGGATTTTATAAAGAGGCTGGGCTAGATGTAGAACTTCATCCCTATAAGTATGGTATAGATGTTAAGGCAGAAGTTTTAGCACAAAATGCTACTTTTGGTGTTGGTCGGGCTGATATTATTCGTTATGATAGCATGGGAGAAAAATTTGCTCTCCTTGCTGCTATTTTCCAATCTACACCAAGTATCTTATTAACATTGAAATCTTCAAATATAAATAAAATTGAGGACTTTTCTGGAAAAAGAATTATGCAGACTACTGATCTTGTTCAGAGTGCTTCTATAGAAGCCGTTTTAAAGGCACATAATGTAAAGCTTGATTCTTTAATGAAGGTAGAGCATACTGGAAATCTTCAAGATCTTGTTGATAAAAAAGTAGATATATACTCTGCATATATCTCAAATGAACCATATATTTTAAAACAGATGGGTATAGAGTACAAAAGTTTTACATCCAAAGATGAAGGCTTTGATCTCTATAGTGATCTTCTCTTTACCTCTCAAGAGTTTTTACAGAGTGATTCTGTGGCAGTAGAAGCATTTAAACAAGCCTCTTTAAAAGGGTGGAAATATGCTTTTGAACATATACCTGAAAGTGTAGATATCATCTTTAAAAGATATAATCAACAAAATAAGACACGTGCTGCTCTAACATTTGAAGCAGAAGAGCTGAAGAAACTAG
>Ga0256836_1000326_pt1 | contig 27103 bp, 54 predicted proteins | sample 4561380metaG_FD_185974 | JGI IMG/M metagenome (GOLD analysis project Ga0256836, IMG submission 185974) | Hydrothermal vent microbial communities from Guaymas Basin, Mexico - 4561-380 | ecosystem: Environmental > Aquatic > Marine > Hydrothermal vents | place: Mexico: Guaymas Basin | collected...
TATGTTAAAATATTATAGAGATTTGAAAAACAAGGTAAAAGAAAGAATTGATTTATTTAATAAATTTTTTCTATTTTTTTGTCTTAATTATACAAAAAGGAATATAACATGAAAATTTTATATATAAATGGTTTTAAAACAGACGATAGAGTCAGTTCAACTTATTTATTTTTAAAAGATAAAGTAAAAAATATAATCAATTACGATTGGAATTATTATAACTTCAATTTAGATGATGTTAAAAAATTAGTTAATGAAGAAAGACCAGACATCATTATCGCAAATTCGACAGGTGCTTTAATCGCAGAAGAGTTTGATTTACCTAAAATACTTATCAACCCTGTGGTCGATAAAAAAGATTTAGAAAAATTATTCAACTTAGATTTTTCGAAATTTCCAAATAACAAGAAAGGGAACATAAGAAAAGTGATTTTAGGTAAAAACGATGAAGTATTAGACTATAAAAAAGTATTGAAGTACTATAAAAACGACGATATAATTTTAGTGAATGATAGTCATTCATTAAAAAATAAAAAAATAATTCTTGAAGAACTAAACAAAATGGTGGAATATTTAAATAATTTTTGTTTTTTATTTGACTTTTGTTTTATTTTTTAATATAATTATAATATAAAACATAAGGAGAAAAAATGAAAAATAAATTTTATAAAGAAATAAACAAAACAATTAAACAAATGGAAGAATATTATAATATTGATTTAAGTGATTTAAAATTTGATTTCAATTTAGATAATATAACTTCATTAGGTGTATATAGACCTTTAACTAATACCATATCTTTGAATATTCATTTATTAGAAGAATATGGTGAATTATATATAAATGAAGTTGGAAAACATGAATTAGCACATGCTGTAGTTAGAGAATTATATGGAATTGTTAACAGACCACATGGTATAGAATTCAAAAGAGTTTGTCAAGTTTTAAGAATTCCTGGAAAAGCAACAACTGATTTATTTTCAGAATCTAAATATATTCAACAAAAAAGAAATAAAAGAAAAAGAAAAGAATATGTTTACACTTGTGAATGTAAAAAACATAATATTAGTGGAATAAGACATAATAAAATTTTAAAAGGAATAAATTATATTTGTAATACTTGTAAGTCTAAATTAAAATTCACAGGAGAAATTGTTTAAGTTTAATATTATAAAAATTGTTATTTTTAATAACTTTGATATAACATATAATATAAAAAAAGGATATAACATTGATAATAAGAGTGAGTTTGGTGGTTGTAGAAAAAGGACAAAGAAATTATTCAATTATCAATGATGCTGACTATACAATTGTAGTAGAATCATTAGACGAAATTAAAGATTTTGTTGAAACACATAAAGACGAAGTTGGTGTTTGTAGAGGAATTGAAAAATTCTTCGATTGGGAAGAAATTGATGAAATTACTAACGATGAATTTGATAAAATAGAAGAAATTATCAAAAATTAATTGACAATCAATAAAAGTTTTTGATATAACTATATAAAATAAAACAAAAAGGAGAGAAACAATGAAACAAATCAAGTACAATCATTCAAATGGAATGGTAAATGTTTTCGAATTTGATGAAAAACAGGTGAAATCTAAATTAGAACCCAAAATTTATTCTGTAGTTTTTAGTGAATTTACAGGATTTTACCTTAAAGAAGTAACTGATAAATTTATTTTGCCTGAAAAGATTTATGGTAATACTCATAGAAGGGCAGATAGAATTATCGACACCTACAATAAAAGAAATTCAAATACAGGTGTTATTTTAGTCGGAGATAAAGGAAGTGGTAAATCTTTATTATCACAAACAATAGCAAATAGAATGATAGAGAGTGGAGTACCTGTTATTTTAGTTCAAGAAGGTTTTATTGGTGATGATTTTATGAGTTTCATCAATAAATTAGGAGATTGTGTAGTCATTTTTGATGAATTTGCAAAGACATATGCAAATCAATCAGACGAACCAGATTATCAAGATAAACTTCTGACAATGTTTGATGGAGCATCAAGTTCAGCATCACAAAATAAAATTTTATATATTGTATTAGAAAATGATAAATATAAATTAAATGATTTTCTAATTGATAGACCAGGTAGATTTTATTATAGATTTGAGTACGATAGTTTAGAAAAAGAAGCAGTATTAGAATATATAAATGATAAAAATATAGAAGATGAAAAATTCATCGATGATTTATTAGATTATTCTAACAGAGTTCAAACTTTTAGTTTTGATATTTTACAAGCAATCGTAGAAGAAAAATTAAGATACGATGAAGACTTAGAAGAGATTGTAAAAGTGTTAAATGTAGAAAGACAAGATGAAAACGATAAAGAAATAATTTTAAGTATAATTCATAAAGAATCACAAAAAGAATTAACTATTGTTAATAATATAAAAGGTAGAGATGTTGTTATAAGAAATGTTGTAGATAAAAAAGAATATGAAGAATTAGAAAATAATTATAAAATAAATAATTCATTTATAGATGATTATTATCACTTAAAATACCAAGAAGGTAACAAGTTGATTTATGATAACGACGATTTTATATTAGTTACAAAAATTGAAACAAACGAAAAAATAGATTATAAAAAATATTTATAATAAAAGGAAGTTAAAATGGAAGTAGAAGATATGTTAGAACAAATGTTTGGCTGTAAAATTAATAAAGATGATGAAAATAATAATTATATTAACAACAATTTTAATAAAGATTTAATTAGCGAAATTTATACATTTGTTAAAAGTAAAAATCCATATAAATTAAGTCAATTAAAAAGTGGTAATTATGCAGTAACTTTAAATAGTGAAATTGTAGATAAACTTTATTGCGATGATTTAATTGAAGCAAAATATGAATACATCATAAAAGTTATGGAATTATAATAATTCCTGTTGACTTTTATTAAAAATTTTAGTACTATTATAAATGTAATTATAATATAAAACATAAGGAGAAAAAATGATATTTACTAAATTAAATACTTACAAAAAAACATTAAAAGAAATTAAACAAGAAATTGAAAATTTATCAGTTAGAGAATTAGAGTCTTTAGATATAACAAGTACAAATGAAATTGATTGTGTAAAAAATTATGTAGTTGAAGGAGAATGTTGTAAATATGATGAAAAAGAAAAACATCTTAAATCTATAAATAAAGACTTAAATGAAATTGAAAACAAATATCTAAAAAATAAAGTTGTTACTATTGATGATGAATTCGATGGTAAAAAATTTACTTATAATATTACTTTCAGTCCTTCAAAAATATTTTTATCTTTAACTAACGATGTGATAAAAAGAGCAAATAAGAAAAAAGGATTAAGAACTCTTAGAATTTTAGATATTATTAATTTAGAAGATGTTATTAAAAGTTTAGAAAAAGAATATAAAAAATATTTAATTGAAATAAAATCTAACTTAATTTTAGAAGCAACTAAATTAGTTAGAAGTGATAAATATAAAGATGTTTATCAAAAAATGGTAGATAATGGTGAATTTGATAGATATACTTACTATCACATTGTAAATGATAGAAAAGAGTTTTTAAGACAAATAGGATTTTCTGAAGAAGAATTAAAAAAATATGGTATTCATACTGAAGAAAATTGTTACGGACATACTTGTGGAATAACAACATCAATAGATTTCAAAAACAAAATTATAAATATTGTTGGTTATAGTTCAGATGATTAAAAAAGGAGATATAAAATGAAAAAGAATGAGAAAAAAGTGATATTATGCTTAGTATGTATGACTTATCAAAAATTTTATTTATGAAAAAATCTTTTTTAGAAAGATTAAAAGAAAAGAAAAATTCTAAATTTGATATAATTTAAAAGGAGAATAAAATGACAAAAGAAGTGAATATACTTTTAGATGAATCGAGTGAGAATGAAATCATCATAGCAAACCCACAAACAGATTTTGATTTTGGAACGGATGTGTTTTGTATTATTAGAAAAGTCGATACAAAAAATAAAATTATTAAAGATATTGATGCTGGAAAGATAGACATTAGTGATAAAATCACATTAGTAAATCTTAAAGATTACAAATATGAGGATTAAGTATGGTTGAATGGAATTTTGATGAATGGAGAGAGTTATCGCTTATGCGAAATGATAAATCATCGTTTTATGAAGATTTACATTCTTTCGGTGTATATAGAAGAAACTTAAAAAAGTCTTTAATATCAAGATATGAAGTTTGGAAGATGGTAAATTTAAGACAATCAAATTTTGAATGTAATAAAATGATTAAATCACAAAAACTTCATTACAAAAATAAACATCATAAAAGAAAGAATGAGATAAAATATATGTTTAAAGAAAAAATGATTAAGGAGTTACGAAATGAGTTATCCTAATGATGATAATGAAATTATCCCAAAAGATATTGTCAATGCTTTACTTGAAGTTGTTAATGAAGACGACTTGAAGTCAATAAAAACAAAAAAGGTATCATTTCATAAGAAAGATATAGTTGAATCGTTTAATAATATCTGTAAATTTATGTGTGGTGTTGAAGATATAAGTTTTGAAAAATTTGATAAATCGTCTATCAATAGATATTTTTGCTACTATTCAATAAAAATAAAAGATAAAATAAATAATTTTGAATTTTTAGTGAGTGTAGAATTGATGAACATTATTATAGAAATGATGATAAACGAGGAAGATTGTTTTTTAACAAGAAATATAATAGATGAAATAACGATAGATGGAGCAAGAGTCATTTTTGAAACTTTATTAAACGAGTTGGAAATTGATGACGACATAGAAATAAAAATAAAAAGTGATTATAAATTAAAAGGCAATAAAACCTTTTATAAATTTAAAATAGACGACTTCAATGGTTTAGTTTGTATAAAAACAAAAAATAAAAAGGATGTAAAATGAAAAAAATGTTATTTTTAGTAATGGTAGTAGTTGGGTTATTTGGTGCTGAGTATAAATGTGTTTCAACTCAAAAACAAGAAAACGGACAAATGGTTGATTGGAAATTTAAAGATAAACTGCTTGTAATAGAAGATAAATATAAAGTTAAAATCGCAATCACAAATGGAACAGAAAATGCCACTGGTGTTTGCTACAATACAGGTGAGAAGTTAAAAGTTGGAAAAAACAACTACAAAAAATATAAAAATAGTGATGTTGTAGTTTATGTGAGTGAAGGAGAAATCAAAAATGGTATTTATTTAATTTCAATCAAGACACCAGCATCAATGGAAGGGTTTGCTTGCATAAAAGTCAAATAAAAAATTATTTTTTGGATGAGGGTCAGTGTTTATAATAATGCTTATAATTAAATAAATTTAAAATTAAGAATAAAAATTAAGAATAAAAATTAAGAATAAAAATTAAGAATAAAAATTAAGGATTAAAAAATGGTTAGACATTTAAACACTTCATCCAATAAACACATCAAGGCAATCATTTCAAAATTTGAATTGAAATCCTTGTTATTGATAAACAAAAATTCAAATGAATTTTCAAAATATAATCTCATTTCAATTTCAAATGACAATTTTATTGCTCAAGATGAATATAAGAAATTTAATAGTGTTCTTAGAATTCATTTTCGAGAAGATATTGATGAAGAAATTATCAAAAAAATTATAAATTTTTCAAATAAAGATAATATTATCGTTCATTGTGATGCAGGTGAAAGCAGAAGTGCTGCTGTAGCAATGGCAATAACTTATATCAAGTGTTTAAAGAATTCATTCAATTGTAATTTTGATGACTTTATAAAAGAATGCTCAATTTTACAAAATGAAAGATATACTCCCAATATGGCAGTTTTTAAAAAAATAGTCAATTATTACAAAAGGCATTACATAAAGATATAATATAAGGATATAAAAATGAAATTTTTACCTGTTTTCTTCTGTTTCACTTTATTGTTTGGTTATAGAGTTGAGTACAATGGATTTACCACTCTCAACCTTGATAACAATGGTAACCTGGAAATTCCAGGAACAATGACCTCATACTTCATTTCTACCGACCGTTCTTCAATTCTTTCAAGTCAAGTCAAAACAGATACTCCTGATGAGGACACAAATATATCAATAGACATAAACATTTCAAACAAGTTGCCTGGCGATATAGTTATAAATTGTAAAACTTATTCTTTATCTGCAGAAGACGGAATTGATTATACCAAGTTGGATAAAAATATCACTATAAAATCAGGAAAGACAGGAACGACAGTTGATATTGAAATAAAATCAGATGGAAACACAAATCAAAATAGAGGATTTATAATTCAATTAGAAGCAGTTGATAATGAAAAAATGATTAAAGAAAAAAGTAATATATACATTTTAATTAGAAAAAAAGATACTGAAGAAGATGATGACGACGGGGGTTTAATATGGTTTTAGTTTTACTTCTTCTTTCTTTCTTATCTGCTTCAGAAAAATTGTATTGTGAAAATTCAAAACTATTCCTTGAAGGTTCAACTGCTAAAACTTGCTTTCACTTCAATCCACTTCCAATTGGTAGTGGTACATTCACAGGAAGTGAGATAAATACTACTTCAAAACACTCATATGGTATAAAAATTTATCGATAAATTCAAAAAATTTCAAAAAAAATTTCAATTTTTAATAGATTTTACTTGACAAAACTATTTTTTTCTGTTATAATTATAATGTAAAAAATAAAACAAAAAGGAATAACAATGAAAAACTTAAAAGAATTAAAAAAAGTAATTTACGAAGACTTAAAACCTATAGAAAACTTTTATGATGTGAGAGTGAGTGAGACACCAGACGAGAAAGCAAGTTATGTTTATGATGTTATTTTAAATCAATTATTTCATATTTCAGAAGTTGAAGTTGAAGAGAGTGAAGATTATGTTTATGTAACTTTATTAAATTTATAATAAAAACATAAAAACTCTTGACATTTAATAAAAAATTTAGTATAATTATAATATAAAAAGAAACAAAGGAAAAAACATGAAATTTAAAACACTAAAAGAAATTGAATATGATAAAATCACTAAACAAATGGTTATGAGTTTTTTAGGTGGTTATGTATCTTATGACTTATTTTCACTTATTGCTGAAGCAAATGACTGTTTATATTATGAAAATAGAGAATCAAAAAGAGTTAAAAACAGAATTGAAAAAGTAATTTCAAAATCAAAATTTAAAGATTATGAAAAATTTTATAAAGAATATAAAAGAAGTATTGATGAAGGTTTATCATATCCATATTTCAAAATCAATTTCGAAATACCAGAATCAATTATTCCAAAACTTGAAGAAGAATTATCAAGATTATTTTATCATAATTTAGAAGATGTTTATGATAACGGACTAAAAATCACTAAACTAGAAAAGACTTATGATGAATATATTTCAATTTCTACAAGCGCAAGTGTAAGCACGACTAAATATATTTTTGATATTGAAAAATATGGACAAATTACAATAACTGACACAGATATTAACAGGGTTTAGTTGTTAATTGTGGTAAAATTTTTAAAAAAATTTTCAAAATCACTTGACATTTAATAAAATTTTAGTTATAATTATAATATGAAAACAAAAGGAAATAACATGAAACTTACAATCAAAACAAATGACAAAAAAGTAAAAAGTATTTTAGAAAACGAATTATTAGGTCAATTCAGTGATGGATATTGGGAAAATAGTAAAAATAAATTATGGAAACATTTAGACAATGTAGTTTTAACTGAAAATGAAAACGGATTAGAAGGTCAAGATTTTATGGTTAAAAGAGCAATTAAACAAATGTATAATGTTGAAAATAGAGAGTTACTTAAACACATTGGTGCGAGAATGACTGGATTTGTAGCATTCGCAGATTTATTAGAAGAGCATAGTAACAATTATGAATTAATGATTGCGATTGAATATCTTTCAGAAATTGCTTGGGGAATAGATGGTTTTGAAAAAAGAATAACATCTTATAAACCTGTAAAAGTAACAACTGAAATGATACCTCAATTAAGAGAAAGAATGATTTACAGAAAAGACGAAAAAACTAAAAAAGCACTTGACTTATTAGAAGATTACATTTCAAAAAATGAAGTTGTATTAGATGTAAATGAATTAAGAAAAACACTTAAAAAAACAAATAAAGTGCTTAGAACAGCACTTTAATTTCAATCAAATAAAATTTAATAAAGAATTTAATAAAGAATTTAATAAAGGATGTAACATGAAAATAAATGGATATGAATCAAGTTTCAAATTAAAAAAAGTAAATTCAAAATCATTTTTCAAAGATGTAGCAAAAGAAAGATTAGATAAAGATGGTAATACAAGAATAGGTAAGAATGAAGTTGAAAAACTTTATAAACAATATACTTCTCCGTTATTATGCAATGAGACTTATATGTTTAATATGGTTACAATGTTTATGATGTTATTAACAAAAGTATATTAAGGAGATAATATGAGAAAAAACATTTTAGATAAAAACAATGAATTCAAACAAGTTGAGAAAGAATATGATGTAAGAGTACCAAATAACATGCACCTTATGGTAAGACTTGATGGACATAAATTTAGTAAATTCACAAAGGGTCTCACCAAACCTTATGATTTATTTTTAGCAAGAGTTATGGATAAAACGATGAGAAGTTTGGTTGATAAATTCAATGCAAATTTAGGTTATACTGGTTCAGATGAGATCACACTTTACTTTCCAAAATGTGAAGAAAAACAAACTCACCCATTTGGTGGTAGAGTACAAAAAATGGCAAGTCTTTTATCATCATATGCGACCCTTCAATTCAATAAATTCTGGAACGAAGAGAGCCTTGATTGTCAAAAAAATTGTGATAATCTTGAATGTGTAGAAATGAGATTAAAAAAACAAGGACAAGCATTTTTTGATGCCAGAGTTTTCGGTGTTGATACAGTTGAAGAAGTGTTTGAGAACTTCAAATGGAGAAATCACGATGTTTTCAGAAATGCGAAAACAGGTTTTGCCCAAGCATATTGTAGTCATAAAGAATTACAAGGGAAAACTGCCAATGAGCAAGTTGCTTTAACTTATGAAAAAACAGGTAAAAAATTTAGCGCGACTCCAGAATGGTTCAAATATGGAACATTTTGTAAAAAAGAACTTTATATGAAAGAAACAGAAAATGGTTTAGTTAAAAGAAGTAGATTCAAAAGTTGGTGTGAATTACTTGAAGACTTCAAACCTGAATTATTCGATAAATACCTAAACGAAAAGGAATTTTCGGAAGAGGTGTAAATGTTTTACGAGTGGATTGAAGATTATTAGGAATGATAATGAAAGAAAAAAGTTATGGTATTATACCTTATAAAATAGATTTTAAGAAGAATGAAGTCAAAATACTTTTAACGAAGACACATAAACAAGCAGAGTCTTATGACTTCATTAAAGGTAAAATCGAAGAGAACGAAACGATTAAAGAATGTGTCGTTCGTGAAGTTGAAGAAGAAATAAATGTTAAGTTGAACGAAAACGAGTTAGAAGATTTCGTTTTGCAAAAGAATAAGAACAAAGATATTGGATTGTTTTTTGTTAATTTTAATGGTAAAGATATTGACTATTCATACTTTCCAAATAGAGAAATTTATGGAATAGAATGGTTTAATGTGAGCGACTTGCCTAAAATATCAAACAATCAAAGTAAAATCGTTACAATGATTCTTCAAAAATTCTGGAAATATCGATAGAAAATTACAAAGGAATGTTATGGAATGTTATACAGGATATGTTTTTATAGCAATGTTATTCGCATACTTATTTTTTAGTGCATACCTTGACTATAAAACAAAAATACAAAAAATTGAAATGGAGGTTCAAGTTGAAAAAATGAGAACAGAAGTAATGAAAAAACAGACTCAACTTTTAAACGAGTTAAACAAAAAATTAGAAGGAAGATAAAATGAAATACGACTTTTTGAATAGAAGACATTATTTTGAAATGGGGGAAGATACACCTTTCATAACTTTTATAGTTGGTATAGTGCTTGTAATCATTTTAATAATCATTGCTATGTTCTCAGGAACGAGCAATACAATAAATGAGTTTAATAATGGTAAAACTTTTAAGTGTTTTAATGATAACTATTACATCGAAGTGAATAAGTCCAACTCAAAAATTGAAAATAATTATATCCATTATATTGATGATAAAAAACATTATTTATTTCCATTTTGTAAATGTGTTATAAAAAATGTGTTATAAAAAATTAAACTACAACTGAAAAAATTCAATTATGATTTTAGTTGTAGTGTCAATAACAATTTTAATTTTTTATAACAAGTTTTGAAATTTTTTATAAAAACACTTGACTTCTTTTTGTTTTTTTGTTATAATTATAATGTAAAAAGAAATAACAATTCAAATATAACAAAAAGGAACGAAAATGAAAAAATTAAATGAAATTATAATCTCAAAAGTTTTTGGTAACGAAGTAACAATTCATAAAGGTTTTATTAAAACAAAAGGAACTAAAACTATCAATATTTGTATTGAGTATAAATGGACAAATGTATATGAAAGACATAATTTAGAAGAAATGAAAGAAGATAAATACACTACAAAAATTTATTCAGCAAATACAGATATTGAAAAAATTCAAAATGAGTTAGAAAAAGAATTTAATAAAAAATTAAACATAGAATTAAGAATCAAAAAATAAAAAGGATTTAACATGAAATATATAAATTATAGAGGAAAAACATTATCATTTTATGAAGTGAATGACACTTATTTAGGTAAATATCATTTTTTTAACAACGATTTAAAAGCAGGTTTATTAGATTTAGATAAAGTTAAAACAAGTATTTTAACTAAAAATGATATTTTCGAAAAATTTGATATTTGGGATTTTAAAACTACATCAATTTTTGATGAGAATTATATTTTAGTGAAAGATTTCAATGTTAAAGAATTGAATTTCGGAGAATTTGTTATTTTCAACTTCGGAGAATACTACAAAAAAGGGTTCTTCGTTTATGATGGAGTAATAGACATCAAAAACAAATTACTTTTTGGAATGGAAGAAATAAGAACTGATTATTGGTGCGAAGATTGTCCAGAAGAAATGCTTACAGGAGATAAAATAAATAAAATTTTAATTCCTACAAGTTTCAAAGATGTTAATGGTAACATCATTTTTGATAGTGATGTTTGCATAGTAAATAATGTTATTTATAGAGTTGAAAATAATAAAATTAAAAACACTAAAACGAATGAAGTGTTTGACTTAAAAGATTTTACTGATAAAGTGTTTTATAGATGTATTCAAAATAAAGAATTAAAAATTGAGGAATAAAAATGAAACTTTTTAATTTATTATATGACTTTAAAATAAAAATTAAAAACAATTTTGAAAAAATGTTTAAGAAAACAGAAAAGAATAAAGACACTTTAAAAAGAGTTACACGATTTTTGGATTATGCTTTTACAAGTGGTGTTATTCCTTTAACATTTGATGACTGGTATAATAAATGTTATTTATTATTTGAAACATCTAAAGATAGAGATGTAGTCAATGGACATCTAAAATATCAATCAATAACTGAGATCCAAGTAACTGATACATCAACTCCAAAAATAATTTTAAATGATGTGCCAAAAGATTTAATACCCCATTTAAAAGCAACTTTTATGCCGACACATATGGATTTGGTTTCACTTGAAGAAATAAAAATAATTGAATCACTTCAAAATTTGTATAAACAATTTAAAGATTTACAACTGTTGGTAAATTATTCTGGAACAAGTGAATCTAACATAAAGAACACTAAAAAATTACTTAAAAGTAATATAAACATTTTTTATAAGAATAATTTAGAAGTTTTTGCTTCAAAAAATTTTTATCCATTATTTACAGAAACAGGAATTATACTTGAAAAGATACCAGAACATTATATTATAAGTCATTTAAAATATACTTATAAAGGAGAAAAAAATGTTTATAACTTTTTAGTGTATGATATGAATTCACTAAAAGAAAAATGTTTTTTCATCTGGAATGATATTGAAAATTTTGAAATGGAAGAATTAAATAATTTAAAAGAAAGTTTAAGTAACGATTATCTCGATGAAATTAAAGATTATTATATTACTATTATAAAGGCATTAATTGTGCTAAAAGAAGTTGATATAATAAAGTTAAATTATGTACCATTTTCAAAAATAGTTTTTTTAGTTGTGGATATGCCGATTGAAGTTGAAAATTTTATTAAAAACAATTTCGAAAATATGGATATAGCAGTTGTAGTCAAAATGAAAGCAATTATACCAAGTGGTTATCATTTTTTAAAAACGAGAAAAGATCCAAAAACAAGGAGTTAAAATGTTAAAAGTCGATAAAAAAGAGTTTATGGATAAAATAAATGAATTTGCAAATGATGAAATGAATAATGATAAAGAAATTAACCTTATCGAGAAAAAAGACTTTATCACAAAAAAAGTCAATTCATTTGATGGTGTAAGAGTAACACTTTTAAATATCAAAAATTTTATGAGTTTTAATCATAAATATGGGTACGACGAAGGCGATGTGGTCATTGGAATTATTGATGAATACCTAAAATATAAACATTCAAAAAATGATTTTTATGTTAGATATAGTGGTAATGAGTGGTTAATCGTTTCTTTTGAAGATAAAATTTATGCACCTAACCCTATTAGATATAAAGAACAAATTAAGATTGATTGTATTTCTGGAAGTTCTTATGTAACAGAAATAAAAAATTTAATTACTGAGTTAGATAGAATAAGATATTTTAGACGATTTTATCAAGTTGAATGTAAAGTTATAGGATAAAAAATGAAAAATATATTTGAAAAGATTTTAAAAAATAATAAAGTTTATAAATATGTAAAAAATCAAAAAGAAAAATTATCAACTTTTTCAGAAATTACTCAATCAAGATTTATAGGGTTAGCAATTTTTGTAATTTTTTTACAACTCTACGGACCTATAATTGCTTCATTAAAAGGATTTTTAACTCTTGGAAGTATCCGTGCTGAGACCATTATCGCAATAATTGGAATAGTTATCATTTTTGCTGAGAAGTCTTATGAATGGTTTTTAAGAAAAACAAGTTATTCATTTATTTTTAAAATGATAATTCTTATAAATTCATTATGGATAGTAGGTGGACTTTTATATTTTATTTCACCTATTTATTTCATCTGGTGGGACTCAATTATTATGATACCTGAAGGACTTATTTATTTAGCATTTATGACTGCTAATAGCAATTATATACATTATTTTGAAGCAGATGATTATACCCGAGCAAATAATTTTAGAAATAATCTGTGGTTGGATATATCTTTAATAGGGTTATTTTTGAGTGCCTTAATAACTTATTTATTAGGTGCTTCATTTAGTATGGTATTGATAATTATTTTAAATATCATTTTAGTTATTTATCAATTAAGAATAGTTCATCTATACGAAGAAAAAGATTTTTTATATATGTTACACTATCATAGACATTTAAGAAATGAAAAAACAAAAAAGGAAAATAAATGAAAAAAGTATTTAGATTTAGTGATGCCCAGATAAAGATAAGAAAAAATAAGTGGAGAATAGATTTAACAAATATCGAAGGAGATCTAAAAGAAAAAATGTATTGTTTAGATATAAACGATATTATTGGATTAGAAATATATGATTATATGAATGAAGTCGGTTTAAGAATATTTACTAAAATTCTTAATCAAGATATCATTTATATTACATTATACAAATGTGACAGCGCCACACCTGAAGAAGTTATGGAAAAAAACATAAAAATGAGAAAAGAATTTTCAAATTATTTTTTTGATAGTGTCGAAAAATTCTAAATTAAATAAAAACGAAAACTATAAAAGATTAATATAATTTAATCTTTTTATGTATTATATTAAATTTTTATAAAAATTCATTAAAACCACTTGACAATTAAAAATTTTTTTGTTATAATTATAATGTAACAAGTTAAAAGTTACAATAAATCAAACAAAAAGGAATCACATGAAAAACAGAAACAAAACATTGACACTTGAAATAATCAGCAGTAACAAAATAAGTTATGTAAAAGTAAAAGGTGGTTATAAAGAAGCAGTTGAATTCATTGAAACACATTGTCCAGATTGTAAATTATGGACAATCAAAGGTTGATAATATAACTAAAAAAATCACAGAAAGACTTTATGTTGCGGACAATTTAACTCAATCAGAGTTAGATGCACTTGAATACTTGACCGAAAAAAACATTTATGAGAAAGTTGGTGTTTATTTCGATAATGGCTATAAAATTTGCGATTATGGTATGGGTGAAACTTATGGATTTGTTAAAATTTCAAAAAACCCAGAAACACTTTTAAGTCAAGAAGGTATAGACTTATTGTTAAACTATTGAAGGAGTTAAAATGAAAAACTTTTTTTTGAATGAATTTAGAAAAGATAAATTCAAAAATGGAGTATCATTTACAAACGACAACGAAACATTATTTTCACATGAATTTTTAGAAACACTTGATAAAGACCCACTCAAATTAGTTGAATCGCACAATAATTTCATTATAAAATTATTTTCAGTGAGATTAAACTTGATGACACTTTTAGCACAAAATTTTATTAAAGAAAATAAATGGGTCGAAAAACTTTTGGAAAATGGAAATGTGTTTATTGTAGGTGGGTTTAATCGTGATGTTTTAGCAGATTTACCGATTAAAGATATTGATTTGGTTACGGATTTAACTCCAAGACAAGTGGTTGAAATTTTAAAAGACGAAGTTGAAACGGATTTAATCGGTGAGCATTTTGGTGTGGTTATGATTAAAGCAAAAGAAACTTTTGAAATAGCAACTTTTAGAAAAGATATTTACCACGGGAAAAAAGGTTTAGGTGCAGACGAAGTTGAATTTGGAACACTTGAAGACGATTGGCAAAGAAGAGATTTCACTGTAAATGCCTTATACTTCAACTTAAAAACATTTGAATTACTTGACCCATCACAAAGAGGAATTAAACATTGCTTAGAAAATAAATTTTCATTTATTGGTAAACCTGAAGACAGAATTGAAGAAGATAGTTTAAGAGTTATGCGAGTTTATAAATTCATCAAAAAAGGTTTCACTCCCATTAAAGGAACACTTGAAGCAGCAAGAAGAAATTTTGAATTTATGATGAAAAATGGAAATGCTGAAAGAGTGAGAACAGAGATGGAAAAGTTGATTCTACTATAAAGGAATGAAATATGAATAAAGTTATCAATAAAATAGATTTGATTATCAAAAAAAGTGATTTAAGAATAGGCCAACTCATGACACTTTGTTTAGATGAAACAAAAAAAGAAAACAAAGATTTATTTTACATCGATGAAGATGATTTGTTTAAAATTTTGTTAAAAATAGAAAACAAACTAAAAAATACAAATTAAAAATACAAATTAAAAATACAAATTAAAAATAAGGAGTAATTATGAGTTATACAGAAACAGGTATCGTAGAAATGGAATTAGTAAGAACATTTGAAGAAGATGAAGATATTGAAAAATATTTAACAAATTTAATTAAAGAATTAAAATTGGATATGTCTATTCACGATAATGTTTATGATGTTATAAATTATGATGATTCAGGATATTTTTACAAAAATAGAAAATTATTTAAAATTTTATCAAAGCATAAATCAGAAGAACTTGAGTCTGTTACAATCAAACAAGGAAATAAAGTTTTATTTATTTGTTCATATTACAATGGTGGAACGAGTTTAGAAGAAATAATGATTGAAGAATGTAAAGTTTAATAAAAATTTATTGACTTTCAAATAAAATTTGAGTATAATTATATTATAAATATAATATATAATAAAAAGGAGTAAAAATGAATTATGAAACATTTGAAAATTTTAATGAAGTAAGAAACAAAATTGAAGATGAAGGAATTGAGTATTTTATTACAAATTATTGTTCAGCTAATGATATGCCTGACAAAAAATCAAGAAAATTATTTGCTAAGGCTGAAAAAGCATTAAAAAAATTTGAAAGTTATATTTATAAAAAAGCATTTTTAGAAAAATACGATAAGAAAAAAATCAAAAAACAAGATAAAAATTTTGGAAATTATGCTTGTATGGAAGATGGTGAGAGTCAAGATTTTTATAATAAATGATTCAAAATATAAATAAGGAACAAAAAATGTATAAATACATACAAGATAAAATTAAAAAAACATTAAAAGAATTATATATAATAAAAGAATTAAAATTTTCAAAGAATGAAATAACATTCACATCAATAAGTCCATTAACTCAAATGGACATTGATGATATTAAAAACTTAGTTTTAGATGCATTTGAAATTCACGAAATAAATGATATTGATGTTGATATAAATCAAGATTTCGTAAGAACAGGCAGTAACTATGTAACGATAGAAATTTTTAGATAGGAGTAAAAATGATTAAAGAGTTTATGAAACTTCAAAAACCTGAAATTTTATGGCAAAGTGAAGGTAAAAATCCACTCAATGATGAACCTTTTATGACGATTAAAAGGGAAGATGGTTATTATTTATATTCAGAAAGAGCAGGAGTGGATAGTGTTGCTTTCATTTTAATTGATAAAAATAAAAATAAAATTGGTCTTATTCAAGAAATCAAACCTCCTTTATATGAAAGATGCATAAAAAGATTAGCAACTGCTTTTGGTGGTAGTTTAGATAAAAATATCAACCCAGAAAAAATTGTTATTGAAGAAGTTAAAGAAGAAGCATGGTATAATGTCGATGAGAAGGATATTACTTATATAGGTGAGACAATGGTTTCAACCCAATCAAATCAAATGCTTAAAGGTTATGTAGTTGATGTAACAAATGCGAAATTCGTAGGGGCAGACGAAGACGAGAAAATCGTTTGGTTCGATGTTAATGGTCTTTTTGATAATAGCGATTGGAAATCAATTTTTATTTATACAAAATGGAAACATAAATTAAATAAATGAAATATAAACTATTCAAAATGCCCAAATTAAAAGTCATTGTTAAGGAAGGAGAAAAACATTTATGGAAATTATTTCATTCTTCTCATTATATGACTTTTAATCAGCCTGTTGAAAAAACACTTCCATCATCAAGTAAATTTTACACTTATTATTGGTTAAAAGAAGATAATGGTAAAATTGAAGAAGTTTTAGTTGGATGTGTTGCTGTTTTATTTCAAATTCATAAATACTATAATGCTCGTAGATTGAGTAGATTAGTCGTTTTACCTGAATTCCAAGGAATGGGGTTTGGTAGAATTATCATTGATAGTATTTCTGAATTTTATAAACAAAAAAATATAAAAATGTTTATATCAACTTTTCATAATAAATTAGGATACTATCTCGAAAAAAGTGAGTTATGGCAACCGACATTTGGAAATAAAAGAAAGTTACCACAAAAGGCTGATGAGGATAGAACAAAAGGTTTTAAGTCTTTACGGAAAGAAGATATTTTATTTAGATACAATTATATTGGAAATAATTTTAAAAAAAATTATAAAATAAAATTAAACAAATCAAAAGACCCATTCATTTTAATTGATTTAAGAAAGCAACTCAAAAATGAAAAGGATAAAAATAAAAGAAAAATTCTTAGAAATAAAATAAAAGAATTTGAAAAATCGTGATTTACTTATCTTCAACTTCTAAAAATCCTTCTTTTGGATTTTTAACTTCATTAAAAAATAATTCATTCTTATAAAATTCCCTTTCATTAGTATCATATACCCAATCAGGTTCTAAATAATCTATTATATCGTGGTGTGGTGTTATCAAAATTATATTTTTAAGATTGTTTTTTCTAATATATTTTGATAAAGACACTGATAAACTTATGGCAGTATTTCTATCTATAAAGGAAGTGAATTCATCAAAAATTGTAAAATCGTTTAAATTAAATGCGACTGCCACTCTATACTTTTGTCCATTACTCAACTTATTAAAAGGTAATATCCATTGTGGAATGGTGTTAAACCCAACTGCTTGAAATCTATTAACAACTTCATTATACTCTCCTAAATTTATAACAGGTTCATTTTTATTTTTGATGTCTATATTTTCAATAAAATTATAACCTTGATTGATTAAATCCATACCCAATAAACTTTTTCCACTTCCAGAATTTCCAAAAATTACTCCTATATGAAACTTCTCCGGTATATTTATGTTATGCTTTTCAAATGTTAATTCTTCTATTTCAAGTGTAAAATCTTTTTTTAATCTTTTTATATTATTGGATTCTTCAAAATTATATTTTAATATCATTTTTATTCCTTTTAAATTTATTTAAAAACTTTTTATAACTTAATTTTTTATTTTCTTTTTGATATAATTATAAAAAATTTATTAAATGAAAAAAATGTATTTTATTATAAATTTTTTGAAAATAAATATTATTTTTTATTGACTTTTAAAAAGTTTTTTGATATAATTATAAAAAATAACGAAAAAGGCAATCAAATGTTATACATTGATGATAATTTAAATGTTATGAAAAAGTTAAAAAATGAAGACAAAAAATACAAAATGATATTTTTTGACCCTTCATATAACACATGCAGTAGGCAATCCTACAAAAAATCTTGTAGTTAATAATCACGAATATATTTTAGTTTATGGGAAAGATAAAAATAAATTCAAGTACAAAGGAGAAGAAAGAGATTTATCGACTTTTAAAAAAGATGAAGGAGGATATTATAAAGTTCAATATCTTCAAAGATTCAATCAAGGGTTTAAGGAAGTTGAAATCGAGTTAGAAAATAAAATTCATAAATTCGAAACTCCTTACACGAAAGAAAAACACGAAAGAAAAAATTGAAAAATGGAAACAGGAAGGATTGTTATTTTCAACTGGTAAATATATTGGGAGAAAAGAATATATTGGTACATATAATAACAAACAACTGACCACTTTTTTAGGAACATTTTTAACAAAAGAAGAGAAAGAAAGGTTAAAAAAAGAGTTAAAAGAAAAAGGAATTGAGTTTAATTTTATGAACCCAAAACCTGTAAAATTACTAAAATTTTTAGTAGAACAAACAACTAACAAAAATGATAATGTTTTGGATTGTTTTGCTGGTAGTGGTAATTTGATATATGTATGTAATGAATTGGAAAGAAACATTGATGCTATTCAATTGAAAGAAAATGGAATAAACGAATTCTTAGTAAAAAGATTTGGAAAAATCAAGATTTTTCCTTGACTTTTATTTTTTTGATATAATTTATAATAAAACAAAAGGATGGTACATGAGAAATAACAAAGAACTTTTAAAATATAAATTAAAAGATTTCAAATCAAATTATTTTGACTTGACAGACATAGAAATAACTTTTGACGATGAAAAAGAGTTGGCAAAAGTGGAATGTGGGTTTAGTAAGTATGGAATAAGATACTATGGTATATCAGATAAAGAAGCAAGAGAAGATAAAAAATTATTGCTTGATATCCTAAAAAGACATTTCAAAAATGTTGAATCAGATTTATATAGTATTTCATTTGAAATACATAATTATGAAGAATATGTAGAGAAGATTAGAAAAGAGATATTGTTTCTTTATTCTGAGAAATGGGCAATTCAAGTTATAAAAGTAAAAGATTTAAGTTATTATTGTGAAAATACGGATATTGAATTTATTGAAGACATTGAAGTTGAAACTACAACTTTTGATAGTAAAGAAGAAGCAATTATTGAATATCACTTATTAAAAAATAGTTATAAATCTTTAGATTATATTGATATTAAACTTATAAAAGTTATTGAAGAATAAATTTATTCTACTTGACTTTTATTTTCTTTTTTGTTATAATTATGATATAAAATAACAAGGAGATAACATGAGAAAAGTAATAAATGAAGTTCTAGAAGTAGTCAATGAATTACTAAAAGAAGAGTACGAGTTAAAATTTTGTAAAGAAGATGATTGGTTTGTATTTTACATTCCAGATGGATTACAATATCATTTAAAAACTTATTATAAAAGAGAACTTATCGAAAGAGAAAGTGAACCAGTTGGATTTTTAATTGACAAAATTATTATAGCAATTAAAAATGTGAAGTCAGAGTATGTTTTAGACACAGACAAATGGAAATTTTAAGGAGTTAAATAAATATAAAAAGAAAAAAAATATGTTAAAAGAAATTTTAAATAGGATGAACGAAAAACAAAAACCAAATGATGTTGAAAGAATTTTAGATAAAAATGATTTTGATTTTGAGTTATATTATAGATTTTATGAACCAGAAGCAGAAATTAACTTTACTATAGCAGATATATCTTATACTAATTTAGCAGTGGATCATAATGATCCTGATGACGATGAAATAGAAAGAACATATGAAGTAATTAAAAAATATATATTTAAAACTCTTAAAGAGCATAAAAATAAATTTAAGGAGATTTTGAAGTATAATATAGAAGTTTACTAAATATTAATAAAATAATATTTATCTAATTCAAAATCGTTTATGTTAGATAATAAATTTTAAAAAGTCAAAAAAATCTTGACTTTTTATTTCTTTTTTGTTATAATTATAATGTAAAAAGAAATAAATAAAAAAGGAGAACACATGGTTAAAATTGATTATTTATATACAGATGGTGGTAATGTTGCAACAAGTCAAGGTGTTATAAGAGTAGGAAATGACAAATATTTTCAATCATATGATACAATTATAGCAGCAAAAGAAAATGGTGTAGTTACACTTGACGAAAAAGATTGGAATTGTAGTAAAACGACTTTAAAATATCTTTATCAATTTTTAAGAAATTTTTGTTATATTGAAGTTTATAGTAAAAGAGATTTAATGAAACTTATCGAAGAAGGAGAAATCAATCTTCAAAACCTAAATGAAGATTGATTTAAGGAAAGGTAATGAGTGTTTTAACAGAAAATTTGCCTATAATTACTAAACAAACAAAAGTAAAGGGCAAAAAAAGAGTTTTTACCAATACAAATTTTAAAACATATCTATATAAAGAATATGAAATTACATTTAATTCAGGTGAAAAGGAATATATGTATTCTGTCGCATTGGAAATTCCAATAGAAATCATTAAAGAAAGAATAGTTAAAGAATTAAATTTATTTGGATTTAAAATTCCTTTAATGACCGAAAAGACGATTGTAAAAAACATTGTTATTTGGAAATTCCTTTTCATTTAATATCAAGTGATTTTTATGCAATATATTGTCCGAGTAACTTTGTGAAATCACATCATCAAAAAATCACAATAAGTGGTTATGAAGGTTTGGAAAATTTAAGTTTTAGAGAAAACTTTACAAAAGAAGATTTGAACGATATAAAAGAAATAGTTAAAAAAATAAATTTAAAGGTGGAAAGATAATGCTTAAGAGTTATGATGCTTGGAAAAGGGAGAGGGAAACTTTAGATAATTATATGTGCTCAATCACTAAACAATCAAAAGTAAAAGGTAAAAAAAGAGTTTTTAACAATACAGATTTTAAAACATATTTATATAAAGAATATGAAATATCATTTGGAAAAGATGGAAAAAATGGAAAAGAAATTGTGTATTCTGTTGGTATAGAAATTCCAATAGAAATCATTAAAGAAAAAGCAGAAAAGGAATTAAAATTATTAGGTGTTAAAATTCCTTTAAAAACTAAAAAGACAATTACTACAAAAACATTATTTTTAGAAATTCCTTTTCGCTTATCAAAAATTGACTTTGATGAAGTTAAACATTCAGAAAATTTTGTGAAATCACACCATCAAAAAATCGTAATAAATGGTTATGAAGATTTGGAAAATTTAAGTTATAAAGAAAAATTCACAGAAGAAGATTTGAACAATATAAAAGAAATAGTAAAAAAATTAAAATTTGAAATAGTCAAATAAATAAAATTATTGATTGATTATAAAAATTAAATAAATAAAAAAGGAAAAAAGAAATGTTAAAAGAAATCTTAACTGAAATGGCAGAAAATTACACATCAAGAGATATTGAGAAAATTCTAGATAAAAATGATTTTTTTGGTTTATTAACAAAGGAACTGAAAAAAGATGGATATGATTTTTCATTTGATTTGAAATACGGACTTTATAATAATGGAAGAGTGGATGAAGTTGTTTTTGGGGTAAAAAGAATAACTTATACCGAATTAGCATCGGATTATAATAATCCAAGTAGTGAAGAAAAAAGTAAAACTTTTGAAGTAATTAAAGAATATATTTTCAAAACACTTAAAAAATATAAAAGTAAATTTAAAGACATTTTAAATTATGAAATAGAAGTAAATAAGTATTAAAAATACTTGACTTTTTATTTCTTTTTTGTTATAATTATAATGTAAAAAGAAATAAAAAAAGGAGAACACATGGTAAAAATTAAAACAAACAATAAAATTGTAAATAGTAACTTTTTAAAAGTTGGAGAAACTGGATTTTATAAAACAGAAGATATTATTATTAACATTAAAGGAAAAGACCATTATTTATATTCAGTTGATTTTTACAAACAATGGGGTAGAGGGTCAAGAATTGAAACTATCGTTGAAAGAGATGTTAGTAGAGAAGAAAGAAGAGAAATACTTTTAAATGTTCTTAAAGAATATACTGATAAAGAAGTTAAAAATTTAGATGATATACTTTGGTATATTGAAGCAGGTGAAGGTTATCATTATTCGCAAAGAGGAAGTAAAAATTTTGAAGGTATTAAAGTAAATTAAGCACAAAAAAATTAAATAAATAAAAAAAGGATGAAAATGTTAAAAGAAATTTTAGAAACAAACAAAGTTGTAAATGAAAGTAAAAAAGGTAATCATTTATTATTAAATGGTAGAAGCATGGCGGATTTACACGATATTTTTACAAATAGATTAATTACATTATATTCATCATATGATAGATGTAGATTTACTAAATCACCTGTAAGTGATATTGATGACAAATTAGAGGCACAATTAAAAAGTAAATACAAAGGCTATAGAGGTTTTGAAATTATTGATTTCACTTTTAATCTTGGAACATTAGAAATCTATTTAGAAGGATACCCATCAAAAGGTGTGTATTTTGGTGCATTGAGAAGTTATAAACCTGAAGAAAGATTAACAGATGAACCTATCAATACAGCAATAGATGTAAGTGATTTCGTTACTTGTGGATAAAATTATTGAATTGGAGTGAAAAGTTTAGGATTTATATAATTTTTATATAATGACTTGACTTTTTCATTCTTTTTCATTATAACTATGTATAAAAACAGCACATGATTTAAGGAGAAAAAAATGTTTGGATTTTTTAAAAGAAAGAGTAAATATACTCTTTTCGAAACAATTGAGTTAAAACAAGAGATTGAGAAAAAATTGAAAGAAATCGCAATTCTTTCAGATTTTTCAATTACAGGTTATAAAATTATTGATAATAAAATCATTTTTCATATGTATTTTAACGAGCAATGTCCAGCATCAATTTTCGAAAAAGTAATAGATAAAGATTTTTCAATTTCAGTAAAAGATACAGATGGTATGATTAAAAAAGGTGAAATTCATTTCACTTTTAAGTTTGATAAAAATTTAGATGAAAATGTCAATAAATTTAATAGTAGTTATGCTTATGTAAAACCTTCAAAACAATGCAAAAATTTTATGAATAGATACTTAAATGCAATTGAAGTAATCAAAAAAAGTAAAAATTTACCAAATGATGAGTTGAAAAAATTGAGAGAAGAGACTAAAAAAATAATCCAAGAAGATTATAAATTAGTTGAAAAAGAGTTAGATTTTTATGGTATTTTTCCAAGATTTACAGAAAAATATGAATACAAGAGAGATGGTAAATCATTTTTAGTCAATCAATTACATTTTGGAAAAGAATATATTATTGAAAATAACATTTTCAACTATGAAGATGATTGGATGAATGATAAACAATTCCTAAAAGAATTTGGAATGTTATCACAGATATTTATAAAATCTATGCCAATCTCTCCAAGAGGATATTATTCATTTGCAAAAATTGAATTTGAACACTTCATAAAAAAATTTAACGAGTTTATGAGAAAATTCAATAAAGACGAGTTAAAGATTGAATACTATGATAGTATGAGTATCAATATAGTTAGATTACATTGTTTAGATGTTTTCCTTGAAAGCGAAGATATAGATAATAAAGTTATTTTCAAATGTTCAAAAAAATTAAATTTACATTATAAATTGAAAAATATAATCATTGTTTATAATTGATTGCGATATAAGGAGAAAAAATGAGCATCAAAGAAATTAAAGATGAATTTAAAAGAATTCAAAAAAGTGTAGAGTCTGTAACTGATGATATTCTGGATAATACAAATGTCGATGAATTAAATGAGAATTTTAAATTATTAGTTGAAAAAATTATGAAAGCTAAAGAATTATTGAATTCAAGAGATGTTTCAATGGTTGATAAATTTTTAAGTAAAATACCTTTAATTGGAAATAAAATCAAAGAAAAAATTGAAATAGAAATAATTGATAATTCAACTTTAAAAGACATTGCTGATGAGTTGAGAGAAATACAAGAAAACATTATACAAGATACAGAATATCGTTTCAATTATTATAGAGAAATTTATAAAGTCAATGAAGCAGCAAAAAAAGATATTGAAAATCAAATTAAAAAACTTAAAAAAATGAAAATTAAAGATGAGTTCGAAGCACAAGAAAGAGATAATCTCATCAGAAGTTTAGAGAGTTTGAATGTCATAAATGCGAATAACTTAGAAGAGTGTAGATTACAAATTCAATCATTTAGTTCTATGAAAGCAAAAACAGAAGAGATGAGTCCTCAAATTCAATCAATGTTAAGAATCCAAATGGTTATAGCAACTCAGAATAGTAAATTAAAAAACATAAAACAAAATTACGATTTAGTTAAAGATGTACTTAACGAATTCATAGTTGTTAATGACAGAAACACAAAAGAAAGTATTAAAGATGCCATTGAATTATCACAAGATAACCTAATTGAAGTTTCGACTATAAAATCACTATCAGAAGGAAGAAAAAATTTCAGAAAAGAATTAGAAGTTTTAGTTAAAGAACTTGATAATAAGAAAAAAGCATTAAGCAATGAAATATTGAATACACGAAAACGATTGAAGAAAATCCTTTATTGATGTTTTCAGATGAAAAAAATAAAAGACCTGGATTGAGATATGAAAAGAGTTAAAAATGATTAGAAGAAGTGATTTTAAGTCAAGATTGAGAATTAGTTTAAGTGCATTGTTAGAAGACACAAAAAATTATTTGAAAAAGTTTTATGAAAAATACGATAATTTAATCATTATTTTTGGTTTTATTATATGTCTTTTTGCTGCCGCTTATTATATGAGTTTGGGATATGTCATTATAACGATATTCCTAATAATACTTTTACCTACAATTTTAATTGTAAGATTTGGGTTTGAATAAGAATGAAAATTATTTATAGTGATAATTGTGTTATATTATAAAAATTATAAAATTAAATAAATACAAAAGGAAATATAAATGTTAAAAGAAATTTTAGAATTATTGAAACAAACTCCAGAAGAAAGAGAAGAAGTTATTCAAAAAGTTAGGGAATTACTTGATAACGGCGAGTGTGTTAGGAGTGTATTACTTGGAAGAATGGGGCAAGTTAGAAGTATTGATAGTAAAGGTGGTATTTCTTTTATTATACAAAAATGTATTGGAAGAAAAACAATATCTCCAAATTGTAGAGGTTACACTTTAATATCAAAAGGAGACCCTGCTTTTATTGTGAAACATCCAACTGAAGATTGCTGGTATCTGGTTAATGAAAAAAATGCTTCAATTCTTAAAAATCCTAATTTTTAGGATTTTTTATTTTTTTATCATGAAAAATAATTTATAATAAAAAATAATCAAAAAGTATTTTAATATTATTAAAAGGAACAAAAACATGAAAAAAATTCAAAATTTACCAATAATAAATAATGAAATTAAATTGTTGAATAGTAAAATAGAAATAGAAAATAATATCAATTTCAAAACATTTATTTATAAAGATTATGAAATTAAATTTAATTCAGGTAAAATAGAACATTTATATTCAATAGCAATAAAAATTCCCATCACAATAATAAAAAGAGAAATATTACAAAGTATAAAGTTTAATATACTTAAATATAATATTGAAATTCCTATTATAATTAAAACAAATAAAATTATTAAAAATTTTTATTTTGAAATACCATTTAAATTGAATAAAAATAATGTATATAATTCGTCTAATTATGTTGATTCTTTCTATAGAAAAATTATCTTTAATGAAAACTCTAATAAAAATTTGAATAAAAATTTGAATAAAAATTTAAATAAATTAAAAAATATTAAATTTAAAAATGGTTATAATTTATATGATTTAGATAAAATAAAAAATATAATAACCAAATTAAATTTTGAAATAGAAAAATGAAACAAAACTTAAAATAAAAAAGGAATAAAAATGAAAATAAAATTTAATAAATCAATAGATTATGATAAATTTATAGTTGAATATGAAATTATACCTAATTGTTACATTGCTAAAATTGTAAACAAAACTAAAACTTATCTAAATGATAAAGATGTTTTTATTTTTAATACATATAAAGAATTAGAAGATTATTTTAAATCTTCTTCTTAAATCTTATTAAAAGAAAGAAGGAAAGTTTGTTATGGAAATTTTAATGTTAATTAAAATTTCAAATTAAGACTTCAAATTAAGACTTCAAATTAAAATTTATAAAAATAATTTTCTTGGTTTCTTTTTTAAGAATTTTTTTAAGAATCTTTTATTATAAAAATTTATTTTTCGTTCATTCGTTCAAATATAATTAAACAAAACTTAACTACTAAACTTACATTATAATCTTACATTATAATCTTACATTATAAACATCTTAAAAAACTTTTCAAATATAAACTTTAATAATAATTTTAAAATAAATTATTTTAAATTTATTTTAATTTTTTAATTTTTAAAATAGAGTATTATAAATTAAAAAAACTGATAATTTAAAAAATACTGAAATGTTATTCAATATATTTAGTTATAATACTATAGCATGTCAATTTTTAGT
>Ga0256836_1000327_pt1 | contig 26938 bp, 22 predicted proteins | sample 4561380metaG_FD_185974 | JGI IMG/M metagenome (GOLD analysis project Ga0256836, IMG submission 185974) | Hydrothermal vent microbial communities from Guaymas Basin, Mexico - 4561-380 | ecosystem: Environmental > Aquatic > Marine > Hydrothermal vents | place: Mexico: Guaymas Basin | collected...
CACTCTGTCTATGGTGGTGTTGTCCCAGAACTTGCAGCTCGTCTTCATGCAGAAGCACTGCCAAAAATTCTGGCTGAGTGTGAACCATACTTTGACAAGCTAAAAGCAGTAGCCGTTACCTCTTCTCCCGGACTGGCAGTTACTCTGGTAGAGGGCGTAACGATGGCAAAGGCCGTAGCTGTTGCGCTTAACATTCCCATCATTGGGGTAAATCACCTTATAGGACATATCTATTCGCTCTTTATAGAAAAAGAGACAGAGTTTCCACTTACTGTACTTTTGGTCTCTGGCGGGCACACACAGGTGATGGAAGTAAAGAGTCTGCGTGAGATAGAGACGGTTGCCAAGAGTATGGATGACAGCTTTGGGGAGAGTTTTGACAAGGTTGCCAAGATGATGGGGCTAGGGTATCCCGGAGGACCGCTTATTCAAGAGCTGGCAAAAGATGGCAATCGTGAGGCATATAACTTTACAGTGCCTCTGCATCAGTCTCCGCTTATCGCCTTTAGCTATTCGGGACTTAAAAATGCAGTACGCTTGGCAGTAGAGGAGGCAGGAGATGATAAAGAGAAGTACAAAGATATAGCGGCATCATTTGAGCATATCGCAACAAGACATTTGACTATGAAGCTCAAAAAGTACTTCAAATCACATCCGCCAAAAAACTTTGCCATTGTTGGTGGTGCGAGTGCCAATCTCTATCTGCGTGAGCAGATAGAGCAGCTGCTAAAACCTTATAATGCAAAACTATTGTTGAGTGAATTACGCTACTGCTCTGATAATGCGGCAATGATAGGAAGAGTAGCTATTGATATGTATAAAGAAAAAATATTTAGTTCTTTAGAAGAACTAGATGTTGTGCCAAGAAGCAAACTTTAAGAAAAAACTTATTAGAATTGTCCTAACTTGAAGGATAAGTGATGCAGACAAAACGTAAGTTTTTATTTTTTATATCCAATATCCTTTATATCAGTTGGACACTGCTGCTTATTACAATTTTAGCTATTATTATTCATAGAAATTATAAATATGCCAAAGATATTGCCCTGCATGAGGCAAAAACAAGTGTCAATAAAGACCTTGCATACAGAAGCTGGGTCGCATCGCATGGTGGTGTCTATGTGCCCGTTACCAAAAGAACACCACCTAATCCTTACCTTGCTCATATTAAAAACAGAGACTTTAGTGTAAATGGGCGTCAATATACTCTTATGAATGGTGCCTATACTCTTTCTCAGATGATGAAAGATTATAAAAAACTTTATGGAGTAGAGACACATCTTACAAGTAAAAAGCTTTTAAATCCAAAAAATCAACCAGATGAGTGGGAGACTCAAGCACTCGATAATATAGAACACTCACGCAAGCAGTTTTATGAGCTTCAAAAAATAGACAATAAAGAGTATTTTCGTCTAATGAACCCGCTTGTTACAAAAAAATCTTGTCTTAAGTGTCATGCTTTTCAAGGGTACCAAGTAGGTGATATTCGTGGAGGTGTGAGTGTTGCCATTCCTATGGAGTCTCTTTATAGCGATGCTTTTAAAAACAGTCTGCTTGTAAGTGTATTCTTTTTTATCATCTGGGTTTTGGGTATTTTGGGCATTCGTCTCTTTAAAAAGAAAATCTCTGACTATATAGATGAAAAAGAGCTCTTGTATGAGCAGTATATTTATGGGCTTATCAATGTTGTAGAAAAAAGAGATACCTATACTGCGGGTCACTCTCAAAGAGTTGCCAATTATGCTCAGAGGATTGCAGAAGAGATGGGCTTTGGTGAGCAGGAGCGTCATATTGTGCATCGTGCGGGGATGTTGCATGATATTGGAAAAATTGCCATTCCTGATTCTGTCTTCTTAAAGCCTACCAAGCTGACAAAAGAGGAGTATGCACTTATTCAAGAGCATGTGGTTATAAGCTATGAGATGCTTAAAGATATCAGTATTTTTGATGAGATAAAAGAGATAGTAAGAGATCATCATGAACATTATGATGGTAGTGGGTATCCGAGAGGGCTTTTAGGAGATGAGACACCAATATTAGCTCAAATACTGATGTTGGCAGACTCTTTTGATGCGATGACAACAGACAGAATCTACAAAGGAAGAAAAAGTGTTGCTGAGGCATTAGAGGAGATATCACTACTTTCTGGTAAGCAGTTTAATCCTACAGTTGTCAAAGCAGCACTCAAAGCACTCCGTGATGTAGAGATTGATGATGCACACCACCAAAACCCTCAAACACTATTGGAAAAAGAGCGCTTTAGTTATTTTTATAAAGATGCTTTAACCAATCTTTACAGTGAATATTATCTACGTTCTGAAATTTATAATATTAAAGATTTTAAATATGCAATATGGATATCACTTCATAACTTCCATCAATACAATAAAAATCATGGTTGGCACAAAGGAGACGAACTTTTAAGAAAGATTGCTGCACTTCTACAAGCCTGTTATAAAGAAGATGCTAAATTGTATAGATTTTATGGGGATAATTTTTTTGTTACTTATAACAGAGGATGCGATCAAGAAGAGCTCACGCAAAGTTTAAAAAAGATTTTAGCTGATACACAGGTAGATTTTCAATTAAAAGCTGTTGTTTTAGAGAGAGTGGATATAGACAGCAAAGAGAGATTTGAAGATGTCCTTAAAAAACTTTTTTAATACATATAAAACCGTTTTTTACTTGGTTGTACTCTTTTTCGTTTTTTTTGAGATATTGGCTGCTGTTGGTGTAGCGTTGAACAAAAAAAAGGATGTCTCAGACTATCTTGCTATTGAAACGAAAGATACGCAGATACATACAAAAATGGCTATCATTCAGATGAGCAATATTGCCAAAATCTTTTTTGACAAGGGTGTAAATACTCCACAAACAAAAGAGATAATGTATGCGGCGTCTCACAGCAAAGATACAAAAGAACTGGCACGTCTTCGAGATAGACTCTATGTACTATTGCAAGAAAATTATAGCTACTTTCAACACTATGGAGTAAGACAACTTCACTTTCATCTTCCTAAGGCCATCAGTTTTTTACGTTTTCACAAGCCTGATAGATATGGAGACTCTTTATGGAATGCACGAGAGTCTATTCGTTATGTCAATGAAAATCTGGTTCCTATAAGTTGCTATGAAGAGGGTAGAATTTTTAATGGTTTTAGAAATGTTTTTCCTCTTTTTTACAAGAATGAGTTTGTAGGCACCGTTGAGATATCCTACTCGTTTTTGGCATTGCAAAGAACTTTGCTCTCTATAGACTCAAGCTCTTATCTGTTCTTAGTGAGTAAAAAAGTTGCAGATGAAAAGCTTTTTAAAAGTGAGCATTCTCATTATACACAGAGTGAATTTAGAGATTTTTTATATGACAAAGCCACTTTACAAGATGTTATGGAGTTGCGACTTGCAAAAATATATGCTCTTAATAAAAAAATAGCTCCTGAAGTTCAAGACAGACTGCAAAAAGGAGAGAGCTTTGCTGTTTACTTCTTTGATGAAGATATATACAATGAAAGAGAGATTGTTGTAACTTTCTTAGCGGTAAAAAATCTAGATGCAAAAACGGTGGCATATATCGTGCATTATAAGTTTGATACATTTTTAGAACTGCTTTTAGGTAAAACAAGAGCACTGTTTGGCGTTTTGACCTTTGTCATTCTTTTGATCTCTTTTATGCTTATGGCATATCTTTTTTATATCAAGAAAAAGCAAAAAAGTATTGAAGATCAAGCAACACATGATGCACTGACAAAGATATATAACAGATACGGCATAAATAGAGTTCTCTCCAATAAAATATATGAATATAAACGCTACCAGGAGACTTTCAGTATTATATTTTTTGACATAGATTATTTTAAAAATGTCAATGATACCTATGGGCACGATATTGGAGACTTTGTTCTGCAAAACATAGCCAAAATTGTCAGTAATAACATACGAGAGAGTGATATATTTGGAAGATGGGGTGGGGAAGAGTTTATTGTCATTCTTCCAAAAACACCTTTAAATGAAGCTGTTCGTGTTGCAAATAAACTACGAAAAAGTATAGAGAGTGAGCATTTTGGAATAGAGCAAAAAATAACCTGTAGTTTTGGTGTTACCGAGATAAAAGAAGAAGATACGACATCAACACTGCTTAAAAGAGCAGATGAATATCTCTATATGGCTAAAGAGAGTGGAAGAAATCGTGTTGTTAGTGATGAGGGCGTAAACAATAAGCTTAACTGAAACTTAGTTGAAAACAGTTGTTTGTTAAATAAGACAATTATTATCCGATTTAAAATATACTTCTGCCATCAAAGCGCATAAGCGTAAAAAAATAAAAGGATTTGAATATGGCAACGACTAAATTCAAAGGTACAGACGTAGAGTTATTAGGTAATGAAGTAAATGTTGGAGATAAAGCTCCTGAGGTAACAGTAGTAAACTCTGATGGTTTAGGTGATGTTAAAGTTGGTGGTGCTCAAGGCGTTAAACAACTTATCATCGTTGTTCCTTCACTAGATACTGGTGTATGTGCAACTGAGACTCGTAACTTCAACGCTAAAGCTGCAGAGCTTGAGGGTGTTAAAACTACTGTAGTTTCAATGGATTTACCATTTGCAGCAGGACGTTTTTGTTCAGCAGAAGGAATCGACAAACTAACTGTTGCTTCAGATTTTAGAAACAAAGATTTTGCTAACGCTTATGGTGTACTTTTAGGTGGTTCTCCACTTGCTGGTGTAACTGCACGTGCTATCTTCGTAGTTGATGAAAACGGAATCGTAACTTACAAAGAGATCGTTCCAGAGATCACTGAAGAACCACAATACGACGCAGCGATCGAAGCAGCTAAAAAGTAATTTCTCCTATTACAAAGTTTTTTAAAAATTAAGGTGTCCGACTTAATTTACTTGCCGCCATTGGTGGCAAGTAAGTAAGATGAGTTAAGTCTCATTTTATTTCTCCTTCATTTGATGCTCAGAGTTTTACTCTGGGTATCTTTTTCTTCTTTATTCACTATTTACTTTACTTAAGCAATACAAAAAAGAACTCTGATATAATATTCAAAAGTTTGATTATGGAGTATTCTGTTATGAAAAAAATTCTTACGATGGGTCTTTTGACATCTTCTCTTTTGCTATCGCAATTGAATGCAGATTTTGTACGTGTTGAGATGGGTGGCGGTGTTTGGGACTACAAACCAAGTGGTACAGGGTCTTACTCAGATAGTACCGGAGCAACAGGGAAGTACAAGTCTGATGAAAAGAAAAGCAGTGATGCCTATGTCTGGATGCTTATCAAACATCCTGTTCCATTAGTGCCAAATTTACGTTTAGAGTATTGTGATGTAAAAGATGAAGGACTTGTAAATGGTCGCTTCAAAGATTTTGATACTTTAGGTGCAACAACAACAGCTCATTATGAACTAAAGCAGTATGACATCATTCCATACTATAATCTTTTGGACAACCTGATGTGGACAACTGTTGATGTGGGTATTGATATTAAAGTAGTAGATGCTTCTTACACAGCAAACGGGGTAGAGATACTTTCCTTGGGAAGTGTCGGAGATTATCATGATACGGATACGTTAGTTATTCCTCTGGCTTATGCTCGCGGACGTGTTGAAGTTCCAGGAACAGGACTAGGGCTTGAAGCAGACGGAAAGTATGTAACATATGATGGTTCAACAGTGTATGATTTTAGAGCAAAAGTTGACTATACTTTTGATTTTAATGTCATTCAGCCAGGTGTTGAGCTAGGTTATCGAGTACAAAAGTTCGATATTAAAACCGATGATGATAAAACAAAAATGAATATTGATTTTTCAGGATTTTATGCGGGTGTAATGCTTCGTTTTTAATCTCTGTTTTCTTTGCGTGAGCTCTGCTTGCGCATAAACTCTTTATCTAAGAGTTGAATCTCCAGCTCCAAAACTTTTCCAAACTCTTCATAGACTCTTTTTTGTGCCTCATTGATAAGCCAGAGTCCATCTTCAAAGCTTCCTTTTTTATTGTTAACTAAAAAGTTCGCATGCTCTAAACTAAAGCACATATCGCCTCTTAGATAGCCTTTGAGTCTAACTGCTTCGATGAGTCTTCCTGCATAATCACCTTGAGGATTTTTAAAACAGCTCCCTGCACTTGGAGTGGATGGTTGGTTTGCTCGCATCTTTTTAAACATTGCAACTTTTGTCTCATCAAAACCGCGTGAGAGCTCAAATGTAGCTTCTAAAATAGGCTCAGATATATCTGTGTATCGGTAACCATAGGAGAGTTCCTCTTTTTTGTAGCTGCGTGAGAGAGTTTGTACTTCTAAGAGATGGTTAAATATCTCATACTCTTTAAGTCCTGCATTCATAAAGACAAGACCACCAAGTTTGCCCGGTAGATGAGAGAGAAACTCAAAATTGGCAATGTTGTGTTTTTTAACATAGGATGCTATCTTCCCAGAGGGTGTGGCTGCTCCTATGATGAGTTTGTCATCATCTTCTTTGATGTAGTCAAACTCTTTTGAGAGAGTAACGAGTGGCGGAGGGTTGTTGCTGATGAGAACATTGTTACAAGCCCCGATAAGGTAGTAATCTTTGATATCTTGTGGCTGTGTTGTTTTGTCAATGAGGGCTACATCAACTGTTGGACCTATCTTAAAAGAGGAGTATTTGGAAAAGTCAATATTTTTTGTCTGCATCACTCAATAAACTCAGGTATCATGGAAAATACATGAATGGAGAAATCGGTTATTTCGTTAAGCATCCATGGCATTGTAAGGACAATGATGATAACAACACCGATGATTTTTGGGATAAAAGAGAGGGTCATCTCATTTATCTGTGTAGTTGCCTGAAAGATACTCACAGCAAGACCAAGAAGCATACCTACAAGCAGCCCGGGAAGAGCTAGATAGAGTGCTATCTGAAATGTCTCAACACCAAGTGCTATGAGTTTTGCTTCCATCTATGAATTCCTTAGATCTTCATACTCTGTAGGAATAAGATAGTCTTCAATTTTCACAGGTGCATCATAAAAACCGTGTTTGTATCCTATCTCAAAGAGTTTATCAATCGCTTTGTATTGCGTTTCATTCATCTCTATGGAGTCATCATTTGCATAGAGCTCAAGATACTGATCGAGTGTCGCTGCATCGATGCGTACGAGATCGCGCTCAAGCAGCATCTTTGAGAGCCGCTCTTTATGCTCACGCGCTACTTTGACAGCTTTTGTAAGTGTCTTTTCATAATCAATGGCACGGTTAAGCGGGAGTGAGCGGCGAATTGCCATACCGCCAAGCGGTAGGGGAAGTTCATCACCTGCGAGTTCTTGCCAGATATCCCACAGCTCACGTTCGACTTCAAGTTCATCCGCGTATGTTAAAATCGATTCATGAATAAGAACACCTGCATCGACAACACCATCTAAAACAGCCTGTTCTATCTCTAAAAAGTTCATATAAGTGATGCGTGCATCAGGATAGGCGATGCGAAAGAGCATAGCATTGGTAGTGTGCTCTCCACTGAGTGCTACTTTGAAGTTGCGCTTGAGTGTTTTGCCTTTTTTCTTGATAATCTTTGGGCCATAGCCCTCTCCAAAACTAACAGCAGTACGCAGTGGTGCATACTGCTGGCGAATGTGTGGATAGAGCGCGAAGCTGATGGCTACAATGTCATAGACGCCCTTTAGGGCATCCTCATTGAGGGTCTGAATATCTTTTGCGATGTTGTCAAAGCGGACATCTTTCATCCCTACCCAGCCAAATTTGATGGCGTAGTACATAAAGATATCGTCGGCGTCAGGTGAGTGTGCTATAAGAGTTTTTTTCATAAGATGATTTTATCAAAATTAGCCATTAAAAAAGATAAAAAAGCGTAAGCTTGCACTATAAAGGGTCAGGATTGGCTCTCTTTGCAAATAACTGTTTTGTTTTTTCCCTCTCTTTTTGCTTTATAGAGTGCCTTATCAGCTTTTTTTAGCAAACTCTCCAGGGTGCCCTTGGAAGTGATGGAAGTTACACCAAGACTGACAGTAAAAGAACCTATAAGGGTATTATAATAATTCTCTATTGACTTTCTTATCTTTTCACTTGCGATATAGGCGTTGTCAATATTTGTATTTGGAAGTAAAAGAATAAACTCTTCACCTCCCCATCTGGCAAAAATATCAACATCTCTGATATTGTCTTTTGTAATTTGGACGAATTTTTGTAATATTATGTCACCTACTGCATGTCCGTAGGTATCATTTATTTTTTTAAAGTCATCAATATCTATAAAAATAAGACTAAACTCTGTTTTATATCTTTTAAACTCATTTATGTGGTATGTCAGCAAATCATTAAATTTTCGTCTGTTATAGATTCCTGTAAGTTCATCAAACTCTGCAAGTCCTTTGAGTTTTATCTCCTCTTCTTTCATAAAGTCTGCTGTTTGTGCTATCTGCTTGTTTATAAGTTCGGCCATCTGAGCAAACTCATCTTTTTTATCTATTTTTATTGTCGATATATCTTCTCTTTTTTTGTTTAGATAATCAAAAAAATTCAATAATCCTTGTTGGAATATACGCAAAGAGTCTAAAATGTTATTTGCAATAGCTATAATCAAAAACAGTACAATCACTACAGCGACAAAAGCGCTCAGATAGATCTGTGCAAACATATTTTTTTCATGTTTTTTTTCAAAATTGGCAATATTTTTTTCTAAAACCTGAAGGAGATGCTCTGTTTTATGTACATTTTGTCTCATCTTGCCTTGCAGACCGGAGTTTTCATCAAGTCCGCACAAAGTCTCTTTTTCAACAAGGGCTAAAAACTCCCGTTTGTATTCAAGCAGATAGTTCTTCATACTCTCATCTACTTTCAAAGAGGAGAGTTTATTAAAGTTTTGAAGAAACTCTTTGACATATTTGGGCTTTTTTCGGAGCATAAAGTCTTTTTCATTCTTTCTTAGTTCATAGATTTTGGCAAGTAAAAGCGTGTAGTTGTGCTCTTTGGCATAGTTTTGAACCTTATGTATGGCATTTCGCAAAGAGCCGTAAAGTCCACTCTTTTCATCCAGTCCACGTTCGCTCATAGCCTTTGTAAGTTTTATAAAAGCATCTTTGTAAAGTTTCAGGTCAAAAAGATATCTCTCGACTTCATCTCCTCTATAGTCATTACCTTTGAGTTGCTCGCTTAGAGTTGCAGCAAGGGTGAGCGAATGTTGATACTCTTGGAGAAATTTATCTTTGTAAAGAAGTCTGTTTCTTAATAAAAAATCTTTTTCATGTCGTCGTAACATCAGCATTGAGCTTTTGAGCTTTTCTACATTTACTTCAATACTGCTGTACTTTTTAAGGCTCTCAACCGTATGAAAAAATATAAATGTAAAAACAGCTACCGCTAGAACAGTAACTATAAGAATAAGAAACATTTTGATTTTTATACTGAATCTATTTAACATAGTAGATTTATATCTTTATTTCACTTAAACAATGGTAATTTTACTTTACTACGTAACAGTTGATTTATGTTATACTAAAATATATTTTTTAATAAAGGTTTGTGTTGTTATGGAGTTGAAATATCAGATATTGATTGTCGATGATGTGGCGGACAATATTCAGGTTGCTATGAATATATTACAAGAGGAGAATTATGACTTCTCTTTTGCAATCTCTGGTAAAGATGCTTATGAACTCCTACAGCACAACAAGTTTGATCTTGTTCTTTTAGACATCATGATGCCGGGTATGGATGGCTTTAGTCTATGTGAACTTATGAAACAAAATGAAAAGCTAAAAGACATTCCTGTTATCTTTTTAACTGCAAAAGCAGATATAGACTCTGTCTCACGTGGCTTTCGTGTAGGTGGAGTTGATTACATCATCAAGCCTTTTCAAGCAGAAGAGCTCATAGCCCGTGTGCGCAATCAGCTTGAACTCTACACGGCAAAAGAGATTTTAAAACATAACAATATCTCCCTGCAAAAAAAGATGCTTTTTTCAGAACAAAGATTTTTAAGTGAACTAGAAGAGACACAGGTAGAGATTATCTTTATGCTCAGTGCCATCTTGGAGTCAATCTCAGATGAGACAGGACAGCATGTCCGACGAATCGCTGAGATTTCTCGTCTTTTGGCACACTTTCATCCAAGTCTCTCTTTAGAGGATGAAAAAGTTATCTATCATGCAGCTCCTATGCATGATGTCGGCAAAATCGCTATTCCTGCAGAGATTATAAACAAACCTTCCAAGTTGACAGAAGAAGAGTTTGCAATCATAAAAACACATCCGCAAAAAGCACACCAATTTTTACAAGGTGCCTCACGCAAGATTTTAAAAGCGGCTCATATCATTGCCTATGAACACCATGAAAAATGGGATGGCAGTGGTTATCCTCGAGGACTAAAGGGTGAAGAGATTAATATCTTTGGTCGTATAGTTGCGCTTGCAGATGTTTTAGATGCCTTGACACATGACAGAGTCTATAAAAAAGCATGGTCGTTTGATGATGCAGCTGCCTATATCATAGAGCGCAGCGGCAAGCAGTTTGACCCTCTGATCGTGAAGATATTTCAAGAGCACCTCGAAGAGTTTAGAGAGCTTATATAGATGAGAATATTGCTTAGCCTGTTTTTATTCACTGTTGCTCTTTTTGCAAACATCACTTTTACTAAAGAGGAAAAGGCATATATCCAAAAACACCCCACTGTTGTTTTGGGTGCAGACTACTCCTGGGCACCGTACGATTTTATGGATAGTAAAGGAAAGCACACCGGTATTGCTGCCGATGTTATAGATCTTATAAGACAAAGAAGTGGTCTTGATATAAAAGTACTTCCGGATAAGTGGTACAAAACCATGCAAAGAGCGCGAAACAAAGAGATAGATGGTCTGACATGTGCTGTAAAAACGCCTAGACGCGAAAAGTTCCTTCTCTTTAGTGATCCGTATGTTACGATGCCTTTGGCTATTATTACGCTTTCGCAAGAAAAAGATATTAAGAGTTTAGAAGATTTAAAAGGCAAGATAGTGGCAGTCAATGAGGGCTCCTATCTGCATGAATGGCTTGTGAAAAATCATCCTGAGATTCGTCTGCTGTTAACTTCTTCGAATGATGATGCACTCGAAGAGGTCTCTGTCGGCAATGCCAATGCATACATTGGAAATATTGCAGTGGCGAGCTATATCATCAAACATAAATTTTTGGCAAACCTGAAAATAGTCAACAAACTCCCCGGTCTTGATACAAAAGTCTCTATAGCCATTAGAAAAGACAAACCCATACTCTTTTCTATTATGCAAAAATCATTACACTCAATATCGCAAAAGGAGTACAGTCAAATTCTTCAAAAATGGTTTGATATCTCCCAATTAGATAAGATAAGCGGCATGCTCCCTACGCTCACGCAAGAGGAGCGCAACTGGATTTTCAAACATAAGCAGGTACGCTACAGTGCAATAGATTGGAAGCCGCTCTCTATCATAGAAGATGGACATATGAAGGGTATGTTGGCTGATTATTTAGCACTTATTACTCAAAAGACAGGTCTGGAATTTGTTTATAAAAGCTCTACTTCATGGCCAGAGGTTTTAAAGCAGTTTAAATCCAGAGATATTGATATTGTTCCTGGGGTGGGTGATAACCTTGATGAAAATGCATTGGGCCTTACAACCAAGACATTTATCTCTTTTCCTTTTGTAGTTGTGACTACTCGTAAGCAGGAATTCGTGGACTCTTTGGATAGTCTCAAAGATAAAACCATTGCAGTTTCGAAATTCTATACAGGTTATGATTATCTTAAAAAAGAGTATCCTTCGATTAAAATCATACCAACAGATTCTATTTTAAAATCTTTGGAGTTGGTGCGACAGGGCAAAGCAGATGCCTTTTTAGGGCATATGGCTACAGCGATGTACTATGTAGGTCACTACTATTCGCAGGATTTGCATATTGCCGGTAAGATAGACTTCTCTTTTCATCATAAGATGCTGGTGCAAAAAGAGGAAACTGTTTTGCTCTCTATCTTAAACAAAGCACTCGCAAGTATCTCTGACCAAGAGAAGCAAGACATCACAAACCGCTGGGTATCTGTTAATGTACATGAAGCACTGAACTATACACTGATATTTGAAGTTGGTGGTGTTCTTTTGGTCTTAGTGCTTATCTCTTTGTATTGGAATGCACGTCTTTCTCAAGAGGTGCGTGAGCGTAAAAAGGTTCAAAAGGCACTTCAAGCGGCTAAAGAAGAGGCTGAAGCGGCTAATCGTTCCAAGTCTGAGTTTTTGGCAAATATGAGTCATGAAATACGAACACCGATGAATGCCATCTTGGGTTTTACAGAGCTTTTGGACGATCAGGTAAAAGAAAAACGTCTCAAATCATACATAAAAACTATCCGCTCAGCGGGAAATACACTGCTGTTACTCATCAATGATATTTTAGATCTCTCCAAGATAGAAGCAAACAAACTCAAACTCCAAAAAAATCCTACCGATCTCTATGAGCTTTGTAATGAGGTTGGTTCTGTCTTTGCGATGAGTATGCGAAACAAAGGTTTGGAGTTATATATCGATATAGATGAGAAGATACCGCGCTCTATTCTCATCGATGGTGTACGTCTGCGACAGGTCCTTTTTAATCTTATCGGCAATGCCGTAAAATTTACAGACAAGGGGTATATCAAGCTTACAATAAAAGCCTTGGAGATTTATGACCATAACTCTAAAGTAGATCTGCTTATCAGTGTAGAAGATAGTGGTATAGGAATAAAAGAAAAAGAGCTGGAGCGTATTTTTGAAGTCTTTGAGCAGCGTGAGGGGCAAGATAACAAAAAGTACGGCGGAACCGGTCTTGGGCTTGCCATCTCTAAAAGACTTACGGAGATGATGGGTGGAGAGATATTTGTCAAGAGTAAAGAGGGGGTAGGCTCTGAGTTTATAGTCAAGCTTTACAGTGTGGATATCTCCTCTATGGAGGCTGAAAATTCACAATTCGCAAAAGAGCGCAAAAAAGAGCATAGAATTGAGTTTAAGGAGGCAAGAGTTCTTGTTGTTGATGATATAGAAGATAACAGAGAACTTATTGTCAACAACTTTTCAGATACAAAAATCACTGTAGATACTGCACAAAACGGACAAGAAGCGCTTAATCTTTTTAGACAAAATGTTTATGATCTGGTCATTATGGATATTCGTATGCCGGTTATGGATGGTTATGAAGCTGCCAAAGTTATGAAAGAGATGGCAAACATTCCTATAATCGCGTTAACCGCTTCTGTAATGCAGGGAGAGTTTCAAGATAAAAAACTTGAACTCTTTGATGGATATCTAAGAAAACCTGTTTTAAAAAGAGACCTCTTTAAAGAGATGAGTAAGTTTTTGGCACATACAGAGGATGAGCCTGATACTCAGGAGAACGACTATAAGCTTCATGCATTATGTATTAAAGATGATGCGCTTGTGCAGGTACTGCAAGAAGAGTTGGGCAGTCTGAGTAAAAAAGCTTTAAAAAGTCATAACCTAAGTGATATCAAGCTATTTTTAACACATTTGGAGCAGTTTGTAAAAGAACATTCTGAGTTAGATGTATTACAACAGTACGCACAAGAGTTGCGTGAATCTATCAATGCATTTAATATTATAAACATACAAAAACTGTTGTATGATTATGAAGAGTTTCAAAAAGATCTCAGCTCTTGCTAAAATCGTTACAATCTTTAGTTAAAATCGCATAGATAATTTCTTAAAGTGTGTAACTCTAAGAAAAAAAAGTATAAAAATATGACAAAATGACATAATTTTTCTTATAACAGAAAAAATGACATATAATCACCCTAGAAAATTTAAAAGAAGTGAGTCCAAGATGGATGCAAATAAACAAAAATCATTAGATTTGGCAATCAAACAGATAGATAAAGCTTTTGGAAAAGGTGCTTTGATGCGCCTTGGTGATAAAGAGATAGAACCTATTCAGTCAATTTCAACGGGTTCATTGGGGCTTGATCTCGCCCTTGGTATTGGCGGGATTCCGCAGGGGCGTGTTGTTGAGGTTTATGGACCAGAGAGCTCAGGTAAAACAACACTGGCACTGCAAATAACAGCAGAGTGCCAAAAAAAAGGCGGTGTTTGTGCATTTATTGATGCGGAGCATGCACTTGATGTTGTTTATGCAAAGAATCTTGGTGTAGATATTGACAATCTTCTTGTCTCTCAACCTGACTATGGTGAGCAGGCACTCGATATCGTTGAGACAGTAGCACGTAGTGGAGCAATCGATCTTATCGTAGTGGATTCAGTGGCAGCACTTACACCTAAGTCTGAGATAGAAGGGGAGATGAGTGACCAAAATGTCGGTGTTCAGGCGCGTTTGATGTCAAAAGCACTGCGTAAGCTTACAGGTGTTCTCTCAAAAATGAACTGTACGGTTATTTTTATCAATCAGATTCGTATGAAGATCGGTATGATGGGGTATGGTTCTCCTGAGACAACAACAGGTGGTAATGCACTGAAATTTTATGCCTCAGTACGTATCGATGTACGTCGTATAGCATCGCTTAAGCAGGGTGAGAGCCAGATTGGTAATCGTGTAAAAGCAAAAGTTATCAAAAACAAAGTAGCACCACCATTTCGCCAGGCTGAGTTTGACATAATGTTTGGTGAGGGAATCTCCAAAGAGGGCGAACTTGTTGACTATGGTGTAAAACTTGACATTATTGACAAGAGTGGAGCATGGTTTAGCTATGGTGAGACAAAGCTTGGACAGGGTCGTGAAAATGTCAAAGCGAAGTTCAAAGAGGAGCCGGAATTAGCAGCCGAAATAGAAGAAAAGATCAAGCAGGCAATGGGAATTAGCTCGTTAATGACAATGGATACCTCAGAAATTGCTGAAGCTGATGTTTAGTATAAGAATAACTAAACAAAATTTTAATTGAATTTGGTTAAAATACGGCAATTAATTTTAACGAAGGCAGATATATGTTTATAGATAACGTAAGTGCAATAGAAGTAATGGATTCTCGTGGTAATCCTACAGTCAAGGCTACAGTAACACTAAGTGATGGAACGGTTGAGAGTGCTATCGTTCCTTCAGGTGCGAGTACAGGGAAGCGTGAAGCATTAGAGCTTCGTGACGGTGGTGATCGTTACATGGGTAAAGGTGTGCTTCAAGCTGTTGAAAATGTAAACAGTGTTATCTCTGATGCACTTATCGGTATGAGTCCGTTTAACCAAGCTATCATTGATGCTACAATGAAAGAGATAGATGGTACACAGAACTATGGTAAACTTGGAGCAAACGCGGTTTTAGGTGTATCTATGGCTGTTGCTCGTGCAGCTGCTAAGAGTTTAAATGTGCCACTTTACAGATATCTTGGTGGTGCAAATGCTATGGTTATGCCGACACCGATGTTAAATATCATCAATGGTGGAAGCCATGCAGATAACTCTGTTGACTTTCAAGAGTATATGATTATGCCTGTAGGTTTTGATGACTTTGCTGAGGCACTTCGTGCGTCTGCTGAAGTTTATCATAATCTAAAAGCTATTTTAAAAGCTGCTAAGCATAATACTGCACTTGGTGATGAGGGTGGTTTTGCTCCGGATCTGAGCTCAAACGAAGAACCTATTGAGATTATTATGCAGGCAATCGAGAAAGCAGGCTACAAAGCCGGTGAGCAGATTGCTATTGCACTTGACGTTGCTGCAAGTGAGCTTGTTGTTGATGGTGACTATAAAAAAGGTTACAAACTTGACTCTGAAGACAGAGTTGTAAGTTCAGAAGAGTTAGTTGAGTATTATGTTGATCTTTGTGCAAAATATCCTATCGTATCTATCGAAGATGGTTTGAGTGAAGATGACTGGGATGGATTTAAGCTAATGACTGAGAAACTTGGTGACAAGATCCAGATCGTTGGAGATGACCTTTTTGTTACAAATGCAAACATCTTAAATGAAGGTATTCAAAAAGGGATTGCAAATGCTATCCTTATCAAACCAAACCAGATCGGTTCAGTCTCTGAGACAATGCTAACAGTTCGTCTTGCACAGAGAAACGGTTATAAGTGTGTAATGAGCCATCGCTCTGGTGAGAGTGAAGATGCTTTCATCGCAGACTTTGCAGTTGCACTTAACTGCGGTGAGATAAAAACAGGCTCTACTGCACGTGGTGAGAGAACTGCTAAATATAACCGCCTCTTAGAGATTGAAAATGAAGTACTCTACGGTGAGTATTTAGGATCTGCTCTTTTTAATTAAGAGACTTTATGCATCAAGAAGAACTTTTTGAAGAGATAGATACCAGACAAAGTGTTACGGAACGCTATCTTGGGCTCTCTTTAGGAAAGTTTTTTCTTGCTCTTTTCCTCATAGTTCTGCTTGGTATCTACATAGGAGTTCTTCTGTATGGAACGAACTCTCTAGAGGTGCTTTTTAGACTACAGGACTATGAAACAAACCTCAAAGAAAAAGTAACTACGCTTAAAAAAGAAAATGCTGAACTGCAGCGTGAGTATTTTGAACTCAAAGAGATTTCTGCACAATAGAGTAAGAAATTTGCTATAATGTTTAAAAAAAACAGGCTCTGATACTATGTTGAAATTTTTTCTACTTTTTACTCTCTTTTTGACACCACTTCTTAATGCCAGAGAGAATCCCTTTTTCCCTGTTGATTCAGCTCAAGATATTCCTGTTACTACAAATCAGATACAAAATATTCCACCACTCAAACGTGTCAGTATAGAACTACCCTCAACTGCAAGAGTTTTGGAGAGTGTTACGATAAAATACAAAAATCTCGATGGCAGCATTGCAACAAAAACAACAGAGCTTGAACACAGTGTCGATTGGCACCTGCCTCTGTTCGTATCGCAAAACTACTGCGTGCAAGAGACAAAAGAGGCAGTAAAAAGCACTACAAAAACAAAAAAAAGTGTAAAAAAGAGATATAAAGAGGTTTTAAAACTGCCTTTTATCCGTTTTGAAGCCTTGGGCAAAAAGTTGCGTGTTACAACAAAAGACAAACTTTTGCGTCATTTCCTGCTTGTAAAACCGCATAGAATTGTATGTGATTTTCAAAGAGACACGGACATTCGCAGTTATGTCAAAAATGCACCAAAGGGGAGTTCGTTCAAACGTATTCGTATAGGAACACATAAGGGCTATTATCGTGTTGTCATTGAGCTGGACGGATACTATACTTACAGTGTGAAAAAAACTGCCAAGGGTTATCTTTTTATACTTTTTTAATTATTAAAACTTTCAAAATGCCTATAATAGATTTTTATAAAACTGCATTGCACTATTTACAAATTAGGTATAAAAGAGTGATATAATAGTGATATGATGATTAATAAATTAAATGAACACAGATGAGAATATTCCTTTTACTATTTTTTTATTCACTACTTCTTTTTGGTGGAGATAACACGAAAGCAGAAACTGCTTCTGCAACTCTAAAGAAAAAGCCTTTGAGTGTAGCAGCAAAAAAGAGAGCTTTTTTCCAAAAAATAGTACCTGTTATAGAAAAGGTATACAAAGAACGGTATAAAGAGTACGAAGTTGTTAAAAAAGCGCTTTTAGAGCATAAAGATGCTAAAAAAATTGCACTATTAAAGCAGTATTATGGCGTAAGAAGCGATAGAGAGTTGTTATGTGCTCTAAAACCACACCCAGTTAGCATTGCTATAGCGCAGGCTGCTATGGAGAGTGCGTGGGGAACATCCCGTTTTTTTAAAGAGGCAAACAACATCTTTGGTGTCTGGAGCACAAGTTCAAAACAAAAACGTATAGCAGCGGGCAGTAAACGGGGAAAACAGACTATATGGCTACGTAAATTTGATTCACTTGAAGCTGCTGTACGAAATTACTATTTTATGCTCTCAAGTAAGAAAGCCTATCGTAAATTTAAGGCATTGAACTGTGATGATAAAAACTCTGTTTATAAGATTGTAGAAGGTCTTTTGCCATATTCTGAACGTAAAGAAGCATATGTTAGAGAAATTGCCAACATTATAAGGCATAACAAACTTACCCGTTATGATACTCAAGTAGCAAAAAAGAACTTATAATCTGCTATAATTCCGCGCATGAATGAATTACAAAAATATATAGAGTCTCACGATATCAGTGAGATGCATCCATCAGAGATTGCAAACATACTCAAGGGTATGGATGATAGCGAATTTAGTAAAGCTATCAAGCTTGTACCAAAAGAGTTGGTTGGGGATGTGGCGCTTGCACTTCCTGACCGCTACTTTGATGATGTCGTTGAAAATCTAAGTGTTGATGAACTCTCTCAGGCAGTTTCAGAACTCGAGTCTGATGATCAGCTGGAGTTTATGCAGGAGCTTGAGGAAGTTGATGAGAAAGTTGCTTCACAGGTTTTTAATACACTTGATGAAGAAGATAAAAAAGAGATAAAAACGCTTCAAAAGTACAGTGAAGATGAAGCAGGTGCATATATGCAGCTTGAGGTCTTTACTGCTCGTGAAGATGAGATAGTACAAGATGTAATAAAGCGTTTTGCAAAGCTGCGTAAAGAGCATGAACTTGAAAATATTCAAAATCTTTTCATTGTTGATGCAAGAAATAAACTGCGTTATACTGTCGGACTTGATGATCTTTTAATATTTGACTTTTCAAAAACGATTAAGGAGAATATTGAGCAGAGTGAAGAGTCATTTGACCCTATCAAAGTCCTAGATACTGAAGATATTCATAAAGTTGTTGAACTTTTTAAACAGTATGATGTCTCAGTAATGCCGGTTGTCAATGCAGATGGCGTACTACTTGGTCGTATCACTTCTGATGATATTTATGATATCATTCATGAACAAGCAACCGAACAGATGTATAATCTAGCCGGTGTTGATGATGAGGCAGAAGAGGATGAAGATGTCATAAAAGCTGGTAAGACACGTGCTTATTGGCTTGGTATCAACCTCTTAACAGCAATTGCAGCATCTTTGGTTATCGGTCTTTTTGAAGATACTATCAACTCAATGGTAGCACTTGCGGTTTTAATGCCGATTGTGGCTTCGATGGGTGGAAATGCAGGGACACAGACACTGACTGTTGTTGTACGACAGTTGGCTCTTGGTGAGATCTCTCAAAGTGATGCATTTCGTATTATACGCAAAGAGATAGCGATATCTTTGATGAATGGTCTACTTTTTGCTGTAGTTATGGGATTTATCGCCTGGATGTGGTTTGATAAACCAATGTTGGGTGTTGTCATTGGTCTTTCAATGGTCATTAACCTCTTTATGGCAGGTTTCTTTGGGGCAGTTGTCCCACTGATACTTAAGTGGCTTAAAATTGACCCGGCCATTGGCAGTACAGTGATCTTAACAACTGTAACGGATGTCGTAGGATTTTTCTCATTCCTGGGACTTGCCAAAATGATACTTTTATAAGGAAGATATAGTTTGGAACTTTTAATAATCTTTTTTCTTTTGTCGGTAGGTATATCGTTTGTCTGCTCTGTTTTAGAGTCGGTTTTACTCTCAATAAACATGTCGTATGTAGCAGTGCTTGAAAAAGAGCGCCCAACGGTTGGAAAGCTGCTGCGTGCACAAAAAGAGAATATAAACAAGTCTATTGCTTCTATTCTCATTTTAAATACGATAGCAAACACTTTAGGGGCTGCAGCTGTCGGTGCTCAGGCTTCTGAGGTTTTTGGAAATGATGCTGTTGTAATAGTCTCTGTCGTACTTACATTTGCGATTCTTTTCTTCTCTGAGATTATTCCAAAAACAATCGGTGCTATATATTGGAAACAACTCGCACCCCTTGCTGCATACTTCATTCGTATATTTATCTGGATCACATACCCTATCATTCTTACAACTTTGGCAGTTACAAACAAGATTTCTAAAGGTAAAGATGATGCTCACACACTTACAAAAGAAGAACTCCTAGAGAGTATGCTTATGAGTGAGGATGAGGGTGTTATTGATGAGAAAGAGTCAGATGTTATTGAGAATATCTTAAAACTTGACAATATCAAAGTCTCAGAAGTGCTTACTCCTAGAAGTGTTGTCTTTGCACTTGATGAGAATATGACGGTAAAAGAGGTTATTGAAAAAGAAGAGGGTATCTTTAAGTTCTCTCGTATCCCTGTTTACAATGGAAGCATTGAAGATGTAACAGGGCTTGTTCTTACCAAAAAGCTCTTCAAACAGGCACTAAAAGATGACTCAGTACCACTTAAAGAGGTTAAAAAAGATATCTTCGCTATTCATGAAAATGTACCGGTAAGCAAAGCACTTGATCTCTTTATCTCTAAAAAAGAGCATATGTTCTTGGTAAAGGACAGTTATGACCAAACAGAGGGAATTTTAACACTTGAAGATTGTGTTGAGACGATTTTGGGTGTTGAGATTATGGACGAGAGCGATACAACTGCCGATATGCGTGAGCTTGCAAAGCGTAAAATGAAGTTAAAGAGAAAACTTGAAGAGCGTAAGCTTGACGAGGCTAAAAAGTAAATACTTTAAAAAAGTAATGACTTTTTAAAGTATTGGCATTTACGCCAATACTTCTTGCATACTTATATCATCCCCTAATTCATCAGTCAGTTTATCCATAAGTTCAAAGAGTTTGTGTGACTCTTCTTCTGCTGCTTTAAATCTGTTTACAATCTCCTCTTTTGACTCTGCTTTTGCCATACAGCCGCCTTTGAGTGCACAGTCAAGATTGTCATTGATAAGCTTGTGAAAGTTTTCATGGTGTGCTTGCATTGCTCTAAAGGTTTGATTTTTTCCAAAGAGCTTCATTCCTTGACTGTAGTACCATAGGCCAAAACCACAGTGATGAGCATCTTTTTTCAGCTCTTCTGTTACTGTTCCATTTACTACAGCAGAGTAAGCGTTCGATTTAAAGACAATGTGGTGAATTTTATAGTTGGCTAAAAAGAGAGCAAATGAGCTTTTGTTGGACTTGTGAGATGTTTGATCCATATCTTGGTTAAGATTTTCAAGAGTATGTGAAAACTGGTCCATAGTACCATTTGCATTTGTAGCAATTTCACTCATAGTAGTGGCATTTTCAGAAATTCCACTTGATTGTTGCTGGAGGTTTTGGATGGTAATACTTATCTCACCAGTTGCTTTTTGTGTACGTTCTGCAAGTTTTCTTACTTCATCGGCAACTACGGCAAAGCCACGACCATGTTCACCTGCACGAGCTGCTTCTATGGCAGCGTTAAGTGCAAGCAGGTTTGTCTGGTCTGCTATGTCTTTAATGAGGTTTACTACATTGGTAATCTCACTGACATTTTCATCCATAAGTTCAATTGCCTCAGTTGTACTCATTACAAGTTCATTAAGGTTTGAAATCTCTTGGCTTGTAGCCTCAACAGCATTGTAGGTTTCTTTTGTCGCTTCCGCTGCATTGGATGTGAGTTCTGTTACCTCTACGAAAGCATCTTTTGTTTTGTTGATATCTTGTGTAATGAGATCAAAGTTCCCTTTCATACCACCATTAAGATGATTAAATTCAGACGCAAGAACACCCATTAGTTTATAGCGCTCATTTGCCTTCATGGAGTTGATGGCTTTTTGTATCTCACGAGCCGTCTCTTTAAACTCACCATGCAAACCTTCAGGAAACATTGTTCTGTACATTTTTCCATGTGTAACTGCTTCAATGGTGTAGCGCGCCTCACGCAGAATTATCTCCATCTGATCAAGAGAGTTGTTAATACGCCATGCAATCTTCTCCAAAGGAGTCTCTTTTCTCTCGAGAATAATTCTAGAAGAGAGTTTGCCTCCTTCAAGATCTGCCAAAACAGAAGCAATCTGTGTCATTAGCTCCGCTTCATTGCTGTTATTGCTTGAAAATGAAAAAAGACTCATATTTTTGCTCCTAGTTGAAGATTGATAATAAATTCATTGTATCCAAGATCATGTTCTTGGAGTAGGTCGTTGAGTATCTTCTCAGAGGCCGCTATGCCGCCACTCTGTTCTGCCTCACGCAGTTGTCTGTAGATAGGAGTAATGATGTCAATGGCAGATTGAGGCATCTTACGTCTTACTGATGTGTAGCTGATAATGTTACCATTGAGGTCAAGGTCTGCAGTGATGTAAGCAAATACCCAGTAGTAGCCACCATCTGCTGAGAGGTTCTTTACAAAACCAAAGAACTCATCTTTTTTTTGGATTAAATCCCATAAAACTTTAAAAGCCAGCTTTGGCATATCCGGATGACGAATAAGATTGTGGTTTGCACCAATGAGATCTTTTGCCGGATAGCCTGCCATCTTGGTAAATATCTCATTACAATAGATTATTCTTCCTTTTGTATCTGTTTTTGAAACGATAAAATCATTTTGACTTACTACTTTTTCATTGTTGGTAATGTTTTTTGGAGCATCAAGTTTTGATAAACTTTTTTGTGACATTCTAACCCCTTATATAGTTTAAACTAAACTAGTGTAACAGAATATAAAGAAAAGTTTTATGAATGAAAAAGAGGAAAGTAGAGGTGTGTCACCTTTTAGTAACTAAAGGTGACATTATTGAGAGACGATTAATCGCTACATTCCCGGAATCCGTGGTATTTTGCCAAGTTTTGAGTTTCTGCAGTACCATCCCCAGCCTTTTTTGAGCCAGTGGCCGATAAACGGCATAGGGAGCATAAATCCACGTTTTTCATCACGGTAAACAAATGCAGCACCATCACCGCTGTCCATTACACAAAGAATGTTAAGGTGTTCACGGTAACCTTTGAAGTTTGTACCACCATTGTCACGCTCTACAATGTTGTGTGCAGTGTTCTTTGCCATCACTTCAGCGATGTGACCCTGTTTTGCACGCCAATCATACCCTTCAAGTGCTGCAACATCACCAATAGCGTAGATATTGCTTTGTGAACCATCTTCATTTAAAACACAAGAGTAGTCATCTGTTTTGATAAAGCCGGCTTCATTTTGTGGGATGTCAGATTGTTTAATGACCTCATGCCCGTCACCTGCTGGAATGAACATAGTAAAATCGGCTTCAAGCTTACTCTCATCTTCAAAGATAACACCATCTTCTACAAACTCAGTGATCTTTTTACCAAAATGCTTGTTGATGTTGAGTTTTGAGAAGAAGACATCCATCATCTTGAGTGCCTGAGGACCCATACGCTTACCCGGTTCTGCCATTGGAGCGAAGAAAGTAAGCTCAAAGTTATCACGAATACCTTTTTTCTTGAGCATATTGTGAACATTGAAAAGCAGCTCAAAACCAGGCCCGCCACGAACAGCAGAAGAGTCTTTTGGATTACCGCCAAAGCCCATAGCGATCTTTCCGCTTCCTTTTTGCACAAGTTTGTCAATTTCATCACGAATAGCAACAGACTGCTTGGGAGCACCACAGATAGAAAGCGTATGTTCAATACCTTTTGGTTTCATTTTAGAAGCACCGATAGCTATAATAAGGTAGTCATAGTCATCAAGTACTTTACCGTTTTCTAATGTTACAGAGTTCTTCTCTTTGGAGATCTCTTTTACACCACTGATGATAAGGTTAAAGCCATGTGCAGCTTGAAGCTCACGCAGATCAACACAGACATCTTTAAACTCACTCTCATGTGTCGGTACCCAGATAGATGTAGGGTAGATGTAGAAGTAATCCCTGTCACTGACAAGTGTTACATCGTAGTGTGCCTTTTTGAGATGTGCTGCAGCATCAACACCTGCAAAGCCGCCACCTAAAACAAGTACTTTCTTATTGATATATTCCATTTTGTATTCCTTTATATTGCATACTATAACAAACATTTATGAAAAATATTACTATAACTGATGTTAAAACTACATTAAGCGATGAATTTTATCGTCATTTTTTATCTTTGTTGATAAAGTAAACTGCAAGCATAGATACAGCACCACCGATAATAACATGGAGTTGTAAGGGTTCATCTAAGATTGCCCAAGCAATAAAAAGTGCAAAAAGTGGCACTAAAAACATAAAAGAGCTTGTCTTTTGACTTCCAAGCTTGCCACTTGCCACAAAGAAGATGGTTGTTGCTATGGTCTGCCCAAAAACAGCCAAGTAGATCATCGCCACCCAAAACTCTAATCCTTGTGAGAAAACATCCAAGAAGTGTGGGTTTTCTTTAGCATAGAAAAAGCTCACTACCGTTGCAACAACAGCAATACTAAAACTGTAATGAATGGGATGAATATGCTTTTGAGAGTGCTGTGAGAGCAGAGTTACTCCTGCCCAGATGGTGGCGCAGAGCAAAAAGTAGATGTTTGCCGAGTCAAAAAAGAGCTCAAGGTTGTTGAGCTGCAGCAGTATGTAGCCACCGATAAGTCCAAGCAAAAGTCCAAAATACTGCCGTGTTGTGAGGTTTTTGCGAAACAAAATGGCTACAAGCAAAAAGGTCATAATGGGGCTAAAGGTGGTAATGATGACACTTCCCGCCCCTGCATAACCATACTTGATGCCATAAAAGGAAGAGACCATAAAGGCGATGTTTAAAACTGAGCTTGCCAAAATATACTTGAGATTATCAAAATGCAGTCGCAAGGGTACTTTAAAGACGTAGAGTATAGGCAAAAACGAAAGTGCCATAAAAAACCAGCGCCAAAAGACGATAACCTCCATAGGAAGATTGTAAGTGAGAATCTTGAGTGCCGTCCAGCCACCACCCCAAAAGAGCATGGCAAGCAGCATCAGCAGGGTGAGTTTGTGCTCTTCCTTTTGTTTCACAGCAGCTCTTTGTCTATCCAGTGTGAGAGAGCATAAAGCCCCCAAATATGCTGTTTAAAGCGACCTTTTTTTGCTCTTTTTACATAATCAGCGAGAATATCCTCTTTAAACATTCCTGTCTTTTTGTTTACTGCCTCTATGAGATCTACTCTGCCGCTGCTGTAGAGATACTCCCCATAAGGATTAGAAAATCCCTTCTTCTTGCGTGAGAGAATCTCAGAGGGGAGTTTGTCTTGCATCAGCTCTTTAAAAAGCCCTTTGGTCACGCCTGTTTCGTAGCGCAGTTTAGGGTCAATACTAAAGACACTTGCAACAAACTCATGGTCTAAAAAGGGTGTACGAGACTCTATGGAGTGTGCCATGCTCACGCGGTCAAGTTTTGCCAAGAAGTGCTCTGCTTGAAAGTGCATCAGATCAGCATAGCTAAACCAGATGGACTCATCTGTGTGCGCAGATGCATCAAAGCGCTCACGCAAGGCTTTGAGGTACAAAAAGCCATCACCGTCACGCACATTTTTCTTAAAGAGGATGTTCTTTTGCATATCGGTAAACTTCTCACTTGAAGTTCGAAAGACAACCTCACCCTCAAAGGCACGTTTGTACCACTCCCACTCACGGTTCATGCTAAAGTTGGAACGCATATATTTCTTAAACCAGTTTTTGTGAAAGATTGCTTTTGCCTTCTCCATCTCGAGGTACTCAAAGTACTGTCTGTAACCCAAAAAGAGCTCATCATTACCCTCACCGCTGAGCACTACCTTATGTCCATCTTTTTGTATCTGGCCAAAGAGGTAGTTGAGTGCAATGGCTGCGGGGTCATTGAGCGGCTCATCAAGTGTTGCAAAGACATCATCTATGGAGTCGATGAAATCATTGCGTGAGAGCTCAAGAGCAGTGTTTTGAATGCCTAAAAGTTTTGCACTCTCTTTTGCATTTTCTCGCTCATCATATTTGCCGAAGTTTTCAAAGCCAAGGGTATATGTCGGTATCTTTTTACCAAAGCGTTTGGCATAGTAGGCGATGGTGGCACTGTCTATGCCGCCACTTAAGAGGGCTGCCATTGGCACATCACTCTCAAGTCGCAGAGCGATGGACTCCTCTAGCTTTTCTTCAAGTTGTGTTAGTGCTGTTTGTTTGTTAGTTATTTTGTTTGGCGGGGTATCTAAAATCTCATAGTACTGCTTGCGTGAGCATTTGCCATCTTCATAGACGAGCATCTCAGAAGGGGCAAGCTTCTCTATGCCTTTATAGAAGGTGTGCGGTGCTGTTGGAGCGAGGTAACTAAGATAAGAGCACATCGCATCCTCATTTAGCTCTTTGTTTTTCAGCAGGGGAGTGAGACCCTTTATCTCTGAAGCGAAGCAAAAAGCATCAGGTGTTTGCATAAAAAAGAGCGGTTTTTTACCAAGGCGGTCGCGTGCAAGAAGCAGACGCTTTCCATCAAGCAGGGCTATGGCAAACATACCACGCAAGTGGCTTACAAACTCATCTCCCCACTCCAGATAAGCGGCAAGTATCACCTCTGTATCACTGTCTGTGCGAAAATCAAACTCAAGCTGAGCTCTGAGCTCCTTGTGGTTATAGATCTCTCCGTTAAAAGAGAGTAAAATCTCACCATGCGTGAGCGGCTGGTGGCTTCTGTGGTGCAAGTCGGTGATAGAGAGGCGTTGATGCGCAAAAAAGAGCTGCTCTTTTTCTTCTATGCCACAATAATCCGGTCCACGGTGCACAAGACGTAAGAGTGCATGGCGTGCGAGCTTAGAATCGTATGAGCCGATAATTCCAAAGATTGCACACATATAAAAACCTGCTTTTTTTAGCGAAATGATAGCATATTTATCTGTAAAAACAGACGGTCATGTCATCATCAAGATATCCCTCATAGAAAGAGACATTGGCTACACCCAGTACTTTTGCCAGTCTTAGAAGCTCTTCTTTTGTCACGGTGTTATAAAGAGGCGATGTGTCAGTCTTTGTCAAGAGATTGAAGATAAAGAGCTTTTTTGTATGTGCAAAACATTTTTGAATAAACATATGTGCCTCAAAAGCACTCAGAAGGTTGAGTGAGCCACTGGCTACATAGTAGTCGTGTACAGGCAGGGCATCACTGCAGATATTAGCATGAAGAATTTTTTGCTTTGTCTTTTGCCGTGCTATTTCACACATCTGTAGATGCGCATCTATACCGACATAAAGAGCAGGTTCTTTTTTTTGCTCTTTAAGGTAGCTGTAAAAGTCACCAAAACCACATCCGGCATCGCAGAGGGTGGCGTTTTGGAGTTT
>Ga0256836_1000329_pt1 | contig 26819 bp, 25 predicted proteins | sample 4561380metaG_FD_185974 | JGI IMG/M metagenome (GOLD analysis project Ga0256836, IMG submission 185974) | Hydrothermal vent microbial communities from Guaymas Basin, Mexico - 4561-380 | ecosystem: Environmental > Aquatic > Marine > Hydrothermal vents | place: Mexico: Guaymas Basin | collected...
TATCTCGAACTAAAAGAATGGGTGTTGAAAAATGTCCTAAAACTAAATCTAGTAAAAGAACTATAGATATTTTAGATTCACTAAAACCTTACTTACAAAAACAGTATGAGTTGACGGGACATAAAAACTCTTATGTCTTTTTAAATCAAGATGGAGAAGGTTATCACGATATAAGAAGAATCAGAGACTCAGCTTGGAGAAAAACTATTGAGAAATGTGGTTTAGAGTATAGAACGATTTATCAAACAAGACATTCATTTGCCACAATGATGTTATCCAATGGAGAAGATATACTTTGGGTGTCTCATACATTAGGACATAAAAACTCAGCTATTACACTTGAAGTATATGCTAGATATATCAAAAGTAAAGAAAAGAAGAGAGGTTCATTCTTAGAGGAGGGATTATCTTCTAAAATTGAGTCACAAACTACTCATCAGTTTGTAGCTTAGTTGATAGGATTTGATTTTTTTGACACCGAATGGCACCGAGTTTGACACCGAGAAAGTTATTAGGTTGTTTAAAGTCCGAGTTTATGGGGTTTAAGTATATGGGTGGATGGGGTAGAGGGATTCGAACCCCCGAATGTCGGTACCAAAAACCGATGCCTTACCGCTTGGCGATACCCCAATGTGAGTTAAAATTGTCAAGTTAATAATTTGGTTGCGGAAGCAGGATTTGAACCTGCGACCTTCGGGTTATGAGCCCGACGAGCTACCGAACTGCTCTATTCCGCGGTGTTTCAAACACTTTCTCTCTGTGTTTGTGAGCGAAATTATAGACAAAAAATTTTTTAATGTCAAGGGTCTTTGGAAAAAATTTGAAATTTTTTCTCTTGACCTCTTTTTAATTAAGATTTTTATATAATTAGACAAAAGAAAATATCTAATATTAAAAGAGAAAATATGACATCAACAGAGAGAGTTTTAAAAGCGATAGATGAGATAAAAAAGGGTCGTATGGTAATTATGTGTGATGATGAAGACAGAGAGAACGAGGGTGACCTTGTTTATGCTGCTGCATTTTCTACACCTGAACATGTAAACTTTATGGCAACACATGCCAGAGGGCTTATTTGTGTAGCACTCTCACGTGACATTGCAAATCGTTTGGAGCTTAACCCTATGGTTAGCTCAAATACATCTTCTTATGAGACAGCCTTTACTGTTTCAGTAGATGCGGCAACAGCAAGTACAGGTATATCCGCAAAAGAGAGAGATGATACTATCAAGATACTTGCAAACCCTATCTCCAAACCAGATGAGCTTGTACGTCCTGGGCATATTTTTCCTTTGATTGCAAAAGAGGGAGGTGTACTTGTTCGTACAGGTCATACGGAGGGTAGTGTCGATTTATGCCGTTTGGCAGGTCTGAGCGAAGCTGGGGTCATCTGTGAGATCATTAAAGATAATGGTGAGATGGCTCGTCGTGATGATCTAGATATCTTTGCAAAAGAGCATGATCTCCACACTGTTTTTATCTCTGACCTTGTTGAGTACAGACTTGCAAATGAACGACTTGTTAAAGAAGTAGAAGTTGAAGAGATAGAATTCTTTGGTGTAAAAGTGACACGCCATAAGTTTGTTGATCATGATGGTGTTGAACATACTGCTATTTTATTTTACTCAGCTGGTGAAGTGGCAAATGTTCGTGTGCATAATGTCATACCTGATTGTGAACTGCTTTTAAATCAAGAGAAATATAATAATCTTATAAACTCCATAGAGTATCTCAAAAAGAACTCAGGATTGCTTGTCTTTTTAAATAAAACTACGCATCAAGACAATGCTGCAGTAAAAGAGTTTGGTATAGGGGCTCAGATTATTAAATCTTTTGGTGTCTCTAAGATGAATCTTTTAACATCTATGAAAGCAACAGACTTTGTAGGTCTTAGTGGATTTGGTTTGGAAATAAACGAGGTTATTAACGTTTAGAGTTATAAACTTAAGTAAGAAGAGTAAGTCTCAAGCTTACTCTAAGATATCTCTTTGGTCCTGCGTGAGGATATGACGCGTTTTATAGATACAGTTTAAGTGTATCATTGTGGCTTTTGTATTAAGCTGGGCCAATTTTTGCAGATCTGTTTCAAGATTTTTACGATCTTCTCCACTTTGTACTGCTGCTACGATTTTTGCTTCAAGCTGTGCTACTTCAGGCTTTAAAGTCCTTAGTGCTTTTATGGTCTCTTTTCTTATTTCAAGCAATTTTGCTTTTTGCTCTTTTGTAAGTGCTAGGTCTTCATCATTCCACATCTGTTTTACCATCATAGTTAAATGTGGAAGTTTTCCTTGGATAAGAAAAGGTTTTGTCGGTTTTTGCTGCATTGTTTGTGCACTTAGTGTTGTGGCACTTAAACTACCAAGTAGTAAAAATGAACAAAGAACTAGTGAGAGGGGCTTTTTTATAAGCATAGTCTCATCTCCTTTATATAAATTTGTCTTATTATATGAAGAGTTTGTTAAGAGAAAATTAATATACATCAAGATATCTTGATGTATTGCTCTCATTTTGTTATACTCACACAATTATTTTTAAGATTAAAAGAGGGTAGAATGCAAAAAAATGTCAGTAAAACAGATAACGGTGTAAAGATAAACTTTTTAGGTGCTGTAGAGAAGCAAAATATAGTAACAATGATACAAAACTGCTCAACAGGCAAGTGTGAGTGTATGAGTGATGATACAAAAGAGAAGATAAAAGATATGCGTGTAGAGGGTAGTGACGGTGATGTTGAACTCTCTTTAGAGGGTGATGTCTCTGTTGAAGAGATACAGAGTGCTCTTAACAAGTCTAAAGTACTTAACAAAAAAGTACTTGTAATGTGTACAGGCAACAGCTGTCGCAGTATCATGGCAGAGGCACTGATAAACAAAGAACTCGATGGTGTAGTAGCTCAAAGCTGTGGTGTAGCGCCAAGTGGCAAGGTCAACCCTAATGCAAAAAAGGTTCTACAAGAAAATGATGCATGGGATGACTCTTATAGCTCAAAACATCTTGATAGTGTCATAGATGAAGAGTTTGATCTTGTAGTAACTGTTTGCTCTCACGCACAAGAGACATGTCCGACATTTCCAAACAATGTAAAGCAGATTCATGTTGGCTTTGAAGATCCAGATGGAAAAGAGTATGAGGCATTTAAAGCAACATATCAAGCCATACAAAAAGAACTTCTTCCAAAAGTAAAAGATGCTTTGTCTTTAAAATAGAAGAAATTTATAAAACACTCTGTATAATAAGAGCAATTAAATTGAAAGAGTGAGAATGAGAGAAAACTTTGTACGTGTTGAAGATGGTACTAAAATAGCAATAGAACATGAGCCGACAGCTTTTGGATACAGTAAAAAGTACTCATGGCTTTTTAGTCTTTTTATCAAGTTTGATGGACTCAATGAAGATGCAGATGGCTATGAAGAGTTTTTAGAGACTAAAGAGGCTCTTATTATTGCACTAGAGCATGAAGAAAAAGCAAAGTATGTCGGTAGTCGTATGCTTGATGGTTGGAGTGAGCTTTATTTCTATGCTGAAGATTCAAAAGGTCTAGATACTATTGTGACACATATCTTAAAAGATGCAGGTTATGTCTATGAGAGTAGTGTTGTACGTGATGGAAAGTGGGATTTTCACTATAAAAACCTTTTACCAAATGAGCTGGAACTTGCACATATTCAAACTCAGGATATTTTGGAACTTTTAAAAGAAGAGGGTGATGATCTAGAGCATAAGCGTGAGATTGAATACTATCTCTCTTTTGAAACACCGACACAAAAAGAGCGCTATATTGAAGAGTTTATTCCTGATGAGTTTACCTTTAAAGATGAGATCAGCTCGGATGAGTTTGCAAATGGAATAGCACTTACAAAAGAGGATACCCCTTTACGGGAAATTTTAGAAGAAAATGTTCAAAAACTACATGAAAGTGCCAAAAAAGTACATGGCTATTATGAGGGGTGGAGTACAACACTAGTAGATAACAAAGAGTCTTAATGTTTAAGATTGTTGGTGTTATAAATTATCTTGTTGTTGTTTTTCTTAATGCCTTTACTGATCTTGGGCATAAGATCATTATTCAAAATACCATTTTTAAAGTTTATGACGGCAGTGAGCAGATAGTTCTTACTGCCATTGTCAATGCTTTGATCCTACTTCCGTTTATACTTCTTTTTTCTCCCTCCGGATTTTTAGCTGATAGATTTGCCAAGCATAAGATTATGCAGTATGCTGCACTTTTTGCTGTTTTTATAACACTGGGTATTACATATGCCTACTACCACGGAGAATTTTTACTCGCATTTGCGTTGACTTTTGTATTGGCACTGCAGAGTGCACTCTATGGTCCTGCAAAGTATGGGTATATAAAAGAGCTGTTTGGGTACAAATATATCAGTGCCGGTAATGGTGCTGTTCAAGCCGTTACCACTGTTGCAATATTAGGTGGTATTATCTTTTATACGGTTTTATTTGAGATGCTCTACCCCGAGGGTGCTGTGAATGAGGCGGAAATTTTAGAGTCAATTGCACCACTTGGGTGGCTGTTAGTCGGTGGTTCTGTTATTGAGTGGCTTCTTGCACTTCGTCTTCCGGACAAAAGCAGTAGTGTTGCACAAAAAGTTTTTCGTCTCAAACGATATATCAGTGGTTTTTATCTTGTAAAAAATCTCAAAACTGTTACTCGAAAAAGAGAGATATTTGATGCAATTATCGCGCTTGGAATCTTTTGGTCTATTTCACAGGTGGTTTTAGCTGTTTTTGGAGAGTATGCAAAGAGTGAACTAGCTGTGACAAACACTATCTATGTTCAAGGTGTTATGGCGCTTGCCGGTATTGGTATTGTTATAGGCTCAATTATGGCTGCCAGGCTCTCACGCAACTTTGTAAATGTCGGACTGAGTGGCTTTGGTGCTTTGGGTATCACATGTATAGTCTTTAGTATTCCTTTTGTACACTCTATGACATTGATAGCTCTGCTTTTTACACTTTTTGGCATACTTTCGGGCTTTATTTTGGTACCTTTGAACTCACGTATCCAAGAATTGGCTTCGAGTATACATTTAGGTACGGTTATAGCGGCAAACAACTTTATACAAAATATTTTTATGTTTGTTTTTTTGATGTTGACAACTATTTTTGCCTATTATGGTATGAATGCAGAGATTCTTTTTTATGTAATGGCACTGCTTGGACTTATTTTGACACTACTGCTCTTTAGACGTTACTATGTAGATATTTTTTGGGCATTTGCTCAGATACTGACGGCTATGCGTTACAAGATAAACTACCATGGTTTGAAGAATATTCCAGAAGATAAAGCGGTATTGTTATTGAGTAACCATGTGAGTTGGCTTGATTGGATACTTTTACAACTACCACTCTCACGCAAGATTAATTATATGATGGATAAAGATATCTATAACTGGCCTGTAGCACATTTCTTTTTTAAAAAAGGAGAGACAATTCCTCTCTCGCCTCGTGCTTTTAAAGATGCCTTTAAAGAGGCTCACGCAAGGCTGAAAAAAGGGCGAATTGTCGGTATTTTTCCTGAGGGTGCTATCTCAAAAGATGGTCAACTAGGAGAGTTTCATCGCGGTTATGAGCTTATAGCAAAAGATTATGACGGAGTTATTGTTCCTGTTTATATAGGCAGTGGTGTTTTTAAGACTTTATTTGCCAGACATAGAAAAAAAGGCAGTTCTTTACTTAAGCGTACAGAGATTGATGTCTATTTTGGAGAGCCTGTATCAAAAGAGATAAAAGCAAAAGAGATACAAGAGATTATAGAAAATATGAGGAGAAAATATGAAGCTCAATAAACCCAAACACAACCTTTTTAGAAACGGCAGATACGCTGTTGAAGGTTTTATAGATATTGTTAAAAATGAGACATCATTTAAGTGGCAGCTTTTAATGCTCTTTGGTTTTGGAATAGTTGCATGGGTGTTGCCTATTGGCTTTGCCTATTCGGCTATACTTTTTAGCATACTCTTTTTACCGATCTTGGCAGAAGTTGCAAACTCTGCTTTGGAGCGTGTTGTAGATTTGGTTACACAGGACTATCATATCTTGGCAAAGCAGGCCAAAGATGCAGGGGCGACTCTTGTACTTCTTAGTCTTATTGTTACAGCGATGGTATGGGTTTTTACACTGCTTTTGGCTTTTGAAGTAGTCTAGTAGTAAGTTTAAAAAAGGGGATAGTATGAGGTTTTTTTTACTTTTTTTGTTGTTTTTTACTCTTTTGGAAGCCTCTAGTAGACCAAAAATAGCTTTGGTTCTGAGTGGTGGAGGTGCCAGAGGTGCTGCGCATGTCGGAGTACTTAAAGTGTTGGAGAAAAATCATATTCCCATAGATATGATAGTAGGTACAAGTATGGGCTCATTTATGGGCGGGCTTTATGCTTCTGGAAAATCCCCTGATGAGATAAAAAAGATCCTGCTCTCAACAAATTGGCAAGATGTCATTCGTACTGACTTTGAACGAGAAAAAATACCTATGCAAAAAAAGCTTGCACAATACCGTTATCAGGGAAAACTCGGTGTTGGTGTTAATGATAAAAACCAGGTTGTCCTTCCTACCGGTGTTTTAAAGCGTGAGCCACTTTTGTTGGCATTTGACTCTTTTTTTTCAGATGTAAAATATGTAAATGATTTTGACAAACTACGTATTCCTTTTCGTGCAGTGGCAACAAATATTGAAAATGGTGAAGCAGTTGTTTTAAAGTCCGGCTCTGTTGCAGAGGCTGTGTATGCTTCAAGTGCCATTCCCGGTGGTTTACAACCCATTTCCATTAATGGTGTGAATCTTATTGACGGTGGTGTGAGTAAGAACATTCCCATAGAAGTCGCCAAAGAGATGGGTGCAGATATTATCATCGCTGTTGATGTAAGCGAACCTTTTGAGAAAGATATTGATGTCAATTCCTATTTTGTAGTTATGGGTCAGCTTGTAAATATTATGATGCGTAAAAATGCAAATGAATCGATCAAACTGCTCACACAAAAAGATGTTTTAATCATACCTGATTTAAAAGGTTATACAGGTCTAGATGTTGAGAAATATGCCCAGATTATCGAAAAAGGATATGATGCTGCTCTCAAACAAGAGTCACAACTGCAAAGACTTGCATTACCGCAAGATGAGTATGTAGCGTATGTAGAGGCTCACAAAAATCGTATAGATACGAAAAAAAGAGTTATTGATGCTATTGAGATAGATAATCATACCTATTTGGCAAATAAAGTTATTCGAAAATATATACATCAAAAAGAGGGAAGCTATTTTGATGACAAGCAGTTGCGTGAAGATATTATGCAACTTTATAACACGACACTTTTTGATAGTATTGACTATAAAATTATCAGCAAAAATAAAAAAAACATACTTCTTATAAAGACAACATCAAGTTGGAACTCTCGGGGAGATATCTTCTTTTCATTATCATTGGAAGATAATTTTAAAGCACAAAACAACTACTCCCTAAAACTTGGGTACTGGCTCTATGGTATCAACTCTTTAGGTGCAGAGTGGCGTAATGATGTTGAAGTAGGCTCACGCAGATACGTACATAGTGAGTTCTATCAGCCTCTGGATGAGATGCAGTATCTTTATGTAAAACCTTATTTGCTTTATGAAGATTTAACTTACAGCCTACCAACAGATATAGGTAATCAAGAACTTGATACCAAACGTTATGGCGGAGGCTTTGGACTGGGTGCAAATCTTAGTGCTACTTTTAATATAGAAGCATTTTTGCATATATATCGAGATCAATCAACTATTGATATTTTAAGTTACAATGAGAAGTTTCTCTCTAAAAAAGCCGGTCTAAAAATAAAATATGACTCTTTGGATAATTACAATTTTGCACAAACAGGTCTTTTGGCAGGCATGAGATTTTCAAAAGAGTTGGTAGCATTTGGAGCTGATTATGATTATAATCAGCTATATGCTACAATTCAAAAGCCATTTTCGTACAAAGATAATACATTTATATTCAATGCGAAACTTGGATTGACTAATGTGCTCAGTGAACAAAAAAGTCCATACAGTGTCTATGATAAGTTTTCACTGGGAGGGATGTTCAATCTCTCCGGATACCAATCATATACATTGGTTGATAATAATATGTACTTTGCAAGTCTGATGTATCGTTACAGGATTAAAAACGGTGGTTTCTTTGGTGCTTTAGGGATGCCGCTCTATGCCGGTTTTAGTGCTGAGAGTGGTGCGAGTTGGTCAGATGGAAGTAGTTTGAATCGCGATGATATAAAATACTCTGGAGCTGTTTTCATATCAGCCGATACAGCTTTTGGACCATTTTATTTTACCTATGGTGCAGCAGATAAGAGACATCAGAGTCTTTATCTTTATTTAGGAGAAAAATTTTGAGTAAAACAACAACTTTAATAATCGGTGCAGGTGGTGTAGGACGTGTAGTAGCACACAAGTGTGCGATGAACACAGATGTTTTTGGTCATATAGTTCTTGCTAGTCGTACAAAGTCCAAGTGTGATGCAATCGCATCTGAGATAAAAGATGTAAAGATAGAAACACGCAGTGTAGATGCTGACAATACAGATGAACTCATCGAACTTATCAAAGATATCGATGCAGATATTGTTATCAATGTTGCACTTCCGTATCAAGACCTGACTATCATGGATGCCTGCATCGCAACAGGAGTTGATTATCTTGATACTGCAAACTATGAGCACCCTGATGAGGCGAAGTTTGAGTATAAGGAACAGTGGGCAAGAGATGAAGCCTTTAAAAATGCTCACATAATGGGTCTGCTTGGAAGCGGTTTTGATCCGGGTGTGACCAATGTCTTTTGTGCCTATGCACAAAAACACTACTTTGATGAGATTCACACTATTGATATCTTAGACTGTAATGCCGGAGATCACGGTTACCCGTTTGCAACCAACTTCAACCCGGAGATCAATCTGCGTGAGGTGAGTGCAAAAGGGCGTTACTGGGAGAACGGCAAGTGGATAGAGACAGATCCTATGGAGATAAAGATGGTTTGGGATTATCCTGAGGTTGGGCCAAAAGACTCTTACTTGCTCTACCATGAAGAGATGGAGTCTCTTGTAAAGCATATCAGAGGCCTTAAACGTATTCGCTTCTTTATGACATTTGGTGAGAGTTACCTCACGCACATGAAGTGTTTGGAAAATGTCGGAATGTTGGGTATTGAGCCAGTTGAGCATCAAGGTCAAAAGATAGTACCTATCGAGTTTTTAAAGACACTGCTTCCTGACCCTGCATCACTTGGACCTAGAACCAAAGGTAAGACAAACATCGGTATTGTGGCAGAGGGCATTAAAGATGGTAAAAAGAGAAAGATATACATCTATCAGGTAAGTGACCATGAGAAGTGTTATGCAGAGGTAAAAAGCCAGGCAGTTTCATACACAACAGGTGTTCCTGCAATGATCGGTGCGAAGTTGATGCTTGAGAAGGTGTGGTACAAAGAGGGTGTGCATAATATGGAAGAGTTTGATCCAGATCCGTTTATGAATGAGCTCAACAAGCAGGGACTTCCTTGGCAAATTAAAGAACTGGAATAATTATGACATATGAAGGGTTAGTGAAAAACATTGATGATATGCCGCCACTCTCTAAAGTGGCAGTCATTATTCAGGGTCTTTATGCAGGTGGTGAAGATAATGTGAACGTGAAGAAACTTATTCGTATGATAGAAGCGGATGTAATGCTTACCGCTAATATTTTAAAAATGATAAATACCCCTTACTATGGCTTTAGAAGTCATATCTCTTCTATCTCTCAAGCAGTTACTCTGTTGGGTACACAACAGATATACTCTTTGGTCCTTCACTATGCCATTTCAAAGCAATTAGAGGCTGATACTACTATATATGGTTTTAACAATGCTCAGTTTAATGAGATGTGTATACTTCAAAGTTCTTTGATGATGCAGTGGTATGCAAAAATAGATCTGCGTGACACACATATTTTAACTTCTTTGGCACTTATTATGGAGTCGGGAAAAATAATAATTTCAAAAGAATTGATGGGCAGTGATTATAGAGAAGAGTACAGAAAAGGCTTTTTAGCATGTGAAGATATTCCGAAATTCGAGCAGGAGTTTTTATCGGTAACATCATACTATTTAAGTGCTTTGCTTTTTGAACATTGGCATCTTACTCCTGTATATTCCATTGTTCTTAAAAATTTAGATAGAGATAAGTCTGAGTATGATGAAGATGTTGATAGTATAATAGAACAATATATTCAAGCTATTGATGTTATTCGTACTACCATAAATCTTAAAGAAGTGTTGACAGATACATCAATTCAGCAAGCTGTACAGAAGGTAGAGAATATGGGACTGGATGCTGAACATTTTATAGTGGTTGCACAAAGGATTAAGAAAAAGTATGAAGAGAGAGCTTGAGAGATTGAAAACTCCTTATTATCTTTGTGAAGAAGAATTATTAGAAAATAATCTAAAAATACTCGACTATGTTCAAAAAGAGAGTGGGGCAAAGATTATTTTGGCACTTAAAGGTTTTGCAATGTGGTCAACCTTTAATCTCGTTGCAAAATATCTCAAGGGGTGTACGGCAAGCGGACTTTATGAAGCAAGACTTGCGCGTGAGGAGTTTTGTAAGTTCAATGCAGATGCAGAGGTACATACTTACTCACCCGCTTTTAAAGATGAAGAGATAGAAGAGATAGCACGCATTTCAGACCATATAGTGTTTAATTCTCCAAATCAACTGCATCGATTTATTTGGAAAGTCAAAGAGATTAATCCAGCTATCCATGTATCATTGCGTGTCAATCCAGAGGTCTCTTCTTCGCCTGTTGATATCTATAACCCTTGTGGACTCTACTCCAGACTCGGTACAACTGCAGCAAATTTTGATGAAAGTGTGATTGAGCACTTAGATGGGCTCAATTTTCATGCACTGTGTGAGCAAAATGCAGATGCACTCGAAGAAGTGCTGAAAAGTTTTGATGAGAAGTTTGGTAAATATTGTAAAAATCTCAAGTTTATAAACTTTGGTGGTGGACATCATATTACAAAAAAAGGGTATGATATAGAGAAACTTATTTGGTTAATCAAAGAGTTTAAACAAAAATATAATGATATTGACGTTTATCTCGAACCAGGCGAGGCTGTTGGCTGGGAGACAGGTTATTTAGTCAGTACTGTTTTAGATACCTTTCATAACGGTATGGATATAGCAATATTGGATACATCAGCAGAAGCGCATATGCCAGATACTTTGGCTATGCCATACCGTGCAGAGGTTCGTGGTGCAGGTAAAGCAAAAGAGAAGCCATATACCTACCGCCTAGGGGGGAATACCTGTTTGGCAGGGGATATTATGGGAGACTACTCTTTTGATGAGCCTTTAAAGGTTGGAGATAGAGTGATATTTGAAGATCAGATTCACTACACTTTTGTTAAAAATACAACATTTAACGGCATTAAGCTGCCATCACTGGTTATTAAACGCAAAGATGGTACATATGAGCTTATTAAAGAGTTTGCTTATGAAGATTACAGAGATAGACTAAGTTAAGGAGAAATAATGCAGAGTGATAAAGAGAGATGGAACAAACGCTATCAAGAGAAGCCTTTTCGTGATTATGTAGAGCCAATAGTAGAGAAGTACATAGATAAGGCAAATGTCGGTTATGCACTTGACATTGCATGTGGGCAGGGGAGAAACACTCACTTTCTAGCAGACAAAGGTTTTGAAGTCGATGCCGTGGACTTGAGCGACTATGCACTCTCTAAAGTTAGAGATGATGCAAAGATTCACAAGATCGAGGCTGATTTGGATGAGTACAACCTAGAGAAGAACAAGTATGACCTCATTATCAACATGAACTATCTCAACCGCCGTTTTTACCATCAGATAAAAGAGGCACTACACCCTGATGGTCTTTTGATATTTGAGACATTTATCATCGCTCACGGAGATTTTGACAACCCGCAAAACCCTGAATATCTACTTCGTAAAAATGAGCTTCTACATGCCTTTATAGGGCTTGATATTATCTACTATGAAGAACGTGATGATATTAACCTCAGAGGTGAGAAGACCCGTGTCGCTTCACTTGTAGCAAAAAAGAGAGCCTGTTAGTCTTTTGATGCAAAAGAGTGCATTTGAGATCTACCGCTATCTTGAAAAAAAGAATCTTTTAGCAAATTCACCAAAGTACTGGTGGCCCAATGCAGGGACTTTTGAAGTTCTTGTAGGCGCTATTCTTACACAAAACACTACATGGACAAATGTAGAAAAATCACTTAAAAATCTTGAAGGCTTTTTAACACTGGAGCGTTTTTTAATGCTGCGTGAGGATGAACTTAAAGAGCGTATAAGACCAAGCGGTTTTTACAACCAAAAAGGACCAAGACTGCTCCAACTCGCAAATAATGTAAAGACAGAGTTTCAAAGCTTTGATAGTTTTCAGCAAAGTGTCTCACGCAAGTGGCTTCTTGCACAAAAGGGCATAGGTGAAGAGAGCGCCGATGCTATTTTATGTTATGGCTGTTTTCGTGCGGAGATGGTCATAGACAGCTATACTAAGCGTCTCTTTAAAGAGTTTGGGGTGGTTTTTAAGAAATATAGAGAGTATAAAGCATTTGTGGAGCAAGGGATGCGTGAGCACTTTAGCCAAGATGAGCTCTTTGAGGTCTTTGCAGCTTTTCATGGGATGATAGTTGAATACAACAAAAGAAAAAGAAGTTAGATTTATTTAGAGTCCTTCCATTAAAACATTCCAGAGTCTCTCTATCTCTTTGTCACTTAAAAAGAGAGATGATTTGTTTGCATAGAGTTCATGCAGTGCTGTTTTATTGATAGGGTAGGTGTGTGAACAGCTTTCATGTGTCGGTAAAAAAGCACGCAGCAGAGATATATCACTCTCAATTTTGCGTGAGCATAAAAAGCAGTGCATCTCTGTGTGGAGTCGTCCCTCATGTTCAAGCAGTTTTACATAAGCTTCGATAGCTACTCGCTTTGGGTTTTGTTTTCCCCATTTTTGGGAAGCCTCTTCTAAAAGCTGAAAGTAAAAAGAGCCGATATCTTCAGCCTCTTTGAGGTGTTTGTAAAAAAGAGCAGTGAAGTTTTGCCACAGACGTAGTTTTTCATAATCATTTATCCACTTATAACCGATGTGTATAACATCTTTGAGTCGTCCAATGGTACTTTTTGCCGAGGGTTCTATCTCAAAGTCTATCATAAAACCAAGATTGATAACGCCGTGACGTGCTCCATAAAATCTATAAAGCGTCTCTAAGCTACCGTCTGTTATTATTGTAACTATTAGATCTTCTTCTTTGACACGATTGAGATTTATGATAAAACCTTTCAAAAAAGTGCTTCCTTTATACTCATAATTTTATTTTTTCTTCCAAATTTTAGCGGTATTATACTTATTTAAAGCAAAAAAATGTACAATATATGCACTTGTCTCTAAATAGACTAAGTTTCTTTAAAAAGAGATTAAACTGTAATGTTTTTTACAGTAAATTTGAAAATTTGGGAGTGAAAATGGTTGAACATCATGATTTATTACGATCGTTTAAAGATAACTGTGGATTTGGACTTGTTGCGAATATAAAAAACAAGCCTTCACGTAAAGTTTTAAATGATGCGATTACAGCACTAGAGCGTATGATGCACCGTGGTGCAGTTGCAGCAGACGGAAAAACAGGAGATGGTAGTGGACTTTTACTTTCTATGCCTGAGGAGTTTATTCGTAAGATTGCTGCGGAAAATGGTGTAGAGCTTGCAAACCAGTTTGCAGTTGCATCTGTTTTTACAAAAGATTTGAAAAATCTTGATATTATAGAAGATATTTGTGCAAACAATGACTTAAAAGTAGTGCTTCGTCGTGTTGTACCGGTGAACACAAATGCACTTGGTGCACAGGCATTAGAGTCACTCCCAAATATTATTCAGTTAATTATCATTCCTAACTCTATAATGGCAACAGAGCGTTTTGATGCACTTCTTTACCTCTCACGCAAAGAGGTGGAGCATAAACTAGTAGATGACAGAGATTTCTACATCGCTTCTATGAGCTCACGTGTGCTTTCATATAAAGGGCTTGTTATGCCTACGCATATCAAAGAGTTTTATGAAGATCTTCAAGATGAAAGCTTTAAAATCTCATTTTCACTCTTTCACCAAAGATTCTCAACAAACACACTTCCTGAGTGGCGTTTGGCTCAGCCTTTCCGTGCAGTAGCACACAATGGTGAGATCAACTCAGTAGAGGGTAACCGTATTAATGTTGCTATTAAATCTGAGTCTATCAAGTCTGAAGTATTCACTCCTGAAGAGATAGAAAGAATCTTACCAATCTTACAACCGGGTGCATCTGACTCGGCTTCAGCAGATAACTTCTTGGAGTTCTTGCTTGTAAATGGTATGGACTTCTTTAAAGCTGTTCGTGCAGTAATTCCTTCTGCATGGCAAAATGCTCCACATATGGACCCTGAACTTCGCGCATTCTATGAGTACTTCTCAACTGTATTTGAAGCATGGGACGGTCCTGCGGCATTCTCTGTAACAGACGGTCGTTATATTGGTTGTGTGCTTGACAGAAACGGTCTTCGCCCATCAAAATATATCGTAACAAAAGATGATAACTTGCTTATCGCTTCTGAATATGGTGTTGTTGATATCCCTGAAGAAGAGATTGTAGAACGTGGACGCTTACAATCTGGCGAGATGATAGGACTTGATCTTAAATATGGAAAGCTTTTAAAAAGCAATGATATAGACAATTATCTCAAATCATCTAATCCATATATGAAATGGCTCAATGAGCATATGATCTATCTACAAGAACATGTAGAAGAGCAGTATAGTGAAGCAGAAGCGATGGATGAAGATGTACTTGTTCGCAAACAAAAATTCTTTAACATCACAGAAGAGGTTGTTGAACAGGTAATTGAACCGATGATTCAAGATGGTAAAGAGGCAGTCGGTTCTATGGGTGATGATACACCATTGGCAGCTTTTTCTGACAAACAGAGAAACTTTACAGACTTCTTCAAACAAAAATTTGCTCAAGTTACAAACCCACCGATTGACCCAATCCGTGAAAAAGTTGTTATGAGTTTAAATACAGGTTTTGGTGAGGTGCATAATATTTTAGATGAGATTCCATCTCACGCACACAGACTAAAGTCTATCTCTCCTATCATTACTATGGAGAAACTTGAAGTTCTTAAATCTTTTGGTGACAAAAAGTCTCCATCATATCAGAGCTTTTATAAAAACGATACATTCTCAACAGCTTATACAGGTGACTTGAAAACAGCACTGGATAAGCTTGCTCAGACTGTAGTTGATTCTGTAAAAAATAATGGTACACGTATAGTTGTTTTGGATGATTCAGAATTTAGTGAAGAAAAGAAAGTTATTCCTATGGCGATGGCAGTAGGGCGCATTAACTTTGCTCTTCTTCGTGCAAAAGCACGACATCTTGTATCTATTATTGCTGTAACTGGTGAGGTGGTAGATTCTCATTCGGCTGCTGTACTTATTGGGTATGGTGTAAGTGCAATCTATCCAAATCTTCTTTTTGCAACAGCTTTAAATCAGTTAAAACGAAAGAAAAATACTAAAATTGCACCTCATGATGCACTGAAGTCTGTTCATACTGCACTTAACGGTGGACTGCTTAAAATTATGTCTAAAATGGGTATTGCAACGATTGCATCATACAGAAACTCTGGTCTTTTTGATGTTATGGGTCTTAGTCGTGAGATAGTTGAAGATTGTTTTGAATCTTCAAACTGTGTTATTCCTGGTCTTACATATGAAGATATTGATGCACGCATTGAGAAGTTCCATAAATCTGCATTTAAAAATGACGGATTTAAAAAGATCTTCCCACTTAATATTGGTGGTTATTACAAGTTTTACACAGGTCAAGAGCACCATGACTTCGGTCCTGCTGTTATTCATGCTATTCATAAAATGGCATCAAGCGGAAAACCGGAAGATTTTGCAGAACTTAAAAAACTGGTAGAGGGTCGTGGATTAAAGATGATTCGTGACTTCTTGGATATCAAGTCAGACAGAGAACCTATTGATATCAGTGAAGTAGAGCCTAAAGAGGAAATCTTTAAGCGTTTTGCATCAGCAGCAATGTCTCTTGGTTCAATCTCTCCAGAAGCACATGAGACTATCGCTATTGCGATGAATAGAATCGGTGGTCAGTCAAACTCTGGTGAGGGTGGAGAAGATCCGGCTCGTTTCGGCACTGAGAGAGTTTCAAAAATCAAACAGGTTGCATCGGGTCGTTTTGGTGTCACACCGGCGTATTTACGCTCTGCTGAAGAGATTCAGATTAAAGTTGCTCAAGGTGCAAAACCAGGTGAGGGTGGACAGCTTCCAGGGCATAAAGTTACACCGCTTATCGGAAAACTGCGTCATACGGTGCCGGGTGTAACACTTATTTCACCTCCGCCACACCACGATATCTACTCTATCGAGGATTTAGCACAGCTTATCTTTGATATGAAGCAGATTAATCCTAAAGCACGTGTTGCTGTCAAACTTGTTTCTACTGTCGGTGTTGGTACGATTGCAGCGGGTGTTGCAAAGGCATATGCAGATAAGATTATCATCTCTGGTGGTGATGGTGGTACGGGTGCTGCTCCACTTACTTCTATCAAGTTCGCTGGTAACCCATGGGAACTAGGCCTCTCTGAAGCGCATAATGCTCTTAAAGCAAACAACCTTCGTGGTTTGGTGGAACTTCAGACTGACGGTGGACTCAAAACTGGTCTTGATGTTGTAAAAGCTGCACTCTTAGGTGCTGAGTCATACGCATTTGGTACAGGTGTTTTAACAATCGTTGGTTGTAAAATGCTTAGAATCTGTCATGTAAACAAATGTTCTGTTGGTATTGCTACGCAGAATGAGAAGTTGCGTGAAGAGTTCTTTAAAGGGCATGTTGATCAAGTTATTAACTACTTTACACTTCTTGCTGAAGATGTAAGAGCTATTATGGCACAACTTGGTTATAGAACTATGGAAGAGATGATAGGTCGTGTGGATCTACTTAAAGTCAAAGATGATGAACTCGCGAAAAAATTTGACTTCTCTGCGGTACTTCATAAAGAAGATGGTGTAAATACACATCAACAGCCGTTTAATCCTCCATTTGATGACAATGCATTTGAAAAAGATGTACTCAAAGAGGCAATGGTCGCTATCAAGCATCCAGAACACCCTATTCGTATTAAGCGTGAGATTCAAAATATTCACAGAAGTTTTGGAACACTTATCTCTGGTGAGATTGCTGAGTATTATGGTGATGAGGGTCTTAAACCTGATACTATTAAGATTCACCTATCAGGTGTTGCAGGTCAGGCACTTGGAGCATTCTTAAATAATGGTGTATCTATCTATCTTAACGGTGTAGCAAATGATTATATAGGTAAAGGTATGCATGGTGGTAAAATCATTATCACTTCAAAAAATGAGGGTGAAGAGTTCTCAGCAGGTGGGAATACATGTCTTTATGGTGCTACTGGTGGTAAACTTTACATCTCAGGAAGTGTTGGTGAGCGTTTTGCAGTTCGTAACTCTGGTGCACTTGCTATTGTTGAAGGTACGGGAGATAATGCTTGTGAGTATATGACCGGTGGTGTTGTGGTTATCCTTGGTAAAACAGGTATTAACTTTGGTGCCGGTATGACAGGTGGTATCAGTTTTGTATATGATAAGGAACACAGTTTCATTGAAAATGTAAACGGTGAGCTTATTGAAGCGGTCAGAATCGATACTGACGAGGGTGATGAAGCAAGACACTACCTCAAACGCCTACTAAAAGACTATGTAGTAGAGACTGAGAGTGCAAAAGCAAAAGATCTTTTAGAGAACTTTAGAGTAGAAGTACGAAACTTCTGGTTGGTAAAACCGAAAAATCTAACAAAACTACCTCTTAACCTAGAGAATGGAGATTAAGAATGAGAGAATATTTAACAACAGAGAGAATTGAACCAAAAAAGAGATTGGTTGTTGAGAGAACAAAAGATTTTGGTGAAATATATGAAGTGTTTGATCGTGATGAAGCAGCATCTCAAAGTGACAGATGTATTCAGTGTGGGGATCCTTTTTGTTTAAATAAATGTCCACTGCACAACTATATTCCTCAATGGTTAAAGTCTATCTCTGAAAAAGATTTGGAGTTTGCATTTAGACTCTCAAATGAGCCATCTCCATTCCCAGAGGTTATGGGTAGAGTATGTCCACATGACAGACTTTGTGAAGGTGACTGTACTTTAAATGACGGTCATGGTGCTATTACTATCGGTTCTGTTGAGACACACATTACAGAAGAGGGTTTTAAGGCAGGTCTGAAACCTGAGTTTCCGGGAATTACTACAGATAAAAAAGTAGCAATCATCGGAAGTGGACCTGCAGGTCTTTCAGCTGCTACATATCTGCTTCGCTCAGGTATTGCAGTAACTATGTATGAAAAAGCAGACCGTGCCGGTGGACTTTTGACTTATGGTATTCCAAACTTCAAACTAGATAAAAAAGTAGTTGAACGCCGTGTAAAACTTTTACAAGAAGCAGGACTTGAGTTGGTACTTAACTGTGAAGTAGGACGTGATATCACTTTTGAAGAGATAGCAAATGAACATGATGCGATGTTTATCGGTGTTGGTGCTACAAAACCAAAATCAGCAGGTATTGCTGGTGAAAATGCTCCAAATGTATATGCTGCGATGGATTATCTTACAAACATCCAACGTAAACACTTTGGTCTTGATTATGACAAAAAGTTTGACTTTAAAGATCTTAATGTTGTAGTAATTGGTGGTGGAGATACTGCGATGGATTGTCTTCGTACTGCAAAACGTGAGGGTGCTAAGTCTGTAACATGTCTCTATCGTCGTGATGAGAAAAATATGCCAGGAAGTAAAAAAGAGTACAAAAATGCAATGGAAGAGGGTGTTGATTTTACTTTCTTGGTATCTCCAAAAGAGATCATTGTAAATGATGAAGGAAAAGCTGTTGCAGTAGAAGTTGTAAAAACAACTCTTGGTGCTAAAGATGCTGATGGACGTCAAAAAATGGAAGAGGTAAAAGGAAGCGAATACCGTGTAAATGCTGATGTTATCATCATGTCTCTTGGTTTTGATCCTGCTGTTCCTTCATTTTTGGCTGAAAACGGTATTGAGACAAACTCATGGGGTGGAATCGTTATTAATGAAGAGACGCATGAGACAAGTACTGCCGGAATTTATGCCGGAGGGGATTGCTACAGAGGTGCAGACCTTGTAGTGACTGCCGCATTTGATGGACGTGAAGCAGCACGTAGTATTTCAGAATCACTCTTAAAATAGTTTTTAAAACTTGCGTGAAATTCACGCAAGTTTTGTAGATTTTCTTCTCAAATTTACCTTTCTTAATTCTTCTAAGTAAAAAAATCGTTAATATTAGTATAAATTTGATATAATGGCGCATTATTATAAATAGAAGGATATTTTTTTGAATCTATTAAACCTTTTTACAAAATCATTTGACAATAAACAGCCTGAAAAAGCTGAAGCTGGTTCTCACTGGGTAAAGTGTAAATCATGTAACTCTTTAATGTACTATAAAGAGATGGAAAACCAAAATTATGTATGTCCAAAATGTGGATATCATATGCGTATCGGTGTTAAAGAGCGTATAAAGCTTCTTGCCGATGAGGGTACATTTGTAGAGTATGATGCAGATCTAGAGCCTGTTGATCCGCTGAACTTTGTAGATAAAAAATCTTACAAGAAACGTCTTGAAGAGAGTGAAAAAAAGACAGGACGTAAGTCATCAGTTGTTGCTGGTAGTTGTAAGATGAATGGTACTCCTGTACAGCTTGTTATATTTGATTTTGCCTTTATGGGTGGAAGTCTTGGTTCTGTTGAAGGAGAGAAGATTGTTCGTGCGGTAAAACGTGCGATTGACAATCGTGAAGGACTTGTAATTCTCTCTGCTTCTGGAGGTGCGAGAATGCAAGAGTCGACTTTCTCTCTTTTACAGATGAGTAAAACATCAGCAGCACTTGGTAAACTTGCTAATGAGGGACTGCCATTTATTTCAGTTTTGACTGATCCTACCATGGGTGGAGTTTCAGCTTCATTTGCGAATCTTGGTGATATTATCATCGCTGAGCCTGGTGCACTTATCGGTTTCGCAGGAGCACGTGTAATCGAGCAGACAATTGGTGCTGAGCTTCCAGAAGGTTTTCAGCGTGCAGAGTTTTTACTTGAACATGGTTCTATCGATATGATCGTTAATCGTAATGATCTTAAAAAAACACTTGCTGATCTTTTAGTTTTAACGACAAACAACTAGATTATGCGTCTTTATGCTCTTTGTGATCAGGATATGCTTGATAAGCATGGGCTCTCAATAGAAGAGTTTGTTAACAAGGCACAACAGTACAATGCTGAAATAATTCAGTACAGAGCAAAAAACGCAGATATAGCTTTAATGAAAAGAAAACTTATTGAAATTCGTCAGCAATATGATGGTTTTTTAATTGTAAATGATGCCTATGAGCTAGTAGAGTTTTGTGATGGTGTTCATGTCGGACAAGAAGATCTTCAAAAGATTGATGCCAATAAACACAAGGCTGTGAAAATTCTTCGAAGTGTTATAGGCAGTGATAAAATTCTTGGAATCTCTACACATAACGAGCAAGAGGTACTAGAGGCCAATAGTATGGATCTAAACTATATTGGTCTTGGTGCATACCGAGACACAGCAACAAAATCTGATATATCTCATGTTCTTGGGGATAAACTGGATGAAATCGCGAAACTATCTAAACATTATGTCGCAGCCATTGGTGGTGTGAAAATGGATGATAAGTTTGAACATGTGACTTATCATGTAATAGGAAGTGGGCTCTTATGAAAGTAGAGATTATCTCAATAGCAAAAAAAGAGAAATCAATTTATGATCCACTTTATAAGGATCTCCAAAAGATGATTTCTCGTTTTGCAAAAGTAACAGATACTGAAATTTTTCCTAAAGATGTAACAAAAGCACACACTATTTCCCCAGAGGCAGCACAAAAGGCATATACGAAGGCTCTCTCAGGCTATGTTGGGAAGGATTTTTGTATAACTTTACATCCTGATGGAAAATTAATCGACAGTTTTGAGTTTAGTAAGCTTTTAAATGATAAAATGAGCATTAAATTTTTTATAGGCGGTGCCTATGGCTTTGAAGAGGAGTTTCTCTCTCAAAGTGATGCAGTTATCAGTCTTGGTAAAATTACTATGAGTCATAAAATAGCAAAAGCTGTATTGTTAGAGCAGATTTACAGAGGCTTTTCAATACTCAGTAACCATCCATATCATAAATAAAGGGAAACATTCGTGCAAGCAAGTGAGTTAAACTATTTTAAAGAGATTCTACAGAGTCGTAAAGAACAAATAGAGAAAAATATAAACAGTGTAAACAGTGAATTGCATCAGCTCAGTAATCTGGAGTTAAATGATGAAGGTGATCATGCATCGGTAAATAACAACTCTATGGTAGAGAGTGCGATTGTAGAGCAACAGACAAAAGAGTTGCAAGAGATAGAAAATGCTCTTTCAAAGATAGCAAATGGCGAATACGGTATTTGTGAAATGTGTGAAGATGAGATAGGCTTTCAAAGACTTAAAGTAAAACCTCATGCAATTTACTGTATAGATTGTAGAGAAATTGTAGAAAAATCAAATAATTAAGGAAGTAAGAAAATGTATATAAAACGATACTCAATAGCAGCATTTATCTGGATAGCATTTGTAGGATGGTATGTATATGCGTATGTGTCACATGAAAGTATGAGTCTTGACTTTTTTGGTATTCACTTACCATCACTTAGTATTGCAGTGTGGGTAATCATACCTCTTTTAGTACTTTATGTGGCAAGTGTTTTTCATATGGCATTTTATTCTATGTTAGGTAACTTTAAACTACGTAGATATGAAAAAGATTTTGAAAAGATTATTGACGAGATTATTGATGCATATCTTGGGAAACAAAAGAGAGAATATACATTTAAAACTGAACGTTATCAGTTACTTGGTAAACTTTTGGAAAAATCTACACTCCTTCCAAATCCTGACCTGATCGGTACAACAGGAAATGAGAAGATTGATAATGTTCTTCGTCTAATTGAAAATATCAAAAAAGGGGAGGTTGTAGATCTTAAGCCATACGGCCTTCGTCCGCAGAATCCTCTTGTTATTCAAAATGAGAAAAACAGATATTTAAAAGGTGATGTGACTGCTGAGCAAATCTTGTCTAACTGTGCAAAACATGCAGAAGAGTTATGTAGATTTGTCTATACGGATTTTTCTAAAAAAGCATCTTTGTATAATCTTTTAAAATATAAAGCATATCTTACAAAAGAAGCATTAAATAATATTCTAGCTCGTATTAATGCTGATGAATTTACACTCTCTATTTCAAACGAAGAGATTATAGAACTTATCAAAAAATTAGATTTAACAAAAGAAGATTTTATTGAGATATCTAAAACTTTGGCTAAGGGTGCAATGATTCCAGAGCAGAGAATGAAACTTTTTGAGGTGCTCAGTGAAGAGAATGAAGAAGCTATGGATGCATATCTTTTTACTCTTTTCGATCTTGAAATGATAGCTCCTGCAGATGAGATTTTACAAAATACACAACCAGAAGAGTTCCAAAACTTCAAAGCATATAGAGCTCTTAAAGAGTGTGGTAAAAACTTTAGTATTTACCTCTTTATCTAAAGTATATTATGTCAGAAAAACTCTCCTTCGAAAATCCGGTATATGTTCTAGCCCCTCTTGCCGGATTTACGGATTTACCTCTTAGAAGTGTTGTTAAAAAGTTTGGAGCAGATCTTACTGTGAGTGAGATGATAAGCTCCAATGCTTTGGCACATGGTTCACAAAAAACACTTCATATGCTACAAAAGTCTCCTTTAGAAGATCCATACTCAGTGCAGATTGCAGGTAGTAGTACAGATATTGTCAAGAAGGCTGTTGAAGTTCTTAATGAACAAGAGGGAATAGATATTTTAGACCTTAATTGTGGATGTCCTGTGCCAAAAGTAGTAGGTCATGGCAGTGGAAGTTCTCTGCTTTTAAACCTACCTCTTATGAGCGATATTATTAAGACTATAAAAGAAACATCCAACAAAGAGATGACCTCGGTAAAGATTCGTCTTGGTTTTGAAGAGAAAAACCATGTCGATATTGCTAAAGTTGTAGAGGACAGCGGTGCAGATTTTTTGGCAGTTCATGGCCGTACACGTGCCGGTAAGTTTAAAGCACCAGTTGATTATGATGCAATTCGAGAGATAAAAGAGGCTGTCAGTATTCCTGTTATTGCCAATGGTGATATAGACTCTTATGAAAAAGCAAAATGGGTACTGGAACATACCGGTGCAGATGGTGTAATGATTGGTCGTGGTGCAGTGGGTGCTCCATGGATATTTCATCAACTGCGCAGTGGTGAGGCAGATGTGAGTCTAGAGCTCAAACATAAAATAATTATGGAACATTTCGATAAGATGATAGAGTTTTATGGTGACTATGGTGCTATTTTATTTAGAAAACATACACATACGTACTCAAAAGGTTACAGAGGTGCTTCACAGCTGAGAAATCAGGTAAATACGGTAAGTGATGTTAGTGAATTTAGAGATATATTAGACAATTTTTTCAAAAATGGTGAACTCGCATGACACACAATCCCTTAGCTATCTCACCATCGATAAAAAATCTTGAAAAAGACGATATTGCAGATAATCTTCTTCACTATGTTTACAATACAAAGCATCTTCTCTCTTTAATTAAAAAGGGTATAGATATAGAAGACCCTGCATATCTTAGCTCATATCGCTCTTTTGAGGGTGAAGTATATGAGAACTTCATTTATGAAAAACTTCTGCGTTATGCAGAGGAGAATGACTACATTACAAAATTTATTCTCAAAGGTTTTCATCAGTCTAAACACAAAGCCTACGCAAATACACTCTCTATCAGTGAGAAAGAACAAATAGTCTATCGTACGAAGTCGCGTGAGATATCTGAGTTTGATGCTATGTTCTTAACAAAGAACAATGAACTCTACTTTGTTGAGATGACACTTGTAAAATCAGTATTGAAACTTCGTCGTCGTCTTCGTAAGAAAAAAGCACTTTTGGAGATTATCTTTCCAAACTACACGATAAAGTCTCTCATTATTTTAAATGAGGGAGCTACCGGAACGAAGCAGTTTCCTGATTATTGTACTGTATGGTTTACAAAAGAGTTTTCAGCAAAAGAGGTCTTAGAGTACATTACAAAGCTTGATAAGCAAAAACTACAGCCAAAAGACAAGATAAGCTCTAAGAAGATGATAGAAGCCCATACATTAAAGCTTCATCCATTTAGATACTATAACACAATGAGTTGGATAACAAAGACTTTGCGTTCGCATAAAAAACATATCATCGATATGGGATTTTTATATAACCCGAAAATCCAACGCTATCATGACCTTTATAACAAGTTTTATGTAGGGTACTTAAATCTAGAAGATGCAAAAAAAATATTGAACCTTGATAAAGAGGATTATAAAGAAGATCAACGTGTTGTAGTGGCTTTGGAGAAAAAACATTCAGATGAGATAGTACTTACTTACTATATCCAGACTTCACGCAAGACGCTTTATCTTTATAGTTTTGATGATAATGGAGTGCAGAGTAAAGAGAAAAAAGATCCATATGGTATTACGGTTACTGAAGTTTTTCATATCAACAAGATGATGGATGAGAGTTATATTTTAAACAGACATCATATCAAACTGATGAAGACACTGCTTAAAGAGAGATTTCATAAAGAGAAAAAAGCCTAAAGGCCTTTTTTAGCTCTCATCTCCATAAACAAGTGAAGCTGCACGCTCTTTATACGACTGGAGAGCTTCTTTTGTATTCATCGTCTCATTTCTCTCTTTTCCATGTAAAAAAGATTCCAGCTCTTGATGTCTCTCTTGCAGAATTGTTTCAAATTCTTGCTGTGAAACCGGTTTGTCATCATGAAACTTATCGAGTAAGATATTGCCATTACCCATTAAAACAAGATAACTCTCACTTCCGAAGTCCAGCATAACAACACTGTTTTTCTCATCGAGAGGCTTTTGAAAACGAATAGTCACCTCTTGTTGTGAAGAAGTAGTGTTTGTAGTGCTGTTTATAGCTGTACTCTCTTGTTTATTGTTCGCCTGAAAGAGCCAGTTTGAAGTAGATTTTTTACTTGGTGTTGCTTTTTGTGTAGTATTTTGCGGGATCTTTTTGCGAAGATAGAAGAGTATAAGAATCCCAACGATCATAATGAAAATAACAATATAGTAACTTTGTGAAAACTCATCACCTTTTTTTGTTGGTAGATTTGTAAGTGCTTGTGCATTATCTCTTTGCGTGAGCGCTGTTTTTTGTGTTGTATGTGCAGTTGTAAAACGCAGTCTAAGTCCATATCCGTCAGCAGTTTTTGATGCTATTAGTTTTATGTTCGATGAAGGAACATTCGCAGTTATCAGTGTTTCATTGTTCGCAGGAGTCAAGGTGACAGATTTTAAAAAAGCAGAAGAGAGTTTTTTGATTTTTGGAGACTCAATAGATGCATTTTCAAGCTTAATAAAAATTTTGCTTGCTGTTTTACTCTGTTTGATACGTCCTGTATAGGGTGTGTCAAAAGTAAGCATAACATCAACTCTGTCTGTTCTGTCATATATGTTGTAGCTTAAAATTTTAGAGGCATAAAGAGAAAATGGCAGTAAAAGTATAAGTAGGTATTTCATCATTACATTCTCTCCTTTGAAAGGTAGTACAACACTGCTGAAGAATCAAGTACTTCATTTATACGAATAGCAAGGTTTTTTTCATAAACCATCACTTCTCCTTTTCCTATGATACGACCATTAACATATGCTTCAACACTCTCACCGGCAGGTTTTTTTAGGTCAATGATAGAGCCTTGCTCAAGTTGTAAGATCTCTTTTACAGTGAGTTCTGTTTCTCCAAGATCTGAGATGAACTCTACTTCCATATCTAAAATTCCAGAATAGTCCATCCATGAAAAATCATCTGATTCTACTTCTTCTGGTTTGTCGTTTTTATTTTGCTTATCAGGCATTGAGTTCCTTAATGGCTAATGTGAGTTCTGCATCTCCCACTTTAAATGTTTGCGCTTGATCTACAGGAAAGTCCAAACTTCCATCTTTTACAAATTTGGGTGTTTCAATAGTAAATGCATTATCATTCTCTTCAGCAAGAACTTTTGCACTGCCTATTATAAGATTTGCAGTCTCTAGTGTCATATCTTGCAGTGTTTCATCATCACTTTCATCTTCTTCTAAAAAAAGTTTTGCAACTTTTTGCATAAACTCTTTATCTGCTGACAAATAGACTCTGTATTTTGTTTTATCTGTTGTATTTATATCTATGTAAGCAATTAGTGTTCTCTTTTGTGTGGTTCCATCTTGAGTGGTACAAGGCTCTTGTATCTGATGTGTACAGAAGTTCTCAGCAGCCTGCTTAATAGTTTCTAACATTTTTTTTCCTCTTCTATATATGCAAAGATTATACTTCAACCAAACACAAAACAAAATTAAACTATTGGCAATTCTGGGGTATAATTTCAAAAAAGTTTTTGGATATATATGATTGAATTGTTGCTTCTTGGTCTTTTTGTTGGTCTGCTTTCTGGTTTTTTCGGTATTGGAGGCGGTACTATTTTGATTCCATTGCTTTTGATGATGGGTTTTGAGACAAAGAGTGCAATAGGCATATCTGTAGT
>Ga0256836_1000330_pt1 | contig 26719 bp, 31 predicted proteins | sample 4561380metaG_FD_185974 | JGI IMG/M metagenome (GOLD analysis project Ga0256836, IMG submission 185974) | Hydrothermal vent microbial communities from Guaymas Basin, Mexico - 4561-380 | ecosystem: Environmental > Aquatic > Marine > Hydrothermal vents | place: Mexico: Guaymas Basin | collected...
AAAATTTCTTTTTTGCTTTTAAAATAGTAATAAAGCGTGCTTTTGTTTATGCCTATTTCTTTGAGCAAAGAGCTGATACTTACGGCTTTGTAACCGTATTTTGCGAAAACATCGGCCGAAATTTCCAGAATTTTGTCTTTTGTGCTCATCTTTTTCCTTTAATACCAACTGGTTGGTCGGAATTGTAGCATAAAGTTTTAAATCTTTTCAAGGGATTTATTATTGAATTTGGTTATAAAGATTATTTTGACGAGCTGCTTGAGAGATTTCGCTCAATCCGTGAGAGTGAGAGAAGAATTTGTACCAATCCAAAAAATAAATAGGAGATTTATTTTTTGGGAAAAGAAAAAATTATTAATGTAAGAATTAATTTGTGTTTTGGTATTATAATTTTCACGGAGTCAGAGGATTCGGGTGGATACGATAATGAATTTTTTTCAGTATCTTTAATTTCTTTTTTTATGTTAAATTTTTTTAATTTTTTTAACATAAAGGCAAAGTATGAAAAAATTACCTCTAAATAAAGATATTGAAACCAAAAAAATATTAAAAAAATCAATTACAGCAAACAGAGCATTATCACTGCTTAACGGGGTCGCAAACATTATTCCGAATCAATACGTATTGATAAATTCTCTTATCCTTAAAGAGGCGAAATCAAGCAGTGAAATTGGTAAAAATGGCGATTATTAATTTTCAGTTTGAAGCAATACATCCTTTTTACGACAGCAACGGCAGGACGGGCAGGATTCTTAACGTATTGTATTTGGTATATAAAGACCTGCTTAATTTGCCTATACTTTATATCAGTGAATACATTATCCAAAACAAAGATAATTATTATGAGCTATTAGCACGGCTTCATAAAAATGAAAGATGGGAAGAATATATCCTCTTTATGCTTGAAGCGGTAGAAGAGACTTCTATTAAAACGATATGAACCATTGAAGATATAAAAGTTTTAATGGATAAACAAGCCGAGATTATCCAAAAGAAATTGCCTAAAATATACTCCAAAGAGTTAGTGGAATTGCTTTTTATGAATCCATACACTAAGATTAAATTTTTAGAAAAGCACCTGGGCGTTATACGACAGACAGCTTCTAAATATCTCAAGCAGTTGTCTTTTATAGATTTACTTGAAGAACAAAAAATCGGTAAAGCCAACTATTATATCAATAAGGAATTTGTTGAGGTGTTGAGTAAATAATTTTATAAAGTAAAAAGTTATATGTAAAAATAAATAAAATTTTCTCGTAGCAAAAGATATAAATAAAAGGTATAATTTCATCAAAAAAGGAAATAAATGAAAGTTGGTATTGTCGGACTTCCGAATGTCGGAAAATCTACTACTTTTAACGCACTTACAAAAACTCAAAATGCGGAAGCGCAAAATTATCCGTTTTGTACGATTGAGCCGAATAAAGCGATAGTACCGGTGCCGGATGCAAGAATAGAAGAGCTTGCAAAAATTGTAAATCCTGAGAGGATACAGTATTCAACAATAGAATTTGTCGATATCGCGGGGCTTGTAAAGGGGGCAAGCAAAGGTGAGGGGCTTGGAAACCAGTTCTTGGCAAACATCAGGGAAACCGATATTATTTTACATATGGTCAGATGCTTTGATGACCCAAACGTAATTCACGTAGAAAACAGCGTAGACCCTATAAGAGATGTTGAAATAATAGAGCAGGAACTTTTATACGCCGATATGCAGACTCTTGAAAAAAGAATAGCAAAACTTCAAAAACAGGCAAAAGGCAGCAAAGAAGCTAAAAAACAGCTAGAACTGGCAGAAGAACTTATGGAATGGTTGGCTGAGGGTAATCCTGTAAAAACATTTCCTAAAAAAGATGAAGAAGAATTTAAAGTACTTGAAAAAGAACTTAATTTTCTAACAAACAAAGAGATTTTTTACGGCGCAAACGTAGATGAAGAGGGTCTTGCGGAAGATAACGAATACGTAAAAGCACTTAAAGAATACGCTGCTAAACACGGAAGGGAAGTTATCAAACTTTGCGCCAAACTTGAAGAAGAAATGGTAGATATGAGCGATGAAGAAAAGCATGAATTTCTTGAAAGCTTAGGGGCTAAAGAGAGCGGATTAGACCAGATTATTAGAAAAGCATATGAAAAACTTGATTTAATCAGCTATTTTACAGCCGGGAAAATAGAAGTTAGAAGCTGGACTATTAAAAGAGGAACAAAAGCTCCTCAGGCTGCGGGAGTTATTCATACTGATTTTGAAAAAGGTTTCATTAGAGCAGAAGTTATTAGCTATGAAGATTTTATAAAATACGGCGGCGAGCAGGGTGCAAAAGAAGCGGGTGCCATGAGACTTGAAGGTAAAGATTACGTAGTTCAAGACGGTGATGTAATGCATTTCAGGTTTAATGTATGATTGAAGAATATCTTAAACTCGGCTCTCTAAACAGACTTAAAATCTCCAAAAAAACTCCACAGGGGCTTTATCTTGAAGCCCTTGACGGAGATTCTGTTTTACTTCCGAACAGATACGTTACAAATGATATGAAAATCGGTGATGAGATTGAGGTGTTTATTTATAACGATTCGGAAGACAGATACGTGGCAACCACCGATAAACCTAAATACGAATACGGGGAATTCGGAGTATTCAGGGTTGTCGACGTTACAAAATTCGGCGTTTTTGTGGATTGGGGAATGCCAAAAGACTTGTTTTTGCCGCTTGGAAATATGAAAAAGAAACTAAATAAAGGCGACAGCGTAATAGGCAAAATCGTATATGACGAAAAAACGGACAGGCTGCTTTTAGATTCTAAACTCTCACGCCATATAAAAAAGGCAAAACATTATGATGTTAATGATGAGGTTAAGATAATAATAATTGCCAAAACTCCTCTTGGATATAAATGTATAGTCGATGATATGTATGAGGGTATGCTTTTTGATAATGAAATATTTGAAGATGTAAGAGTTGGACAGAAGAAAAAGGCGTTTGTAAAAAACGTGCGAAATGACGGGAAGCTTGATCTCTCACTTCAAAAAATAGGCTCAAGGGATGACGTTAAGGATAAAGTTTACAACACCTTAAAAGAATGGGGCGAAATTAATATTACTACCAAATCAGACCCGAAAGATATTAAAAAATATTTTAAAGTCAGCAAAAAAGCTTTTAAATCGGCCGTTAATGAATTAATTAGAGAAGGTAAAATCATTCAGGAAGACGGTAAAATAAGAATAAAATAAAGGTTTTTTATGTTTTGTCCGCTTGACTGCTGGGATTCGTGCAATTTGGATTTGCAAAACAATAAATTTAAAGGGCTCTTTCCGACTCCGTATCTTTGCTGGAAACTAAATAACTACTTCAAATTCCCTGCTGAAAATATTCCAAAATATAATGGTAAGAATATTATGTTAAGTGATACGCTTAAAAAATTAAAAGATATTTTGAAAAGTACAGAGCCAAAAAAAGTACTTTTTGTAAAAGGCTCGGGGAATATGGGAATTATGCAAAATATTACAAAGTTATTTTTTGAAAAATACGGTGCCACGTTTGCCGTGGGTTCCACATGTGACGGACTTGGGGAAGAGGGGATAATTAAAGGACGCGGAAAATCACTCATACTTCCGACTTGGATTATTGAAAACGCAAAGAATGTAATAATCTGGGGCAGAAACCCGTATGTAACCAACATTCACTTAATACCTATGATAAAAGACAAATTTACCGTAACAATTGACGTAATTGAAACAAAAACCGCTAAAAATTCGGATTTTTTCATACAGGTAAAACCAAATAGTGATTTTTATCTTGCAATTTTACTTGCTCAATTAGTAATTGAAAGCGGTGAATATAAAACAAGCGATAATTTTGAAGAATATAAAAGAATAGTATTTTCCTATAATAAAAAAGATTTAATGAAAAAATGCGGAATAAATAATGAAAATTTAATGAAACTTTTTAAAACAATAAAAGAGAGTGCCGTTGTTTTCACAGGTCTTGGAGTTGCAAAATGCAAAGAATGCTGGAAAACTACATGGGCGATTGACAGCCTGTTTTATATGCTGGATTATTTCGGAAAAAGCGACAGGGGAGTTGCGTTTCTTGGCAGCAGCGGATACGGGATAAACAATCTTTTCAGTATAAATCATAAAAACAAAGTAGCGTTTTGGGATATTAACCTTGATGATTATGACGTTATTTTTGTACAGGCGGCAAATCCTCTTGTAAGCTTTGTGAATAGAAAAGAGTGGAGAAAATTAAAAGAAAAAACAACAATAGTTTTTGGTAAATATATGGATGAAACGGCGCAAATTGCGAAACTGTTTATTCCGACAAAAGATTTTTATGAAAAGAAAGACGTTAGAGGAAGTTATTTTCACGAGTTTGTAATCGCTCAAAAATCTAATCAATTTTTGAGCGGAGGAGAGAAAATATCCGAATATGAACTGACAAAATATTTAATAGAAAAATTTGGATATGACGGATTAAAAAGCGAAGATGAGTATATTGATGAAATATTAAATGCTGATTTGGAAAAAACAGGAGATGAACTATATCGCAAAAAGATATTTGACAAACCTCCTTATAATGGAGGCTTTTTTACGGATAACGGAAAATTTAAGTTTTTAACTGAAGATTTTAATTATAGTGCTAAACTATTTGAAATTGTAACGGCAAAATACGACAAAGCCCTAAATTCGCAATTTCAAAGAGATGAAAAAATATATATCAATCCAAAGAGTAAAAATATTATGTTAAGTTTTGTGAGTGAAAATTTTGATGAAAAAGTGATAAAATATGATGAAAATTTGCCTGAAAATATAATTTTTGCAAAAGGGGGAAGCCAAATAAATAAAATTCTAAATGCAAAAGGACAAAACGCATATTATGAGATCTGACTAAGGAGCGGTTATGGTTCCTATCAGTCAAAGAATATATGCGTTAGACGACATATGGCAAATGGATTTTGAAAAATATCCGCTTGCAAGTCATTATAACGAATATCCTTTTTTGATGTTTGGAAATCTTGTGCCAAAAGATGATTGTAAAAAGGCATTAAATTCTTTAAGCAGTTGTGATTATAAAGCAAAACTCGTAGGAAGCGGGCTTGATGAGAGTATAAGAAAGACAATAATTCATGCCCCTACAAGTGAGATAAAAGAAGTTTTTGAAAAAGCTTTTTTTAAAATAAAAGATGAAGCTGAGAGGTTTTACGGAGTTAGTTTCCTAAAGGGAACTGAACTTCAAGTGCTTGAATATAAAGAGGGTGGATTTTACAAATGCCATGCTGATAATGCAAGCGAAATTGTTAAAGATGGAAAAATTGTGGGGTATAAAGTGGTTAAACCTGAGAGAAAACTTACAACGCTTATGTTTTTAAATGATGATTATGAAGGCGGGGAAGTGGAGTTTTGTTATTTAAGATACGTAAATGGTGATAGAGTGATTCATAAGCCAAAAGCAGGGGAAATGATAGTGTTTCCAAGCCATGGTCTTTTTGCTCATGAAGTAAAGCCTGTTTACGGAAATAACCGTTTTGCCGTTGTGAAATGGTGGGATGTGATATAAGGAGTAGCATGAAAATATCAAGAAACACAAAATGTCCGTGTGGTAGCGGTAAAAAATATAAGGATTGCTGTTATAAGTGGCATAAAATCGGAAGCGCTCCGAATGCTTTGCTGCTTATGAAAAGTAGATTTACGGCATATGCTATGGGAAATGTTGATTATATAATAAAAACAACTCATCCTGCTTCTCCTTATTATGAGAGGGATTTGGATGAATGGAAAAAATCTATTAAAGAATTTAGCAATAGTGATTTTGAAAAACTTGAGATTGTTGAATTTATAGACGGAGAGAAAGAAGCAATAGTAGAATTTAAGGCTTTTATTGATAATTTTGTAATGCATGAGAGAAGTCGTTTTATAAAAGAAAATAAGTGGTATTATATTGATGGTGTACAATTTTAGAGTTATAATATAAAAAAAAGGATATGCTATGAAAATCAACCGTTTTCCTAAAATGGCAGCACTTCAATATAAAAGAGCTTTGAGACTCGGATTTGACGAACCCCACGCAAAAGCTATAGGGATAGCTGAAGCTACAAAATATGCTATTTTTAAAAATCTCTCTTATAAAAGACGAGTTGCTACGGAAAAAGAGGCGGTAGTAAAAAAATACAAAAAACCTGAAACACTTCTTGATACGACTACTTATGAAATTTTTAAACTACAGGCACTTGACGGATGGCCTTTTGTAGGGGATAAAAAATATACCGATGAGGATTATGACAGGTATTTTATGAGATGGGGAGATGAGGTAAAAGCAAAAATAGAAGAGTGGGCTGAAAAAATTATAAATAATTGTGATGAAAAAGTACTTAAAAGTGAAAATAAGTTCTTTAACGAATGCTGGAAACCTCATAGAGATGAACTTAGCAATATAGAGTAAGATTATTATGTTAATTTGTAGTAATTAATAATAATTTAATTTTATTCAATTAAAAAAAAATTAAAGAGAATGATATTTTATTTATAATTGAAAATAATAGTGGGTGGAATATGGTATATTATGTAATTTACTGGAAAATTTTATTAATAATTTAAAATTAAAGGAAATTTATGAAAATTGCCACTACGTTTGGAGCAAGTAAAGTAGATAATCCTGATCTTTACGAAGAGGGAGTGGAGCTTGGGAAATTTTTGGCAAGCCGCGGATATATTGTAAAATGTGGAGGATATGGCGGACTTATGGAAGCAGTAAGCAGGGGAGTAAGAGCTGCCGGAGGTGAGGTAATAGGCATTACTCTTAAATACTTTGATGAAATAAGACCCAAAAATCCTTATCTTACAAAAAGAATTCAGGCAAAAGATTTATTTGAGAGGCTTAAGCTTTTGATAGAAGGAAGTGAACTTTTTGTAGTTCAAAAAGGAAGTATAGGAACATTAAACGAACTTTTTATGGTATGGGCTTTAAAATACGGTTTGGGGCTTAATTTTAGAATATGTGTTATAGGTGATGTTTATGAAGAGCTTAAATCCTGTGCGTTTATTCCAAAAGAGCGATTAGGAGAGATTGAATTATATAAAAATCTTAACGAATTTAAGAATTCATTTTAAATCTGAGTTTTATAGCTTTAGCAAGTGAATTCATATCAACATTTTCAAAATGTACTCCGGTCGGAACTCCCTGGGCTATTTGAGAAAATTCAACATTTAGATCTTTTAATTTGTCTTCTAAGTATAAACTTCTCGCTTCACTCTCAACCGAAGGAGGAAAAGCAAATATTATTTCTTTTATTTTTTTATTTTTTATAATATCTCTCAGTTTTTGAATATGTTCGTCATCAAGATGAGATAATACAAAATAGTATCCGTGATAGCTTCCGCTCTCTTCAATAAGCATAATATCTTTTGGTGATTCGACAATAGCCAGCATTTTATCTCTGTTTGGGTCATCACAGATATTGCAAATTTCATGTTCGCTGAAATTACCGCATACTTCGCACGTTTTTACGTTTGTGACTACTTCTTCTATAGCGTTTATAAGTTTTAATGCTTTAAATTTGTCTTTTGCTAAAGAAAGAGCCAGTCTAGTTGCCGATTTTCTTCCGATACTTGGAAGTTCTTCAAAAGCCTCTATTAAATGCTGTATGCTATGTAAATCTTTCATTTTTTTCCTATTTTTAGATAAAATTTATCTTAATTAAATATTTAATAAAATTATATCAAAAGGAATAATATGTGCGAATGTAAAAATGAATTAAGCCCTTTTGAAAAGTATGTAATATGCGAAAAAGGTACTGAACCTGCTTTTAATAATGAATATTGGGATAATAAAACTCCAGGAATTTATCTATGCAAGTGCTGCGAAAAACCTCTTTTTAGCAGTGAACATAAATTTGACAGCGGTACCGGGTGGCCAAGTTTTTATATGCCTGTAGGTGAAATTTTAGAAAAGCCGGATTTCACAGGAGGTATGATGAGAGTTGAGGTAATGTGTGCTAATTGTAAAGGACATTTAGGGCATCTGTTTGGTGACGGTCCGCATCCTACAGGGCTTAGATACTGTATAAATTCAGTTAGTTTAAAATTCGTTCCTAAATATTAATTTTAGAGCGTTTTATTTAAGGATAGTGTCGAAGAAAATTTATTTGAGTAAAAAAACCCGAAAGGGCAAAGGAATTATTCTGCGTTGTAATCGATTCCTTCTTTTTCTTTTAGCATTTTAATTAGATGTTGTCTGTATCCTTCTATCCATTTATCGATATCATCAACTTGAATTCTAGCAACTCCGCTCTCAAGAGCAGCTCTTGCTACCGCTGCTGATTCATCAACAAACACTCTTCTATCGAATGGTTTTGGAAGGATATAATCTTTACCGAATTTTATATCAATTCCACCATAAGCGTCTTTTACATATTGAGGAACAGGTTTTTCAGCTAAATCAGCAAGTGCTTTTGCAGCTGCGATTTTCATTTCCATATTTACCGCTTTTGCGTGAGTATCAAGAGCACCTCTGAAAATGAAAGGGAATCCTAATACGTTATTTACTTGGTTCGGATAGTCACTTCTACCGGTACCGATGTAAAGATCAGGTCTTACTTCAAGAGCAAGTTCAGGTTTGATTTCAGGATCAGGATTTGCCAGAGTTAGAAGTAGTGCGTTTGGATTTAAAGTTTTAACCATATCTTGAGTGATACAGTTTGCTACTGAGTTACCAACAACTACATCAGCACCTTTTAGGGCATCGGCAAGTGTTTCAATGTCTTCGTCAACTGCCCACGGCTCTTTATATTTATTTAAGTCGGTTCTTTTTTTAGTGATGGCTCCTTTAGAGTCAGTTAAAACAATATTTTTAATTCCAAGCGCTTTAAACATTTCAGCAGCGGCTAATCCGGCTGCACCTGCACCGATAATTATAACTCTTAAATCTTCAAGTTTTTTTCCTTCGAGTTTTGCCCAGTTTATAATGGCGGCAGATGAAATAATAGCAGTTCCGTGTTGGTCGTCATGGAAAATAGGAATGTCGCATCTTGCTTGTGCTTCTTTTTCAATATCAAAACATTTTGGCGCTTTGATGTCTTCTAAGTTGATTCCACCGAATGTAGGAGAAATTGCTTCTACGATTTCTACGATTTTTTCAGGGTCTCTTTCTTTTAGTTCAATATCATAAGCATCAATAAAAGCAAATTTTTTAAACAGTACCGCTTTTCCTTCCATTACGGGTTTACCCGCTACCGGTTTAAGTGTTCCAAGTCCGAGTACCGCTGTAGAATCTGTTACGACTCCTACGAGATTTGCTTTATTAGTATAAGTATAAGCAAGTTGTTCGTCTTTGTCGATTTCAAGACAAGGAATCGCTACACCAGGTGAGTAAGCGATTGATAAATCTCTGCTGTCTCTTACCGGTTTTGTAACTTCGATTGCTATTTTACCAGGGACCGGTTTGGCATGATACTCTAATGCTTCTTCTTTTGTGAATGTAGGTTTGTTTGCCATTGCAGCTCCTTTTTTGTACAATTATAGTCAAAAGTTACGAAACTTTACAGTTTTAGTACATTTGTTTTAGATTGTTGTTACAAAAAGTACCAGTTTAAAGGAAAAAATAATGATAATAGATACTCATACGCATCTTGATAATAAAAAATTTATTGAAGATGTGGAAGAGGTAATAAAAAGAGCTAAAGAAGCGGGAGTTGAAAAATTTATTATTCCTGCCGCTGATCCTGCAGATTTACCAAGGGCATTGGAACTTGCCGACAAGTATGATGATATCTATTTTGCGGTAGGTTTTCATCCGGTTGATATAGATAAATATGATGAAAAACTTATTACATGCTTTATAAATCATCCGAAATGTGTGGCGGTTGGAGAAATAGGACTTGATTATCACTGGGTGAAAGAACCTGAAAAAAGACAAAAACAAATTGAACTTTTTCATAGACAGATAGAACTGGCAAAAGAATATGATAAACCTATAATCGTTCATATAAGAGATGCAACCGAAGACAGCGTAAAAGTAATTGAATCTCATCCTGATATAAAAGGGGTTTTTCACTGTTATAACGCTGCGGAGCAGCTTTTGAAATTCTCCGATAGATTTTATTATGGAATAGGAGGGGTTATAACATTTAAAAACGCAAAAAAACTTATAAATGTTTTTCCTAAAATACCAAAAGACAGAGTAATAATTGAAACCGACGCCCCTTATCTAACACCTCATCCTTATAGAGGAAAAAGAAACGAGCCTGCGTATACGACATTAGTGAGGGATAAAATTGCCGAACTTTGGGGTATAAGCCCGGAAAAAGTGGAAGAAATAACTACGAAAAATGCTAAAAGGCTTTTTAACATATGAAAAAAATTATAATTTTTTTGTGTTTTTTTATCGGATTGAATGCTGATGTAATAAACAATAAAAATTTAAATATTTTAAGATCATTGGATATCAGAGAGAATTTTTTAACTTACAAGCCTCTTCAGGAAAAATATAAAGAGTATCTTTATAGAAAAAAACATTATTTTCTAAATATTTTAGAAAACGGATTTGAAATTTTACCTGTTATAAAAGAAGAAATACTCTCATCACACATTCCTAAAGAGCTGGTTTCTGTGGCAATGGCTGAGAGTTATTTTACACTCAATGCCAAATCTCATAAAAGAGCTACCGGGCTTTGGCAATTTATGCCTAAAACTGCGAAAAGATTCGGACTTAGAATTGATGATTATGTTGATGAAAGAAAAGATCCTGTCAAATCTACAGAAGCGGCTATAGAATATTTAAAATATCTCCATAATTTTTTTGGTAAATGGTATTTGGCGGTTATGGCATATAATGCCGGGGAAGCCAGGGTGGTTGAAGGGGTGGTAAGAGCAAAGGTCGACAAACTTTGTAAAATAATAGGTAAAAGATGTAAAAAAGACCCTAAAATCAAACACTATAGAAAAATAATAAGAGAATATCAGCAAAGAGGAAGACTGGCTTTTGGAAAACTTTACAAAGTATATAAAGAGCTTAGTCATATTGATGTGAGTTTAACCGAACTTTTAAGGTTCCAAAAAGGTTTAAAAAGACAATATATACCAAAAGAGACGAGAGAATATATTTTAAAAATAATTTCATTAAGCTTTTTATTGAATAACGATGAATTTATCAAATATTCGAATTCCTACATTCTAAACAGCGGTTCAACGCCAGTATTTAATAAAGTGACGGTACCTCCTGGGACGTCGTTATATTATGTTGCTAAATTCTTAAATATCGATTATAGAAATTTAAGAAATCATAATATGCATTTAAAATATTCTTTTACTCCTCCTTACAAATATTATATATATATTCCTTACCAAAAATTAGCTTATTTCAAAATGAAATTTAAGGGTAAAGGAAAATATTTATATGTTTATAAAGTGAAAAAAGGGGACACGCTTAGTAAAATAGCAAGAAAATTCGGAATAAAAATTAAAATGATTAAAGATTATAATAAAATCGGAAAATATTTAAGTATAAATCAAAAGCTTATTATTCCTTTGAATAAAAGATATATAAAATATAAAGTAAAACCCGGCGATACTCTTAGCAAAATTGCAAGGAAATTCGGAATAAGTTATAAAAAAATTATAAAAGTTAACGAATTAAAAGGTCATTTAATAAGAATAGGACAAATTTTAAAGATTCCTCAAAAATTATAAAGGGATGAAATGAAAAAAATTTTAACAGTAGTTGTATTGATATTTTTTTTTGGGTGTAGCACCAAAACATATGAAACGAAAGTTTATAATGTACCCGGAATAAAAAAACCCACAAAAAAACCGTATTCGGTTAACGGGAGATTTTATTATCCTTTAAATAGCGTTAATATTGGATGGAGTCAGAGGGGAGTCGCCAGCTGGTACGGACCCGATTTTCACGGAAGATATACCAGTAACGGAGAAGTTTATAATATGTATGCACTAACCGCCGCTCATAAAACCCTTCCTATGAATACGATAGTAAAAGTTACAAATTTAAGAAACAAAAAAAGCGTTATAGTCAGAATAAACGACAGAGGTCCTTTTGTAAAAGGAAGAATTATTGATTTAAGCTATGCCGCCGGGAAAAAAATAGGACTTGACGTTACGGGTACCGCTCCTGTAAAAATAGAAGTGGTCGGCTTTAAAGGTAAAAATTACGTTACAGGTTATAAAGTTCAAATAGGGGCTTTTATAAATAAAAAAGGGGCTGAAAAATTATCTGAAAATTACCAAAAATTAGGATATAATACGTTAATAACTAAAAAGGGTGGTTTTTATAAAGTTTATATAAGCGGGTTTAAAACATACAATGAAGCGAAAAGATTTATGATAAATAATAAAATAAGCGGATTTATCGTAGGAGATTAAATGAGTGTAATAAAAAGAGAAACTAAAGAGACTAAAATCGAAATAAATATAAATATAAACGGCAGCGGAAAAGCCAATATTTCTACAGGGGTAGGTTTTTTTGACCATATGCTTGAAACTCTTGCCAAACACAGCGGAATTGATATGGAAATATTCTGTGACGGGGATATTCATGTAGATTATCATCATACTGTGGAAGACGTTGGAATTGCTTTGGGAATGGCTTTGTATGAAGAGGTTTTTCCCGTAAAAAACATCGAAAGATTTTCAAATGCCGTGGCTATTTTAGATGAAGCGGCTGTTGAGGTGGATTTAGATATAGGCGGAAGACCTTATCTTGTTTATGAAATGCCGACAGAAGGGGCGATTAGGGATTTTGATATGGAACTTGTAGAGGAATTTTTTAAATCGCTTGTTTTTAATTTTAAAATAGCGGCACATATAATTTATAAAAGAGGAACAAATAGACATCATATTGTCGAGAGTGCTTTTAAATCTTTTGCGGTGGCATTGAGACGGGCTTTGGCTTACAGAGAAAGTGACGTACCTTCTACAAAAGGCGTATTATGATAGAACTTATTGTTATAGATGTTGATGGTACTATGACCGACGGCAAAATTTTTTATACCAATGAAGGTGATGAAATTAAAGCGTTCAATATCAAAGACGGTCTGATGATAAAATCATGGAACGATTTGGGTAAAAAAAGCGCCATAATTACAGGCAGGATTTCTAAAATAGTTGATAGAAGAGCAAAAGAACTTAATATTACTTTTGTAAAACAGGGTGTAAAAAACAAAGCGGAAATGCTTGAAAATATTGTAAAAGAATTAGGAATAGATTTTAACAAAGTGGCGATAATTGGTGATGATATGAACGATCTTTCCATGATGAAACTTGTAAAAAAAACTTTCGCCCCTGTGGATGCCAATCCTTATATTTACGATTATGTTTCTTATCCGCTTACTTCAAAAGGCGGAGAAGGTGCCGTAGCCGAAATGATAGAGATTCTTTTAAAAGAAGAAAATTTATTTGATAAATTTGTGAGTTTATGGACAAATTAAAGTTTTTATTTTTTTTCGCAGTAATCGTTGCTGTTAGTATTTATCCGGTTTTAGAAGTAAAAAACCAGCCTAAACCGAAAAAATATGAAAACCAAAAAATAATTCCGACAGTGATAGAAAAAGGAAAATATTTTGTTTATGAAGAAAATCTTACAAAAAAAGGTTCGTTTGAAATATTGGAAATATACAAAAAGAACCTTTTAAAAGCATTTGATTTCAAATTGATAAATATAAAAAAGCAGGAAAAGCTGTTTTCTAAAAAAGTTTTATATAAAAAGCCTATTCTTGATGGTACGAGTGTTTTTTATTCAAATAAAGATTATAATATTACAACCGATTTTGCCAAGTATAATCAAAAGACAAAGATTTTGAAAGGCGGAAAATTCAAATTGTATTCTTTAAGTTATAAAGCTTTTGGAAAAAGTTTTATAGTGGATAAAGAAAAAAATATATATGCTACGAAAATCAAATATTATTTAAAGGTCAAATAATGAGATATTTATTTATGATTTTTATTTTTTTAACGTTTTTGTTTGGTCAGAATCTTGAAATAGTAAGTAAAATTTTTACATATGATTCAAAAAAAAATTTAAGTATTTTTAAAGGTGATGTAAATGCTACCAAAGGAAAAGATAATATCCTTTCTGATGAGATGTATGTGTTTTTTGATAAAAATAAAAAACCTTTAAAATTTATAGCATTGGGACATGTGAAATTTTTGATGGCTTTGGATGAAAATGCTACTTATAAAGGAAAATGTGATAAATTAACATATCTTATAAAAAGCGGAGATGTTATTTTAGAAGGTGATGCTTATATTCAAAAATTAGAAACAAATGAGAGTATTAAAGGTGATGTAATAAAAATTAACAGAGTAACGAAAGATATTGATGTAACAGGAAATAAAAAACCTGTAAATATTATAATAAAGGTGGATTAATGAAAGTTAAATTTATAAAATCGGCTCCTACCATAAAAGATGCTATCGAACCGAATTATACCGAAGTTGCTCTTCTTGGAAGAAGTAATGTGGGAAAAAGCAGTTTTTTGAATACATTTACAAATCATAAAATAGCTAAAGTTTCCCAAACGCCCGGAAAAACCAAACTGATTAATTTTTTTGAAATAGAAGATGAGGGTAAAAAATATGTTTTGGTTGATTTACCTGGATTTGGATATGCCAAAGTTTCAAAAAGTATGCTCAAAGAGTGGGGGAAAAATTTGGATGAATTTTTAAAAAACAGATTTAATATAAAACTTTTTATTCATCTTCGTGATGCAAGACATCCGGATTTGGATATTGATAATAATGTCGATGAGTACTTAAAATCATTTATGAGAAAAGACCAGCAGCTTTTAACTGTATTTACAAAAATAGACAAATTAAAGCAGAGTGAGTTGGCAAAACTGAAACAAAAATATCCTAATGCACTTTTTGTGTCTAATCTGAAAAAAAGAGGTATCGAGCAAGTAAGAAAAAAAATTAATGAAATTTTATGGGGTGAATATGAATCTCAAGATAAAAAAACCGACTCTCAATAATATAATTGATATTAAGTCGGTTATAAAACCCTATGTGGAAGAAGGGATAATTTTAAACAGAGATGACGATGAAATAGCTACAAATATACGTTCTTACCAAATTGTTTATGATGGAAAAAAACCGGTGGGGGTAGGCGCTTTACATATATTTTCTCCTTTTTTGGGAGAAATACGTTCTTTGGCGGTTGATAAAAATTATCATGGAAAAGGAATAGGTAAAAAATTAGTTAAAAGTCTTTTAGATGAGGCTAAAAAACTCGAATTAAAAGAAGTGCTTGTTTTAACTTATCAAAAGGAATTTTTTGAAAAGATGGGATTTGTTGAAATTGAAAAAGAAGCTATTCCTGATAAAAAAATATGGGCGGATTGTATAAAATGCAAATTTTTTCCAAATTGCAACGAAATAGCGCTTATTACTTATTTATAAAAATTTTTTTTTGGTTTTTTATAGCCGTATTAAACAGTAAAATTCTTTTTTTTCCATTGTTGTTAGGAGTGGTGGTTTTTTGTGAAAATTTTTTTGTGGCCGTTTTATATTTAAGCTTTTTTTGTATTATGCATTTAATCTCTTTTAAGGGTTGTTTATTTGTTTTTATGATTTATATTATTTATAAGTTTTTATTATATAAAAGGCTTGAAGATTATTTAAACCCTATATATAAACCTATAGTTTCGGTAATGATTATTTATATCGGATTAATGCCTGTTTTTGGTTTTAATGAATTAATATTAATCTATTTACTTTACAATATGGCTTTTGATATAGTTTTGATTAGGATAATTAAATGCGAACCAATATCGTTATAGCGTTTATATTTTTATTCTTTTCCCTCCTTATTTATAGAATTTATGATTTAAGTATAGTATCATACGATAAATATGTCAAACTTTCACAGCATAATATAAAAAAAGACATACCTTTAACTCCCGTAAGAGGAGTTATTTATGATAGAAATGATAACCCTGTTGCGTTGAATGAATTAAGATTTGATTTAACTATTAAACCACATTTAAAAGAATCCCAATTAAACGATACCATTCAAAATATTAAGCAAGTGTTGGATATTAACGCTACTAAGATTTTTATGACTTATAAAAAACAGAATTCTCCTTATAATCATAAACACATTATCGTTTTGAAATATTTAAAAGAGGATGTCGTATATAAAATAGAGCCTGTTTTATCTCAGGATCCGAATATTAAATTTATGCCTACTTATCTTAGAAAATATCCAGAAAAAGAATATATGGCAAATATTTTAGGATATGTTTCAAAAGCGAATTCAAATGATTTACAAAGGAATAAAGTTATAGAACTAACTCAAATTTCAGGGAAAAGAGGTATAGAAAAGTTTTATGATGACATATTACAGGGCAAAGCGGGGAAAAAACGGGTTTTGGTTAATGCCAGAAATGAAATATTGAGTGTTTTAAAAGTGATCCCTTCAAAGTCTCATTCTTTAACTTTAAGTATTGATACGAATTTACAAAAGTATATTTATGATTTACTTGAAAAAGAGAATAAAAAAGGTGCTGTTATAGTTATGAGTGTTAATGGTGAAATTTTAGCTTTGGTTAGTAATCCGAGTTACGATAATAATTTATTTGTAAAAGGAATATCTCAAAAGGAATGGGAAAAACTTTCACATAACCTGTATAATCCGTTATTAAATAAACCGGTTAGTGGTCTTTATCCTCCAGGTTCTACCGTAAAACCGGCCGAAGCTTTAATAGCGATTGCAAGCGGTAAATGGAATCCTTGGAAAAAAGTATATTGTCCAGGATATATAGAAATAGGTAACAGAAAATTTAGAGATTGGAAAATAGGCGGACATGGGGAAGTAGATATTTTTAAAGCTATAAAAAGAAGTGTGGATGTTTATTTTTATAAAATAGGACTTAAATTAGGAGTCGATTATCTTGCTAAAAACTTAAAAAAAATGGGATTCGGAAAAAAAACAGGTATAGATTTACCTAATGAAAAAAGGGGAATTGTTCCTGATAAAAAATGGAAAGCAAAAAGATTTCATCAGCCTTGGTTTATAGGTGAAACGCTTAACGCCGTTATCGGACAGGGTTATTTTTTAGCCACTCCTTTACAGGTGGCTGTAAATACCGCACTGATCGCAAAAGGGAAACTACCAAAGCCTTATGTAGTAAAAAAAATCGATCAAAATATCACAACTCCGGTGTTAAAAGATGTTTTATCACCAAAAGAAAAAAGAAATCTTTGGATGATAAGAAAAGGTATGTGGCAGGTCTGTAATGCTCCCGGAGGAACGGCTACAAAATATATAAATACAAAAATCACTATTGCCGGAAAAACCGGAACGGCTCAGGTTTATTCAATACCCCAAGAAGTTAAAAAAAGAAAAAAAGAAGATGAACTCGTATATTTTCACCGCTCGCATGCGTGGCTTACGACTTTCGGACCATATAAACATCCTCAGTATGTCGTAACTGTTCTAATCGAACATGGGGGACACGGGGGAAGTGCTGCGGGTGGAATTGTAAGTAAAATTTATAATTGGCTTGTTAATAATGGATATATTAAAAATTAAACTAAATACTTAGCTAATTCTTTTTTGTTTTTCTTTTTGCCTTTGTAGATTTTATCACAGATTTTTACATCAGCTTCATCAAATTTCGTATAACTTACCATGATATCGGCGGCAAGTTTTTTTATTTCTTCAGGAGCTTCTTTTTGAATCAGTCCGGCCGGTCCCGGTTTTTCTATGATAAACATTTTTTCAAAAATTTCACCTTTATATTCTTTTAAAGGCGGATTTTCGTCTTTGTTTCTTGAAATAATGATTTTAAAACCATCTATATTAAAATGCCTTCCGACTTTTAAAACATCAATTTCTTCAGGAGTGAGAGGAAGATGGTTGTGATAGTCTTTGAGTCTTTTTGAAAAATTTATATCTGTCAATAAACATCCTCCGCTTGGTGATTCGAAGTTTTCAAGTCCGTATTTTTTAGCAAGTTCCAGTTGTACTTTTCTATCTCTTCCGCTAATTCCCAGCAGTTTTTCCCTGTCAACCCATCCTTCGATTTCCGGTACTGTAGGAGGGAGGAGTTTTGCGCTAAGAGGTCTTAATACCAGACCGTTTGCGTTTGAGAGTTTGTTTACAGCATTTAAAGCGGGGAGTCTTTGGCTCATAGGTCTTTGTCCCACCACTTCCCCGCTTATAATAAATTTTGCTCCCGATTTTTCCATATATTCTTTTGCTTTTTTTATCATAAACGCGTGGCAGTCGATACACGGGTTCATATTTTTCCCGTATCCGTAAACGGGTGAAAAGAGAATTTTTTCTATATATTCTTTTTTTGCGTCAATTACCGTTAGTTTTATGCCAAGTTCGTCTGCCAGTTTTTGAAGGTGTTTTATTTTTTCTTTATTGGATTCAAATCCTAAATCCACATAAACGCCTTCAACTTCTATTCCCTGGTCCTGTATAAGCTTTACGGCAAGAGCACTGTCAAGCCCGCCGCTAAATAGAGATAGCGCTTTCAACTAATTTTCCTTTCTTTAATTTAAGTAATTTAGTATTTATTTGTTTTAAAAGATGCATTCTTGTATCACTTTCAAGTGTTGTGTCATATTTGATTTGTATCAATTTATTTTTATAATAAGGTATAAGTAATTTAATAATCTGTGATTTTAACGTATTGTAATCAAGCACCATTATATCGTCTCTTAATACAATGTCAAGAAGTTTCGGATTATCAAAATCCTCTTTATATACAAGCTGTAATTCTTCTTGGTGGGTATTAAACATACTCGGACTTAAGTATTCCACTATTTCATCCATCCACTCTTTATGTTCATACAGTGTTTTTATTATACTTGCTTCTGCTACGTCTATTTTTTTATTCATATTTATATTTTGTTCGTGTGAAATGGAAGTTTTTGATCTGGCTTTAAGAAGTTGAGGTGATATTTGTAATTTTTGGGAGACTTTTATTGAAAAATCCTCTTTTAATATTTCAGGAAGCGTTGAGATGTATTCTTTAAACTCATCAATTGCTTTTTTCTTTTCAAGAACGTTTTTAATATTGTATTTTTTTATCGTAAAATCAATAATAAAATCGGAAAATTTGATGGGATTTAAGAAAAAATTTTTAACGTCTTTTCCTTCTTTTACCACGTCAGCCGGGTCAAGACCTTCTGGAAAAAGTGTTACGCCTCCGTCAAAAAATTCTGCAAAAAGAAGTTTTGATGCTTTAAGGGCTGCGTTAATTCCCGCAGAGTCGCTGTCATAAGCTACTATTACTTTCGGTTCTATTTTTTTAAGTATCGGGAGATGTTCTTTTGTAAGGGCTGTTCCAAGAGTGGCAACGGAATTTTCAATTCCCGCTTGGTGAAGCATAATTACGTCCATATAACCTTCGGTAATTATTATCTCTTTTTTTCTTAAAACATGCTCCCTTGCAAAATTATATCCGTAAAACGTTTTTGATTTATTAAAAACTTTTGTATTGGTAAAGTTTATGTATTTTGCCGGATGGTTTGTTATGGTCCTTCCGCCAAATGCGATGATTTTACCGCTTTGGGAAAATATGGGAAACGTAATTCTTTCGATAAGTCTCGGGTATTCGCCGTTTTCTACCAAGACACCCAAGGCTGTAAGCTCTTTTTTATCAAGATTTGCGTCTTTAAAAAATTTCATCTGTTTAAAACTCTCAGGAGCATATCCAAGGCCGAATTTTTCTATCGTCGAATCGAAAAGTCCTCTTTTTTTAAGATATTCATATGCTGTTTTGTTTTTATAAAGTTCACCTTTGTAAAAATTATTTACTTTTTCAAGCAGGTCGATTGATAAAAAGTTTGAATTGGAAGTGTATTCGAGCTTAAAATTATACATGCTTGCCAGTTTTTCGATAGCCTCTTTGTAAGAGAGCTTTTCAATTTCCATAATAAATTTTATAGCATCACCGCTGGCTCCGCACCCAAAACAGTGGTATATCTGTTTAGCGGGGCTTACTACGAATGAGGGTGTTTTTTCGCTGTGAAACGGACACAGGGCTTTATAGTTGCTGCCCGCTTTTTTTAACTGAACATAATTGCCGATTACATCAACGATATCGATGAGGGATTTTAGATTTTCAATGGATTCTTTGCTTATCATTTTGGTATTATACTATAAAAAAAGGTTTGATTTGGATTACAGGGATCCGCTTTTTAGTTTAATTGTTTTTTTTCTTATTATTCTTATTACAATAATATTAACCGTAGCTTTTGGAAAATTAAAAGATCTTTTAAAGCAAAAAGAAATAGAAAAACTTTTAAAAGATTTCGAATATGTTGATATTGAAGAATTAAAAGTTGATAAACAATCCATTAATGCTCTTTTAATGCTGGCAAAAGCATATGAGATAAAAGGTGATTACGAAAAAGCGCTGAAAATTTATCTTTTGATAGAAAAACAGACAAATTCTCCTGAAATTTTAAAAAATATTGCTTTTTTGTATTTTAAAGCCGGTTTTTTGGAAAAAGCAAAAAAAATTATTTATAAAGTATTAAAAGTTAAACCTAGAGACAAAGAAGCTCTTAAACTTTTAATCTGGATTGATGAAAAACTCGGAAATTATAAAGAAATAGTGGATGTTATAGAGATTTTTAACGAACTTGGAATCGATTTACCAAAAGAAAAAGCGAATGCACTAATAAAACTTTATCTAACAAATGGATGTAATTTGGAAGAGTTTTGTAAAGATGTTGAAAGTTTTGAGGATATTTATAAAAAATATCCATTTGTCAGACGGGAATATGTCTCTTATCTTTTTAAAACGAATCCTGAAAAAGCTTATGATATTTTAGATGTTTATGAGGATTTGGATATTTATTGGAATAGAAAAGATATTCCGGACAATGATAAATTTTGTAATGTATTGGCTGCTAAAAAATTGAAAAAATGTGATAAAAAAGCACCTTTTGAAATAGAAGCCTTAAAATATTTGCCTAACAATTTGGCGGAAATTGAATTTGAATACATCTGTACTCATTGTAAAAACAATTTTCCTCTTTATTCAACCAGATGTCCCAACTGTCATGAACTTTTCTCTCAAAATCTTATAATGAGGCTCAGCGAAAAAAAAGATATTGAGAATATTGAATTTTAATGGTAAAATTCAAATAAAAAAGGTCTGATATGGGATATATGGAAATTGATAAATCTCAGCTTGATGAAATTCTTGCGCGTCATAAATTGACTCGTGAAGATTACGAACATATAATTAAAATACTGGGAAGAGAACCTAATCTTGTGGAACTTGGAATTTTCAGTGCTATGTGGAGTGAGCACTGTTCTTATAAATCAAGTAAATGTTATTTAAAAGGTTTCCCGACTGAAGCGCCTTGGGTTATTCAGGGTCCGGGGGAAAATGCGGGTGTAATTGATATCGGTGATGGAATGGCCGCCGTATTTAAAATGGAATCTCATAACCACCCGAGTTTTATCGAGCCTTATCAGGGTGCTGCGACGGGAGTAGGGGGAATTTTAAGAGACGTATTTACGATGGGAGCAAGACCTGTTGCGAACCTTAACGCCATCAGATTTGCCCATATTAAAGGAAATGACGATATCGCAAAACTTCACAGACATTTGTTAAGCGGTGTTGTCGCTGGAATAGCAGGATATGGAAACTGTGTAGGAGTTCCGACAATCGGAGGAGAGACGGCATTTGAAGATAGTTATAAAGGTAATATATTAGTAAATGCGTTTGCTTTAGGAATATGTCCTCAGGATGAAATTTTTTACGCAAAAGCAGAAGGTGTAGGAAATCCAGTGATTTATGTAGGAAGTAAAACCGGACGTGACGGGCTTGGCGGGGCTGTTATGAGTAGTGACAGTTTTAAAGAGGGTGATGAAGACCAAAGACCTACAGTTCAGGTAGGTGACCCTTTTACCGAAAAACTTTTAATGGAAGCGTGTCTTGAACTATTTAAAACGGATTATATCGTAGGTATCCAGGATATGGGAGCGGCAGGACTTACTTCAAGCAGTTTTGAGATGGCAAGCAAAAGCGGAAGCGGTCTTAAAATGTATTTAGATAAAGTGCCTATGAGAGAAGAGGGTATGAATCCATATGAGTTGATGCTTAGTGAATCTCAAGAGAGAATGTTAATTTGTGCTAAAAAAGGATATGAAGATAAAATTATTGAAATATTTAAAAAATACGACCTTGATGCTGAAGTAATCGGTGAAGTGACCGATACCGGAAAAGTTGAACTTTTCTGGCATGGTGAGAAAGTCGCCGATATTCCTGTAGCACCTATTACAGAAGAAGCGCCTGAACTTTGTCGTCCGGTAAAAGAGCCTGAGTATTTAAAAAATATTAAAAACGTAGAAATTCCGAAAATTGATCCGCAAAGTGCTTTTGAAAAACTTATGAGAGAGAGTGAAGTAGTTGATAAAGCTTGGATATATGAACAGTATGATTCAATGGTTCAAACAAATACTGTAGATACAAAAAGAGCGGACGGAAGTGTGATCAGGGTAAAAGAAAATGGTAAATATCTTGGTATGAGTGCTGATTGTAACGCGAGATTTTGTTACATTGACCCTAAAAAAGGTGCTGCTGCCGCTGTAATGGAAGCGGGAAGAAATATTGCCGTTAAAAAAATCAGACCTTTAGCTATTACAGATTGTTTGAATTTTGGTAATCCTGAAAATCCTGAGATTATGTGGCAATTTAAAGAAGCATGTGAAGGTATTAAAGATGCATGTAGAGTGTTAAATACTCCTGTGGTGAGCGGTAATGTTTCGCTTTATAATGAAAATGAAGGTGAAGGTATTTATCCGACTCCTGAAATAGCCATGGTAGGGGCAGGAAATGATTATAGAAGTACAGAATTAAAAAATGAAGGGAACACTGTTTATATTTTAGGAGAAACCAAACCTGAATTCGGAGGGAGTTTATATTTGAAAGTTTTTGGTAAAAAGGTAGCGGGAGTTCATCCTGAAATTGACTTTGAAAAAGAGAAAAAACTTTGGAGTGTTCTTCAAAGTGATTTAATTGAAAGCGCAAAAGATATCAGTGCTGGGGGAGCTGCGATAGCGGCTTATAAATGGGCATGTGTTAGTGATAAAGGGCTTGATATAAATATAAAAGTTCAAAATCCTGAAGATATTTTCTCAGAATCTCTAAGTCGTGCGTTTGTTGAGATTAAACCTGAAAATGAAAAAGCATTTGAAGAACTGTGTAAAAATGAAGGAATTTACTTTGAAAAAATAGGTAAAGTCGGAGGAGATAAAATTAAAATCAACGAAGTTGAGGTTGATTTAAATAAAGCAAAAGATATTTACTTTAACACATTTCCTAAAATTATGAATAATATTCACGATTTTGCCGATGATATCTGGGAGGGGTAAAAGCCCCTTCTTAGTCTATTTGTAAATTTTTCCTGTGATATCTCTGAACTACATCCGGATCAGGATGAAGAGAAACTGTAGCTTTGTTTTTTCCTTCATATGGGATTTGAGACAATACATATCTGATGCTTTCAAGCCTCGCAGTTTTTTTGTCATTTGAATTTACTATGATCCATGGGGAATAACTCGTATGTGTTTTACTAAACATTTCTTCTTTATAGTGAGTGATTTTATCCCACATTTCCTGTGCTTGTTTATCTACAGGAGAAAGTTTCCATTGCTTTAAAGGGTTTTTTAATCTTTCGTTAAATCTCATTTTTTGAGTTTCTTTTGATATACTGAACCAAAATTTAATCATAATTATACCGTCATCTATTAAAGCATGTTCCATTTCCGGGACTTCCATCATAAATTTTTCATATTGTTCTTTGTTACAAAACCCAAAAACCGGTTCTACAATAGCTCGGTTATACCAGCTTCTGTCAAAAAAAACTATTTCTCCCGGATTTGGAAGATGTTTAAAATATCTTTGAAAATAAAATTGTCCCGTTTCTATTTCTGTCGGTTTAGGAAGGGCAACTACTCGGTATTTTCTTGGATTTAGATGTTCGGTAAATCTTTTTATCGCTCCGCCTTTACCAGCGGCATCCCGTCCTTCGAATATAATCATAATCCTTTTTTTATTTTCATAAGCCCAGTTTTGTAACTTAATTAATTCAATTTGTAACTTCTGAAGTTCATTTTCATATTCTATGTCTCGTAAAACTTTCCTTAATTTCTTTTTTCTAACAAGACCTTTAAGACCGGTTTTTGTGCGAAGTTTTTTGAATGAATCTTCTAAATAATCGAGTTTGGAAATTAAATTTTCATTATTTGTTTCATTTTTTAATTCTTTTATTGTTTGAAATATAGTTTTCATTTAGTTCCTTATAAATAAATTTTTTCTCCCATTTCTACAATATGTGCTTTTTTATTAAAGAAATTTTTTATTACGGATTTAAAAACGAGCTGTTTCTCATATTCTCCGTGAATTAGAAATATTCTGTCGAGTTTTTTAAATTCGCTCATCCATTCAAGAAGTTCTTTTTGGTCCGCATGAGCTGAAAATCCGTTAATCGTATATATTTTAGCTCTTACGATTATTTCTTCATGAAAAATTTTTATAAATTTAGCTCCGTCTATAATTTCTCTTCCGAGTGTACCTTTGGCCTGATAACCGACGAAAAGAATAGAATTTTTAGGATTCCAGATTCTGTGTTTTAGATGATGAAGAATTCTGCCTCCCGTACACATTCCGCTACCGGCTATTATTACGGCACCTCTGTGAATATCGTTTATTTTTTTAGATTCTTCGACGTCTTTTATTAATTTTAACTGTGGAAATTCAAAAGGATGTTTTTTGAATTTTTGACATTTTTTACTTAAAAGTTTATGCCACTTTTTATAAATTGCCGTTACTTTATTTGCCATTGGAGAGTCAAGAAAAACTTTTGCTTCTTTTGGGAGTGATTTTTCTTCGCTCATCTCTTTAAGCAGACATAACAGTTGCTGTGCTCTTTCTATGGCAAAAGTAGGAATTATTACGTTACCTCCGCTAAGGAGTGTTTCAATTATTGCTTTTTTAAATTCAAGCTTACTTTCTTCAAAACTTTTATGGTTTCTATCTCCATAAGTAGATTCTATAAAAAGTGCATCAGCAACGGAAGGTTTTTTCGGAGGTGGTAAAATTTCGTTGTCCCTGTTTCCCAAATCGCCGCTGAATACTACATGTTTTTTTATTCCGAAATTTTCAAATTCAATTTCTACAAATGCGCTTCCTAAAATATGTCCCGCATCTCTAAAAACGGCTTTAATATCTTTAGTGATTTTTATTTTTTGATTGTATTTTATTTTTTCTTTTTTCATTTTTTTAAATATTTCTTTGACATCGTCGCGTGTATAAAGAGGTTTTGTAACAAATTTTTCTTTTCCTCTTCTTTGGGCTTTTTTATATCTTGTCTGATAATCTTCTTCTTGAAGTTTTGCACTGTCCATTAAGACAACCTTAGCTATGTCAAAGGTTGCCGGGTGAGCAAAAACTTTTCCTTTAAATCCGTATTTATACAAAAGGGGAATTCTTCCTACATGGTCTAAATGACCGTGTGTTAAGATAAGTGCTTCAATTTCTTTTGGGTTAAATCCTAAAGGTTCGTAGTTTAAATGTTCATTTACCCCCTGAAACATACCGCAGTCTATTAAAATTTTGCTTTTTGTGCTGTCAAGCAGGTGGGCTGAGCCTGTTACTATTTTTGCAGCCCCGAAACTTTGTTCGTATGCCTGATTATTTATTTTCATCTTTACTCTCCATTTCAGCTATGTCTTTAATGATTTTTAATACACTGTCAGGATTTAAACTCATACTTTCAATTCCTATTTTTACGAGAAACTCTGCAAAATCAGGGTAATCACTCGGAGCCTGTCCGCAAAGACCGTTGTATTTGTTGTGTCGTTTTGCCCCTTCTACAGCCATTTTTACCATTCTTTTAACCGCTTCGTCTCTTTCATCATAATCAAATGCGACTATTTGAGAATCCCTGTCAACTCCGAGAGTTAGCTGGGTTAAATCGTTTGTACCGATGCTTATTCCGTCATAAATTTCTAAAAATTCATCAATTAAAATGACATTGCTTGGAATCTCACACATCATATAAACTTCAACATTTTCAAGCCCGTTTTGTTTTAACGCCTCTTTTACCCTTTTTGCCTCATCAATTCTTCTGCAAAACGGAATCATCAAAACAATATTGTCAAATCCCATTTCTTCTATTGCTCTTTTCATAGCGCGGCATTCAAGCTCAAACCCTTCTTTATAGTTTGGATGGGTATATCTTGCCGCTCCTCTAAATCCTATCATCGGATTGTCTTCAATAGGCTCAAAGTGTCTTCCACCAAGTAGATTTGCATATTCGTTTGATTTAAAATCGCTCATTCTTACAATACATTTTTTTGGATATACGCTGCTGGCAATTGTGGCAACCCCTTCACTTAGGGTTTTGACAAAAAAATCCTCCGCATCTCCGTCAAATGGAAAAGCAAGCTCATCTATAAGCGCTTTTTCTGTTTCACTCAGCATTTCAGGGTGTTTTATAGCCATTGGATGGGCTTTTATGTAGTTGTTGATAATAAATTCCATTCTTGCAAGACCTATTCCATCAACCGGAAGTTTTGCCAGAGAAAAAGCAAGTTCCGGATTCCCTAAATTCATCATAATTTTTGTTTTAGGACGCGGAAGTTTAGAAATATCAACTTTTTGAACTTCATATTTTAAGATTCCTTCATATACCTTTCCGATTTCCCCTTCGGCACAGCTGACTGTTACTTCTTGGT
>Ga0256836_1000331_pt1 | contig 26719 bp, 21 predicted proteins | sample 4561380metaG_FD_185974 | JGI IMG/M metagenome (GOLD analysis project Ga0256836, IMG submission 185974) | Hydrothermal vent microbial communities from Guaymas Basin, Mexico - 4561-380 | ecosystem: Environmental > Aquatic > Marine > Hydrothermal vents | place: Mexico: Guaymas Basin | collected...
CAAAACCAGCTAAAGTTTTTGCTATCTCAGCACCTATACCACGACTAGAACCCGTTACTAAAACATTTTTACCACTAAATTTCATTTTTTTCCTTTACTTTTTTAATTTATATCATTTTTAGATTTAATTAGATATAATTTTGTTCATAAATCGGTTTTAACCGCTCCCCTTGATTTTCAAGGGGTAACATCTGTCAGTTTTGTAAATTCATTATATTAAACTATGATCCATCTCAGATGGTATCTCTAAATCCATAAGTTTTAAAACTGTTGGTGCTATGTTGTTTAGTCCACCAGCTTCAACTTTACTAACTCCATCAGCTTCTACAAAACACCAAACTTTTCCAACTGTATGGTTTGTTAAAACATTACCCTCATCATCTCTCATCTCTTCACAGTTTCCATGGTCTGAAGTTATAACCACTGAGTAATCTTTTTCTTTTGCTTTTTCCAAAATCTTCCCAAGTTGCTCATCAACTGTTTCAACTGCAATTTTTCCAGCTTCAAAATCTCCAGTATGTCCTACCATATCACCATTTGCAAAGTTTACCACTACAAAATCATACTCATCTTCCATAGCATCTAAAACAACCTCGCAAACTTCAACTGCACTCATTTGTGGTTTTTCATCGTAAGTTTTTACATCTGGTGATGGTATAAGAACTCTTGTTTCATTTTCATAAGGCTCATCTATGCCACCATTTAAGAAAAATGTAACATGGGCATATTTTTCAGTCTCTGCAGTGTGAAGTTGTCTAAGACCAGCTTTTGATATAACCTCTGCTAGAGTATTTTTAGGCGGTTCTTTTTTAAACAATACTGGGTAATTAAAACTTTTATCATACTCAGTTATAGTAGCTAAATGAACTTTTTTATACTCTCTTTCAAAGTGTGTAAAATCATCACTTCCAAGAGCAGTTACCATCTCTCTCATCCTATCACTTCTAAAGTTTATAGTAAGTATAGCATCCCCATCTTTTACACCATCATATCCATTAAATGCAGTAGGTTCCATAAACTCATCAGTCTCACCTAGTGAGTAAGAGTGTCCAACATAACCAGCTGGCTCAAAACTTGTCTTTGGCTCAGCATTAACAATGGCATCGTAACCTCTTTTTACCCTCTCCCAACGGTTATCTCTATCCATCGAGTAAAATCTACCACTTATAGTTGCTATGGTTACATTTTCAGATAGATGTTGATTTACTTTTTCTATATACTTTTGTGCAGAAGTTGGACTTACATCACGACCATCTGTTATAAGGTGTAAAAACACTTTCTTACCATTTTTAGAAGCGATATCAGCTATACCCATAAAATGGTCTATATGTGAGTGAACTCCACCATCACTCATAAGCCCTATAAGATGAAGTCTATCAGAAGATGCAAAAAGTTTTTGTAACTCTTCGTTATCTTCTAAAGTATTTTCAGAAAGTGCCAAAGAGATTTTTACCAAATCTTGATACAAAACTCTACCACTACCTATACTCATATGTCCCACTTCAGAATTACCCATCTGCCCCTCAGGAAGCCCAACACTAAGACCAAAAGTGTCTATCAAAGAGTGGGGAGTCTCTTTAAATAGTTTGTCATAAATTGGCTTTTTTGCATTGTAAAATGCATTAAACTCTGTTTTTTGTGAGTATCCTATACCGTCTGTTATTACTAATACTACTTTTTTAGACAATGGGCATCCTTTTTACGATAATTTTATGTGATTATACTATAATATCGCTTTTATTTAATTTACAGGAATTTCATTTTGCTTTACTGGCTTCATCAATATTTAGATATAAATCTTTTTGGTTACATCACTATAAGAGCTGGTGTTGCTTTTTTCTTAGCTCTATCTTTTACACTTTTTTTACTACCACGATTTATAGCATGGGCAAAAAAAACTTCAAATGTTCAACCCATAAACTCTTTAGCTCCACAAAGTCATCTTATAAAAGAAAAAACACCAACTATGGGTGGAATTGTATTTATATTTGCTACTATACTAGCTTCACTTTTGACTATAAAGTTTTCAAATGTTTTTGCCGTGGGTGCATTACTAACTATAGTTCTTTTCTCAATTATAGGTTTTTATGATGATTTTGCAAAGATTAAAAAAGCTCAAAATTTAGCAGGTTTTAAAGCTAGAACAAAACTGATGCTACAAATATTCTCAGCACTTGTAGTCTCTTTTTATCTTTACTCATTTTCAGATTTTAACACCGAATTATATGTGCCATTTATAAAAACACCTGTTGTAGATATGGGTATCATCTCCATAGCTTTTTGGGTTTTAGTTATGATTGCCACTTCAAATGCTGTAAATCTTACTGATGGTCTTGATGGACTAGCAACTGTTCCATCTATAACAGCTCTTGCATCTTTTAGTGTTATCATATATATAACTGGAAATGTTATCATAAGTTCATACCTTTTAATGCCACATTTTAATGTTGGTGAAGTAGCTATCGTTGCTACTGCTCTTATGGGTGCATTGACTGGTTTTTTATGGTATAACTGCCATCCTGCGGAAGTGTTTATGGGTGATAGTGGCTCACTTACTATCGGTGCATTTTTAGGTTATCTCTCTGTCATCTCAAAAAGTGAGATTTTACTTCTTCTTATAGGCTCTATCTTTGTTATAGAAACGCTTTCAGTTATACTTCAAGTTGGTAGTTTTAAGCTTTATAAAAAAAGAGTTTTTCTTATGGCACCTATACACCACCACTTTGAGATGAAAAACTGGGCTGAAAATAAAATCATAGTTAGATTTTGGATTGTTTCTGTTTTATCTAACATCATAGCTCTTATCATATCCCTAAAGATTCGCTAATGAGAGTTTCACTTTTTGGGTATGGACAAACTACAAAAGCTCTTGCAAAAGAGTTCAAAAATGTAGTTTTTTATGATGACAAATGCTTAAAACCTTTTAAAGATGATGATGGATACTTAGTAAAACCATCATCAGAATTTCATCCAGATTATTCAGACTTAGAGATAGTCTCCCCTGGTATCCCACCCCATAATGAACTTATAAAAAAAGCTAAAAATCTTACAAGTGAGTACGATTACTTTGCAAATACAAAGCCACTAAAAGTTTGGATAAGTGGAACAAATGGTAAAACAACCACAACACAGATGATGCAATACCTACTAAAAGATAAAGGCTCACTCTCAGGTGGAAACATAGGAACACCACTAGCAAACCTAAATAAAGATGCAAAAGTATGGATACTAGAGACTAGCTCATTTACCATCCACTACACAAACAAAGCACAACCAAATATATATATCTTACTTCCACTTAGCCCAGACCATCTTTCGTGGCATGGAGATATGCAAGCATATATAAAAGCCAAACTAAAACCTATATGCACTATGAAAGAGGGTGAAGTAGCCATCATCCCAGAGGTTTATAAAGATATAAAAACAGATGCATATCTTATAACATATAAAGATGAAGATGATTTAGCTTCTCGCTTTGAAATAGATACAGGTAAAGTTAAATTTAAGGGTGCTTTTTTAATGGATGCACTCTTAGCTATGGCAGTTGATAAAATCCTTTTTGATAAAATAGACTATAAAAAAATAAACTCTTTTGAGCTAGACCCACATAGACAAGAAGAGTTAAAAGATGCAAAAGGTAGGTTGTGGGTAAATGACACAAAAGCAACAAACTTAGATGCTACTATTGTCGCTGTAAAAAGGTATAAAGACTCATTTATACACCTTATCTTAGGTGGGGATGATAAAGGGGTTGACTTGAATGAACTTTTTATATACCTAAAAGATAAAAATCTAAAAGTATATGCGATAGGCTCAAACAAAGACAAACTTATAAACCTAGCACAAAAGTACAACATAGACTCTTTAAAGTGTAAAGATTTAGAAGATGCAGTAAAACAGATAGATATATATCTAAAAAAAGATGAAGTTGCCCTACTCTCTCCATCGGCTGCTAGTCTTGATGAGTTTAACTCTTATGCACAAAGGGGTGATTTATTTAAAGAGTTTGTAAGAAACATAAAGGTATAATGTCATTCTTTAAAAGAGGCCTGTTAGCTCAGTCGGTAGAGCAAGTGACTGAAAATCACTGTGTCCTTGGTTCGATTCCGAGACAGGCCACCACTTTTAAAAACTTCTTATGGCCTGTTAGCTCAGTCGGTAGAGCAAGTGACTGAAAATCACTGTGTCCTTGGTTCGATTCCGAGACAGGCCACCACTTACTTAAAATCAATCATATACTTTTATTTTAAATCAATTTATATTACCAACCCTATAAATAAAATAGGATTGATAATCTAAGAATTTCTAAGATAAACAAGTGTAGCTTTTATAATGTCATCATCATCTTTACTATCAGATTTTATAGTCTCTTTTTTATCATCCATATATGTAAAAGTGATATTTTGTCCATAATTTGAAACTGTTTTTATCTTTTTTTGTAAGCTTAGAAGTTTTATAACCATCAACTCTATAAACTGTTTTGTAGGGTTATCTAACTCTCCAAATCTGTCTATTAACTCCTCTTCTACCTCATATATCTCTACAACATCTTCACATTGTGAAAGTCGTCTGTATATATCTAGGCGAAGTCTGTCTTCACTTACTACCTCATCAGATATAAATGCAGATATAGTTAGTTTTATATCTACTTTTATCTTTTCATCATCTTTTGTATTGCTTAACTCTTTTATGGCATCTTCTAACATTCTAAGATATAGTGAATAACCTATATTTTTTATATGTCCACTTTGAGCATCTCCTACTAAGTTACCACCACCCCTTATCTCTAAATCGTGATGTGCAAGAACTGAACCACTACCTAAAAATGAGTTAGATTCAAGTGCTAAGAGTCGTTTTTTTGCTTCATCTGTTAGGTTGTTTTTATTTTCAACTATAAAGTATGCAAACCCCTCATAACTACCTCTTCCTACTCTTCCACGAAGCTGATGCAAGTCTGCTATACCAAATCTATCTGCACCATCTACTATAATGGTATTTACTCTTGGCATATGGATACCACTCTCAATGATGCTTGTTGCTATCATAAGGTCATATTCACCTGCTTCAAACTTTAAAAGCTCTTTTTCAGTTTCAACTGCACTTATCTTTGAGTGAAGCATAACCATGCGAAGCTCTGGAAGTATAGCTTTTAACTCCCCCATCTTTATAGGCATATGATCAATTGAGTTATGCACATAAAAAACCTGCCCACCACGGCGAAGTTCACGCATAATAACCTCTTTTATAAGCTTCTCATTATACTCTTTTACAAAAGTTCTAACCCCTTGTCTCTCACTTGGTGGTGTTAAGAGTTGGCTCATAGTTTTTATAGAACTTAGTGCTTGATTTAGACTTCTAGGGATTGGTGTAGCACTCATACTTAACATATGAACAGTTGAATAAAGCTCTTTTATCTTCTCTTTTTGCTTTACTCCAAATTTGTGTTCTTCATCAATTATAACAACACCTAAGTTTTTAAACTCTAACCCAAACAAAGCATGAGTACCAACTACACAATCAAGCTCCCCACTTGCTAGTGCTTGAGTGATATTTTTCTTATCTTTTGCACTTACAAATCTATCTAGCCGTGCATATCTAATACCCATATCCTTAAATCTCTCATCAAGACTTCTAAAGTGTTGAGCTGAGAGTAAAGTGGTAGGGACTATAAAAGCAGACTGATAGCCTGACTTATAAGATGCATAGATAGTATTCATAGCTACTTCAGTTTTTCCAAAACCAACATCGCCACTTAAGAGTCTATCCATTATATGACCAGAACTCATCTGAGTTATAATCTCATCTATCGCTTGTATTTGATCCTCTGTATAGTCAAACCCTGCTAGTTTTTGAAAATCTTTTAATTCAGATTTGTCTATATCTATCTTAGGGGATTTTATAAGTTGCCTTGCTGCTGCTGTATTTACGATAGTTCCAGCTATCTCAAAAAGTCGTTTTTTAACTTTTTCTTTTAGTTTACCAAAACTACCTTTTCCAAGTCTATCAAGCACAGGTGTTGAGCCACCACTTGCCATATATCTGTCTATAAAGTCTAAGTTTTCAACTGGTAGTAGTATCTTGTCATCGCCAACATACTTTATAACTAGAAAATCTTTGATGCCACCTAGGATTTCAGTTTGTTCGATTTTTTCAAAAATTCCTACACCATAGTCCTCATGAACTACATAATCCCCAGCTTTTAAGTCATCTAAAAGTATAGAGCTTTTTCGTCTTCTTCTTTTTTTATCTGGTTTATTTAGTGAAACTACTAACTCATCTTTTGAGATGATATTTAAGATATATGGAGCATAAACTTTTTCTATATCATCTCTATCAAAGATGCCAACTTGCTTCATTACAGCTTCATTTGCACCTATAAGAGTTATCTTTTTATCTTTATGAACTTTTAGTAAAGTATGAAAATCAGCCACTACCAAATCACGATAATTATCAGTATCGCTAAGTATCTCTAAGTTAAACTCTTCACGACTTAGAGTTGGATTACAAAGTGCATAAGCATCTACTAAAACACTATCTAACTCCCTTATAATTTTTACGGTTTTACCCTCTAAAAAGTTTGAAGCACTATCGCCAAGATACCAAAGTCCAAGAGATGCTATATCTTTTTCTAAAGTGTCAAACTCACTAGCTTCTATCTTTTCATTGATACTGTTAAACTCATCTTCATTAAAAGAGTAAAATGCAGGACAAAGCTCAAAACTGTCTAACTCATCTTTTAGTGTTCTTTGACTCTCTAACTCAAACTGTTTTATCTGCTCTATCTCATCATCAAAAAGTGATATTCTATAAGGCTTTGAAGATGCTGGTGGATATATATCTATAATATCTCCACGAAAAGAGATTTCCCCCTCAACCTGCACCATATCTACAAAACTATAACCCCAAAAAAGCATCTTCTCTTTAAACTCTTTTAGGTTTAATCTCTCTCCAAACTCTATAGTTGTAGCTTCTAAAAGCTCTTTGTTTGGTAGATGAAAAAGTAGTGTTTTTAGTGGGCTTATGATAAGTGGTTTTTTCTTTGCATTGTAGTAAGTGCGAAGAGTTGAGAAAAGCTCGTGCAACTCCTCTTTGTATGTTCGCAAGTCATCCCCAAAAGATGCACGAAAATCTGGAAATACTAAAACATCTTTGTTAAAAAACTTAGCAACACACTCAAGCTCTTTAGCCTCTTTTGTATCTTCACATATAAGAAGCTCTAAGTCTTGTTTTTTAGTGGTTTTAAAATACTCGTATAATGTACTTTGAGACATACTTAATTAAACTATGCTTTTTTAATCTGTTGTTTTTGATTAGCCATTTTCTGAGCTGATTGTTTCAATACAGAATTACCTTCAAAAACACCTTTAGCTTCAATAATAAGCTCTGAGGACTCTAATGTTCCACTAATCCTACCACCAGCTTTTATCTCAACTCTTGCTGAGTTTACATTTCCCTCTATCATCCCTTGAACAATAAGTCTATTTGTAAATATATCACCTTTAATGCGACCATTTTTACCTATATTTACCTCTTGTTGAGAGTTTATAATGCCTTCAAAATTACCATCTACATATAAGTTACAAGAAAGAGTCATCTCCCCCTTTATAGAACTTCCTTTTGTGATTATGGTAGTGTCTGTGTCGGGTTTAGAACCTTGAGTTGTGCCGTTGCTGTTATTAAAGATTGCCATGGTATTTTCTTTTCCTTTTCAAATATCTCACTATAATTTTTTATGCTCCATTTTACAAAATAATATGGATTAATAGGTTGATGTAAAAATCTTATCTCGTAGTGTAAGTGTGGCCCACTACTCATACCAGAATTACCTGTATATGCTATAAGTGTACCTTTTTTTACAAATTGGCGAGATTTTACCACAATTTTGTTTAAATGACCAAAGTTAGTCCTAAAACCATAACTATGCTGAATAATCACAAGATTGCCAAAACCACTACTTTTATGAAACCCTGCCCACTCAACAATTCCATCAGCTGGTGCATATACAGGTGTATTCATCTTTGCTCTCATATCTAATCCACGATGAAACTCTTTTTTCTTAAGTGTTGGATGTATTCTCCAACCAAATTTACTAGTTATACCTTTGTATGTAATTGGTGATCCATTTGGTATAAGTTGCAACATAGTAGCTCTATGTTGAGAACTTTGTTTTGCACTATCTACTCGTTGCTGTAAAGAGTTTGATTTAACTGGTGTTAAACCTATGAGTATCTCAATCTCTGATAAAGAATCAGATACAGAATCTAGCTCATTTTTTTTCGCTATAAGAAGTGTATTTGTATCTTCTATCTCTTTTTTTAAAGTTAAATTTTTATTTTTCAATCCATCATAAGCTTTTTTAACTTCTAATCTTTTCGCTTCAATATCTGAGACCTCTTTATCAAGATAAAGAATTGTTCCAACAGCTATTAGAGCTATAATACCAAAAAAGACAATAGTATAAAACAAAACACTTTTAACAAACTGATGTAAGTTTACTTGTTTTATACCATTGTCATCATGTATTGTGATTGTAAAATGATTATCCACTTTATACCTTTTGTAGATTTAAAAATGCTTCAACTACACTAAATGAACCAAAAACAAGATATTCTTTAGTATCATCACAAACTTTAAAATCCTTATATCTCAACCCTATATCATATACAGTCTTTTGAAGAAGTTTTTTATCTTCTATCCTGTTATCTTTAACATCTATAATCTCCACCATACTAACAATAGGTTTTAAGATGCTCAAAATCTCTTTATAATTTTTATCTTTGTAGCTATTATATATCAATATATATTTTTTATAGTTTAAAGTTTTACAAATTGATTGAGCTGCTAATACATTATGACCAACATCCAAAATTATATTTTTTTTGTATTTTGTTAAACGACCAAATAATCTTGCATTTAAAAAATTATCTTCATTATAATCTAATCCTAAAAATTTTAAAGTACTTATACTCAAAGATAAATTATCTTCTAAATAACTCGCTAAATTAAGCATTTTTGAGATATTTTTTAATTTTTCTTTATCAGAACTATCTAAAATATCCTCCACTTTTTTTACTTTTATACCATTTTTTATAGATAAATTATCTGCGATTTTATATACTATTTGATGTTTTTGATAAGCTATTATAAGATTGTTTTGAACAGCATTAAGTTTTGTTGTTGCTATCTTATCTATAGTATCTCCTAAAAATGCTTCATGATCTATATCTACAGGTGTAAGAAGTGTTAATATTTTAGGAAAAACAGCAGTAGCATCATATTCACCACCCAAACCAGCCTCAAGTACAACATAATCACAAGAATTAAAAATTATCTGCGCTAAAAGAGTTGTATATTCAAAATAACTTAATGATGCAGAATCCTCTTTTGTCAAAATAGTTTGCAATTTTAGATGTGCTTCTTCTAATTCTCCATCTGAAATATTAGAACCATTTAACCAAATTCTTTCATTAAATTTTAAGATATGAGGAGAAGTATAATGTCCAACTTTAAAACCTAAAGAATTTAAAGCAGAAGCTAAAAAACGACCTGTTGTACCCTTACCATTAGTACCTATAATATGTATATTTTTTAATTGATTAAAATTTGTTTTTATTTTATTATAGATATTTGGAAATCTATTATAATCTATCTCATCATAAAAAATTGGTTTATTATCTAAGTAATCTTTTAACATCTATTTTTTATATACAACTTTATTTCTTCCAGTCTCTTTTGCTTTATAGAGATTTTCATCAGCTTCATTTATAGTACTTTTTAAAGATGTATTTAATTTCCTTTCACTTACACCACAACTAACTGTTACGGCTATCCTCTCACCTTTATACATAAAACGGGCTTTTTGAACATGTTTTCTAACTTTTTCAGCAAATATAAAACCACCTTTAGAATCGGTCTCACCAAGAAGTGCCATAAACTCTTCCCCTCCAAAACGACCAACAATATCAACAGTTCTAACCTCTTGTTTTAAAATCTTAGCAAAAGCAGATAAAACAGCATCACCTGCTGCATGACCATAAGTATCATTTACATTTTTAAAATGGTCAAGGTCAAACATCACAACAGAATAATTATGTCCATATCTGGTATATTCACTCTCTTTTATCTCCATCTGCTCATCTAAAGCCCGTTTATTGTATAGTTTTGTTAAAAAATCCTCTTTTGAAGCCTCTTTTGCTTTTTGTAGTTCCTCTTCTAACTTTTTAACTTTCTTATCAAGCATAGCAACCTCATCACTATGAACTTTTAAATCATGACTTAAAGACTTTGTATGTTTTTCTAGTGAAACTGCTATCGTTAAGAGTTTAGTATGTGCCTTTTTAAAGTTTACTCCGTTGTATTCAGTATAACTTTCTAAGTCTTTTTTTATAACTTTTATCTCTTTATTTGAAGAATCAGAAGACTCTATCATCTCTATAAGGCGACTAGAAAGCTTATCAAGAACACCATCAAGAGATGCAATCATCTCTTTTACACTCTCTTTATCTAGTGCAATTCTAAGTGCTATAGCTTTTTTAATTGTTTTTTCTATACCATCGCTATCTAAAAGTTGTGGTTCTTTTTTTAGTTTCTGACTTAAGTTTATTATCTCATTGCTTGTTTTTGCTGCTATAGATGGAACTAAAGATGAGATAAGTAAAGAAGCTATATGACCTAACTTAGTAGTATCAAAATCATTATTTTCAATCTCTTTTGATATAGCATTTATACTTTCTATATTTTTTTTAAGATTTGAATTATCTACATCTCCTAAAGATTTTAAAAATGTATCATCATAAGATTCTACAAAATTAATCCATAATTGCTTAAATTGTTCTATCTCGGCTACACTTGGTTCTTCTGATAAAAGTTTTATATTTTGTTTTGCCAATTCTGTAGCTTGTTGATTATGTAATGCTTCAATAGCATTTAATATCTTCTTACTAAGAGCAGTTTGTGCTTCTAATATAGCTGCACAATGTGATGGATTTGTTCTATTTAATTTAGAGATTAAAAAACGAATTAATTCAGATGTAGTTTTTATGTTGTACTGTTTTAAATCTTTTTGGAACTCTTTATTTAATGTCTTTTTAAAAGCTTCTATTTTACTACAATCCTCAGATTTTATCCCTGCTTTTAAGGCCTCTTTACAAAATGCTTCAGCATAAAAATCTGGTGTTAAAAGCTTTCCTTCAAGTTCTAGCCTTTTTATCGCTTTTCTTATAATACTTTGAATTGTCATAATTTTTCCTATTTATTTTGAACCTTCAGCAGATATTTGAGCTAAAAAAGATTTTATAGCTTTTTTAGTACCCTCTTTTATAGCTTGAAATCTCTCTTGGTCTGTTATAACAGAATTAGGAGCTATGTTGAAATCATAAGTTCCTCTTGCTGTATAATTTTTTGAAATACCATTAAAATACTTTTTAATATGCAATACTATTGTTGTTCTATATGCAACTATATAACCGTTTTTATCATACTGAATAGGGCTATATGATGGATTTGATATACTAAGCACTAAATGCACTTTAGCATCTTTTTTATCCACCAAAGATGTATGAAACACCTCTATAATAGCAGCATCGATAGAATCTTTTATAATTACACTATTTTCAGGGTCTCTAATTGAAATAATAACACTTGTACTAACTTTATCACCAACTATATTTCTAGCGAATTTAGAACTAGGCTGATATCCACAAGAAACAAACAAAAAGACAATAAAGATAGATACAATTAATCTCATAGATTAGCCTTTAACTACAAGATTTACAAGTTTTTTAGGAACTACTATCTCTTTTACGATAGTTTTGCCCTCTAGCCATTTAGCACCTGCATCTTTTGCCATAGCGATAATTTCATCTTTTTGAGCATCTGGTGCTACTTCTATCTCTGTTCTTGCTTTTCCATTTATAGATACACCTAAAGTGATGCTATCCTCTACAAAAACTTCCTCTAAAACCTTTTGTTTGGTTAGGTTTTTAAGCTCAAACTTCTCTTTTGAAATCTCCCAACAAACATGAGGGATAACTGGTTCCATTATAGAGGTAAGTATCCAATAACCCTCGCTCCAAACATCTTCATTTTTCTGAGCATTTAGTGCATTCATAGCTTCCATAACACCAGCTATCATAGTGTTAAAAGTGTATCGCTCATTATAAACATCATTTGCACGAACTAGAGCATCATAAACTTTTCTTCTTGCAAATTTTTCCTCTTTTGAAAGTGAACTATGCTCAATAGATGGTTTAGCATCACATTTTTTAGCATTTGAACTTCTGTCAAAAAATCTTTTTATAAACTTATATGAACCCTCAACACCACTGTCATTCCACTCTAACTCTTGTGTTGGTGGAGCTGCAAAAAGTATGAAAAGTCTTGCTGTATCTGCACCATACTTCTCTATAAGCTCATCAGGGTCAACTGTATTTCCTTTTGACTTAGACATCTTAGCACCATCTTTTAGCACCATACCTTGAGTTAAAAGTCTGCCAAATGGCTCATCAAAGTCCAAATAACCCAAATCACGAAATACTTTTGTAAAAAATCTTGCATAAAGTAGGTGAAGGATTGCATGTTCTATACCACCTATATAGTGGTCAACCCCGCCGTTACCCATCCAGTAAGAGATTTGCTCTTTTGAAAAAGCCTCATCTTCCCAGTTTGCTTTACTTGCACAAAATCTTAAAAAGTACCAACTAGATTCTACAAATGTATCCATAGTATCAGTTTCACGAGTTGCATCTTTACCGCATCTTGGACATTTACACTTTTTGAAAGTTGGGTGGTTTTCTAGTGGGCTACCCTCCCCGTTTATCTCAACATCAGATGGAAGTGCGATAGGAAGATTTTCTTTTTTCTCCATAACTATGCCACAATCATCACAATGTATAAAAGGTATAGGAGCACCCCAATATCTTTGACGACTTACACCCCAATCTTTTAGTTTATAGTTTGTAGTTTTACGACCAATGTTGTTTTCTTCAAAATATTTTATGATGTTGTATTGAGATTTTTTGCTATCTAGCCCATCAAATTCGCCAGAGTTAAATAAAATCCCTCTATCTGTAAAAGCTTCTTTTTCAAGATTTAACTCACCATCTTTTGGTTTTATAACTGCATTTATAGGTAAATCATACTTTTTAGCAAAGTCATAGTCTCTGTCATCATGAGCAGGAACAGCCATAACTGCACCACTTCCATAATCCATAAGTACAAAGTTAGCTATCCAAACAGGGATAAGTTTTTTTGTAAGTGGGTGGATAACATTGATGCCAAGTGATACCCCAGACTTTTCTTTTTGTCTGTCGATGCTAGATGAGTTTTTCATCTCTTTTATTTTAGCGATAGTATCAGCATCTAAAAGAGAGTTATCAATCATATATGTAACTATATCGTGTTCAGGTGCAAGTGCTGTATAGCTTACCCCGTAGATGGTATCAGGTCTTGTTGTAAAAACATCAAATTTTTCAAAATTGTTACCAAGTTTTGCTTTGCTTTCATCATCTAGGTATAGATCAAACTCTAGTCCGTTTGACTTGCCTATCCAGTTTTCTTGCATCGTTAAAACTTGTTTAGGCCAACCACCCTCTAATTTTTTCATATCATCTAAAAGTTCATCAGCATAGTTTGTGATTTTAAAATAGTACTGATTCATATCTTTTTTAACAACTTGAGTATCACATCTCCAACAACAACTCTCTATAACTTGCTCATTTGCTAAAACAGTTTGACAAGTTGGACACCAATTAAGTAACCCTTTTTCACGATAAAGAAGCCCTTTTTCAAACATATCTATGATGAAGCCTTGCTCAAACTTAGTATAAAGCTCATCACTTGTTGCTAACTCTCTCTCTTTTGAAAATGAAAAACCTAAAGTTTTAAACTCTTTTTTCATATAGTCTATGTTGTCATAAGTCCATTCTTTTGGGTCTGCATTGTTCTTTATCGCTGCATTTTCAGCTGGCATCCCAAAACTGTCAAACCCGATAGGGTGTAAAACATTAAAGTTTTGTTGGCGATAGTATCTAGCAAATGCATCACTTAGAGTATAGTTTCTAACATGACCCATATGTAACCTACCACTAGGGAAAGGAAACATACTAAGGATGTATTTTTTATCTTTTGTAAAATCTTCTGATGGTTCAAAACTTTTGTTTGCTTCCCAATACTCTTGCCAATTTTTTTCTATATTTTTTGAATTATATTCCAAAGTAGTGTTCCTTTAATTTTTTAATATTCATCTTTTATCTTAGAACTTTCTATATATACAAGTCCAACTGAAAATATATTTGCTATTAGAGCTCCTATACTTAAAGAGATAGCCCAATTTAAGTTACCTAAAACAACTAAAAAAACAAATGCTGGTATAAGGTGTAAATCAGCTACTAATGATGAGGCTAAAAGCTCGGCAGAAAGTAGATTTCTTACACCTATTTTTAAAACAGTAGAAACAAGATTTAAACTAGCTGCAACAAATAATGAAACTGCTGTATGTTCATACAAAAATCCAGCTATTGATGTTAAACTCATCAACGAGAAAAACACATAAATTACTTTACCCCAATCCATAATAACACCTTAAAAAATTATTGTGGTGATTATACAAAAATATTGTTAAGGGATGACTGAAAATCTTCTTTTAACTTATGCTATAATCTAAAATTATTTTGATTAAAAAAAACAGGAGAATAATAATGTCAAAACATATAAAAAAAATCTTGCCATTTAGCATAATTTTTTTGCTAATCTTTAGCTTTACAGGATGTGGCGGTGCAGGTGGTGGAGATGCAACAGCAGATTCTACAACTACAAAAAACAATTATCAGTTTAAAAATGCAACAACACCACTTAAGATAGATACATATAGACCTTATGAAATATCTTTTCAATTAACAAAAGATAATCTTGTACAATCTGGAAAAATAGTAACAATGAAAGCATTTGATAAAAAATATGGTAGTGTTGTTAACTATACAGTTATTACAGATGAAAATGGTATTGGTACTTTTACATATAATCCACCAATAACTGAACCTGATACTAAAATCTATACATTAGAATATAGCTATCAAAATGAGTTATCTCAAGAGATAATCCAAAATATAGTTTTAGACTTCAATAACTATACATTAGAAACTCAAGCAAGAACAACTGCTTTATCTTTAGTTTATATGTCAACAATATATGAAGATGGTAGTGGAGAGATTACAAACCGTTATAGAGTTCATGCTGTTGATTCACAATCAAATCAACCAAGAGTTGGCATACCAGTTAGTATGAGTTTGATTAATAATGCTAAATTAAAACAAAATAATACAGCAAATGGTATCTTAACAAAAAATGGCAATATCATAACTTTTTATAATAATAATAATATAAACTATTCAACATTCAATATAGCTACAAATGATAACCTAATAATACTACCAACAGAAAATAGATTGGATGCAAAGTATTTAGGTGGATGGATTATTGAAGATGCAAATGATACAAATCTAACATTATCTAATTCAGAAGCAAATATAACAACTGTAGATAAACTAACATATATTGTAGGAAATGAAGTAAGACTTGTAGGAGATACACTAGCTGTTGCTGATGTTGTAAATGTTAATAACGATAATCTAACAGATGAAGATGGATATATAATGTTTGATGTAACATTTGACCCTAAACTAGCAGGTCATACTGTAACACTTGAAGCTCATGGAGAAGCAGATGGTCAAAGAGTTGGAGTATCGCAAATAAGTTCATTTAGATTTGATAATATTAATGCTGAGCCTTATGTTATAGATGATGTCATTAATGAAAGAAAAGAGATAACGCTAACTGCCATAATCAATAATAGTGAACCTCTCTCAAATCTAGAATTAGATAAAGATAGTTTTCATACAAAAACTAATTCTACATCAACTATTTGTCATATAAACCAAGATTTATCTAATTTTAATACAGATAAAGATGGTAAAATAAAACTTATTGTTGATACACATGAAAGTGTGGATGACAATGGAGACCATGTTGTAACAACTTGTACAATATCATGGGATGGAGGAATGAGTTCTATTTATAGAGAGTATTAAAAACTCTCTATATTAAACCCAGATTATGCAGTAGAAATAAAAAATTATACTGCATAATCTGGGTTAAAGACTCATTGCACTTTTAGATAACTTTGCCCATGGTGAGTTTTTATCTGCTTTTATAGATTCATTATAAGCTTTTTTAGCTTCATCATCTCTCCATAATTTTGTATATATAGAACCTAAAAGATATTTTTGTCTAGCTCTATTTGATGGTTTTAAATCAACCTTATCCAAAGACAATATTACATTTAAAGCTTTATAATATTCATCTTTTGCAATATATGCCTGATATAATGTAAACTCAACAAATGGGCTTTGAGGATAAGAGTTTGATTTAGTTTGTATTTGCATTATCTTTTGACCATATTTTATAACTATATTATTGTCTCTCATATCACTACCAACAGCCATAACATCTGCATATCTATCTATATCTTTATAACTCAATCCAAAATGCTCTTCAACATCAAGTATAGAAGAAAGCATTTTATTTTTATCTTCAATGCGTTGATATGTATCAAAAATAATTCTATAGATATCTTTATATTTTGAATTTTTATCATCTTTTATCAAAGTTATCAACTCTTTAGCAGCAGAGATAACATCACTATAATTACCTGTTGCAAAATCAACTTTTATATATCTATATAACCATTTTTTTCGCTCACTTAAATCTGTTACTTTAAGATTTGAAGATGCTATTTGTTTAGATAGTTGATAGTCCCCACCCATCATAGCACAATTATAAACACCATCATCCCACTTACTAGAAAGTGTTATATTATAATCGTGTGATATATCTAAAACCTCTTGACATTTTTTATCTTCTAAAGACTTTTTCATTAATCCAATAGCCGCATCTTCAATAATTTGTTTAATATTTGGATACTTATCATCATCTAAGTCCAGCAAAGATTCCCTTAAATCCAATACATCAGTATATCTACCAATCTTAAGTAACAATTTAGCCTTTTCATATAATGCCTTATTTCCTATAGAATCAGCTTCATAATTAACTATTAGTTTATTATACTCCTCTAGTTTTGTTGTTATATTCATATCTTTTGTTGTATCAAAAAATAATGAATCTTTAGCTACTAATATCTCATCTATATAATCACCATCGCTAAATTCTTTTAAGTATCTATCTAAAGCTTTTAATGCCTCTTGTTTTTTATCTGTTTTACTTAACCATATTGCTCTATCTCTTAAGAGTTTTTCATAATCATCATTTTTATTATCCATACCATCTATTAAGCATTTAGCTATTTCTGAAGCTATTAGATAATCTTCATCTGCTTTAAAACTTTTCATCATCTCTACTGATGTTTTATAATGGTTTATAAAATAATCTGGTTTTGCTTTGACTATCTTCATAATAAACTCTGAAGCTTCTTTATTTTTTGAACGAGATATAAGGTTATTTGCCAAGTTATATGCAGCTGCAGCTGCTATATCCACTTTTGATGTTGAATTTAATGCAAGTCTATAAAATCTTTCAGCTTTTTTAGGGTCACCTGAATCATCAAGCATATTTCCTTTATATATTCTAGCCCAATTCATAAATTCTGAATCTTGATGTTCACTAAAAATTCTATCAAAAAAGTAATCAGCATCTGTATTCATACCTATAAGAGCATAGGCTCTACCTAGAAGTGATAAAATTTCTGCTATGTTTTCATCAGATGAATACTCTCTAATATAAACTTTTGCCAATTTAATAACATTATCACTATCATTTAGTTTTGCATACGTTTTTATCTTATAATACAATATTTCCACATTAAAAATTGAATCTGGAGAATAACTCTGCAACTCTTCAATAGCATTTAGACAATCTTCATATCTTTTTTCTTTATATAGTTTTTTTACTCTAAGAAAACTATTTACATCTTTTACCTCTTTTACTTCAACAGGGTTTCCTTTTATATCTAATCCACCAATATAAGGTAAGTTATCCATTTTCATAAAAAAAGGAAAATTTATACCAACATCTGGAATATCATCTTTTTTTATAAAAGGAACTTTATCTTTAAATCCAACTATCATCCAATGCTTTGATAATGTTACATTTGCATCAAATATTGTATTTTCTTTAGTTAAATCAAAAATATTTGCAAAAAGTTTAAGTTTATAAAATGGTTTTATTATAATAAAAAAGGTATCACTATTTACTTTTGTCGTGATTTTAAAAAAATCATTTTGAATATCTTTTATCTTTGAAGTTGGTTTTTTATTAAATGCACAAATTATATCTTGTACAACACCAAAATCATCAATATTTTCTTGACAAAGAAATTTATTATTATCTTTTAAATGTACAGTAGAATAAGTTACGAAGTTTTCTTTTGCTCCATTGATGGATATTTCAAGAGCAAAAGAAGATAAAGTAAAAAGAGCAAATAAAAATATTCTCAGCACTTTTTACCTTTTTGGATAATTAATATCCACTATTATATGCAAATGCAGTGATAAACTCTAGTAGTGGATTTATAAATGCTACGGCAAAGATAGTACCAATAGCAGCAAAACCAACAATTACTTGTAAAGATAAAGTAGAGTTTACTGTATAAACATGACCATCTTTACCAACAACTGGATCTTTCATAAACATATAAACGATTAGTTTCAAGTAGTAATAACCTGCAATTGCAGAGTTAAGAGCCATAATAAGAGCTAAAACTGTATAACCACTTGTAACTGCTGAACTAATCAGATAAAGTTTACCCCAAAACAGTGCAAATGGAGGGATACCAGCTAAACTTAACATAAACAGACCCATAAAACTAGCCATTACTGGTGAAGTTTTAATTAAACCTGCAAATTTATTATAACTATGGTCTGATTCTGCTGCATTATCAGTGTTTTTAGCACGAGATATCCATAACATTGAAAATGATCCAAGGTTAGTAAATGCAAAAAGTACCCAATATAAAAGTAATGCTGAATTTGCTTGAGTAGTACCTATCATAACAGCAGACATAACAAAACCAGCATGGGAGATAGATGAATAAGCTAGCATTCTTTTAACATCTGTTTGAACTAATGCCCAGATATTTGATATAGTCATAGTAAGAATTACAAAGATATATAAGATAACTTCTAGCCAAACTACACCACTATGAATTAAAAATTCAAAAAGTCTCATAACTACTATAAATGCAGCTATTTTTGGAACGATTGACATATAACCAGCCATTGCTGCTGATGCACCCTCATAAACATCTGGAGCCCATGTATGAAATGGAACAAGAGAAAGTTTAAATCCAAATGAAGCCAACATAAATGTAACTGCTATAAGAACATAACCAATATCAGCATACTGATTTGCTTCTAATACTGCTGCAATTTGATTTATCTCTACTGAACCAGTAAGAGCATAAAATATCATTGAACCAAAAGAGTAAAAACCTGCTGCTAATGCACCCATAGTAAAGTATTTAACTGCTGCTTCAAAAGATTTTGCACGGTTATGCATAGCTATAAGTGTATATAAAGCTAAAGAAGCAGTTTCTAGTCCAACAAATACTAAGATAAGATTATCAGTAGATACCATAAACTGGAAACCTGAAATCATAAATAAGAATAATGCAAAAAATTCTGGATAACTAAACTCATGAAATCTTGTATTTGTTAATGCAAGAGGTATAAAAAGCATAGATGTACCAACAATGATAAATTGAGCGATAATTGCTAAACCATCAATAAGCATAACATCAAATACACCCATAATTGTACCACCCTCAGCAAATAAACCAGCTGATTCAAACAGTACACCAAAATCCATTAGTAAAAACAATATACTCAACATTACATATAATGACTTATCTAAATTACTTTTAAATAGATCAATAACTAAAATCAATAATGCACCAACGATGGGAATAAGCATCGGTGCTAGAGTCATTAGATTTAATGACTCCATAGAAACATTTACTGGCGCTAACATTAGTGTGCCTCCTGTGTTGAAGTTTCATCTTTTTTAATTACACTTGGAATTGCAGATTTTGCTTCAGGTGTAATCGCTTTATCGTGCATCAACTGAACAACTGCTTCTACACTATTGTTAATTGGCTCTAAAACTGGTTTAGGGTATATACCTAACCATACAGTTATAATAGCAAGAGGGATTAAAGCTAATAATTCTCTTTTATTTACATCTGGAAGATTTTTGTTCTCTTCACGAGTAACCTCTCCAAAGAACATTTTTTTATAAGCTGAAAGCATATAGATAGCACCAACAATGATAGCAATACCTGCTAAAAGAGTTATGATATGAGATTGCTCATAAAACCCAAGTAAACTTAAAAACTCACCAACAAAGTTGATAGTAAGTGGAAGTCCAACTGAAGCCATTAACATAAGACCAAATATAGTCGCATATCTAGGCATAACAGAAGCTAGTCCACCAAACTGATCCATCATTTTTGTATGTCTTCTATCATAGATAACACCAACAAGTAAGAACAGAGCACCTGAAACAACACCGTGAGCTATCATTAAGAATATAGAACCACTAATCCCCTCTACATTCATAGCAAATGTACCAAGAACTATAACACCCATATGTGAAACAGATGAGTATGCAACAACTTGCTTAACATCTTCTTGAGCATAAGCTACCATCGCAGTATAGATAATCATAATAACAGCTATAATTGCAACTGGGAACATAAAGAAAACGGAAGCATCTGGGAACAATGGTAATGAAAAACGGATAAATGCATAAGTACCCATCTTAAGTAAGATAGCAGCTAGCATAACCGAACCGATAGTTGGAGCTTGACCGTGAGCATACGGTAACCAAGTATGGAATGGAAACATTGGAACTTTGATAGCAAAACCCATAAAAAATGCTGCAAATAACCATAACTGATAACTCTGTGGAAGTATAAGTCTATACCAATCTAATATCGCAAATGACCAAACACCTGTCGCTTGAAAGTAAAAGTAAGCCATAAAAAGCATACCAACAAGCATAACTAACGAACCAGTAAATGTATATAAGAAGAACTTAATAGAAGCATAAACTCTTAAAGGTCCACCCCATGCACCGATGATATATAACATAGGTACAAGAGAAAGTTCCCAGAAAACATAGAAAAGTATTGCATCTAATGCAGCAAAAACACCTGCCATAGTCATCTGTAACATAAGTAGAGTTATTATCATATTTTTTACATTTTTAGTATCTGTAAGACTTGCAATACCAATCATTGTAAAAAATGCTGCTAAAACTATGATAAACAGTGATATACCATCTACACCTACGATATAGTTAACACCAAATGCAGGTATCAAAGAAACTTGTTCCATAAACTGCATACCCGACACACTAGCATCAAAACCAAACCATAGCATTAAAGATAAAGCAAATTCAACCACAGCTACGGATAAACCGTAAGCTCTGATGCTATCCTTATCAACAACAACACCAAAAAGTGCTGCTAATGCTGGAAAGAAAATTAAAATTGATAATATATGATCAAACATCTATTAAACTCCTGAATATTTAACTGTTAAACCAAATATAACAGCTAACGATAATAAGATAACTAAACCAGCTACCATCCATTTAAGCATAGTAGATAAGTTACCACTTTGCATACCTCTAGTGTTTTCACCAGTATTGTAAATAATATTTGCTATACCATCAACTGTACCATCAACAATTTTCATATCGATATCTTTCCAGAAAACACGAGATAAAGCTCTATATGGTTTTACTAAAAATTCCTCATAAAAATATGGGATGTAGTATTGGTTGATAAGTAGTTTGTATTTGAAACTATTTTCCATCTCACTTGTACCATCTGGAACTTTAATATCAGAAGACATATATTTTTTATATGCAAAATAAATTGCAGCGATAACAAATAGTTGTGTACCGATAGTCATAGTCCAATATGTCATAGCTGAATGTATATGATACTCAGTTTCAGGTAATACAGCGATAACCATATCAAAATAATAAGGTCTAGCAAAACCAGCGATAGCTGCTAAGATAGCAAGAGGTATCATAGCTTTTATCATAAATGGATAAGCTTCATGTGGGTGGAAACCAAGTGCTGTATGTCTATCTTCGCCGTGAAAAATAAGTGCAATAATTCTAAATGAATAAAATGCAGTTAAACCAGCAGTAAATAATAACACTGTATAGATGATAAAATGATGCTCAGAGAATGCAGCTTCTAAAATCATATCTTTAGAGAAAAAACCAGCAAGTGGGAATAAACCTGCAAGTGCAACAGAAGCTAAAGTCATAAGTATCATAGTAGCTTTCATAGTCTTACCAAGTCCACCCATTTTAAATGGATCAAGTTCATCGCTCATAGCATGCATAACATTACCACCACCTAAGAATAGTAGTGCTTTAAAGAATGCATGTGCCATAAGGTGGAAAAGTGCAACCCAATAAGCACCAAGACCAGCAGCAGCAAACATATAACCTAGTTGTGAAAGAGTTGAATATGCGATAACTCTCTTAATATCACGATTAACAAGTGCCATAGTTGCAGCAAAAACTGCAACAAAAGCACCTAAAGATGCGATAAATAAACCAACATTAGGTATAAGTGAATATAACTCATTTGAGCGAACTACCAAGTAAACACCAGCTGTTACCATCGTTGCAGCATGGATAAGTGCAGAAACAGGGGTTGGACCCTCCATCGCATCTGCTAACCAAGTGTGTAGTGGGAACTGTGCAGACTTACCCATAGCACCTATAAATAAGAAGATACCAATAGTTGTTAATATACCTGTATCTAAATGTTTCATAGCTTCAAAAGCTTCGTGATACTGAAGTGTTCCAGTGTTCCAATAAACTAAAAAGATACCAATAAGCATACCAAGGTCAGCGATACGGTTCATAATGAAAGCTTCATTAGCTGCCCAAGTAGCACTCTCTTTATGATACCAAAAACCAATCAATGCCCAAGAACAAACTCCAACACCTTCCCAACCGATGAAAAGACCAGCAAAGTTATCACTCATAACAAGAATCATCATAGAGAAAACGAAAGCTGATAACCAAGCAAAGAAACGGTTAAATGCTTTATCGTGGCTCATATAACCTATAGCATATACATGAACAACAGTTGAAACAACAGTTACAACCATCATCATAGTTACAGATACTTGATCAACTAAAAATCCAAAAGGTATATAAAGATTACCTGTATGCATCCAAGTCATCATCTCAACATGAACTGCTTCACCAGTTGATAAAACATGAACAAGTAAAACTGTACTTGATAACAGAGATACCCCAAGTAATATACTAGGAATTATACCTGCTATTATAGTTTTAGGAGATGCTCCAAAAATCGCAGCAAATAAAGAACCAACGAATGGTGCAAAAAGTGCTGTATATAAAAATAATTCCATATTTCTACCCCTTCATACTTGACATAGTATCTAGGTCAATATTGTTATGTCGTTTATGCCATACAATCAGTAAACCTAATCCAACAGCTACCTCTGAAGCAGCGATAGCTATTACAAAAAATGCAAACATTTGACCAGTTAAATCACCATAATAGTGTGAAATAGCTGCAAAAGCGATGTTTACAGAGTTTAATAAAATCTCAGTTGAGAAAAACAATAAAAGAAGATTCTTTCTTTTCATCACACCAACTAAACCTATAGCAAAAAGGATAGTTGATAAAACAAGATAATGACTTAATCCAATTTCCATCATGAAAGCTCCTTCTTATTTTTTTCTTCATTAAGTTCTCTAATCTCTGCATCATTCATAAGAGTAAGAGATAAATCCATCTTTTTACCAGCTAGAACGATACCAGCAACCATAGCTACAAGAAGCATAACAGCAGCTACTTCAAAAGGTATAAGATACTTAGTAAATAAAACTACACCAACCTCTTGAGTATTACCAATACCATCAACAACTGGATAAAGTGCAACTATATTATCACTTACTATTGGAGCTGAAACTATAAGTACCACTAAAACAGCACTAAGAGTTGAAAGTCCAACTATAATAAACTTATTACCTTGCTTCTCTTTAACATCTCTTGTTGTATCAAAAAACATCATACCAAAAGCATAAAGTGCCATAACAGCACCAGTATATACGATTATCTGAACCGCACCCAAAAAGTCAGCACCAAGTATAAAGAAAAATGCTGATATAAAAATCATCCCAGCTGCAAGTGCAGTAAGGGCATATAATGCTTGCTGTGTTGTAACTACGATATAAAACATCGAGATAGTTAAAAAAGCAAACAGATAAAAAGCAATAGCTTCAAACATTAATAACTCCTTAATAAGCTAGAGGTGTTTTCTTAACACGCTCATCTTCATGTGGTGTGATAGCACCAAAACCTTCAAACTCTTTTTGCCCACCTGCAAGCATAGTATCAAGTGGTGTAAGCATAGCTTCATAATCAACAAAGTGTTCTCTTTGATCAGATGCATTTTCATACTCACCACCGTGAGTAATAGCTAACTCTGGACAAACTTCTGCACAATAACCACAGAAGATACAACGACCAAGGTTGATAGTGTATTCACTAACCTCTTTACGAGAATTTTCATCTATCTTAGTATCTATCTTGATACAATTAGAGATACAAATCTTTTCACAAAGACCACAACCGATACATCTTTCAGTATCAGATTCCCATAATCTTTTCATCTGATGAATAGCACGGTAACGAGGACCTATTGGCATCTTCTCTTCAGGATACTGAACAGTGTGGATGTCAAACTTTATCATCTCTCTCATAACAACCCAAAGACCAACAAAAAGTTCGCCTCTAAAAGTTCTTTGCATAACTCTTTTAAACTTATCCCAACCAGTAGTTGGATAATCAGCTATATCACATTTGAAGTAATCACCCTCTGTAACATTTCTGTTATTAAATTCTTCCATTTTCATCCATATCCCCCTTACATCATTACGATACCAGTGATTACAACATTAATCACTGCTATTGGCATAAGTACTTTCCAACATAACCACATTAATTGGTCAGGTCTAACATCTGGCCATGCAGCTCTTGTCCATAAGAAGAAAAAGAAGAAGAATGCCATTTTACCAAGTAATGCAAATGCACCAAGAACACTACCATCTCCAAAACCACCTAAGAAAAGTAATGGGATTACAAAAGAGATAAAGAACATATTTGCATACTCACCGATAAAGAAAAGTCCCCATCTCATACCAGAGTACTCAGTACCAAAACCATCGATTAACTCGTGGTCATTTGCGATAAGGTGAAATGGTGTACGACCAGTTTCAGCAAATGCAGCTATCCAAAAAAGTACAAATGCAACTGGTTGAGACCAAACTAACCAACCATTACTAAGTTGATATTCATTGAAGTCAATCAAAGATAATGAACCAACCATCATAATAGGAGCTAAAATTGCAAGACCACTAACAACCTCATAAGAGATAAATACAGCAGCAGCACGAGCAGCAGAGATAAGTGAATACTTATTTGCAGATGCCATACCACCAAGAAGTGGACCATAAAGTCCAATAGCCATAACACCTAAGATATATAAGATACCAACATTTATATCAGATACGATTGGATGAACTGTATAACCAAATATTTCAAATTCTGGTAAAAAAGGTATAGCAGCCGCTGCCATAAAAGCAGTAGCAGCTGTAATAACTGGTGCAATTTTAAAGATACGAGCGACAACACCTGTTGGGATAATATCTTCTTTTGTAAAAAGTTTAATAGCATCTGCACCAAACTGTAAAACACCAAAAGGTCCAACATACATAGGTCCTAGTCTTCTTTGCATAAATGCAAGAATCTTTCTCTCAAAATAAGTACCAATACCAGCTAATGCTGAAAACACTAGTAAAATTACAACAACTTTTATAATTGTTTCAATTAAATATGCACTATCCATATATTACACCTTTTCTATCGAAGCTGTTGCAAAGCGATATCCACTAAACAGAGCTTCTGAGTTTAATTTAGAATCAAATGTTGGTAAACAAGCTATATCTCCAGCAATTTTGTTATCACTCACTATAGTAACAACTATCTCACCTTGCTCATTTTTAACCTTCACTTTATCACCCTCGTTAAAGTCACTTTTACTTAAAAACTCTTCACTCATATAAAGTCCACTAACTTCATCAAGCTCAGTTGTTTTGTTTGTAAATTCACTAAATTGTCTTACAGGGTTTACTAAGTAGATTATACTACCTTCTAACTTATCGTTAGCATATTTAGCTACATCTTCTTTAGCATCAGTTGATACAGTTACATTATCTAACAAATAACCTCTAACTTCAGTACCATCATTTTCATAATGATTTGGTAAGTCATCAAATCTTTCAGATTTAAAACCTTTCTCAACTGGTAAAGAAACAGTATAGTCAATCACATTTTCAGCTTCTAGCCCAAGTGCATTTGCAATATCATTTAACTCATATCCACCATAAGATAGTGCTGCATTAGTAGGATTTACTCTTTTGTTGATAGATGTTAATGTACCCTCTTGTTGATTAAGAGCTGGCATATCTAAATCACCATCACCTAAAGCTGAAAGTGTAAAGTTACCTTTAGTGTTATAGCCAACTGTAAATGAACCTTTTTCATCATCTAAATCACAGATAAGTGAAACACCTAAAGTATTTG
>Ga0256836_1000333_pt1 | contig 26603 bp, 27 predicted proteins | sample 4561380metaG_FD_185974 | JGI IMG/M metagenome (GOLD analysis project Ga0256836, IMG submission 185974) | Hydrothermal vent microbial communities from Guaymas Basin, Mexico - 4561-380 | ecosystem: Environmental > Aquatic > Marine > Hydrothermal vents | place: Mexico: Guaymas Basin | collected...
GCTAAGATGCTTGAGGATTTGGGGGTGGAGTTTTTAACCGTTCACGGCAGAACCGTCAGACAAATGTATAAAGGCAGCGCAGATTATGATGAAATAAAAAAAGTGGTAAAAGCCGTAAATATTCCGGTAATAGCAAACGGAGACATAACGGATTATGAAAAGGCAAAATTTGTTTTGGAATATACGGGTGCGGATGGAGTTTCGGTAGGAAGGGGAGCGGTTGGAAAACCATGGATTTTTCTTGAAATGAAACAGCAGGGAAACATAACCGCTAGTCAAAAAAAAGAGGTGATAATCGAACATTTTAATCAGATGATTAATTTTTACGGGGATTACGGGGTGATTCTTTTTAGAAAACACGCCCACGCATATTCAAAAGGACTTCCAAAAGCAAGCGAATTTAGAAGCAAAATAAACGAAGTAAAAGAGCCTAATAGAGTTTTGGAGCTTTTAGAGGAGTATTTTTAATGTTTAACGGGCTTATAAGAGAGCTTGGCAGGGTAAAAAGTTTTAGCAGTAATAAATTAAGAGTATTGTCAAAATATAATCCTCAAATCGGAGATTCCATAGCGGTAAATGGGGTATGTCTGACGGCTACGAAAATTTATCCGGACGGGTTTGAAGTAGAACTTTCATCCGAAACCCAGAAGATTGTGCCTACTGAGAATTATATGCCGGGACAGGAAGTCCATATCGAACCGGCTTTAAGGTTTGGAGACAGGATAGACGGGCATCTTATTCAGGGACATGTAGATGCAATAGGCGAAATACTTGAAATTAAAAAAAACAAAAACTCATACGACGTTATTGTAAAAACTGACCCGGATATAATAAAATATATCGCTCCGAAGGGAAGTATTGCGATAGACGGTGTTTCTCTTACCGTAAACGAGGTATTTTCCGACAGGTTTCGTCTTACGATTATTCCCCATACGTTTGAAAACACCCTTTTTAAAAAATACGAACCGCACAGGAGGGTAAATATCGAAACGGATATGTTTGCAAGATATATTTATCATATGTTTAAAAACTCACAGACAGATGGATTGAACGAAAAAATTTTGGCATGGTGGTGAAATGAAAATAGATTTTTCCGTCTTCAGTGATGAGGAACTTACTGATTTTATAGAAAAAGCAAAAACGGAGCTTGCCAAAAGAAGGGAAGGCAGATGGATTCATTTTAAAACGGATGATTGTTATATCCCTAAGTTTGGTCCCGCATATGTTGCCAAACTTTATTTAAGCGGTGAAGATATAGAAAGAGATTTTATTTCTTCAAACGGCAAAGAGTGGTGCAAAAAACAAAAGTCGTATAAAGAGAGCTGGGATGTTGAAGTGTCTGAAAACGATGTGTTGGAAACGCGCCTTCAAACCGGCAGAAAATTTGACAAAAGAGAGTGGTATTATGTAAAAAACGGAGAACTTATACCTCTTGCCGACTTAGATGAAGCGAAAAGATTTTTAAAAAATTTTATTTAGTAAATGATATAATTATAAGAAAGGCTTAATTATGCAATATACCTTATCAAGGGAACTGTTTGAGGAACTGGTTAAAAAACTCGGAAAAGAAGGAGCTGAAAAATTTGCTAGTGCCATAGAACTGTTTTTGGAAATAATTCATAAAGAAGCGGAAAAAGATATTTCTCAAAAAAAAGAAGAGATAAAAGCGGAGCTGTATAACGAGCTGAGAAACGAACTTGCTACAAAAGAGTTTGTAAGAGCCGAGATAAATGAAATAAGAGGGGAGATTCAAAAAAACACCCTTTTGTTAAAAGTTCTTATAGGTATTTCCGTGTTTGCCCTGACTATATTTAATCCCAATTTTGTAAGTATTGTGGAAAAGATATTTAAGTAAACTTTAAGATTTTTAATCTTTCTTTAACTCCCGGGTGCTACACTTCTTAAAACAACTTTTAAGGAGTGGAAATGAAAAAAATATTAATTGCCGGAACGCTGGCAGCGGCTCTTTTTGCCGCCAACCTTAATTTAAATGTGGATAACTCTTCTTTAAAAAGAAACGTACCCGTTCAAAACAACGCCGTACTCTCTTATGCCCCTGTAGTCGAAAAAGTTATTCCCAGTGTGGTTAACATCTCTACGGAAAAACTGGTAGAGACTAAAATTCCGGAGCAGTTTAGAAGATTTTTCGAAGACCCTTTTTTTAAAAAGTTTTTCGAGCCGTTTGGGAAACTCCCTGATAAGCCTCAAAAAAGAAAAGAGTTTGCCCTTGGAAGCGGCGTGATTCTTACAAAAGACGGGTATATTGTTACCAATTATCATGTCGTAAGCGGCGCTACGAAAATAATCGTAAAAACTCATAACGGTAAAAAATATACGGCAAAACTTATAGGAAGCGACCCTAAAACGGACCTTGCGGTTATCAAAATAGAGGCTAAAAACCTTCATCCCGTTACAATAGCCGATTCAGGCAAGGTAAAGGTGGGGGATATAGTGTTGGCCGTTGGCAATCCTTTCGGGCTTGGGGAGAGCGTTACAAACGGAATAATAAGCGGACTTAACAGAACTTCCATAGGTCTTAACGCTTACGAAAACTTTATCCAAACGGATGCCGCCATTAACCCGGGCAACAGCGGAGGGGCCCTGGTCGACCTTAAAGGAAGGCTTATAGGTATAAATTCGGCCATTATCTCAAGAAGCGGGGGCAATAACGGAATAGGGTTTGCGATTCCTAGCAATATGATGAAATTTGTCGTAACTTCCCTTGTAACTAAAGGTAAAGTAGTAAGGGGATATCTTGGTGTTATGATTAGCAACATAGACCCGGCTAAAGCGAAACTTTACGGAATAGACCATGGGGTTTTGATAAACAAGGTAGAGCCTAACAGCGCGGCTGAGAAAGCAGGATTGAAACCGGGGGATATTATAGTGGCCGTTGACGGCGAAGAGGTTAAAAACGCGGGGGAACTCAGAAACAAAATAGCCTTTAAGGGAGCCGGTTCAAAAGTTACCCTGAAAATATACAGAAACGGAAAATATATAACCGTAACAGCCACTTTAAAAGCCTTAAAAACAAAAAAAGAAGCGGTTGAGGATATAGAAACGTTAAAAGGCGTAACGCTGGCTCAGGAGAAAAACAGCGTAAAAATAGCCGATATCGACCCTGACAGCTATGCTGCGAAAATGGGGCTTCAAAAAGGCGATGAAATTTTAAGAATCAAAACGATAAAAACTGGTAAATGGGTAAAAGTCCGTTCTATAGAAGACGTTAAAAAACTTCTAAAAGACCTTGACAAAGGTGACGCTTTAGTGGAAGTCAAAAGAAAAAAAGAACTCTTCATAATCCAGCTTTAAAACTTCTTTTTTTCTTTTTGTTATAATCACGCTTAAAAAGGCTGTTTGTGACATATTTGGAAGTTAATACGCTCCTTAATTGGACAAGAAGTCCTGTGGGTATTGTAAAAACTTTATTGGAATTTGCAAAAAGGTTTGACGGAGAGTATTTATATTTTAATAAAGAGAAAGAAGAGTTTTATAAAGTTAAAAAACAGACCGTGTTGGACCATATAAAAAATATTGAAAAAAATAATTATATTAAACCTTTTATTGATGAGAAACGGACATATTCTTTATCTAAAAACGATACTTATATATCAATAGGGCTTGATTGGGATTACAGTGATTATGAAAAACTTTTCTTTTTAAAAAAGGAAAAAAAATTTAAATTTATAGGATGTGTTTACGACCTTATTCCTGTTAATTATCCTCATTTAGTGGTAAATGATTATTTTTCGAAAATATTTTTTCATCATCTGGTAAATCTTTTATATTTGGCTGACGGGATATTTTGTATTTCGGATTTTACTAAAAAAGAATTAGAAAACTTTATAAAAGATAACTATATAGATACGGAAGCAAAAATAAAAACTATTTATTTGGGAGATAATATTCATAAAAACTCCAAAAAAGTTTTAAGACCCCATAACGAAAATAATTTTATAATGTATGTTTCCACCGTAGAGATAAGGAAAAATCATTTATTGTTATTAAAAGCGTATAAGGAGCTTTTGAATGAAATAAATCCTCCGGATTTGGTTTTTGTGGGAATGAGGGGATGGGGGGTTGATGATGTTTATGATTTTTATGAAAAAAATCCGCAGTTGCATAATAAAGTGTTTTTTTATGAGGACGTAGATGATGAAGAACTGGCTTATTTATATAAAACGGTAAAATATACACTTTTCCCTTCTGAGGTAGAAGGGTGGGGACTTGCAAGCAGAGAGTCTATGGCGTTTGGAAAACCGGTTCTTATATCAGAAGCCGAAGCTTTAAAAGAAGCTACACAGGATATTATGTTGAGTTTACCTAATGATAAAGATTATTGGATAGAAGCTGTTAAACTTATGGAAAATAAAGATGTGTATAATTTTTTTGTAAATGAAATAAAAGAGAAGTTCAGACTTAGAAGCTGGGACGAGTTTTACTTAGAATTCAGGGAGTTCATAAATGAATGCTCTTGAAGTTAACAATCTTACAAAAATATACAAACTTTATAAAAAACCCTCTCACCGTCTTATAGAGATTTTTTTTAAGAAAAAAATGCATAAAAAATTTTATGCAAATAAAAATATTACTTTTAATTTAAAAAGAGGGGAAACTTTAGGCATAATAGGGCTAAACGGTGCTGGCAAATCGACTCTTTTAAAGCAGATTGCGGGAATTATATCGCCTTCGTCGGGAGAGATAAAAAAATACGGAAGAATAACCGCACTTTTAGAACTTGGCACGGGATTTAATTTTGAGCTCAGCGGCAGAGAAAACATTTATCTAAACGGAATGCTTATAGGAATGTCAAAAAGCGAAATTGATAAAAAAGTCGATGCAATTATTAATTTTAGCGAACTTAACGAATTTATTGAAGAACCTCTTAAAAATTATTCAAGCGGTATGATTATGAGACTTGCTTTTTCAATAGCCATTTTCAGCGAGCCTGATATTTTAATCGTGGATGAGGCTTTAAGCGTGGGGGATGCCCATTTTAGTGCTAAAAGTTTTGATGCTATTAAAAAGCTTAAAGAAAAAGCTTCTAGCATAATTTTTGTTTCTCATGATTTAAACGCCCTTAAAATTTTATGCGACCGTGTAATTTTGTTAAATAAAGGGGAAATCGTTCAGCAGGGTGAGCCTGAAGATGTAATAAACAGGTATAATTATTATATTGCAAAAATGAACGACAAAGAAGGTATTATCATAGAAAGCGATAAAGAATTCGGTTCGATGGATGTTGAAATTACCGGGATAAATATATACGGAAAGGAATCTAAAAGCAGTGTTATATCTTCAGGAGAAGAGGGAATTATTGAAATAGGGATAAAAGCGAATAGAAATATAGAAAATAAAACAGTTGGGATTTTAATAAGAGATAAATTCGGGCAGGATATATTCGGGACTAATACTTTTTATTATAACAAGCCCCTTAGTCTTAAAAAAGATGAAAAAGCTTTAGTGTCTTTTAGTATGCCGTTTAATATAGGAATCGGGAATTATACTCTTACGGTTGCTGTTCATTCTGACGAAAGGCACAATAATGAATGTTTAATATGGAAAGACAAAGCCGCGGAATTCGAAATAGCGGGAATCAAAGGAGAGATGTTTACGGGAATATGCAAACTTTCTCCTTCTATCGAAATTAAAACTTTTTAACATATTATAATTTGATATAATCCCAATTAATTTTATAATTTTAAGGATGAGAAGTGAAACACGTTATATTATGCGGAGGAAGCGGTACGAGATTGTGGCCTCTTAGCCGCAGGCTTATGCCAAAACAGTTTTTAACACTGTTTGACGATAAAAAAAAATCCCTTTTTCAAAAGACCATCGAAAGAAACGCTTCTATTGCCGATAAATTAACGGTTATTACCAATTCCGAGCATTATTTTATAGCGTTAGACCAGCTTGAGGATTTAAAAAATGAAAAATTTAATATAAGCAATACCAGGTTTTTATTGGAAGAGACCGGTAAAAACACCGCTCCTGCCATTGCTTTTGCCGCTTTGGAAAGCGGGGAAGAAGAAATACTTTTCGTAACCCCAAGCGACCATTTGATAAAAGATTATACGGAATATGAAAAAGCTGTAAAAGAAGCTGAGAAACTTGCCGAAGAAGGTTATTTGGTAACATTTGGCATAACTCCCGACGAACCCCATACCGGGTACGGATATATCGAACATAAAGGAAACAGCGTTATCCGTTTTCATGAAAAACCCGATAAAGAGACTGCCGAAAAATATTTCAAAAACGGGAATTTTTTATGGAACAGCGGAATGTTTATGTTTAAAGCCGGAGTATATCTTAAAGAGCTCAAAAAATATTCACCAAAAGTATATGAAGAGATAATTAAATCATTTGAAACAAGGCAGGAATTGGATACCCATGCCAGAATTAGGGAAATGAAAGACATTCCTGATATCAGTATAGACTATGCCGTTATGGAAAAAAGCGATAAAATAAAAGTCGTAAAAAGCGGATTTGAATGGAATGATGTCGGCAGTTTTGATTCTCTTATAAAAGAGATTGAATCCATTAAAGCAGAGGAAATTGAGTGTAGAAATAATTTTTATTATTCCGACGATGAAAAAAAGGTAATAGCCGCTATAGGGCTTGAAAATTACATAATAATAGACACCAAAGACGCTTTGTTAATATCCAAAAAAGGAGAATCTCAAAAAGTAAAAGATATAGTAAAATCTTTAAAAGAAAAAAACGGGGAAATTACCACTTCTCATATAAAAGTTCACAGACCGTGGGGGACTTATGAGGAGCTTATTACCGATAAGGGTTATAAAGTTAAAAAGATTACCGTAAAACCCGGCAAAAGGCTCTCTTTGCAAAAGCATTTTCACAGAAGTGAACATTGGATTGTAGTCAGCGGAACGGCTGAGGTCCGTGTAGGGGATAAAACTTATTTAGTCAGACCTAACGAATCTACTTATATAAAAATGGGGGAAATTCACAGGCTCAGCAATCCCGGAAAAATCCCGGTGATTTTAATAGAGGCTCAGGTGGGGGAGTATTTAAAAGAAGATGATATTGTAAGAATAGAAGATGATTATAAAAGATAAAATAAAAGGTTTTATTTTCAACCTGAAACTCGGGTTTGAATTCGCAAAAAGAGATTTGCAGGAGAGATATGCCGGAACAAATTTCGGTCATCTCTGGCTTTTGATTTCGCCTCTTATTACTATTTTTATTTATACCGTAATATTTTCCGATTTTATGAAAATGAAAATGAATATCGTAAACAGCGAATATGCCTACAGCATATATCTTATCCCCGGGCTTATAAGCTGGAATTTTTTTTCCACGGTGGTTTTGAGGCTTACGGGTTCGGTTTTGGATAAGTCTTATTTACTGAAAAAAGTTAATATTCCTATGTATGTATATTATATTTCAATAGTTCTGAGCGAGTCCGTTATATATATAACGGGTATGGTTTTGGGAGTCGTGTTTTTGCTGCTTGTGCATCATCATATCGGAATATCTTTTTTAATACTCCCTTTTTTGATGTTTCTGGTTGCTCTTTTTGCTTTTGGGCTTGGAGTCGTTTTTTCTCTGTTTACCCCGTTTTTTAAGGATTTTAGAGAAATAATAAATATTATTTTACAGCTTTGGTTTTGGCTGACGCCTATTATTTACGTAAAAGAGCTTATTTATTCAAAATATCCTTATCTTGTGGATTACAATCCTCTTTATTTTTTTATAGAGCCTATGCAGACGCTTTTTTTGTATGATAAAGTTTTGTGGTCGGATATAAAAGCGGCTTTTTTGATTGCTTTGGTTACGCTTTTGGCGGCTTCTTTTCTTTATAAAAAGCTTATTTCCGAAATAAAAGACATTATTTAAAAGGTTTTAAATGACAAAAGAAGATATAAAATCCATGCTTGAAAAAAAAGTATTGATAAGAAAAACGGCTATACCTTTTATTCATAAAGAAATAATGTTGCCTAAAAAAGAAACATATATCTATGAGGATTTTATTTTTTTGCCGAAAGAGGATTTTTTAAAAAAGGCTTATAACGTTTTTTTGAGAAGAGAACCTGATAAAGAAGGATATAATTATTACATGGAGCTTTTAAACAGAGGCGTTACGAAAAGCGAGGTTTTAACTTATATTTATTTTTCTTCCGAATCCAAAAAAAAACCCAAGCTTCTCGGGGCTAAAAAACGTTTTTGGCTTTATAGGTTTTTTAAGCTGCCTTTTGTGAGATTTTTATATTTTTTATACAAACTTCCTAAAATTTTGCCGGCGGTTGAAGATAATATTTCTTATCTTAACAAAAATTTTATAAAAGCGGAGGAGATTAACGGGCGTATTGAAAAAATAAATGAAGTTAATTTATTATTTGCCGAAAAAAGCATCGAATGTGAGAATGCTGTTACATATATGTTAAAAGAAATGGAAAATCTTGAGTCTGAAACGGATTTTTTAAAAAAAGAAATAGAATCTCTAAAACCTCCTAAAAACATTCCTTTTTTTTATGAAGAAAAAGCGGATTTCAAAATCACCCAAAAAGACGAATATTTGGCTTTAGAAGAAATATTTTATCCTGAAGTGCTGGTAAAAGAAAAACAGAAAATTTATTTAAGATATGTTAAAAACAGAAAAAAGTGGCTTGATGTCGGATGCGGCAGGGGCGAGTTTTTGAGCATATTGAAAAATGCAGGAATAGATGCCGTAGGAATAGATATAAATAAAGCTTCTGTAAAAAAATGCGAGAAAATCGCAAAAGCTTATGAAAAGGACGTAAACGCTTATTTGAAAGAAACAAAAGAGAAGTTTGATGGAATTTCGGCCCTGCAGGTTGTAGAACATCTTAATTATGAATATTTAAAAGAATTTTTGTCTCTTGCTTATGAAAAACTGAAAGAAGGAGGGGTTATTATTCTTGAAACTCCAAATCCTAAAAACATAGAGGTCCTCAAAAATTTTTATATAGACCCTACCCACAAAAAGCCTATTCCTCCAGAGCTTCTTGCTTTTTTGGTTAAATTTGCCGGGTTTGAGGATGTAAAAATCGTATATTCACAGCCTACAAATCCCAATTCTCCTAATCTTGAAGAAAACTACAACGATTATGCGGTTATAGGAATCAAAAAATGAATATAGTAATGCTAAGCGCTTATCCCCTCAAAAATCCTCTTCACGGAGGACAGATACGCTCTTTTAAAATAAGAGAGTTTCTTTCTTCTTTTGCAGACGTATATCATTTTTCCGTTTCGCATAAAGCCCATAAAGAATTTGAAGAAAATGATTTTGTTGTCGGGGATGATGTTTTATTCGAATATACGCAAAATCCTTTATGTTTTGATTTGGCAATCAGTGAATTTTCAAAAAGCGATAAGTTTTTGAATTTTCTTAAAAAAAGACTGCCGAAAAAAATAGATTATATTTTTTTAGAACAGCCCTGGCTTTATCCCGCCGTCGAAAAACTCGGAATCGATGCCAATATAATATATTCTTCCCAAAACGTGGAATATCTGACAAAAGAAAACATATTAAAAGCCCACAATATAACGGATACGGATTGTGTCAGCCGAATAAAAGAGCTTGAAAAAAAAGTCATAAAAAAAAGCCTTTATACAATCACCGTTTCAAAAGAAGATAAAAAATGTTTTGAAAATCTTGCAAAAGGTAATTATATCGTAGCTCCCAACGGAGCCGAACCCATAAAGGCTGATGAATATATATTAAACGATATAAAAAAGAAATACAAAAACAAAAAACTTCTTTTTTTCGTGGGCAGCGACTATCCTCCAAACGCCATAGGCTTTTGGGAGATGCTGGGCAATTTGGCTCATCTTCGCCCCGATGAGATTATACTGGTCGGCGGGAGGGTCGGGAACATTATATATGATTATATGCCAAAAGAGTATGTGAATTGTGAAAAAATTATATCCTCAAGAATGAAAATTTTAAGAACGCTTTCAAAAAAAGAGCTTCACTCTTTTATCGCCGCAAGCGAGGTGATTTTGCTCCCGATTACTTCCGGGGGGGGGTCCAACCTCAAAACCGCCGAAGCCCTCGTATCAAAAAAGAAAACCGTAGCGACCTTTTTTGCTCTTAGGGGGTATGATGTTAAAAATCTGCCTTTTGTATTCGGGTCGAAATCAAAAGAAGAGTTTGTTTTAAATATAAAAAGAGCCCTTTTGACTCCTTATAAATCTTTTAAAGCGGTCGATACAAGCGGTTTTTTATGGGAAAATACCTTAAAAAGTATAAAAAAAATATTTGTTTTTTAAATTTTTGTTAAAAATTAAAAGATTTTTTTGCTATAATATCATCGTAATACTAGAGGTAATGCTTAAGTAATGTAAATTGTGCTAACATTACGGAGTAAAAACCTAAAATCACAAAAGGAGAGAAAATGGCACTAAGCAAAGAGACAGTAGCGCAATTATACGTTGCCTTATTCCAAAGAGCGGCAGCGAAAGACGAGCTAGATGGTTGGTATAAATGGGCGGAAGACAAGAATGCCGATATGAACGAATTAGCGGGAGCTATGTTGTATGAAGCCGTACAGTTAGCAAAAAGCGACGAAGATACGGCAAAATTTTATCCGGAGTATGCGAATTTGGGAGATACAACGGTAACGGCTGACCAGGCAAAAGCGATAATCGAGAATGTATACAGCCTGTTACTAGGAAAAGACTATACTACGGACCCTGAAGGAATCGACGGATGGGTAAAAGACGTAGTTGACAATGGAGGGACATACACAGCTCTTGGACATACATTGGCTGGAATAGTATATGTTGCCAACCAATATGCAAACGGAGAGCTTGAAGCTCCAGACGACGCTACAAAAAAAGCGGTAGAAGCGTTCAAAAACAAAACACAAGTTGCGGTAGAAACAGCTGAGACTATACCTACAAACGATCCTGATGGAGATGGAAAACCAGATTTTGACGTATTCCAAAACATTGTAAAAGTGGTAACAGACGACCTTGCTACAGTTGAAGTTGCGAAAGTAAAAATTGCTGATATAGCATCAAATATTATAGACGGAAAAACATTTGTTCTTACAAATTCAAACAATCAAACAACAGGCGGTGTTGATAATATAATAGGAACAGATAAAAATGATAAAATAATCGGTTCAGTTAATAGTACTAATCCGACATTTGATGTAGGAGACAGAGTAGACGGCGGTGCAGGATTTGATACATTATATGTAAACTTAAATGCCAACTCAGCACCTGTAGATGTTTCTAATGTAGAACTTTTTCAACTCAGATCAACTACAACTGGAGCCACTTTTGATGCAAGCTCGGTTACTTTAAGTCCGGACGGAACTACATTTGAAAATTATATGTCTACTAATAGTCTAACTATTTCAAATATAACTTCTACTGATGCAAAATTCAAAGTTTACAATACTACAAATAACACTACTGTAACATTTACTAATTCAGCAGTGGCAGGAAACGATGATACATTAACAGTTACTTTAGACCAAGCGGGAACAAAAAATACTAGTGCTCGAGGTAATTTTATAACTTCAGGTATTGAAAATATGAAAATAATTTCAACAGGTGATGCTAAAAACTATCTTGCAACAGTTGGTTCTGATGACGATGGAACAGTAGATGGAACGATTGGTGGTTCAAATCTTAAAAAAGTAACTATAATTGGTGATCAATATGTAGAAATTACAAATGCTTTTGCTAGCACTGTAAAAACATTAGATGCAAGTGCTAATACCGGTGGAGTTAATGTAAATTTATCTAGTAGCACATCAGTTAATCTTGATGTAAAAGGTGGAAGCGGAGATGATGTAGTAACAGTATCAACTACTGGATTGAATGCAAACGACAATATCGACCTTGGAGATGGAACTGATACATTAGTGTTAAAAGCTAACAACGAAACATTCAATACTGCTCTGGATGGCGTAAGTAATGTAGAAACATTGGCAGTTAAAAATACAAGTGCAAGTGGAGCAGTTATACTTGATGCATCTATAGTATCTGGCATTCAAAAAGTTGCATTTCAAGGGCTAAACAATGGTGGAGGTACAGATTATGCATTTACAGTTACCAATGCACCTAATGAATTTGTAGCAACTGCAAGTACTTCAAAAAATATTTCTATTACTACAAAAGAAACTGATTCGGATGCAAAAGTTATTCTTGATAACTCAGACGCATCTAATACAAACAGTGGTATTGATATTTTTGATTCAACAGGAGGAACTGCCACTTTAGATGTAAGTAATGCAAAAACTCTAACAATCGAATCAATAGGCGGTCATCTTCAAGCTGATTCAAATGATTTAATAGACGGAAAAGAAGAAAATAGTATTGAAAATTTAACAACATCAGCAAAAACACTAAACATCACAGGTGACACTGACTTAGAATTAACTACGACTGATACTGACATCAAAACAGTAGATGCAAGTAAATTTACAGGAAACGTTAGAGTTGATATTCAAACATCAACTGACAAAACTATCACAACTGGCGCAGGAAAAGACGTAGTAACATTAGGAGCTGCAAAAGATACGGTAAATCTTGGTGCAGGAGATGATTATCTAAAAATTGCATCTGGTAGCTTAACATCAGACGATAAATTAGACGGTGGAGAAGGAACTGACGCATTAGTATTTACTGATATAAACACAACAATTAACCTAAATAACAACCCTGAAACTAAACTGTCAAATGTATCTAATTTTGAGAAAGTGTTGTTGTCTTTAAGCTCTACAGCATCTCAAAATACTACTTTAACATTAGGAGATGATGCAGTAAGTAAATTTGGTGGAACATTTACAGTAGGTGCATTTGATAAAACAGCTGGACCTACAAGTGGAACAACTAGCAATAGTTATATTATTGATGCATCAGGAGTTAATAGCTCAACTGCAAAAGTTGTTGCTGATTTTTCAAATGTAACAAATACATTAGCAAATCTAACATACAAAGCAGGTCTAAACATTGACGAAGTAACAGGAACAAAAAACAACGACACTGTATCAGTTACTGATACTACATTAAGCTCTTCAGACAAAATAGACGCTGGAAGCGATAGCGGTAACGGCGATACTTTAGTTTTATCTATTACTACAGCAGGTGGAACAAGCTCAAATCCAAAACAAATTACAGCTGACCAGCTTTCAAACGTAAAAGGATTCGAAACTATTCATATAGGTGATGCAAACAGCTCAGATAGTAGTAGTAATAACACTAAAGTTACAATAACTGATGATTTTGCAAACGCAAACCATAATTCATCAAATCAATTAACAATTGATTTTAAAGATATAGATAGTAGTGCTGCTACTGCAGATGACAATATTACACTTGACGCTTCAGCGGTTAAACAGATTAAATTAAGTGTAACTGACGGTAATGGTAAAGACACAATTAAACTAGGTGCGGCAAATGACACTATTGCTTTAACTGATGATGACGTTCAAGATACAATCACTCTTGGCGCAGGAAAAGACATTGTTGATGCGCATAACTTAGCAGTAAATGAAACAGGATTAGAAGCAAAAATTACTGATTTTGACTTTGGTGACAATACAAGTGCTGGTAAAGTGGATGAGTTGAAATTGTCAAGTGTAAGTAATGCATTTAGTAGTTCTACACAAATTAAATTACAATCTAATGGGACATTTGACTTGGGAAGTGATTTTATTATAGTATTGGATAACACTGCATATTCTGATTCAGCTGCTGCTGAAGACGCTGTACAAAATTTAGATAGCGATACTAGTAATGATGATTCTGGTAAAGCTTATGTGTTCTGGCAAGATACATTAGGAAAAGTACATCTATCTTATGATGCTGATACTGATACTGACGCATCAGGATTTGAAGCAGATTTACTAGTATTTACAAACGTAAGCATTAGCGACGTTGCTCAAAACTTAGATATAAACGATTTAACTTTTGCTTAATAGCTGGTTCCCACCCTTTGGGGTTGGGATATATTTTTTCCCTCTCTCCCAGAAAGTTAAAGGGGTTAGGGCTTGAAAATTCGTGAAAATTTGAATTTTGCAAACTTCTGATGTTTTTTCTCCCCTTTCGGGGAGTTACCAAAGCTACTTTCCCCTCGTTCCCAACGTCCCCGTTGGGAATAAGGGATTATAAAACAAACGCAATTTTACAGTTGCGAATATAAATTTTGCACTAATGATGCTTTTATAACAGTAGCGGATGTAACTAAGTTTGATGCAACTGATATTTTAGTATTTTAATTTCCCCCCCCCCTTTCGGGGATTTAAATAAAGTTCAACAAAAGATCGGTAGAAAAGAGTAGGAAAATGGGGATATAGTTAGTTAAAAAATGATGATCTGATTATGGAGGTTATGATGAAATCTAATTTAGTTAGTATAGTTAAAAAAAAAGGATTAAAAAGTAAAAAATCTGCAAGGAAATCAAAAGGAAACAGGGCGATAGTAGGAAGTATGGTGGATGAGAAAAAGTTAATGTCTTTTATTGAGAGTTTAGATGATAAGTAATTTTAAAAGATGGCAGGAGCCTGCCATCTTTTAAAATTATAGGGCAATATCTCATATATACAGAGCTACTCTTGACGGGTATAAAGATATAATTAAAGAAAACTCAATTTTTCTATATTTTAATGAATCGTTACGAAATGAGTATTATGATGTTAGAGAAAAAGAATCTGAAATAATTGGAGAAAAATCGATTGATAAAAAAATAGAAGTTATTAATGATTATAAAAAAATTGCATTAAATATATTAGAAGTAAAAAATTTGATGGAATGATTTAAGTAAATCAAAGGGGAAGAAAAGATATTCAAATCTATTGAACTAAATTAGTCAGGGGTTGAAAAATGTCGGGGAGTTATCAAAGTTACTGGAGAGTAGTTTTGGTAACTAAAACTAAAGGAGTAAAAAATGCTATATTGTTTATGTAAAAATAATGATGACAATACATATCATTTGTTTGAATGTAAAAAAGAATTGAATGGTTGCTATTTAAAAAGTGGAAAGTCTTTTTGTAAAAAAGAAACATTAAGTAATTCATATAAACATGAATGTAAATTTACTTGTGAAGATATAAAAGAAGCAAGAATAAAGATAGCTGAATTGGCAAATAAAGGTGAGCAAATTTGTGGAGTTTGTGTTTCAACATTGTATAAAAATGAATAACAAGAACAAAAGAGAAAAAGAGGTCAAAGGGGTCAGGGCTTGAAAAAGTTAAATTTTTGTTTGGGTATTTTTATCCAGATATAATAGTTTTTTGTGAAAAGAAGAATATTAAATGGTGTGAAAAATTTAATGAGTTAAAAAAAGTAAGGGTTTAAAAGTTTAGTAAAAAATGGAATAATATTTGCTTATTATTTAAAAACGGAGTATTGATGAAATTTGAATATAAAATAAAAAATTTAGCATTAATTAATGAAGCAAATATAAAAATAGCACCTTTTACTTTAATTGCCGGTAAAAATAATACGGGTAAAAGTTTTGTTACTAAGAGTTTATATTGTATTTTAGAAGCGTTAAATGATGATTATGTTTATAGTAAACTATTTAAATTATTAAATCTTATAAAAGATGAGTTTTATATTTTTTCAAGTCAAGTTGATAAGCCTGCAAAAATAGATATTGAATTTTTTGAATATTTTGAGAAAGATTTTTTAGTTAATTTAGAATATTTAGTAAAAAAAATTAAACAAGATGAGAGAATAAATATAAATAGTTTTTCTTCTGAGGTTGAAAAAATAAAACTTTATTATAATAGAAGAAAAAATATCAAAAAATTTTCTAATATTATTATACATATTGAGAAAATAATTTCAATTTTAGATGGGATAATTTCTATATTGAACGAACCTGAGAGAGTTATTATAAGAGAAATTGATAAAAATCTAAATATAAATTTTAAGAAAAATTTCATAATTACATCATTAAACGAGTTATTAGATAATAAAAAAAATTCAAAATTATCATTAAAAATTGAAAATATCGGGGAAGTTATAATAAGTGATAATAAAATCGGATTTTCATTTTTTAGAGATGGAGTTGAAAAAATCCAAAAATTGAGCAATGTTATTTATATTGATTCTCCTGTATATACTAAATTAAAAAAAGTATTAAAAAGAGAATACTTATTTGACGAAAACTATTTAAAAAACTATCCTCTATACATTGATAAGTTTTATGATTTTTTGGAAAAAAGATATATAGGAGAGGCTGAATTTAAAAAACTCTCAATTAAAATTCAAAAAATTATTAAAGGAAAGTTAGAAATTGATAGCTTTAAAAATATAAATTATATTTCAAAAAACGGACTCTTTCCTATATATTTGACGGCAATGGGAATTACAAATATAGGAATTATTGATATGTTAATTAGAAATAATGTTATTAATAAAGGTTCGTTTTTGATTATAGATGAACCAGAAGTTCATTTGCATCCAGAATGGCAGGTAGAATTTGTAAAAATTTTATATGAAATTGCAAAAGCGGGGGCAAATGTTGTAATTACTACTCATAGTATGGATATTGTAAAAACTGTAGAGGTTTTAGCTAAAGAAGATAAGGAAAATATTGCGATTAATAAAATGCCATTTTCTAAAGATTTTAATGAAAAAAACACTCAAGAAAAGATATCAGAAATCTTAGAAGAGTTAGGCTCGCCTTTTTATGAGTTGTATTTTGAGGGATTGTAATGGATAAATTTTTAAATTGTATAGATTTAGAGTGTGAAGAAATTAGAAAAATTGATATTAAAGCATATCAATTAGATAATAAAGGAAGAGGTGAAGATACCATATTTGGATTAAAAACCAAGTTAAAATTAGATAGAATAAAATCTTGTGATTATTTTTTATATGATAATAATAAACTCTTAATAATTGAAATTTCAGATTTTTTTAGACAATTAGAGTTTTTAAAAGAACTATATAGCGAAGTAAAAAAATGTAATTTATCTAATTTTGATAAAGTTAAAAAATATGTTTCCCCTTCTAAAATCATAAAAGATGAGATAAAAAATAAATATTTAAATACTTTGCTTATTCTAAGTTTTTGTAATGAAGTAGATATAAATAATGAAAAAATTTTGTTTTTGATTTTTTGTATAAAGAAAAATGAAGATGCAAAAGCTTTAAATGTTTTAGGGATAAAATTAAAAAAAGAGATAATTGATAATGTAGAAAATGAGCTAAAAAATTTAGTAAATTCTATAATAATTTGTCCATCTGATGAAACAAAAATAAAAGAGAAGATAAAAGATTTAGATTTTTAGATTATATTCTAAGCTTTTTTCTTGGATGATATTTTAAAACTTTTTTATAAATATTTTCATTTAGATGTGTATAAATTTGTGTTGTTAAAATTGATGAATGTCCAAGTAGAGATTGTATTATTCTAATATCAACTCCTTCATTAAGCAACATACTAGCAAATGTGTGTCTAAACATATGAGGAGTTATTTTTTTATCTATATTTGCTAATTTTGAATATTTATATATTATATTTCTAACTGATTGTTCTGTTAAAGGATTATTTAATCTGTTTATAAAAATATATCTTGTTTTGTTAATATTTTCAAAATATAAATCAATTACTTCTTTTAATAAGGTTATAATTTTATTGTCAATATAAATTTTTCTTTCTTTTTGACCTTTTCCGTTTATGATAATTTTTTTGTCTTTAAAATCAATTGAATCTAATTTTAAATTACATAATTCAAATACTCTAATACCAGTAAAAAATAGTAATTCTACAATTAAAATATCCCTTGTTATTACTTTATATTCAAATTTTGTTTTTGCATTTTTTCTACATTTATATATTGTTTTTAAAATTTTTTCAATTTCATTTTTACTTAAGGTTTTTGGTAAATTTTTCTCTAATTTTATATTTGTTTTAATTTTTCTAAATGGGTTAGAATCAATTATTTCTTCATATTCAAGATAATTGAATAGTGCTTTAATAGTAGTAATTTTTCTTTTAATAGTTTTTGGTTTGTGTTTTTTTATGTGTAAAAATTCAATAAATTTTTTTATTTCTTTTTTTGAAATATTTTTTATTTCTATATCATTTATCAAATTTAAAAATTGATTTAAATCTATTTTATAGGCTTTTAAGGTTTTAGGGGATAAATTTTTTTCATATTTGCAATGAAATAAAAATTCATTAATTGTATTTGAAAGTTTCATTTTTTTCTCCTTTTTGTAGATTATAGCTAATTGGTGAATAAAGGATAATCGATGATTAACATTAGTAATTGCAAAATAGTTAAAGATATAATTAAAGATGTTTTATTTTTAGGTAAAAGCATTGATGAATTAGAAGGATTAATAGAAAATTTTGGCTTAAATGAAAAGAATATTATAGCAGTTAGAAGCTCTGAAAAACTTCATAAAAAATACAACAAAATTTATGTATATGAATATATTACAAAAAGAAGAGAAATATCAACTTCTTCTTTTTTCCAGAACAAATTTTTTACAGAAAATATTTTTGATTGGTTTATAAGAGAAAGAAATAGAAAAAATAATTTATGGCTTTATAGAAGTTATGAATGGTGTAAAGATTTGGAAATGACAAGTTTAGTTAGTAAAGTATTAGCAATAGAATATGATTTGTATGTAAAATTAACAAATAAAATTTTATTAAAAAATATTTTAATTAAAAATTGTAATTTAAATTTAGCAAATTTTTTTACAAGAAATAATAATAATTTAAAAACTAAGTATGTATTTAATACAAAATCAAGTATTTATAAAATATTAAATGATGTTGATTTTCCTATTGTAATTACTTCTCAACATTCTGATGGAGGAGAGGGAGTATTTAAGGTTTCTAATATTGAAGAATTTCATAGAGTAATTTCTTATATAAAAAATCCTGTGATTAAAGTAGATAAATTTATAGAAGGAAAATCATATAATCAAATAGGAGTTATATTTTCAGATGCAATTGTTGTATATCAACCTTCTAAACAAATAATTGAAAAAAATGAATTAAAATTAAAATATATGGGTTCTACTTTTAAAATTGATATTAGTGAGGAAATAATAAAAGAATTAACAAACTATACTTATCAAATTGGAGAAGTTTTACAAAAAATGGGATATAAAGGAATGTATGGAATAGATTATTTAATAGATAATAAAAACAATATATATTTTATAGAATTAAACCCAAGATTTCAAGCTTCTTCTTTTCTGCTTACATATAATAAACAATTAAACCCTTATATTGCACATATTTTGTCTTTTTTTATTTCTTTAAAAAAATTATTACAAGAATGTAATATTAATAAGTTTGACAAATTTATATTCATAAATAATCTTAATATGAAATATTATACTTTTAAATATATTAAATCAAAAGAAGAAATAGAATCTAACAAAGAAATTAGGATTCCTCCTCCTTATATAACAATTGAAGAAGGTGCTCCAATAGGTTTTTATTTAGAGAAATAAGTTTTTCCCCTTTAAATTCTAATTTGATTTTTATTTTTTCATCATATTTTATTTGAAAGTTAAATGCTGTAAGAGGGTATAAATATGCAATAAAAGGTATAATAAAATTCATAAGTATATCAGTAGAACCATTTGAAATAGATAAAATCTTGTAATGATAATTTTCGATCAATTGTTTTTGTAATAGTTCATTTTTTAGTTTTGTTAAATTTTGTATTAAATTTTCTATTGTGAATTCATTTTCTTGTTTTAATGTTATTGTAACAATATTAGAGTTTATTGTTTTCTTGATTATTTCGAAAATCCCTTTTTCTATAAGTGTGCCCTCTAATTTATTGCCTATATCAATTAATTTTTCATAAACATTTAACATTAAAAAGCCTTTTGAAATTAAAAAAAGTAGAATTAAATTAATATCTTCTAATGAAATATTGTATTTCAGTTTGGAAAAATTATCATAAATATACTTTGTAAATCCATAAACTATTTTATCTAAGTTATTCATTCTATTTTCAAAAATTTTATTTATTTCAATAAGATAATTTTTAATTTTTTCATTAGGAGTATTTTGTAACGAATTATTAATGATTATTATATTAAATTGTTCAAATAAACTTTTTTTGTTGCTTAAGTTTTTTAAGGTGTGTTCGAAATCAATTTTAGAATTTGAAGACTTGTTTTCTGAAAAAATTAAAAAAAACTGATTTTGATTATCTTGTTTAATTTCATAATTATAATCTTTAAATATTTCATCTATTCCTATTATTTGAATAGCTTTTTCAAATCTAGTAATAAATTGTTTAAATTCTATATTTTCAATCATTAAACCATATACAGCCGAATGTCTTATATCAAAAATATCAAACTTGGTGTTTTTTATGATTGCTTTTTCAAAAGATACAGAATAATTTTTATTATTTATAAAATTACATTCATCAAAAAAAGAATATCTAAATCCTATTCCTTTCATATAACAATTTTTAAACTCACATCCTTTAAAAAAAGTATTAAAAAAACTTGCTTTTTCAAAAGGAGATTTAAAGTTTTGATAATTATCATGTTTAATTTCATCATTGTTTTTTGTATAAATAAATTTACAATCTATAAATTTTGCATCTGCAAAATTTGTATGATTGAATTCACAATCAATAAATTCGCAATTTTTAAAGTAACATCCTTTAGCGTCCATATGTGTTAAATTACATTTTTCAAATTTGTATCCATCTACCACAGATTTTACAAAATCAGCTCTATAAAAATTGAGCTTTACTAAATTAGGGCTATCAAAATTTACTATTTCATACGAAAAAATTTTACCACTATAATTTTGTGTTATTTGGTTAATCATCGATTATCCTTTATTCATTTTATGAAACAATTGCTTAAAAATCAATTTTAAACCATTTCGTTCTCATCCATAACGGAATTTCCTATTATTTTTATTTGATTAAGTGCTGCTTTTTTTAACATTTTTGCTGCAATAGAATCAATGTTGTCTAATTCTTCTATAAGTTCGGTTAGTTTTTGAAGATTAATGCTTTTTATTAAAGAAAAAGCATAGACATAGTCATCTCTATTTATGTGAAGAAAAGCTTTTTTAAAACTCCAAAAAGGTCTTCTTTGGATTAATTCACTTCCAAGCCATACGAAGCTCATTTCTATTTCATTTCCTTTATCTTTGATAATAGGCACTCTGTAAGGTTTTAATACATTATTATACCCAAATTGCTAGTTAAAATGGAATAAAAATTGTTAGAGCTCCATAAAAAGCTTTGGGAGGTTTTTATGGAGCAAAGAATTATAACAATTTTTTATTTAATTGACGAATATTTAAAAACAATTGGAATAAAAGACGATAAAAGGGCAAAAGTATCAAACAGTGAGATATTATTGATAGGGTATATAGCTATGGAAGATTTTAACGGAGGAATCAAAGGAGTCAGAGCTTGAAAAGTTGAATTTTATTTAGTGACTCACACTAAACTATTAACCATAACTTCCCATTACTAACAGCTAGTTCATCCACTTATCAATTTACAGTAATGTAGCAATTTTTGATTTTATTTTGTATAACTATCTCTATTTTTTTGCTATAATAATCAAAAAGGCTAAAATTTGGCAAAAATAGATAAACAAAAAGAAAAAATAGTTTTTTGGAGAACATTATTTTTCTTTTTATTGGCTTCAATATTTGGATTGGTTACTTTTATTTTCACAAAATATTTAACTTTAAATAATTTGCAATTGATTCTATCGAATATTGCAGGTGCTTTTTTGTTAATAGGTATAATTGCAGTAGCAGTTAAATTAAAAAAAGAAATTGATAAAATAGGAGATATGTAATGATATATGTGATTACTTTAATGTTTATGGCAATTATAGCAGTCGCAAGTGTTTTTTTTATTTTTTCTGATGAAAAAATAAAAAGGAGTCAGGACTTGTCTTGAATTTAAAAAAAGTAACAAATAGGTTAAAGTGAGATACCAATCCCAAAAAAAATCAAAAATCAAAGGGGTCAGGACTTGAAAAAGTTGAAAAATCAAACAATTTTACTTCGATTTATTCCTATTGATTCTATTCTCTTCTATTTTTGCTATAATAATCAAAAAGGCTAAAATTTGGCAAAAATAGATAAACAAAAAGAATATATAAGTTTTTTAAAAGCTATTTTTTTGACATTAATTGCTATTGATACATCTATGATTGCTTGGTTGTTTAATCATCCAAAAATAGATTTTTATTCAATTATTGTTTTATTTGGAATATTAAATTTTTCTATTGCAATATTAGTGTTATTTAGATTTATTTTAAAAAAAATAGATGAATTGGAGGATTTGTAAGATGGGAGCATTGGTGATAGGTTTTGGAATAGGTTTATTAACGATGATGTATATAGTTTATTACATAATAAATCATCAAAGACAAAAAACTTAAATTTCAGACAGCAAAAAAAACAAAAAAAACCAAAGGGGTCAGGACTTGAAAAGTTGAATTTTACAAACTTCTGATGTTTTTTCTCCCCTTTCGGGGAATTACCAAAGCTACTTGCGAGTGGTTTTGGTAACTAACGTTTCTAATGTTCTCTTAAGAATGCATATAAACTCCTCGCTTGTATAAAGCATCTCCAAGAGGAATAGGGAGAAAAGATGAAAAGGCTTTGGCTAATTATTTTTTTGTTTTTATACGGTTGTTCGCAAAAAAATGAAAATTTAGTAAAACAAAAGCCACAAGAATCAATTCAAATTGTAATTGAAGCTAAAAAGAGTAATAATAAACTTAATTTTAATGATAATGTAGTATTGTATTATGATAAAAATAAAAAAGTAAACAATAAAATTAAAAGTAAAAAAATAAAATTTAAACCTAAAAAAATAGTAGAAAAACCTTCATTTTGGAGGAGTTTAGGGAGAACACTATTAAGATTTATCATGATTATTAAATGAAGAAACCAAAAAAACAAAAGAAAAAACAAAAGGGGTCGGGATTGAGAAACAGTATTAGGATGAGAAGTTGAAAAGTTTTGTTTAAAAATATCCGTTTTTTTGCGGATATTTTTGTAAAAAGTTTAGATAGTTACATTTAGTGTAATTATTTAAATTTTTTAGGAATGTAAAATGAAAGTTATTGAATATTCAAAAAATAATTTAGCAAAATTAATTGATTGTGATAATCTAATATTATTTGTAGGGGCTGGTTTTGTAAAAGGTGAGGTTAATGAATTTGGAAATAAATTAATAGATGGTAATAGTTTAAAAAATTATTTTGTTGATAAAATAGTTAAAAAAGATAAATCTATTTCAAAAGAAGAATTAAAGACTGCTAAATTTTCAGAAGTTAGTCAAATTTTTTTTGAATTATTTTCGCATGATGAAATAAAAAATTATTTTGCTGAAAATTTTACTAAAGTTAAACTTGGTAAGTTAAAGAGAGATTTTTTGACTAAAATTAAGTGGAAAAATATATTTACTTTAAATATTGACGATGCATTAGAAAATGCTACTTCTTATTATGTTATCTTTCCAGATGAAGAGTATGATGTTGAAATGTTATCCAAGTATTCTCCGTTGATTATAAAATTGCATGGAGATGTTAAAAGAAATTTAATCAATAAAAAAGATTTAAAAGAAAATATTATTTTTTCGAGGTTATCTTATATAAGAGCATTAATGCAAAAAAATAAAATTTATGATATTTTTTTAGATAATTATAAAGATTTTAATACTATTTTTATAGGAGTTTCTTTTGATGATGAAATAGAATTAGAAGGGTTTATAGATAATGAGTTTAGAAATTTATCTGATACTTTAAATAGAATTTATGTAACAAAAGATGAGATAAATTCTCTCAAGCAAATAAAACTAAAAGCGATAGGAGTAAATAAGGTATTAAAAATAAGCAATTATGATGATTTTTATAAAGATTTGATAGAAATATGTACTAAAAATCAAAAAGAAAAAGATGATATAATTAAATTTTTTTCATTTGATGTTATAAGAGAAAATGATAAAGATAAAAATATTTTATATTTATTAGGTGAGCAAACTATTAATATTAAAGATAAAAAAATCTTTAATCCATTTTTTAATATAAAGAGAATTATTTATTTAAATATTAATGACGTAACTAATAAAAAAGAATATTCTTATGAAGAATTTTATAAAGATTTTTCTCAAAATAATTTTTTCTTAATAAGAGGGAAAAGATTTAGTGGAAAAACTTATTTTTTGATTAATGTTTATAATGATATAAAATTTATGAGAAAGATTTTTATTCCTTCTGAAGTTAAATTAGATTTAGAGCAATTAAAACATTTATTAGAATATGAAAATTTATTAATAATATTAGATACAAATTCTTATGATAATAGAATATTAAACTATATAAAAGCAGTAGAAGAAGAAATAATTTTAAAAAATATAAAAGTTATTTTTGCTGTAAATCATGAGGATATAATTGAAAATTGGTTTTTTTATTGGGATAATATAAAAGAATATTATTTAGAAAATAAATTTACTGATAAAGAATTAAGAAAACTTAATGATAAATTGAATTTATTAGGTATTATTAAATTTAAAAATAAAGATAAAAATAAAAATAAAATTACAATTATTGATAACTTATTTTCAGTATATAATAAATTTTATAAAGACAAAAGAAACAATTCAAAAATTAATAAAAAAGTAAATAGTGTAGTGAACAAATTTTTTTCTCTCCCAGAAGAAAAAAGAGAAATTATTTTTACAAGTGCTATTATTTTAGTTATTGAGAATAAATTGTATTCTTCTGTGTTTTATAGAATTTTTTCTAGGGTTGATGAGTTTTTACTTTTAGCTGATTTTTTCGAGTTTTTTATTGAAAAAGAGAAGATAATTTTTGAAAAAGAACAAAATTCTGGATTTAAATATTCTTTAGAATGCAATAGTTGTATGTATTATTTCTTAAGGGAAATTATAAATAGGAAATTTTTAAAAATGGATTGGATAGTGAATGTTGTAGTAAAAGCAGTAAAAATGTTGTATAATACAAGACATAAAAATTTAGCAAAAAAATTGATTAATTTTAGTAATTTGAATTTCTTATTTTCTTACAAAAAAACAGGGGGTGCAAGAACTGTAATTTACAAAATTTATGATAATTTAAATGAATTGTTGTATAATGATATTGATTATTGGTTACAGCGCGCTAAAAGTATTTTGTATCTTGCGTCAAAAGAAGATATAGAAATGATAAAAAATGGGATTGATTATGCAAAAAAAGCATATGTAGATGCAGAAAGAGAAAAAAAAGAGAGACAAGCTTTGTTTACTGTAGCGTTGTTGTATGGAAGATTAGCACATTCTTTGAAATTTGAAAATGAATTAATAAATAAAGAAGCATTAGAGTGGTATTATAGTGCTTTTATAGAAGATAAAAACAAAAGGTATGTAGATTATTATCTAAGTAGAGATTTGTATAAAAATGATTTGTTTTTGCTTTTGAATAATATAAAAAGAAATAATTTAAAGAATGAGTTAAAGTTTAAATATAATTATTTATTTAATATGTTTCAAAATAGAAATAGGTAAAGATTTTCATTGTTAAAAAAACTAAAGAAACAAAAAGAAGAATTAGGTTAGGAAAATAAAGCGGTCAGGGCTTGAAAAAGTTTGAAAAAGTTGAAGAATCAAACAATTTTACTCCGATTTATTTCTATCGATTCTATTCTCTTCTATTTTTGTTATAATTAAAAAAAATTTATAAAGGTTCTTTATGTATGCGATTTCTTTTGATATGGAGGTAGCAAAATTAAAAGAAAATTATGGAGAACCTTATAATCCAGCATATGATGAAATAAGAAAAACAATGGATACTTTAGGTTTTAAATGGGTACAAGGGAGTCTTTATATAACAAAAGATACAAATAATAATTTAACATATGTGTATAAAGCAATAGATACGTTAAAACAAATTGAGTGGTTTAAAAAGTCAGTAAGAGATATTAGGGCTTTTAAAGTTGAAGATTGGAGCGACTTTACAGAAATTGTTAAAAGTTAATCACTTCCAAGAATTAAAGGAAATTAAAGGGGTCAGAGCTTGAAAAGTTGAAAAATCAAACAATTTTACTTCGATTTATTTCTATCGATTCTATTTTCTCTATTCAATTCTATTTTTTGATATAATAAACAAAAAAAGGAAAAAAAATAATGAAATATATAGTAGTATTATTAATAACTACATTTTTGTTTGCTACACCAGCTACAAAAGAAGATATAAAAGAGATAAAACAAGATATAAAATTACTTATACAAAAGGTAGATAATTTAGATAAAAAAGTATATGCAAATACACTTAAAATAGATATGTTTGAAAAAAATATGAATCAAAGATTTGAGGCAATAGATAAACGGTTTGAAGCAATAAATAAAAGATTTGAGATGATGAATGAGAGTTTCAACAAAAGATTTGAAGCAATAGATAAAAGATTTGAGATGATGAATGAGAGTTTTAACAAAAGATTTGAAGCAATAGATAAAAGATTTGAGATGATGAATGAGAGTTTCAACAAAAGATTTGAAGCAATAGATAAAAGATTCGAAACAATAGATAAACGATTTGAAATACTTACAAATTTTATGATGGCATTAACAGGAGGAATATTTGGGCTTATAGGATTTATGATGTGGGAT
>Ga0256836_1000334_pt1 | contig 26519 bp, 27 predicted proteins | sample 4561380metaG_FD_185974 | JGI IMG/M metagenome (GOLD analysis project Ga0256836, IMG submission 185974) | Hydrothermal vent microbial communities from Guaymas Basin, Mexico - 4561-380 | ecosystem: Environmental > Aquatic > Marine > Hydrothermal vents | place: Mexico: Guaymas Basin | collected...
TAATACCAAAACACAAAACAACTCTTACATTCACCTTTTCTTTTCCAAATCTTTTCCCCAAAAATAAATATTTGATTTATTTTGGGAAACGGTATCACTTAATCCTAGCGTTTTTTATTATTTGATCGATTTCTTCATCTTTACCGAATATTTTAAAATATTTATCGATTGCATTTTTATCATTCGAATCTTTTATATAATTTAAATATGCGGTTTTTAGCATATTTTTAATTCTCGGTTTTTTATATTTTATGTTTTCATACTCTTTAAGTTCGCTCAAAGCATCTTTTATTTTACCTTTAAATGCTTTTTCTTCGGCTAACTTAAGTTTCTTGCCCCATTTTTCTTCATAAATTTTATATACTTTTAACTCTTTTAAAAAAGGATATTTTTCAATCATTTCAAATGCTTTGTTTTTATCTTCCCTAAAGAGTCTTAAAAATTCTAAAGAAACTCTCGCCTTGCTTAAAAGTTCTTTTGCTTTTAATTCGTACCCTTCAATATCCTCTAAAATACCCGCCGCTTTTAAAACAAAATTAAAATTTTCTTCTTTCAATGCCTTTTGCGCCAATGAATACAGTTTTTCGGCATAATCCATTACCGCATGATACTCTTTTGTATTTTTCAGTTCAGGATGTTCTTTTATTAAAACAAAAAAACCTTTAAAATCTTTTTTTGAGAGTTTTTCTCTGAGTATTTTAAACAGTTGAGTCTGTTTTAAAAGCAAATTTATTATGGGCATTTTTTCACTGACGGTAATAAAATCTTTTAAAATTTCTTTCGCTTCAGTAAGTTTGCCTTCAATTGCAAGTTTTTTTGCTTTTTCAAATTTAAGCTCCCACTCTTTTTCCGCAAGTTTATAATATTTGGTATTTTTAAGCAGTTCAAACTGATTTGCAAGTTGATAAAAAAGAGCAAAATTTCTATTTTCATACGCTTTTTTAAATTTAATTATATTTTCAAAATGAGAAATAATTTTTAAAACTTCTTCTTTTTTTTCAAAAACATTCATAAAAGGTTTTAAAATTTCAATCGCTTTTGCTTTCAAACCGTTTTCAAAATATTTAACTGCTTTTTTTAAAGTTACTTTATAAAGAGTTTCAAGTTTTTCATAAGCTCTAGTCTTTTTTAAAAAAGGATTATTTGATATTAATTCATAAGCTTTTTTATATTCTTCTTTTAAAACCAAATCAAGCAGTTCGTTTTCGTCATATAAGTTGGTGTATTGTAAAACATTATCTTTTACAAAATAAAATTTATCTTCAAAAACGGCGATTTTATCGGCATCAATTTGAAAGAATTTCTCATTTATTAAAACTTCTTTTTGCAAATCATATAAAACCACCCTGTTTTTAACTACAATAAAAACATAATTTTCATATATGTAAAAATCCCTAAACTCTTCATATAAATTAAATCTGTCTTTTTTATCTTTTTTTTCTTTATCCCATTTTATAATATCCGCATATTCAGAGGCACTTGCTAAATATTTTTTATTTTCTATTTTTACGGCTTTTTTAAGATGCAGATACCTTACCGTCTTTTTTAAAGAAAACTGATTTACAAACAAAACCGCTTTATCAAAACTTGTGGCATAAACTTCATCTTCACCGAATGCGATATCACTTATAAAATCTTTGTGTTTGGTTAATTTGGAAACCATTTTAAAAAAATCAAGGGAATATAAAAATATTTTTCCGTCAACCCCACCGCTTGCAAAATAATCCTTACCAAAAGCCACACTTAAAACATCACCCCTGTGCCATTCATATTTGTTTATAAGCTTTTTGTTTTTAATATCCCAAAGTGTTAACGGCTTATTCCGAACCGACAGTAAAAGATAATTAAACTCCTCATCAACATCGATAGTATTTTCGGAAGGTTTGTTTTGCGGCAATTTGATTTTAAACCCGTTTTTAAGTTTAAAATCTTTATCAAAAACATAAACCCTGTTTTCAACATCAACAATAACAAAACCGTTTGAATTTATTTTAATATATGAAATTTCAGATGCAAATTCTTTTAAAGTCTTAATATTCATTTATCTTCTTCAAATTTTTCTTTCGCAAGTAATGCACTGTCGATTCCGACTTTAACAAGTTCTTCAATTTTTATCATTTTATACTCCTTTTAACTTTCTTAAACATCGGATTCTATTCTTTCAGCGATACTTTTTTCATCCAAACCTAAAAATCTTTCAACCTCTTCAACGCTTCCGTGAGGTATAAATTCATCAGGATATTCAAAACTCTTAATTTCCACTTCCAGTTTTTCTTCATTTGCAAACTCACATAACATTTCCCCTATTCCGCCCTCTTTAACATTCTCACTTATTACAAACCATTTCTTAGCTTCAAGTGATTTTAAAAGTTCTTTATCAAACGGTTTTACAAATCTTAAATCTAAAAGTCCAGATTTTATTCCTTTTTCTTTTAACTTTTTATGTACATTATATGCCTTGCCTACTCCGTTTCCGTATGCTATTAGCATTATATTATCATCTTCAATAAGTAATTCACCTTTTCCAAGTTCGAAATTTTTTGCTTCAAAAATTCCGTCTTCCAGACTAAATGCACCTCTTGGATATCTGAATGCACAAGGCCCGTCATCATATTTATATGCATATTCAACGGCTTTTTTAAGGGTGGCAAAATCCCTCGGTGCAAAAAGAGTCATATTAGGCAAAATCCTTAAATATCCCACATCAAAAACACCCTGATGTGTTTCACCGTCCGCACCTACAATTCCAGCCCTGTCTATTGCAAACCTTACAGGATAATTATCAAGACATACATCATGAATTATCTGGTCGTATCCTCTTTGCAAAAACGTTGAATAAATAGCAACAAAAGGAATAAAGCCTTCCTTTGCCAAAGGCGCCATGGATGTTACGGCGTGCTGTTCGGCAATTCCAACATCCCAAAACCGCTCAGGAAATTCATTCATAAGCTCTTTCATACCTGTCCCACTTGGCATTGCAGCAGTAACACCCACTATTTTTTCATCTTTTTTTGCAAGCTCAAGCAGTTTGTTTGCATATACTTTAGTTGCACTAAGAGTGCTTTTTTTCAAAGGCTCTCCCGTTTTAATATCAAAAGGCCCGACACCATGCCAGTGCTCATAATACCCTTCAGCTTGTTTGTATCCTTTACCTTTAGTTGTTTTAGCGTGAACAATGACAGGTTTTTTAAGACTTTTTGCTATTTTAAGCGTTTCAATAATTTCTTCAAGATTATGCCCGTCAATAGGACCAATATATTCAAGCCCCATCTCCTCAAAAAACACACCGTGGACACTAAAAATTTCTTCAAATTTTTTAGCCATGTATTTAACGTCTTTAGGAGCGGAATCTAAAAATTTTTTAAATTTTTCCTTAAATCCCTGGTAAAATTTCCCGGCTTTAAGACGCGTCAAATATTTACTAAGCGCCCCTATAGGCTTTCCAATACTCATTTCATTGTCATTAAGAATAATTACAACCGGGTATTTTCTGTATCCAAGCTCATTAAGCGCCTCATATGCCATCCCGGCACTCATTGCACCATCACCAATTAACACAACCGGGATTCTGTCCTCATTTTTAAGTTTTATGGCTTTTGCAGCACCTACTGCAACGGATATGGAAGTGGAAGAATGCCCCGCACTGAAATAATCGTATCTGCTTTCACTCGGTTTCGTATAACCGCTTATACCGCCAAATTGCCTTAATGTCTCAAAATCTTTCCATCTGCCGGTTAAAAGTTTATGCGCATAAGCCTGATGGGAAACATCAAATATAAAAGGGTCTTTTTCCACATCAAACACATAATGCATTCCTATAATAAGTTCTACCGCACCAAGAGTTGAGCTAAGATGTCCGCCCTTGGCGGAAACTACTTCCAAAATTCTTTTTCTTATATCATCAGAGAGTTTATTAAGCTCTCTCAAACTTAAATTTTTAACATCAAACTTTTCATTTTCCATATTTAACTCTCCTCATGACCTTCCAATACCGCTTCTTTAATAGCCTTAAACCTTTGTAATATCTGAGCGTCAATATTTCCTATATCACTTATTAAAACGACACCGCCTTCTTTAACGGCTTCATCTTCAATAATTTCAACATTTTTTAAGTCTTTTTCTTTTAAATATTTAGCGTCTTTAGGATTTACTTTTATTTGTATTTTTGTAGCATCTTTAATGTCTTCCATAAGTGATTTTGCAAGATTATACGCTATTTCTTTTGAATTTTCGCTTATTTCTTTTTGAATTACCTCTTTTGCAATGTCAAGTGCTACGGAAATTAACTCTTTTTCAATTGAGAGTATTTTTTCTTCAAAAACTTCATTAATTTTATCCACTTTTTCTATCGAATTTTGAAGAAGACTTATTTTTTCTTCAAGTTCTTTGGAAAGTTCCTGACTTGCTTCTTCTTTACCTTTTTTATAACCCTCTTCAAAAGCTTTTTGCTTTTCAATTTCAATCTGCTGTTTACACTCATTAAGCTGCTGTTCAAACTGTGTTTGAATATTTACAATATTATTGCTAAGTTCTTCTATTTTTAATAAAAGTTTTTCAATAATCTCACTGTTTACATTCGTATTCTGCTCTGCCGGCTGGGATGTGAAATTTTCCGTTTCATTTTGTGTTTCATGCGATTTTAAAGAATTAGGCACTTCCGGTGCAATATTATTATCCTCATTATCATCAAAATTTTTAAACTTATAATGACTAATGACATGTCTTTCTACCGCTTCTCCGTTTACTATCCTACTCAATTACTTCTTCCTCCGCACCTATCGATACTTTTCCTTCTTCGGCAAGTTTTTGAACGATTTCTACAATGCTTCTTTGGGCCGCTTCCACGTCTTTAACTTTTACAGGTCCTAAAAACTGCATTTCCTCTTCGAACGCTTGTGCAGCCCTTTGTGACATATTTGCAAGGAATTTTTCTTTAAGCTCTTCAGGCGCACCTTTTAGCGCAATCATAAGCTGGTTTTTATCCGCCTCTTTTAAAATTTCCCTAATTGCGTTATTGTCAAGTTTAAGAATATCTTCAAACGTAAACATTTTTTCTTTAATTTCTTCGGCTAGTTCGTTATTGACCTGTTCGATAAATTTAAGAGTGGATTTAGCGGCTTTTTGTCCGAGTCTGTTGAATATTTCGGCAACAAACCTAACCCCACCGATTTCCACTTTATATCCTGTTAGGGCTTCAAGTTTTGTTTCAAGTATCGCACTTACTTTTTTAATTACCTGAGGAGAAATATCTCCTAAATTACTCATTCTGATAAGTACTTCAGCCCTTATTTCATCAGGAAAATAACTAAGGGTTTCTGCGGCACTGGTTGGATCCATATGTGCCAAAATAAGTGCAATTGTCTGAGGATGCTCATTAACGATAAAATCGGCAAGCTGCTGAGGTTTGACTTTTTGCAAAAATCCGAAAGTCTGTTCACTCTGAAGCGATTTTGCAAGTTTATCAAGCACTTTTTTGGCTTCTTCGGGACCTAATGCTTTATATAAAATTTCTTTAGCGTATTCCAAACCGCCGCTTGCAATATATTGATTTGATTGAAATATTATGTAAAATTCTTCCAAAACGGCTGCTGCTATCGCTTTATCTATGGCTTTGGCTGTAGCAATATATTTTGATATTTCTGTAATGGCTTCAACATCCATATACGAAAAAATCTGAGCGGTTAAATCTTCACCGAGCTGAATTAACAATATTGCAATTTTTTCCGCCATTGAAAGTTCGTCAAGTATAGCCTGTTGCTGAGGAGAAAGTGCCATTATTTATCCTTATGCTTCATGCGTTTCTTCTTTAATTAGATTTTCCAAAACTTTCGCGACCTCTTCGGTTTTTTCTTCTGCCATTTTGACAATTCTGTCAAGCAGGACTTCATATTTCAATTCTTCTTCGTTAACATCGCTGCTGATACCAAGCTGCTGTTCTACTTTTTCTTTTAATTCTTTAATTTTATCATAAGTTGATTCAACTTCTTCTTCATCAATTTCAACTTCAGGTTTTACGTAGTCCGGTTCTTCTTCAATTTTTACTTCAAGCATTTTTTCCGTAAACGGAGTAATTACTTTTTTATAAAACACAAATAATACTATTGCCAAGAAGATATATTTAAAAATTCCGCTAAACGGTCCTAAATACATTTGTAGTGTTTGCATAACTTTTCCTACTGCAGATGTCGGTTCGTTTGATGCTATGTTACCGGTAAATTGAAAACTACTAACACTTACGCTATCCCCTCTTTTAGGGTCATATCCTATTGTGTTTTTTACCAAATTTTCAATATTGGTCAATTCTAATTTACTAAGAGGTACAAATTTTTCTTTTCCGTCTTTGTCCTCTTTATAATGTCCGTCAACAACCACTGCAGCCGTTATTCTTTTAATTTTTGCAAGGGGTTCTTTTATGTCTTTTACAGTCGTGGATATTTCATAATTCGTAGTTGTTTGGGATTTGTTGTATTTGTCTTTTACTTCATTGGATTTTGTTCCCTGAACGGGGCCTATATTGCTAACAGCACCCGGGACGCCTCCCACTTCTTTTGGTTTATATCCAATTCTGCTTTCTTCCAAAACCTGTTCACTTCTTACAACATTATCCGGAGAATAAATGGTTGATTTTGATTTAACCTGTGAAAAATCTATATCAAGGTTAACTTTTGCCACAACCTTGTTTTTACCGCCGATAACAGGTGCCAATATTGCCACTATTTTATCTTCAAGTGCTTTTTCCATTCTCTTTTTATACGTTATTTCAGCTTTTAAAAGTTCATTGTTTTGGGTAAGTTCGTCATTTTCACCAAGAAGATTGCCGTACTGGTCTATAATTTTGACATTTTCGGGTTTAAGTTTAGGAACCGCAGCCGCCACAAGATATTTAATACCCTGAATTTGTTTGGGAGTTAATATCATATTGGGTTTAAGCTTTATAACTACCGAAGCGGTTGGAGGTGTTTGTTTTTCAACAAACACACTCTCTTTCGGTATAGCGATATTTACAGTGGCACTCTCAACCGCGTCAAGTGATTCTATGGTTTTGCCAAGTTCGCCCTCAAGCGCCCTTAAATATTTGATTTTCTGCTCAAAATCCGTAATACCGAAACTGTTTTTGTCAAACAGCTCAAACCCGACTTTAGAGTTTTTGGGAAGACCCTGTGCGGCAACATCAAGCCTTACTTTCTGAACCACGTCTTTTGGAACTTCAATCACCCCATCTTCGGGAATTGTATATGGAATCTGTTTTTTTTCAAGATATTGAACTATTAAAGCCGCATCTTTTGAAGAAAGGTTGTCAAACAAAATAGCATAACCGGTTTTAATTTTTGAAGAGGATGTATTAAACACAACCAAAAAAGATATTATCGCTACCAATATAACTATTGAAGAAACAATTACAATCTTCTGTTTTTTATTTAATTTTTTGGTAAAAGCGATAATCTGTCTAAACAATTCTTCAAAATTCAATTAATCATACCTTTTAATATTTTTAATACTTTATCGTTTTCTTCAGGTTTTCCTATGGTAATTCTCAATGCATCAAATCCATAACTTGCCATATTTCTTACAATTATACCTTTTTTTAATAAATTTTCAGCAATCTGGGTAGAATTTTTTATGTATAACACTATGAAATTCGTATAACTGTCTATATAATCTAAACCGTATTCATTCGCAAATTTTTTATATTTTTCCATTTCTTCAAAATTTTTAACAATTCCCATTTTGACAAACTCTTCATCTTTCATTGCTTCAATCGCCGCCGCTAAACTTAAAGTCGTAATGTTAAAAGGAGGTCTTAATTTATGCAGGTTTTGGATGATATTTTCGTTTGCGATACCGTAACCTACCCTCATTCCCCCTAGTCCGTAAGCTTTTGAAAAAGTTCCCGTATATAATACGTTTTTATATTTTAAAATATCTTTGGGTTTAATTTCTTTGTTTTTATCTTTGTAAGAAGCAAATTCCTGATAAGCCCCGTCGATAATTATTAATGTGTTTTCGTCAATTTTTTCAATAAATTCAAATACGTCCTTAGAATCCAAACATTCACCTAACGGATTGTTAGGTACGCATAAAAAAATAATTTCAGGTCTTTCTTTTTGATAAAGATTATAAAATTCTTCGAGATTATGCGTAATGCTTTCGGTTTTTAGAATCTTTGCACCCACATGTTTTGAATATATTTCATACATTGCAAACGTAATTCCCGCCATCAAAACTTTTTTCGGCGATACGGCATGTACGGCAAACTCAAGGATTTGATCACTTCCCGCTCCGATTATAATATTTGAATTTTTTACATCGAATCTTTTACTCAAAGCGTCTTTAAGCTCAAAATAAGAATCATCCGGGTATCTGTGCATCTGGTCTGCAAGGTTTTTTACTTTTTCAATTGCTTTTGGAGGAGGTCCGTAAGGGTTTTCGTTACTTGCAAGTTTTATAATTTCTTCAGGTTTTATGCCGTATTCCCTCACTACAAGTTCAATAGGTTTACCGGCCTCGTATGTTTTTAAATCTTTTAGTTTCTCAAACATAAATTCTCCTTTTATTATAAGCTTAAAGCTTATTAGTGCTTCGCACGCTAAAAGCTAAAAGCATAAAGCCCGGCTACTTCGTAGCCTTAAAGCTAATTTGTTAAATATTAAACTTATTAGCTTTCAGCTTTGAGCCTTTAGCTTTTTGCCTTCACTTTTCATTTTTCACTTTTCACTTCTTTTCCCTTCACAACTTCACAACTTATCCACTTCACAACTTCCATTCAGCAATCTCTAAGATAACTGCCAAGCCACAGCATATCTTCATCTTCAATTATTTTTTTAACGTTTTCATCATCAATATGCCCTTCAAAATCTATATAAAACCATGTGTTAAACGTATCGTCTTTATTCGGTCTGCTTTCGATTTTTAAAAGGTTAATATTTTTTTCTTTAAATTTTTTAAGAAGTTCAAAAAGCGCACCCGATGTATGTGAAGTTTTTGCTATAACGCTTGTTTTGTCGTTTCCTGATTTTTGTGTTTTAAAATCGCTTATGATTATAAACCTCGTCCTGTTTGCAAGGTTGTCTTCAATCTTTTCAAAAAGCAGTGGTACATTGTAAAGCTTTGCCGCAATTTTAGAGCATATTGCACCGCTGTTTTTATCTTCGCTTGCCATCTGAGCCGCTTTTGCGGTAGATTCAGTAGGTATGAATTCTATATCCAAAAGCCCGTGCGTTTCAAGAAAATTAAGGCACTGGTTATAGCCCTGCGGGTGAGAGTATATTCTTTTAATATTTTTCAAATCATCCTGATAAGAAGCAAACGAATGGTGTATATCCATACAGATTTCCGAAACGATTTTTACACCGTATTTTTTAAGTGAATCAAGCGTAATTCCCACAACCCCTTCGGTATTGTTTTCTATCGGCACCACCCCGTATTTTGCCTCTTTATTAGCAACTGCTTTAAATACGGCTTCTATATTAAGCAAAGGCAAATATTTCGCATTTGCCCCAAACCTACTCTCAGCCGCCTGATGAGTATAAGTACCTACAGGTCCTAAAAAGGCAATTCTTTCTTTTCTCTCAAGCGTTCTGCTTATAGCAAAAATTTCAAGAAAAATCGCTTCTATTTCTTCATATCCCAAAATACCGTTTTCTTTTTTGCTGAGTTCTGTCAGTCTTTTAATAATCTCTCTTTCCCTCTCAGGTCTGTAAACAGGTGCATTGCTAGTATTTTTAAGCTCACCGACTTTTTTTACTATCTGCATTCTTTTATTTAACAATTTCAATATTTCGTTGTCTATAGAATCTATCTGCTTTCTTAATTCCTGTAATTTATTTTCCATTTTCTCTCCAATAATTGTTAATTTACGTTTGCATATGCAAACATAAAGCTAAAAGCTTAAAGCTAAATGCTAAAAGCGAAAATAATATACCTACTCCAGTTTTTCGCTTTATGCTTTTAGCAAAATACATAGATTTAAGACTTAAAAATTGTATAATAATACTCTTTTATATCTTTAAAAACAAAATCCACTCTTTTTGTTATCTCTTTTTTGCTTTTGATTTTACCGCTAAGAACCAAAGCCGTTTTCATTCCAAGTTTTTTAGCCGGAATTAAATCGCCTTTTAAATCATCGCTTATAATAGTAATTTTATCATAATTTAACCCCAATATGGATTTAGCTTTTTCAAAAAATGAAACGCTCGGTTTACCTACCGTTACATAATCCCTATCCGTTGCATATTTAAGCATTTCAAGTACCGCGCCGAGTCCCGGATATCTTTTGTCATTGTATGAATAAAGGGAAGTTTTATGCATTCCAAAAAGATTTGCACCTTTTAATAAAAACTCGATTATTTGAGAAAATTCATCATTAGAATAGAGTTTTATTCCAAGTAAAACCGCATCGGGATTATTATAATCAAACGAAAAACCCTTTGATTTTAACACTTCCAAAAATTTTTCAGTACCGTATGCAGCTATTTTTTGATTTTGAAGTATTTCATCCAAAACCATGAGAGGGTCCAGATAATTTTTATAATCAAACCCCAGGTTTTTTAAATATTCCTGAAATTCGGCAGAAGATCTTTTAGTGTTGTTGGTAATAAGCACGAAAGGAATATTGTTTTCGTTTAAATAATCTAAAAACTCAATACTTCCGGGAAGCGGAAGAAAATTTTTATCATCAATAAGCGTACCCTGAACGTCTATAAAAAACCCTTTCATCCATCCCCTTTTTCAAATTTATCCTAAAAACCACCCTTTTCACCATCCCCGCTACTTTTCAAGTGGCCGGGTTCGCTGCGCTCATTTTCACCTTTTTTCACCCTCTTTTTATAAATAATCAATTTCACAGGCTATTAAATCCTCAAACGTTTCCCTTCTTCTTATGAGTCTATCATTCCCATTTTCAACCGCCACCTCAGCAGCCCTCGGTCTTGTATTGTAATTGCTGCTCATGGTAAATCCGTATGCCCCCGCACTGTGTATTACTACCAAATCACCGTGATTTGTACTAGGTAGTTCAATGTCTTTTGCAAAAAAATCACCGCTTTCACAAATAGGTCCGACAAGATTAGCTTTACTGACTTCACCGTCTTTATCGGTGATAACCTCAATTTTATGATAAGCATTATAAAGGCTTGGTCTGATTAAATCATTCATAGCACCGTCAACTATTACAAACCTTTTATCGCCGTTTACTTTTTCATACAAAACGCTTGTTAAAAACCAACCGCCGTTTCCTACCAGAAACCTTCCCGGCTCACACACAATCGTAACGTCAAGTCCGCTTAAGGTCGAAAGAATAGCCTGAGCATAATCGTAAGGTTTTATAGTAACCTCATCTTTATATCTTATTCCGAGTCCTCCTCCAACATCAAAAAATTTAATGTCAATATTTACAGCTTTTAAACTTCTAACCAAATCCGCTACTATCTGACTTGCTTCACGAATAGGTTCAAGTTCTGTAAGCTGGCTTCCTATATGAAAATGAATACCCACAGGATTTAGTGAAGAGCTGTTTTTTGCAAAAAGATACATTTTTTTAGCCGTATCTATATCTACACCGAATTTGTTTTCATGAAGCCCCGTTGAAATATAAGGATGTGTTTTTGGATCAATATTAGGATTTACCCTGATTGAAATTCTTGCAACAATACCTAATTTTTCCGCAATATCGGCAACTCTTTGAAGTTCAGCCTCACTTTCTACATTTAACATTAAAATATCAAGTTTTAACGCTTCTTCAATTTCGTCATCCCTTTTACCCACACCGCTAAAAATCACCTTATATCTGTCAACCCCTGCCATAAGGGCTCTTTTTACTTCACCAATGCTAACGCAGTCGGCTCCGCTGCCGAGATTAGCAAATTTTTTAATTACACTTAAATTTGAATTTGCCTTTATGGCATATGAAATAATGCTTTTTCTTCCTTTAAAAGCGTTTTTAAGTTCATTAAAGCGGTTTTCAAAATGGTTAAAATCATATACATATAACGGCGTGCCGTAATTTTCAGCCAATTTTTTAAAATTCATTATTTCTCCTTTTATAAAGCTTAAAGCAAAATATATGCGATATTGTCTTTTATAATTGCATTCACAACTTACCTACTTCACAACTCTCCCTCCATAAATATATTCCGTAACCGTAAATCAACAGACAGGGCACTATAAGTATATAAGGCGAAACAACACCCTGCTTTGAAAACTTATATATCATAAGATGAATACCCCATATAAGTATTGTTAAAAAAACCGATTTTACCAAAAAAAGCGAAACATTAGAAATTCTCTGATGCACTGGTGCCCTAAATAAAAAAACTATCAGCATCCCTATCATACTCAAAGCGGTAAAAAATTTATAAAACACCATGGAAAGAAGAGTGTTAACGTTTACGTCTTTAAAAAATTTAATTGCAATAAGTGCATCATAATATGAAATCGAATTTAATTTTTTTAGATTTGACACTATTTTAGGTTTAAAATTTTTTAAAAAATGTATATCTTTATATTCACTAATAATTTTTTTATCCGTGATGTATGTTATTTTAGCGTTTTTTGCATACCATTCATCATTTCTAAACACTGCTTTTTTTGCATAAATAACCTTTTTGACATTTTGTCTGTTAAAAACAAAAACTTTTATTCCCTCGGCTTCTTTTAAAAGGGGGTTTATTTTTTCTATATAAATTATATTGTCGTTATATTTTATAAAAAGTTTGGTATTGCAATATCTTACTTTATTTAAAATAGATTCGGCATACTCTTCTACATAAGCAACTTTTCCGCTATCAAGAATGACAAACAGAAAAAAAACAAAAAACGCAAAACTTAAAAAAGGCTTTAAAAGCTTTCTTACGGTAAATCCGAGAGAATAAAAACTTACAAGTTCGTTGAATTTAATCATATAATAAATTGTCAGCAAAAAAGAAAAAACGATTGCAAGGGGATAAAACATATCTATGCTGTATAAAATAATGTAGTATATATATAAAACCTGCAGGTTTGAAGAATCGGGAAGCTTTGAAAAATTAGCTATAAAATCCATAATCACGTAAAAAAAAGCCAGCGCAAACAATATAAGCAGAAAATTTTTCAAATATTTTTTAAGTATATACTTAAAATACACTTAACACTCTTTTTGTGAATATTTTGATGGTGCGTTTTCTATATCCTCAATTGCCAACTTTATTTTAGGAAAAAGGCTTTCCATACATTTCATTTCATCTTCAGTAAAATTACTTAAAACATATTTAACAACATCCTCTTTCCTCTCCGGTCTTCCAACTCCTATTCTAATCCTCCAGTAATCATTGCCTATATGCTTATCAATCGATTTAAGCCCGTTATGACCTCCGTGAGAGCCGCCTTTTTTAAATCTGAGCGCTCCTAGTTTTAAATCAATATCATCGTGTATAACAATTATATCTTTATTATCTATTTTATAATAATTTTTCACCAAAACAACACTTTCACCGCTTAAATTCATATATGTTGAAGGTTTTAAAAAAAGAAATTTAGCAGATTTATATAAATCACCTTTGAATTTTAAAGAAACTTTCTGCGCATTTAGAGTATCAATTAAATAATCAACAGCCAAAAATCCGATATTGTGCCTATTTAATTCATACTCTTTTCCGGGATTTCCAAGTCCGACAATTAATTTTACATTATCCATTTTTCATTTTCCATTCTCCCAAAAGGGAGGAGAATTATTTAGCCTTAATTACACCTACAACAGGAATTGAAGGGTTAAGATAGCATTCAACACCTTCAGGCATTTCGATATCTCTGATTAAAATATTATCACCTACATCAAGGTCGCTAACATCTAATTCAAAGAAATCCGGTAGATTTTCAGGTGCCGCTTTTACTTTAATTCTTCTTCTGTGGTAAATTAAAACACCTTTGTTTTTAAGTCCTTTAGGAGTCCCTTTAACTTTAATAGGAACATGGTAATAAGATTTAACACCATCTTGTGCCATAAGCAAATCAACATGTAAAAGTTCACCAGTTACAGGGTCTTTTTGATATTCCTGCACTACGACTTTTATTTCTTTGTCACCTACTTTTACAGGGAATACCAAATGTTCTTTATGTCTTAAATATTTAATAAACTCACCCGTTTTGAATGCAGCATTTATGTTTTCCTGACCTTTACCATAAATGTTTGCAATCAGATAACCATCCCTTCTAAGCTTCTTAGTAGCAGCTTTTGAGGTACTCTCTCTGATAATTCCTTCAAGCATAATTTCTCCTTAATTTTTTTAGAAATGAAATTATACCGTAATTTTTTTTAATTTCAACCAACTAAAAGGTATATTTGTTAACTGGTGTATTGGTTTATTAAGATTTTTTAATTTTACATTCTCCATTTTACATTTTACATTTTTTCATTCACCCTTTAAGCCCGATTTTAGACTCTTCAACAACTTCAGCACCACTCTCAAGCTTAGCTTTTTTAAGTTTAAGTTTAAAGTCGTCTTTACTGGTAGCGTAATCAAGTGCCACTTCTTCCGCAACTCTTCCCTCCAATACTAAATCAACCAAATGCTGATCAAAGCTTTGAGTACCGTAAGTTTTTTTACTCTCTTCCAAAACGTCTTTTAATTCGTTATCTCTATTTTGTATAATCAAATCTTTAATTCTAGGAGTTCTTATTAAGATTTCCATAGCGGCCGTTCTTTTACCATCAACAGTTGGAACCAGTCTTTGAGCTATTACCCCTTCTAAAACAGAACCTAAAACCATTCTTATTCTCTCTTGTTCTTCAACCGGAAAAACTCCGATAATTCTGTTGATAGTTTCTTTGGAATCAAGCGTATGCAAAGTAGAAAAAACTAAATGTCCCGTTTCTGCTGCGTGAAGGGCGATTTCAATCGTCTCTCTATCCCTCATTTCACCCACAAGTATAATATCCGGGTCTTCCCTAAGCGCCGCTCTAAGAGCTCTAGAAAAACTCAATGTATCATCCCCTAAACTTCTCTGATTTATTAAACATTTTTTATCTTTATGTACAAACTCAACCGGGTCTTCTATAGTAATTATATGTTTAGATTTATTCATATTTATTTCGTTAATTATAGCGGCAAGGGTTGTGGATTTACCGCTACCCGTAACCCCTGTTACCAAAACAAGACCTCTTTCAACTTCCGCAAATTTATGCATAACATTTGGAAGTTTCAACTCATCTAAAGACGGAATTTTAGTAGGAATTACCCTAAAAACCAGCGAAGGACCTTCAATTTGAAAAAAAGCATTCCCCCTAAATCTATAATCATCATTAAGTTTATAATTAAAGTCCAGTTCTTTATTTTTTAAAAATTCTTCATATCTTGAAGGAAGTATCTCTTTGATTAAATTTAAAACATCTTCTTTCTTTAAAAATGGAGATTCCATCGTTACAAGTTTTCCCTGAATTCTGGCTTTAATTCCATTTCCGGACTTAATATGCAAGTCACTACCCTCATATTTAATTAAAGCAGTTAAATATTTATTCAAATCCTGTCTTGTCATATCATTCCCCTTTTTATTTTATAGTTTTTAACATATCTTCAAACGCTTTTTCAAATGCTTCAACACCTTCTTCAAACAACTCTTGATAAACTTTTTGCATATTTATTCCCGCAGGAGTTAGAAATGAGAAAAATCCGTCAATGTGTTTTGTCTGAAAATGAAAACTCTCTTCAAGTTCTTTATCTTTAACAGCTTCTATAACATCTAGCGGAAGAGTCAGCACCGAATGCGGAAGATACAGATTTTCAACATAATAATCTTTCGGTAAATAGTTTTGTTTAACTCCGGTTGATGCAAAAAGAGTTCTAATATTTGGCAAATTCATCTCTTCAATCTGATTATAAATTTTTATAGCGTTAAAAAACCCTACCCTGTCCTGAGCCAAATTTTTTTCTTTAAGCAGTGGATTTAATTTTCTATCGAATCTGCTTACAAATACCGAAATAACCCCATCAATTGTTCTAGGTCCCTTAGCAATTGCTTCAGCCGCCTGCATTGCCTGATTTGGAGAAAACACAAGAGTCGCATTTATATTAATACCTCTTTTTGCAAGTTCTTCCATAGCTTTTACTCCGGCTTCGTTTGCTGGAATTTTAATCATTAAGTTATCCCTCTGGATTTTATCAACCAATCTTAAAGCTTCGTCGATAGTCCCTTTTGTATCGTTAATAAGTCTCGGGTCAACCTCTATACTTGCATACCCGTCGTTTCCTTGCGTATATAAAGGCTCAAGAATGTCACAGGCTTTTTGAATGTCTTTTACCGCAATTTCCTCATATATTTCTTTACTTGTTTTCCCTTTTAACTTTTCAAAATCCTCTTTATACACTTCTTTTTTAAGAGCGTTTGCAAATATAGCCGGGTTACTGGTAAGCCCGTTTACAAGTCCGCTTTGAACCCAATCTTTAAAAGTAGCGTCTAAAAACTCCCTATCTAAATAATCTACCCAAATACTAGTCATTAATTCTCCTTATATTATATAAAATCTAAAATTTGCGTGAGGTCTTTTTCCTCTATAATAATATTCGCTTCTTTTTTTAAAACCTCCTTGGCACAAAAAGCTACTTTAATTTTAGCATATTTAAACATGCTTAAATCGTTAGCACCGTCACCCACAACCATCGTATCATCAATACTTACGCCTAATATACTTTGAATTCTTCTTAACATATCGCCTTTTGAATGACTAAACATCATCTCACCACCGACAAGTCCGGTTAAAATACCGTCTTTTGTATGCAAAACATTACTGAAATCCGCATCAAGCCCTATTAAATCTTTTACATAAGACGTAGCGTTTCTAAATCCACCACTGAAACACACTACTTTAACACCTCTGTTTTTTAATTCTTTTACAATTTCTTTAGCCCCCGGCATCAGAGGCAGGTTATGGCATATTTCGTTTACCTTTTTTTCTTCAAGCCCTTCAAGCAGTTTTACCCTCATAATAAGACTTTCAAAAAAATCAAGTTCCCCTCTCATTGCCATTTCGGTAATGGAAGCGACTTTTTCTTTAAGTCCGAGAGGCTCTGCCAAAAAATCAATGGTCTCCCCGTCCATTAATGTAGAATCAAAATCAAAAACAGCCAATTTCATGAACATCCTTTCAAATAAGCTTAAAGCTCAAAGCCTAAAGCTTAATGCACAAAGCTTTATGCTACTTTTTAATTTTACCAAAACCAATTTTAAATTTTACATATTTTTACTTTTTTTCACTTTCTTAAACCCTCCCCCGCCACTTTTCAAGTGGCCGGGTTCGCTGTGCTCATTTTCACCCTCTGTCACTCCCAAAATAAATGTAACATTTATTTTTGGAATTGGTATTAAAAACAATATTGCATATATTTTGCTTTTAGCTTTTAGCATTATGCTTTTAGCTTTTTTTATAAAATTTTATCAAAGAATAACACCATTTTTTAAATTTATGCTAAAATTCTCAAAAAAAGGATTGGTATGGGTGTAAGTACTTGGCAAATTATGGTAATTTTATTAGTGGTTTTACTTTTATTCGGAGGTAAAAAAATACCTGAACTAGCAAGCGGACTAGGAAAAGGTATTAAAAACTTTAAAGACGCGGTAAAAGAAGGTGAAGAAGGTGCGGATGTAAAAACTACAGAAAAAGTTGAAGACAAAACTGCAAAAACTACACAATCTCCAAAAGAAAAAGAAGTAAATGCTTGAAGAAATCAAACCTCATATAGCCGAGCTTCGCTCCCGGCTTATTAAAATAGTAATAACGTTTTTCATACTGTTTATATTTGCATTTGTTGTTTGGAAAGATATATTCCTCTGGATTGCAAAACCTGCATTTGAAGCAATGCACACGTCAGATAAATCTGAAATGATTTTCACCAATCTGGTCGAACCGTTTATGACAGCAATAAGAATTTCGTTATATACGGCATTTTTCGCAAGTTTACCGGTCATTTTATATCACACTTGGAAATTTATAGCACCGGGATTATATGAACATGAAAAAAAGCTGATAATTCCATTTGTAATTTTCGGAACGGTTATGTTTGTTGTAGGTGCCGCATTTGCTTATTACATTGTTTTTCCGGTAGGTTTTAAAGTGATGATTAATTTCGGAGGAAAAGATTTTATAGCTATGCTTAAAATAAGCGAATACGTAAACGTTGCTTTAAAAATAATGATAGGATTCGGAATTGCGTTTGAACTACCCGTAGTAACTTATTTCCTTGCAAAACTAGGACTTGTAACAGACCAAACCCTAAAAGAATTTGCAAGGTATGCTATTGTAATTATATTTATAATTGCGGCAATATTAACACCTCCTGATTTGTTCTCACAAATGGCAATGGCCCTTCCTTTATTACTATTGTACGGTCTTTCAATTTTCATAGCAAAAGCTGTTAATCCGGAAAAAGAAGAAAACACTAACTGATCTTTTCTTTTCCCATCTTTTTCTTCTCTTTCACCTCCCCGCCACTTTTCAAGTGGCCGGGTTCGCTACGCTCATTTTCACCCTCTTTCGCTCCAAAAATAAATGTAATATTTATTTTTAGAATTCGCATTATATTTCTTTAGTCCCCTTGACTTAAAGTAAATTAGTGTGTATAATTTCAAAAATTAACAATAGGAGGCGCAAAATGATTGTAAAAAACAATGCAATAAAAATTATACTGGAGTTATTAAATAGTGACAAGAAAACATTAGATGTAAAAAATTTAAACTCTGAAGCAATTGAGGAGCTTAATTTAAGCGGTATTGTAAGATTCCCAAATCCTGCAACAATTGAACTTACATACGCGGGTGAAATGATTGCAAACATATTAAACAGCGTAAAAGATTCAATTAATATTGAAGAAAATGCAAAATGGTTAAGCAGTGAAGTTATAGCAATGATAGACGCAGCAATTAAAAACGGTAATAAAACTACTTCTATTTCAAACGCAGAGCTGGAAAAAAGAGGATTTGCCCTAAATGGGGAATTAACTCAAGCGGCTTTAGACGCTTATGAAGCTTATAAAATTACAAATCCTGAAATTGTAATTGACGCTGAACTTGCCGATTATATCAGAAAATCGCCAATGGGTCCAACCAATGCACATTATTTACCTGTAGAAGGCAATAAAAAAGACTTACTTGAAGCTATGAGATTAATTGCATATTCAATTCCTGTAGGAGAATACTTTACATTCACAGAACTTGGACAGGCTGTAAAAGAAACATTAACTTACGGCGGTTGGGCAAGTGAAGGAAGCGTTCTTGATATTTCAATTCTAGAAGACATTGCAAAAGTAGCCGACGGTGAAGAGATTGATTTAGACTCTTTAGCAAACCTTGAAGCTTTAGGTTACGTTGCTGATATAGACAAATTAACAAAAGCCGGAGAAAAAGCGCTTGAAGTTTACAGAATCTATAAAGACAGAACAGACAAACCTATAAAATCATTTGCAATTTCTCAAGAAGAAATCGAAACACTTAAAACAATCAAATACATTTGGGAAGAAAAAACAACCCAAAATCCTCAGCAAACACCTACTTTTGATGAAATTAGAGCGGAATTAATCGACAGAAAAGTAAAAGAATACAAAAAACTAATTGAAACTTACGGCAAAAGATTAAACGAAATGCCAAAGAAAAAACAGGAAATCGCTAAAAAATTCCAAGATTTAGCTGATAAGAAAAAATGGTTCGATGACAACTTCGATTTAAGAGAATATCTGTATTCACTTGAAGCATTTAACTTAATTAGCGAAGGAATAGACGAAAAAGGAAAAGCGGTTTATTTTGTAACTGAAGATGGTGAAAAAGTAATAAATGATCAAAACTTTGACGAAAGAGCAATTCACAGCTGGTCTGTAAAAACATTGGCAATATCAAACAAAGTATTCAGCGCACCAAACAGGGAGTGGGTGGAAGAAGCAAGAAGAGAGAGAATTTTAGGAACGTATGAACCTAGTAAATCAGGTCTTTTATATGAAGAACTTGCAACGCATAAAAAACTGCCTTTTATAACAAGATATGAAATGGATATATTTAAAATGATTCCTGACGCGGGAATTGCATGTGAGAACCTGTTAGAAGGAAAAGACGAAGACGAAAAAAGAAAAATAACCGAAGCTCTTGACAAATTAGAAGCAAAAGGATTTATTGAAATCTTACCTGACGGACATATTGTTGAAACAGAATACGGAAAATTGATGGATGATGCAATGAGCGGCGTTCCGGAAGGTTTCGGAGCTCCTATTAATCCAACAATCTATAGAGTTGTAAAAGCTATAGCTGACACCGGCAGTATGTATGTTAAAGAGCAAAAAATAAGAATTCTTCCTGAAAATATTAAAAAAGCCGTTAAAATTTCAGGTTTAAACAAAGAAACTTTTGACAAAGCGTATATTGCCGCCAGAGAAGCCAAATATTTAGGAAGAAACAGTGTAAACGAAGCGGGATTAAAAATGTTAAGAGCAGTAGAAGCCCTTAACTCTTAATCTCTTTTTTTCTTATCTTCATACATTCTTTGATCTGCTAAATTTACCGCTTCACGCAATTCTTTACTTTCAGTAGGATAATGTGCATACCCAATACTGCAAGAAATGCTTATACCGTCAATGTTTATATTTTTAATTTTTTCTTTTATCCTCTCAGATATTTTTGATAATATTTCTGAAGATGCAAATACCAATATTACAAACTCATCTCCTCCGAGTCTAAAAGCATAATCAATTTCCCTGATAGAGTCACTAATTATAGAAGCTACTTTTTTTAAAACTTTATCTCCAAAGGTGTGTCCGTAAGTATCGTTAAGTTTTTTAAATTTATCCAAATCAATAAAAACAACACCAATTTCAATATCTGCATCTTTATACTTATCAAGTAAAAAATCAAAAAACCTTCTGTTATATAAACCTGTCAAATCATCTTTAAGAGCCATTTCAGTTAAAAAAGAAGCAAAATCATAAAAATTAATTACTTTAGAAAACTCACCTTTTTCGTTTACTACAATTAAATGATGAATTTTAAAACTTCTCATCAAACGATAGGCATCGAATAATGAGTCCTCCTCACTTACCGAAATTATTTTTTTAGGGTTTTTGTCAATAAAATTAATAATTGTCATATTATCATAATGGGCAACCAGCGCATCAATTATATCCGTTGCAGTTAACAGATAATAAGGCTTTTCTTCTTTTGTAATTATAATTATGTCCTTCTTGTGATTTATAAACATTTTTGAAATATCGGAAATAGTTTTATGTTTAACTTCACCCAACTCAACAACATAAACCTCATTTTTTTTCTTTTTGTTGTCAAAATTTAGTGTTTTTATTTTCATTCACACTCCTCAAGAATCTTATTTATATGGGAATCATCATCCGGGTCTGCATGTATGTTAATAATCCATTTTTTATTTGGGTCGAGTTTTCTTATTTTTTCAGCAACATTTTCAATAATATTATGAGCCATTTTTAACTTCATATCAGGTGTTAAAACCAGATGAACATCCACAAAGTTTATGTTTCCGGCTTTTCTGGTCCTTAAACAGTGATAATCCGTTACAAAAGGTTCTTTTTTTATTATCTCTTTGATTTTTTCAACCGTTTCAAAATCAAGCGCGACATCCAAAAGAATTTCAAAACCTTCTTTTACGATTTCACTTGCTTCTTTAATAATATACACACCTATAAAAATTGAAAGAATAAAATCAATATAATACCATCCCGTTATTTTAACAACAATTAAAGAAATCAAAACCGCACCGTTTGTCAAAAGGTCGGTTTTATAATGTAATAAATCGGATTTTATCACCAAATGATTAGTTTTTTTAACAACATATCTCAAAAAAACAACTAAAGCGAATGTAACAAGCATTGAAAAAGCCATTACGTAAATAGATAATTCTATTTTTACAATCGGTTCGTGGTCTATTATTTTTCTAATACCCTCATATATGATATATAAACCGCTAGCATTGATAAAAAGCCCTTCAAAAAGCGCCGCTAAACCTTCAATTTTTCCTTTTCCGTAATTAAATTTTTCAGTTGGTTTGCTTTCACTGACTCTAACTGCGATATTATTAAAAATACTTATAACCATATCAAGCAGAGAATCTATCGCACTTGCAATAACTGCGACACTTCCCGTCATAACTCCGATAATTACCTTAGAAATCGCCAGTATAAAAGCACTTATTGTTGCAACTGTAGTGGCTAAACGGGGCAAACTCATCTATCCCCTTTATAAGTTATCAAATTATCCGTTATCCCGTTTTGAAGTATTTCGACAAGTACTGTAGCGTAACTTCCCTTTGGCAAAATAAAAGAAAACTCATACCATGCTTTTTCTTTAATATAATTTTTTTCCAAAATTTCAGGAAAAATCCACGCACTTCTTCTATCCCCGTTTGCAGGAATCAAATCATCATATTTTTCTTCAATTTCTCTTGCCGCATCTTTTGCCCTTAAGGCTTTTTTACCGGGAAGAAGACCTGTTGGGACTATATCTTTTTTGTAAAATCTAACAGTATCTTCAAAGTTTTCAAGATAAAAATTTTTACCAAAAGGATAATGGCACATTACATCGCCCGGTAAAAGTTTAAAGGGGTGTTTTTGTTTTTTTACAAATTTTATAAGTTCTTTTTCGTATCCTAAAAATTTAAGCTCATCTTCTCTCATATCAAAAATATTGCTAAGCTTAATTCTCTCCATCAGCCAATCATTGAATAATTTTGACTGATAAGCGCTGATTAGCAGCTTTTGCAGTCTTTTGTCTTTTATATGTTTATCTCCGAAAATAAACTCTTTGGCCTGCTCAAAATTATCACCCTCTTTTCCGAATCTCTGATAACCGAAAAAATTTGGAATACCGTATTTTTTAATATCGATAAGCACTCTTTCGATTTTTTTTGCGTCCACCGGAAGAACTTTTTTAAGCCTTACAAAAAACCTGTTTCCTTTTAAATGCCCGATTTTCAGTTTGTTTCTATGCAAATCCTGCTCGACTATTTTAATTTTAGGGTGTTCGAATTTATTTATTCTATCCCTGAATTTCCTTGGGACGCTTATCCACTGAACGGTTAATCCGTCTTTATCTTTAAGCCCGGCATATCCTATATCTCTTTTGTTTATTCCCAATCTTGAAAATGTTTTTACAATATCGTTGGTTGTAGCGTCTTTTTTTCTGACTTTAAGCATAAGCCACTCACCGGTATGGTCAAAAGAGTAAAGGGGTATTTCCTCAACGAAAAAATTTTCGGAGTTTTTATTAAAAATAAAATTTATAGGAGCGTGTGAATATATCATGCAAGCCTTTCAAAATTAATTTAAAATTATAACAAAAGAAAAATATTAATCGGCTTTGAAAGTTTTACATTTACTCAAAACAAAATGGGTCATTATAATAAGCTGAAACGTATATCCGAAAAATGAAAGAATCGGAATGAAATATATAAAAGAAGTTAAAAATATCAAAACCCAGATTTTTAAATTATTCTTTCTTTCAAACTCTTTATAATCGCAAAAAAGTGCGGCACTGTCGAAAACCAGAGGTTTTTTAATAGCTAAAGACCATAAAAACACCTGATAAAAAACATTCACTACCGGTATAAACAAAAGATAAAAAGTAAGAACGAAAAATATTATAAAATTAAGCATACCCTTTAAAGAAACCCAAACGCCTTCTATTATACTGCTATCTTTAGTCGGAAGATTGTAATATTTTTCATTTATCCTGAGTGTGATTTTATCAACAAAAAAAGAGCTAAAAACCCCGATACTTAAAATCACCAGCTCGTAATACAAAAACATTAAAATAATAGTAGAACCAATACCTGTGATAATTTTATTTATATGTTCACCAAAAGGAAGATAAGAAATATACGCATAAATAAAATCTACAATATTTCCAGAAAAAAAGGAAAAGATAATCCCCCATAAAACTACACTGATAAGCAAAGGGGCAAATGCGTATTTAAGTATTTTAGAATCAAACAGATCCGAAAAAGCGTATTTTATCATATTCATAATCCCGCCTTAAAAATGGTTTTCCCTGCAAACACTCCTGTAAAAGCCTCTTTTTGTAACGGCAAATACAGTTATTTTGATTCTTGTAAGTTTAGCAATATTTAAGATTTTAGGCAAATGTTTTTTATTGAATGTAAAAAGAATTTCATACTCTTCACCGCTGCACCCCACAGTTTTATCAAAATTTTTAAAAAAAGTAAATCCGACTTTTGAAATTTTAGATATTCTTTCAAGTTCTTTAAAAAGCCCGTCACTTATATCAAGTGCCGATGTTATAAAAGGAGCGGCTTTATAAAAAAATTTATCTTTGAGTTTTGGTCTTATAAATTTTGAATTTTTTGATATTTTACCGCCTCTTAAAAGAATATTCAAATCCCTCTTAACACTTCCCAAATCTCCGGTAAATGCTACATATTCACCTATTTTTGCTTTTCTGAAAACCGGTTTTTTGCTTTTGCCTATAAAAGTCATGGAAATTGCAAGTTTATCGTTTTTAATAGTATCTCCGCCTATTATTTCATATCCGTATTTCTTGGCGCATTCATTAAATCCCTCTGTCAACTCTTTAATATCATGAAGAGAATATGATTTAGGAAACCCGATATTTAAAATCGCGTATTTGGGTTTTGCATTCATAACTACAATATCGCTTAAATTTACTAAAGATGCTTTTATTGCAATATCTTTTAAACTCATCCACTCTTTTTTAAAATGAATATCTTCAAAAAAAGAATCACTCGCCATCACCCAATTGCCAATTACAGCACCATCATCACCCGTATATTTGGAATATATATTTTTTATAAAAAATTCTTCTTTATTCATCTAAAACCTTAATTGCTTCTTTTAAAGCTTTTTTAGGAGCAGTTTTATACATTTCAATTATTTCTTTCAATATATTTTTATCAAATTTTTCATCCCTAAAAAGATAATATCCCACAATTTGCATAAAATTTCTGGGATTTTCAGTAAATCCGCCTCTTTCAAAATCTATGAATTTAACATCTTCTCCCGTATAAAAAATATGATAATACCTGCCAAGCTGTCCGTGAAAAACACCTTTTTCATCCAAAAGATAGGCATTATAAAGCGCTTTTTTTAACACTTCATAATATTCAATGTTTCCAACATATTCTTTTAAAGGCTTTCCTTCAATATATTCCATAATAAAATATCTTTTACCTCTGAAAATAGGCTTTGGAGCACACAGACCGTCTAAAAAATTAAGTATCTCCCACTCTTTATCTATTTCGTAATTTTTTGCCCATTTTATTGCTGCAATTCTTCCATCTTCAAGTCTTGCTTTATATACTTCGCCTCTGTTGCCCTCTCCTATTTTTTCAATTATGTCGTATCTTATTGCAAATCCTTTTTAACCGAATAATATCAAATTGTTTGCTTTTAAAACAGCAAAAATTTTAAAGTTTAAACATTTATACCCCTCCCCATTTCACTTTTTCACCCCGCCACTTTTCAAGCGGCCGGGTTCGCTGCGCTCATTTTCACCCTCCCCCGCCACTTTTCAAGCGCCCAGGTTCGCTACGCTCATTTTCACCATCTTTCACCATATTTCCTTCCCCATCTCTTCCCTCTCTCTTCCCTCTCTATTCCCATTCTCTTTCTTCCTCACATTTGTGCCAGACACTTAATAAATAAAAATAAAAAAGAGCAAAAAGCCCTTAGCCTATAGAAATTTTTACTTCCGTTTTATTTAGATTCCAAAACGCATCTTCAGGTGTAGAACCACAAGCTACGTTAATTAATTGAGTAACCTGTAAAATCGGCTCTTCATACCCGTCCATTGCTTTATGACAAAGAGGACATGGAGTGGCAACTATATCGGCTCCAGCTTCTTTAGCCCCATCAAGAGGTTTTACGGCAAGGCGCTCTTTTTGATCCGGATTAGTAAACCTTGCATGATATCCGCAGCAAGTCTGTTCGTTTTTATAACCTTCCACTATTTCAACACCAAGAGGCTCTAAAATTTCTTTTAAAACCGTAGGGTTTTCAGGATCGTCCAATGAAACTTCATTTGGAGCCAATACATGACATCCGTAATAAGGAGCTACTTTTACACCTTCAAGCTTTCTTTTAATTTTACTTTTATATTCATCCATTCCGATAAAATCCCTGATTAAATTCAAAGTATGATAAATTTTAGCCTCTCCTTTATATTCAAGTCCTTCATCGGCTAATATTTTATTAATTTTTTCTTTAAGCTCAGGGTCGCTATCAAGTGCAAGTTTTGTCTTAGCAATAATCATATAACACGTATTACACGGTGTATATAAATCCACTCCTTTTTCCTCAGCAAGAGCAATGTTTCTGGCGTTAAGACCGTAAACAATCATTTTATTAGTTTCATCAATTACACCCCCTCCGCAACATGCACTTCTTTCTAACAACACTCCTTCAACACCCATTTTTTGTAAAAAATCTTCAGTTATATCATAATTATGTATATCGGCTCCTTGAAAGCAACATCCGGGGTATATACCTATTTTTTTCATTACAGTTCCTTTTCAA
>Ga0256836_1000335_pt1 | contig 26471 bp, 30 predicted proteins | sample 4561380metaG_FD_185974 | JGI IMG/M metagenome (GOLD analysis project Ga0256836, IMG submission 185974) | Hydrothermal vent microbial communities from Guaymas Basin, Mexico - 4561-380 | ecosystem: Environmental > Aquatic > Marine > Hydrothermal vents | place: Mexico: Guaymas Basin | collected...
AAGTTTACAGATGAATGATGAAAATTACTTAAAAAAGGAAAATGCTGTTTCTTAAAGTTACAGGTTAGAGGTGAATAAGAAATTTTAAAAAGTTGTCTTGATTATTTGGGGTAGTATAATTTTTGGTTTTTCAGGACTGACTATATATTTAAATATTAAAGGTTGTATAATGGGATTTTTTAGCAAAATATTAGGAAGAGATGATTGGAAGCAAACTCTTATCCGTGATTTAACGATGTTAACAGCAGTAGATGGTGATATGGATAAAGAGGAAGTTGCTTATGTGATGCAGGTTGCTGTAGAAGAATTAGGTTTTTGTATTAAGTGGTTTGTTTTTCTGGGGACATTATAGTACTGTAAGTTTAAGCTAAATGGCGAGAAGGTGAAGGAATCGAACCTCCCTTTGGATAGTCAACTATCCAAACATCGGGGTTGAAGCCCGTGATGCCCACCAGGGTCATATACCTCCCATATAAGTCAAAGAATTGTATCTAAATAATATAAAATCTAGCATAAGTGTATTATAGATTTTTTTCGTTAAAATAATATTTTCCATTTTGAATTTTTACTAAGATTTCTCGATCCAAAAGCTGTTTAAATATTTTTATAATTGTTGGCTTGCTTATATCTATATGTTCCATAATATTATTATATGAATAATTTAACATATTTTCATTATCTAAATTGTTTATAATAAAATTAATAAGTTCAACTTGTTTTCCATCTGTTACTATTGATATTAATTTAATAATATTATTTGCTTGATCTATTTCCTTTTGTTTTAATTTTGGTAAAAATATATCATGTAGTGTATTTATTAACTCTTTTATGCTTATTGGTTTAATTATATATTTCTCAATTTTAAGCTCAATTGCATCCATTAAAAATTCTTTATTTGTATGTGCAGTAACCAGTATAGCTGGAATATCCAAATTAAGTTCATCTCTTATTTGTTTTAAACAGTCTATACCACTTTCATTTTTAAGTAATATATCAGAAATAATTACATCTACATGATTATTATGTAATATTTCAATAGCATCTTTGCAAGTTTTAACAGCATAAATATTTTTGGCAAAATCTTCTAAAACAGATGTGGTGTGCTTTAATAAATCCTCTTCATCTTCAATATACAATATATTAAAATTATTCAATATATCAAAATCTTTTTTATTCATGATTCGCATCCTTATATTTTTTTGGTATCTCTAAAACAAACATAGCACATTTATCTAGTATTTCTTTTGTTGAATCTATTTTATATTTTATATTTTTATACATTATTTTACCTTTTATATGTTTTTCTATAATTTGTTTTGACATATATAAGCCTATTCCTGTACCTACACTTTGGTGTTTAGTTGTAAAATATGGTTCAAATATCTTTTGTATTATATCCTCTTTAATTCCACCTGCATTATCAATAAAGTTTATAATAATAAACTCTTGACTCTCTTTTACAATTATTAATATTGTTTTATTGTTAATATGCTTATTTACGAATGCATCTTTTGAATTATTAATTAAGTTTAAAAGGATATGTGTAAGTTCATTTTCATAGCTATATATTTTAACATCATGCTTAATATCTATTTTTATCTGTATATTTTCTTTTGTTAATTGATATTTACTAAGTTGTATAGATTTTTCAATAACACTTTTTAGATAAAATTGTTTTCTTATTTTATGTGGATTAAAATATGTTTGAAAATCTTCTAGTGTTGCTGACATATTTTTAGATAAAGTAAAAGCATCATTTACTCGTGATTCTATAAATTCTTCATTTAATTTTCCAGCATAAAATTTTGTTTGAAAACTTTGTATTATCATCATAATTGCACCAAGAGGTTGTCTCCATTGATGAGCAATGTTTTGTAACATCTCTCCCATGCTAGCTAATTTTGCTTGTTGAAACATAATTTGATCTTTTTTACGACTATTTTCTATCTCTTTTTTAATTTTAACTTCTAAAGAACTATTTAAAACTCTCAATTCCTTGGTTTTTTGAAATACCTTATCTTCTAAAGAGTTATGTAGCTCTTTAAAGTGATTTATAATAGTAAATGATATTAAAATACTTAAAAAAAATGTGAAACCAATAAGTAATATCAACATGAAAATACTTGTATTAAACATTGTATCATTTTTGTTTTTTTCTTCTATAGCCTTATTTAAAGAATAATTAATTAAACTAGACAATGAGATATTTATAGACTTAATATCTAAAAATATCTCATCTATAAATTTATTAGCTAAATTATATTCATTTTTGTTTAGACAGTATATAATTTTATCGGCTGTATTATTAATCTTGTTAATTTTAATAATAATTTTTTTATTTAAACTATCTTGATAAAAACTTTTTATTTGTTTTTGATCCCTAAAGAGAAAAAAATCTAACCAATTAGTTGCGAACTGAGAAATTCCTCCTATTTTATAGTTAATTGAAGCATTATATTTTTCCCATCTTATTTGTACAAGCTGCTTTGCTAATTTTATTACTTCTATGGCATCATCTTTATTTATATTTTTTTGTATTACATCATACAATGTATCATAGAAATTTACAGTATAAATATCTTTTATTTGTTCAAGATTGATTTGGGAGGTTGTAGTTTTATGATATAAATTCTCATAGTTATATTTAATAGCAAATATAGAAATAAACATAAAAAAAATAATCATTATCATACTTAGTATTGTGATTGATATCAGTATTTTTGTTTTGCTATTAAATTTTAATTTATTTAAAAATAGGTTTATTTTATTATATGCAATTATCATTGCTCTTTTTTCCATTTATTTGATAAAATTTTTTATTTTTAAAATATAGTAAATAAACTTGATTTAATAATTGATTATTTTTATAATTTATTGTAATGCCATCTAAATCTAAATCTCTAAAATTTTTTAAGTTATTTAAAAATTTATCTTGAGTTATATCACCTTTGATATTTCTTAAAGCTCTTACTACAATTTTAGCAGAAATAAATCCTTCAAAGGATGCAAATGATGGCTTAGAATTTGGATAATATTTTTGTAATAATTTTAAATATTCTTGCGCGATTAATAAATTTTTATTAGTATAAGAAGGAACTGTTTGTGAAAAAATTATATTTATGCCTTTATAATCTAATTCTTTTATTAGTGCATTTGCATTTACAAAAGATATAGGTACAAATATAACATTATTTGTAAAATTTTCTCTTACATGTTTTATAAAAATTGCACTTGGTTTGTAAGCGCCTGCAAGTATTATAGCTTGTGGATTTGTCTTTTTTATCTCTAATAAGGCATGTTTAATAGATAAAGTATTTCTTTTATATGTCCCTTCTCCGGTGAGTTTTAAATTTTTTTTATTTAATGCTTCTACAATGGCATTGTAATTATCTATTCCATAATCATCATTTTGATAAAATATTGCAAATCTTCTTATATGTTTACTATCATATAAATAGTTAACAATACTTTCTATCTCTTCTTTGTATGAACTTCTAAGATTTATAATATTTGTTTTTGTAGTTGTTCTTAAAAAAGAAGCACCTGTGTATGGTGCTATAAATGGAATATCTCCAATAATAGGTAAAATCTTTTTAACTGTTGGAGTTCCTATATATCCAAGTAATCCAAAAAGATTTTTATTCTTTATTAATTTTTTAGTATTTACAAGAGTGTTTTGTGGCTCGTATTTGTCATCATAATATATAAATTTTATACTTTTATTTTTAATACCATTATTATCGTTTATATATTTGAAATACGTATTTATACCTTCTACAACCTCATTCCCTAATTGCTTATTTGTTCCTTGAATAGAAAGGGAAGAGCCAAATATTATCTCTTTATAATCTGATTTTTTAGATATAAAGAAATATAAAGAAATAACTATTACTACGCAAAGAAAAACAACCTTTTTCACACCAACCTCTTTAATATTTGTTTGTTTATTATACTACAATATTGTAAGAAATGAGTTTTGTTTTACTATTCAGTAATAATTAAGTTATAAAGGACTAAAATTTGGTAAACAGTCTTTTACCAAAGGAAAAGAATGAAACAAGCTTATTTATTTTATAACAACTCACCATTAGACTTTTCATTAGATGAATCAATCCATATTGTAGATAATTTAAACTTATCTTCTGAGTATTTAATTTCAAATTGCAAAAGTAAACACTCTTTAATTTATGCACCAGAAATAAATATGTATATTAATAATACAAAAGATGATATTAGTAATAAAATAACTAATATAAAAAAAATTTATGATATAAGACTTGAAAAATATGATTCTTCTTTGGATCTTGATTATAGTCAGGAAGTTGGTAAAAAACTATTTATTATTTCAGATAATAAATTAGAGATAGATTCGATAATATCAAAATTAAATGAAAATGAATTTGACTTATTTATATTTAAGCCAACAGATATATTGGATATAGATGGTCATATTGGGAATTTAAAAATAACCATTAAAAAAAATGAAGATAATATCTCTTTGCAAACAGATCAAATGATATGGTTTGATGCGCCATATTTTGCAACTAAACAAAATGGCGTATATGATCCAAATATTGAAGATATAGAAAATATATTAGATACAATTAAAAATAATATCCCTGAATATAAATATAAAAATTATATAAAGTATAATCCTGATATATGCCAATACCATGAAAGACAGACAGAAATTTGTGGGAAATGTGCTGATGTATGCCCAACTGTGGCAATTATGAAAATAGATGCACAAAAACATTTAGAATTTTCAAATATTGATTGTCATGGATGTGGAGGATGTGTAAGTGTATGCCCATCTGGTGCATTAGATTTTACTCAAATGCCTAGAAGTTTATTCTCTCAAATCGCTTCATTTTATGAAGATACTGTAGCCTTAGTAATACCAGAACAACTAATAAATGATAATTTTCATCCATCTTTAGAAAAAAATATTTTACCTTTGGCTATAGAAGGTAGAAAATTTTTAGATGAAGTGCATTTTTTAATATTACTTCAAACAAGTGGTAAACCAATAATATTTTATACAGATTTTATCTCTAAAGGAACAGGAGATGCAATTACATTAATTAATGAAATTTTTCAAAGAAAATATAATAAAAAGGCAATATATGTCTGTATGGATGAAGAAGAGCTTATAGATGCTCAAAATAATTTAGAAGATTTAAGCGAGTGTAAATTTAATCATTATGACCAAGATTTAGATAAAAGAGAAATCTTTACTTATAGATTATTTCATTTAGTGGGAGATGATGATTTAGGTATTATAAAAACTGGTGAGCATATTCATTATGGAAATATAAAAATAAAAGAATCAAATTGTACTTTATGTTTAGCATGTGTTGGTGCTTGTAATGTTAAAGCTCTTACTGCTCACCCTGAGGATAATAGTTTAAGATTTAATCCATCTCTTTGTACTGACTGTGGATATTGTGAATTTATTTGTCCAGAAAAAGATTGTTTGGAGGTTATATACGATGAGATAGAATTAAATAAAAAATATTTCATAAAAAATATTATGGCTAAAGATGAGTTATTTAAGTGTGTTGAATGCGGAATTGAATTTGCCACAGTAAAATCTATAGAAAAAATTGCAAGTATAATGGCACCTAGATTTGGAGATGATAAAGCAAGAATAAGAGCATTATATTGTTGTGCTGATTGTAAACCAAAAGTAACTTTACAAGAATATTTAAATAAACAAAACGAGATAAAATAAAGGGTTAAAAATGAATAAACAAAATGATTTAAATCCAGCAAGATCACTATATTATGGCTTACTAAGTCAAATGTTGGTTTTTACTGAATCTGAAGATAGATTTGCAAATGTAATAGAGATAATTGATATTTTGATACAAAATCCATTAGATGAGAACTCTTGTGAAGCATTAAAAGAGATCAAAGAGTTTTTAAATATTGGTGGAAAAGAATTATTAATAAAAGAATACGATGAAATTTTTCATAATCCTGTAACAAAAAATATAAGAACTACAGCTTCATTTTATGAAGAAGGATTTGAAAGTGGTAAAAAAACATTAGAAGTTCGAAATTTTTTAGGAAAAACTAGAATAAGAAGAAATGAAAAAGTATTTAAAGAAACAGAAGATAGTGTTAGTTTTTTAGTTACTTTTATGTATGAATTAGTAGAACTTATTATCCAAGGTGAAACTTCATATGAAACCTTACAACATTGTTTATTTGCAGAAGTTATTAATGAATTTATAGATCAATTTATAATTGAATTATACGAACATGATAAATCAAACGTATATAAGTCATTGGCTATAGTACTTAATGCATTTATGGAATTTGAACGATTATATTTTGATGTAAAAAAACCAAAACCAAAAGAGATAGATAGAACAAAATCGCAAGAATCTTGTACATTTATAAGCACAGAAGAAGAAAAAAGAAGAGCACAGAATAGACTTAATAAAGCAGCTGAATCTGTAATACAAAGTTGTGCTTTAGAAGATGATTATTTTGAAGATGAGAATGGTTTAAGCGAAATGTAGCCCTAAAGGCTACATAAGATAATAGTAGTTATTTTATGTAGCCTTTTAAATTATGTATTTATAAGGTAAATTTATGAAAGAAGGAGCTAATTATGGAAAATAGACGAGGTTTTTTAAAAAAGCTTATGGGTGTCGGTGCTGCAGCAGTAACTGTTGGTACTGTTGGTGCATTAGCAAGTGGAAATAAAAAGCCATATAGTTCAAACGGTGTCGTTGTAGGTCATTCACCTAAAAAAGAGATAACTTACAAAAAAACAAGAGCTTGGGAAGATTTTTACAGTTCAGCTGTATAAATTAAATAAATTATAAAGGAGATTCTAAAGTATGAATACAAATACAAAAGATGCTCTATCGACCAAGGTAGGTCGTCGTTCATTTCTAAAAATGGCTGCAATTGCAGGCGCATTTGGAGCTACTAGTGCAATTGCTAGTGGAAATGTAACAAGAGCAGCAACGGAAGAAGAGGTAAAAAACCCATTTCCTGGATCTAAGAAAGTAAGAACAATATGTACTGCATGTTCAGTAGGTTGTGGAATTACAGCAGAGGTTCAAAATGGTGTATGGGTAAGACAAGAAGTAGCACAAGACCATCCAATTAGTAAAGGTGGACATTGTTGTAAAGGTGCTGATATGATCGATATGGTTAGATCAGAAGCAAGACTTAAATATCCAATGGTAAAAGAAAATGGTCAATGGAAGCGAATCAGTTGGGATACAGCTTATGATCGAATTTCAAAAAAATTGAATAGTTTAAGAGAAACAAGTGGACCAGATAGTACAATCTTTTTAGGTTCAGCAAAAATGAGTACAGAGCAAGCATATTATTTTAGAAAATTTGCTGCAATGTATGGGACAAACAATATAGATCATCAAGCTAGAATTTGACATAGTGCAACAGTCGCCGGTGTGGCGAATACATGGGGTTATGGCGCTATGACAAACTCACTTGGAGATATCCAAAATGCGAAAGCTATTATTATATTTGGAGCAAATCCAGCAGTAAACCATCCAGTTGGTTTTGGACATTTCTTAAAAGCAAAAGAAAGAAATAATGCTCAGATAATTGTAGTAGATCCGCGAATGACAAAAACAGCTGCAAAAGCTGATTATTTTGCACAAATTAGACCAGGAACTGATATTCCATTTATGTATGGTATGTTACATATTATATTTAAAAATGGTTGGGAAGATAAGAACTTTATTAATGACAGAGTTTATGGTGTAGAAGATATTAAAAAAGAAGCAAAAAAATGGACTCCTAAAAAAGTAGCTGATGTTACAGGGGTATCTGAAGAATTACTTATGCAAATCACTAGAGTTTATGCAAAATCTACTCCAGGTACTTTAATATGGGCTATGGGACTTACTCAACACTCAATTGGTTCATCAAATACAAGAATGGCTCCAATTTTACAACTATGTTTAGGAAATATGGGAGTAGAAGGTGGTGGATGTAATATCTTAAGAGGTCATGATAATGTTCAAGGTGCAACGGATATGTGTTGTTTATCGCATACTCTACCAGGATACTACGGACTTAAAGATGGTTCTTGGAAATACTTTGCAAAATCTTGGGGAGTTGACTATGAATGGCTTAAAGGAAGATTTAAATCTAAAAAATGGATGAATGCAAAAGGATTTACTTTAGCAAAATGGTATTCAGGTGTATTAGCTGGAAAACCAGGTGAAGATAAGATAGATAATGCAGGGACAAATTTAAAGGCATTATTTGTAATGGGTAATGGTATTACATCAATTGCACAACAAGCCAAAGTAAAAGAAGCATTAGATAATTTAGAGTTAATAGTATTAGCAGATCCATTTGTAAATGAAGCTGCAATTTTAACAGATAAAAAAGATGATGTATTTATACTTCCAGCTGCTACTCAATTTGAGTCTAGTGGTTCAGTTACTGCTACAAATCGTTCAGCTCAATGGAGATATAAAGTAGTAGAACCTATGTATGAAAGTAAACCAGATCATGAAATTATGTTTGAATTTGCAAAAAGATTAGGTTTTTATGATGAATATACAAAAGGTATGTTAATAAAAGAAAATAAAAAATCTTTTAAATTTCCTGAAGATGCAACAGATGAAATTGCAAGAATTATTAAAACTATTGGTTTAACTGGTTGGACATCTAAAAGATTAAAATTCCATACTGATAATTGGCATTTATTTGATGAAGTAAGTCTTAGAGGAATTGGACCAGTTAAAGGTGAATATTATGGATTGCCATGGCCTGTATGGACTGAAACACATAGTGGAAGCCCTATTTTATACGATATAAATAGAAGTGTAAAAGAAGGTGGTATGGGATTTAGAAATAGATTTGGTCTTAAGCATGATGGAACAAATTTGTTAGCAGGTAAAAATTCAGCACCAAAAGATTCAGCAAATCCAGATGGTTACCCTGAAATTACAGCAAAAAATATAGAAGAAGTTTTAGGTATTAAATTAACTGCTAGTGAGAAAAAAAGAATTGGTAAAAACTGGAAAGTTGATACAAGTAATATAATTGCCCAAAAATGTATGGAAAGAGGAATTGCACCTTATGGAAATGCAAAAGCTAGAGCAAAAGTATGGACATTCCCTGACAAAATTCCAATGCACAGAGAACCAATACATTCTCCAAGATCTGATTTAGTTAAAAAATATCCAACTTATAAAGATAAAAAGAATCATTATAGAGTTGATACAAAATATAAATCAAAACAAAATGAGAAAGATTGGTCAAAAGAGTTCCCTGTTAATCTTATTACAGGAAGACTTGTAAATATGAATGGTGCTGGGCTTGAAAATAGAGCTAGTAAATATTTAGCTGCTCTTACTCCTGAAATGTTCTGTGATATAAATCCAAATCTAGCTGCAAATCACGGCATTAGAAATGGAGATATGATGTGGATTCATTCACCAGAAGGCACCAAGATAAAAGTTAAAGCAAAATTCTCTTATAGTGTAGATGAAGATAGAGTATTTATACCATTTCATTTTGCTGGACATTTTCAAGGTGAAGATAGAAGTGCGATGTACCCAGAAGGAACAAAACCTTATGCTGTTGGTGAGAGTGCAAATACTGTTACAAACTATGGTTATGATATCATCACTCAGTTACCTGAGACTAAAGGCGGATTATGCCGCATAGAAAAAGCGTAGGGGGTGAGAGATGAATTATGCTAGAATGAAATTTTATTGTGATGAAGAGAGATGTATAGAGTGTAATGGTTGTACCGTTGCCTGTGCTGAAGCTCATGAGCTTCCTGTTGGTATAAGTAGAAGAAAAGTTGTGACTCTAAATGAGGGTGTTTTTGGAAAAGAATTTTCAACTTCAGTTGCCTGTATGCATTGTACTGATGCTCCTTGTGAGCAAGTTTGTCCAGTGGATTGTTTTTATATCAGAGAAGACGGAATAGTTCTTCATGATAAAGAAAAATGTATTGGTTGTGGGTATTGTTTATATGCATGTCCATTTGGAGCTCCTCAGTTTCCAAGAGATGGTGCTTTTGGAACAAAAGGTGTTATGGATAAGTGTACTATGTGTGCTGGTGGTCCAGAAGAAACAAATAGTGCTAAAGAGAGAGAACTTTATGGACAAAATAGAATTGCAGAGGGTAAAGTTCCTATTTGTGCTGCTATGTGTTCTACAAAAGCTTTAATAGTTGGAGATGAACAAGAAGTTTCTAAAATATATAGAACACGAGTTGCCTCCAGAGGTAAAGGTGTTCAAGGTGCTCCTTATGGATGGGATAAAGCATACAAATAAAGGATAAGCAATGAAAAAGTTTATGTTTCTTTTTATTGCTACTATATTTTTGACTACAGTTGCTTATGCAACTGATAGTCAGATATGGGATAGTATGAGACTGACTAATATATTAGAGTATGGAAAAGAGAACTCTTTACATTTGGGACCTCTATTTGTTAAATTACAAAGTCAATATTTTTATAAAATATTCTTTGGAATACTTATAGGAGTTCCTTTTGTGTTTTTTTTACATTATTTAATCGTAGGACCTAAAGTATTTTCACATGATGGAGTTAAAATTTATGCATTTTCAGTTTTTAAGAGAATTATTCATCTTTTAGCAGTTATTGCATTTGTTATAATAGTTCCTACAGGCCTGATGATAGCATTTGGTAAGTATTTCGGTGGTGGTACAATTATAGAATATGCTAGACATTTACATGGATTAGCAACAATTTTATTTAGTATAGCTGTAATACCAATGTTTTTATTTTGGTTTAAAGATATGCTACCAACATTTGATGATATTAAATGGATGTTTATTTTAGGTGGATATTTAAGTAAAGAAAAGAAAAAAATTCCTGCAGGTAAATTTAATGCGGGTCAAAAAATGTGGTTTTGGGTAGCAACACTTGGTGGAATCGTAATGATTATTACCGGTGCTTTTATGTATTTGCAAGATTTTGATTATGGAATTGCTAAATTCTTTGGTATTTCTCAAATTGATTTACTAAGAGCAACTGCAATTACACATAATGTATTAGCATTTGTAGTTATGGCATTGTTTTTTACACATATCTATATGTCATTATTTGCTATAAAAGGTGCTGTTCAAAGTATGATTACTGGTTATAAAGAGGAAGAAGAGGTAAAATATCTTCATAGTACTTGGTATAAGAAGTTAAAAAAAGAAAAGAAAATTTAATTTTTTAATATATAAGATTTAATCTACTATTTTTTAGTAGATTAAATCTTTACAACAATAATTATGCAAATTTTGCATATTTTAAACAATAGAAATATGCAAAATTTACATATATAAAGGGATTTTATGGAAACGATATATGAAACAGAGATTATAAAGATAAAAAATGGAAAAAAAACAACAGTAATAGATACAGTAATTCATGAAATAAAACTTAATATTATTGTTAATAATAAACTTATAGGTTCTCTTATGGCTGTTCCTGTTGATCTAAAAGAGTTAGCAGTTGGCTATTTAATGAGTGAAAATATTATAGAAAATGTAAATCATATTAAAACAATAAAATTAAAAAGTCTTGATACTACTACATTTGAAGTTAATATAGATGCAAAAGTTATAGAAGAAAATATTGATCGATTGGATTTAGAAGGTGTTATTGTTAGTGGTTGTGGTAGAGCAAAAAGTACTCAAATATCAAAAGTTGCTATTGATGCAGCTATTATGAAAGATGATTTTACAATAGATGCGAATTTGTTATTTGAACAGATGGATCAATTTTATCTAGGATGCCCTTTATATGAGCAAACAGGTTGTGTGCATACTGCTAAGGTATATCTCAATAAAGATACATATTTTATAGGTGAAGATATAGCACAACATAATACTATAGATAAAGCAGTAGGAAAAGCAAGATTAGCAGGAATTGATCTTAAAAAATGTTTTTTAATGGTAAGTGGAAGGTTAAGTTCTGAGATGGTTGCAAAAGCAGTTACTCATCAAATTCCAATTTTAGCTTCAAGAACAGCATCAACATGTAGAGGTGTAAATATTGCTAAAAAATTTGGATTAACTCTTATTGGGTTTGTAAGAAATGGTAGGATGAATATATATTCAAATCAAGGGAGAATAGATGTTTGAACAAATAGATGAATTAATAAATAAATATATTGGCGATGATGGAAAATTGAGTTGCAGTAATGCTTTTAAAATAGCAAATAAGCTAAAAACTACACCTAAAATTGTTGGGCAAAGAGCTAAAGATATAAATGTAAGAATCAGTGCTTGTGATTTAGGACAATTTGGTAAACAACCTATGGGTGAATTTAAACAAGATGTTTTAGAAGATTTAAAAACAATTTGCGATGAAACACAAAGAGTCTATTGTAAAGATGCTAGAGAATTAGCAAAAAAATCAAATCTAAAAACAGTTCGAACCGCTATTAAACAAGGTGGATTGGATGTAATTTATTGTGAACTTGGTTGTTTTAAAGAAAAAAAACGAACAAGATTGTATGTAAAAACTAAAACTTGGATAGAAAATCAAAATAGAGATTTATTGTTTGGTAAAGGCAAAACAGAAATACTTGAGCTTATAAAAGAAACTGGTTCTATTTCTCAAGCTGCTCAAAAACTAAATATGAGTTATAAAAAAGCATGGAATCATATACAAATACTTCAAAAAAATCTTGATGATGTATTAGTTATCACACAAAAAGGAGCAGGTGAACAAGGTGGAACAACTTTAACACCAAAAGCTTTAGAATTTATAGAAAATTATAAACAATTAAAAGAGGATATTGAAGAGTTTGCAAATAAAAAATTTAAAGAGTTATTTTTAAAAAAACGGGGAGATAGAAAATGACAATTTTAGATGATATCTCATTTAAAGATGCAAGAAGTTTAGCTTTAAATAATGCTGTATTAATGAAAGAAACAGATGTTATTTTGTTAAATGATGCACTAGGTAGAGTTATTTCTCAAGATATAGTATGTCAAAAAAATCTACCTTCATTTAACAACTCTGCAATGGATGGTTTTGCTTTTAAATTTAGTGATGCAGGGAAAAGATTGGAAATAATAGATACAATTTTTGCAGGAGATACACCACAAGATATTTTAAAAGATAATTGTTGTTATAAAATTATGACTGGAGCAAAACTTCCAAATGATGTTGATACTGTAGTGCCAATAGAAAAATGTATTGATGTAACTGATAAGTTTGTTACAATTCCAGCTGATATAAAAAAGAATAGTTCAGTTAAATTTAAAGGTGAAGAGCAAAAAAAGGGAAATATATTATTTAAAAAAGGGCAGTTGTTAACTTCTGCTCATATTGCTATGTTAGCTTCTCAAGGGATTATGGGAATTGAAGTATATAAAGAGTTAACAATCGCAATAGTTTCTACAGGTGATGAGATAAAAGAACCTTGGGAAAAAGCAAATGAAGATGAAATATATAATGCAAATGGATTTGCTATTGTTTCTTTGCTACAAAGTTTTAATTTCAAACCAACATACGTAGGTTCAATCCCTGATAATTTAGAAAAAACTATACAATTTATAGATAATTTAAAATCTTATGATGTAGTTATAACCACGGGTGGTATTAGTATGGGTGATGCTGATTATTTATATGAAGCATTTCAAAAAAATGGACTTAAAAGTTTTTTTCATGGTATCAAGGTAAAGCCAGGACGACCAACTATGATGGGACTTATGGATAAAACTTATGTAATGGCTATGCCTGGCAATCCACTTACAACTATGTTAAATTGTTTTGTATTGACTTTACCAATATTATACAAACTACAAGGCAGTACAAAATATCATCAAACATTTATAAATGTTAAAAATAAAAAATTATTAAAATTAAATCCTCGTAGAGCAAATACTGTTTTAGGAATTATTGAAGATGGTTGCTTTACAGCCACAAGAGATAATAAATATGGTTCTGGAATGATTACACCTATGTATGAGAGTAATTGCGTAGCAATATTCTCAGGGGGAATTGATCAGGTTGAAGCTAATGAAACTATAAAAATTATACCATTAAATCTAGTATCATTAGATACAAATGATAATAATATCAATTAGGTAAATATAAATGAAAAGATTATTATTGATATTAAGTTTAATTGTAACTATGGCTATTGCAAAAGAAAAAATTGTTGTATTTCATGCTGGTAGTTTATCTGTACCGTTTTCACAAATAAAAAAAGCCTTTGAAAAACAATATCCGCAGTATGATGTAGTACGAGAATCAGCAGGAAGTAGAGCATGTGCTAGAAAAATTACAGACATAGGAAAACCAGCAGATGTAATGGCAAGTGCCGCATATAAAGTTATTGATAATCTTTTAATACCAAATTATGCCAAATTTAATATTCAATTTGCAACTAATGAGATGGTTATAGCATATACTACTCACTCGAAATATGCAAATGAAATAAATGAAAAAAATTGGACTGATATATTTTTAAGAGATGGAGTTAAGATAGGTCATTCAAATCCAAATTTAGATCCATGCGGTTATAGAAGCATTCTTGTAACAAAATTAGCTGAAATTTATTATAAAAAAAATGAATTTTATAATAAACTTTTAGGTTATGATAATAGTTATGAAAATGGCAAAGAAAATAAAAATAAAGTGATTGTAAGACCAAAAGAGACCGATTTACTGGGACTTTTAGAAGCTGGGGCTTATGATTATTTATATATTTATAAATCAGTAGCGATTCAACATAATTTAAAATATATTACATTACCTCCACAAATTAGTTTAAAAGATAAAGAATATAAGGATTTTTATAAACAAGCTGTAATTAATATTACTGGTAAAAAACCTGGAACATGGATTACAAAAAAAGGTTCTGCCATGGTTTATGGTATAACTATTGTACAAAATAAAGATAAAAATTTACCAAGAAATCACGATGGTGCTATTAAATTTGTAAATTTTGTTTTATCTCCACAAGGACAAGAAATTATGAAACAAAATGGTCAAGGTATTATCAACCCATCAATTATAACTGGTAATGCAAGTATATTAGGTAAATAATGTTAAAAATAAAAAATTTGTTTTTAAAAAAAGATAATTTTATATTAGGTAAAATTTCTTTTGAAATTGAAAAAAACTCATATTGTGTGATATTAGGTAAAACAGGTAGTGGTAAAACTATGCTTTTAGAATCTATTGCAGGTATTCAAAATCCAGAAGGTAATCTATATTTTGATGGTAAAGATATCTCAAATATATCACCCAATAAAAGAGATTTTGGATTTGTTTATCAAGATTTTGCACTATTTCCAAATATGAGTGTAGAGAAAAATATAAAATTTAGTGCAAGATATAAAAAAATAGAAGATGAAAAAAATCTATTTTTGGATTTGATAGAGTTTTTACAAATCAAAGATATTTTAAAACGAGATATAAAATATTTAAGTGGAGGAGAAAAACAAAGAGTAGCAATTGCAAGAGCTATATATTCAAGACCAAAATTATTACTATTAGATGAGCCTTTAAGTGCAGTTGATCCCACATTTAGAAATTCTATTATGAAATCACTAAAAGAGATAGTGCAAAGATACAATACAACTATTATCCATGTAACTCATAATTTTAGAGAAGCATCATATCTTGCAGATAAAATTGCTGTAATGCTTGATGGACAAATATTACAAATAGGTGATGCAAAGGATGTTTTAAATTCTCCATCTAGTATAGAAGTGGCCAAATTCTTAGGATTTAAAAATATATTTTCTACTAAAATATTAGGATTTGAACAAAAAAATAAGTTTTTTTCTATTGATCCTAATAAAATAGATTTTTTAAAAGAAAAATGTTTAGATGATTATTGTTTTGAGTGTAAAATTGAAAAAATTATGGGGATTACCGATCATTATAAAATATTCGCAACAGTAAAGGATACACAGTCTTTTTTTGCAAAAATTCCAAAGCAGATATTTATGGAACTTAAGCTTAATGAGGGAGATAAGAGTTATATATTTATTAATAAAAAGGATGTGGTATTTATATGAAAGATAAAAGTTTTTTGATAGTCTTTTTGTTCTTAGGTTCAATTATTGTTTTATTTCTTATGGTACCTATTATGAATTTATTCTATAGTGTGGGAGTAAATAATATATTTGAAACATTACAAGATAAAGAAACTTATGAATCTATATTTTTAACATTAAAATCATCATTTTTTGCAGTCTTATTTGTTTGTTTTACTGGTATTCCACTTGCTTATCTTATAGCTAGATATAATTTTTGGGGTAAATCCATTCTTGAGTCTTTACTTGATATTCCAGTGATGGTTCCTCATACAGCCGCAGGTATTGCACTTCTTATATCTTTTAATCATGGATATATTGGTGATTTTTTATCATTTATAGGGTTAGAATTTATAGATACTACGATAGGAATTATAAGTGCTATGATGTTTTTATCAGCTCCTTTTCTAATCAATGGAGCAAAAGAGGGATTTAAAAAAGTAGATATAAAATATGAACATGTAGCACAAACACTTGGTGCTAGTAAATTAAGTGTATTTTTATCAATATCATTACCAAATGCAAAAAACGATATTTTAAATGGTGCTTTAATGATGTGGAGCAGAGGCTTAGGTGAGTTTGGTGCTGTTGTAATAATCGCATATCATCCAATGGTAGCACCAGTACTTATATATGATAAATTTAATAATTTTGGATTGAAATTTTCTGCACCTGTTGCAGCATCTATGATTTTAGTATCAATATGTTTATTTTTATCAATTAGATATATTAATAATAAAGTTTAATATTTACTTTTTTATAAGCAAATACAAAATTAAAACACAATTCACTTATCATCATTAGTTCCCAAAGGGGTATGACTTCTAAAAAAGGTTTATTCTCTTTTAAAGATTCAAAATTAATATTACAAGAAAAACCATATTCATAAGAAGGTGAGTTTATCTCTGGTAAATTCACAGAATATAAAAAATTAAAAAATATATTTGGATCTCTATTCATCCTTCTTATTCTTTTTAATGTTCCTGCATAATCTTTCTCTAATAGATAAATATCAGCATGAATATTATGAGATAATACATTTCGTATAAAAGATACAATATCAAAAAAATCTTCAAATTTATCTTTTAGTTTATCTTGGATAAAATTCCTAAATGGTGTTTCAAGTCTTAGTGCTTCAACCATAGCCATACAAATACCTCTAAATGCATTAAATTCTACAAAATATTCAAAAAGAATAGTTTGTTTAACATCAGATTTTTTAGCATCAAGAAGCAACTCTTTTATAATATTAGCATTAAAATGATATATTGTTTCATTCTCAAAATATTTTTTAATCCCAAGGTTATTATTGACAGTTAAATTTTTTCGTTTTGATAATGTTGTAAAAAACTCTCCAATATGCAAAAAATAAAAATTTTGCTCTATCAACAACAAAGCATCATTAACTAAATTATTCATTTGAGAATTTTCTTTGAAGTCCATTTTGTATTAGATGATTTTATTCAATGCAGCAATACTCTCTTGTAATACTTCTTCTACTGTAGCATCTAACTTTTTAGGTATATATACATTAAAATAGTTATCTTCAATCTCTTTTCCTGTAACTATATGTGTCATAAAAGTTTTTTTTAAAAAATCAATTAATGTAACTTTATTTTTTGTTTGAAATGAAGGAGATTTTCTGGCACCATAAAATTTATCTTCAATATCATAGACAATTAAATATTCAGCCTCTTCAAAATTAGGACAAAATTTGGAAGTCATAAAACCTCCATCTGCTGTGACAACTAATTTCATTTATTTTCCTCGTATTTAAGATAATTTTCTTTTAAGTCCATCTTGTATTATATCATTTTGTTTATCTAAATACTCTAAATATGCAATTATATATTTTCTTGAAAGATTAGGATAATGCTGTTTAAATATGTTTATATCTATAAAGCTTTCTTTTCTGATAATATTTTTTAATTCTCTTATTAATATATTTAATTTTTCATAACTTATAAATAAATTATGTTCTAACCTTACAACTTGTTTAGATGATGTTAATTTTTTTAGTGCTTTATCCCCCATTTGTCTATCTATGTCTAAATCATCATATATATTATAAGGAGCTTTTGGCATTATATTATCTGAATTTAATATATCTAAAAGTTTATCTTGCATAAACTTATCTATATTTTCTATATTACAATCTGGATTTTTATAAACTCCATTTTCAAATACAATCAAATTTTTTTGTAGTAAGTTTTGCAATGCTGTATCTATCAATTTTAAACTTGCCCATTTTATTTTTAAATTTAATGATTTGGAGGATAATAATGCAAAACCGTTTTTCTTATATATATCCAAAATAATATTTTCTATTAAAGTTATTGTAGTATTTGGATATAATACAAGCTCATCTTCATCTACAAAAATATTATTTATTTTTGATGCTATCTCAATGGCTTTCTTATGGTTTAATCCGAATCTTTGATTCGATGATATTAATCCAAAGCCTTTTTTATGAATAGCAACAAGAAGTTCAAAAGCCTTGATAAAATCTTTTTGTTTTAAAGCTTCTAGTAGTATAAGTTTATTTTTTTTCTTAATAGGATCATTTATAGGATTTAGTACTCTACCACCTGCTATTACACTACCTGATTGACTTAGTATAAATGGTTCATTATAAACACTATATATCTCTTGATTAAATTCTATCTTTGCAAATTGTTGATTTGGATCTAAAAACAACACTTTAACATTTAGTTGTTTTGTTCCCATAAAAAAGACCAAAGTACTATTGTGTTTTATATTGTGATCAGATAAAATATTTATAGATACATCTATAGTTGTAAATCCCCTAATAAAACCTTTTTTTGTAAGAAGATCTCCTTTTTTTATATCTATTTTTGGATTTTGTAAATTTATAGCTACTCTTTGAGATACTAAAGCTTCATCTACATCTTTTTCATGTACTTGAATATTTTTTATTTTTATTTCTTTATTATATCCTGCAACTATAATTTTATCTTGCAATGAAATATTTCCGTCCAAAACAGTTCCAGTTACGACTCTACCAGCTCCAGATATTGAAAAACTTCTATCTACATAATATCTAAAAATGCCATTTGATCTTTTTTCAACTTTAGTTAAAGAAAAAAGCTGTTCTTTTAATAACTCTATTGAATTGTTATCATAAATTGAAACAGGTATTATATTCTTTAAATTTAGATTTTTAAATCTTTTTATAAACTCTGAAATATTATCTTTTTGATATTTAACAGTATCTTTATCTACTAAATCAGCTTTACTGAGTGCTATAATAATATTTCTTATCTCTAAAAAATTAAGTATCTCCAGATGCTCAATTGTCTGAGGCTTAATTCCCTCTTTTGCATCTATTAATACTAATGCTGCATCAAAACCAAAAGCACCAGAAATCATATTTTTTACAAGTTTTTCATGCCCAGGTACATCTATAAAAGCTATACTTGTATCGTTGTTTTGCATATATGAAAAACTAAGATCTATAGTGATACCTCTTTGTTTTTCTTGTTTTGTACTATCTCCTTCAAAACCATTTAATGCTTTGATAAGAGATGTTTTACCGTGGTCTATATGACCTGCTGTTCCTACAACTATATTTTTCATAGTATTATTTCTTTAATACTAATTATTATTTGTTTGTCATCTTGAGGTAAAATTGTTCTAAAATCGAGTAAAAACTTATCTTTTTCAATTCTTCCAATAATATTACTTTTTCTAAACTCTTTTTCTAATTTATTCGCTTTACCTTTTATAGAAATAGCAACAGATGGAAATGTTTTATTTGGTAAAGTTCCTCCACCCATATATGTTGTAGTTTTTACTAATTTACATATACCATCTCCAACCTCTTCTATAACTTTATTTGCTCTGTCTTCTAGCTCTTTTAGATTTACAAAAAGCATATTTAGTGTAGGAATATCTTGATAATTTTCTTCAAGATATGCCTTTATTGTCTCTTCAAGAATACTTAAAGTAATCTTATCAACTCTTAACATTCTTAAAAGTTGATTTTGTTTTAGCTTGTCAATAAGCTCTTTTTTCCCTGCAATAATACCTGCTTGAACACTACCAAAAAGTTTATCACCACTAAAACTTATCAATGATGGATTATGTTTTAGTATATCATCAATCGTTGGTTCATAAGCGCTTAAATTATAAGGTAATTTTGGAATATAACCACTTCCTAAATCATAATAATCAAGCAGATTATGCTTTTGAGATAATTGTTTAATATCTTTAAAGTCAACTTCATCACTAAATCCTTCAATGGTATAGTTTGATTTATGCACTTTCATAAGCATTGCTGTATTCTCATTGATATTTTCTTCATAATCTTTTAGTTTTGTTTTATTTGTAGCTCCAACTTCACATAAAATAGCACCACTATTTTTCATAACTTCCGGTATTCTAAAACTTCCACCAATCTCAACTAGCTCTCCTCTTGAAACTATAGCTTCTTTTTCTTTAGCAAAAGTATTTAGTATAAGAAATACAGCACTAGCATTATTATTTACAATCAAAATATCTTCAACTCCAAGAAGTGATTTAAAATGTTTACTTACATGCTCATATCTCTCGCCTCTACAACCTTTTTGCAAATCATATTCTAAATTTGAATAATTTACAATATTCTTAGATGCCCTATCTAGTATCTCTTGAGATATCAAACTCCTTCCCATATTTGTATGAAGAATTACACCTGTTGCATTTATAAGTGGAATTAAAGATGAAGCTAAAATTTGTTCATATTCTTTTTTTATATTTTTAATCAAATCATCATAAGAAAAATTAGATATGTTCCCATTTAATATATCTAATCTTAAGTTTTCAACTTTCATTTTTGCAATTTTTATTACTAATTTGTTTGAACAATCTTTAAAAAGATTTTCTTCTATTAATTTATCTATTTTTGGTAATTTTCTCAATAATTCCATATTTTTCCCATATTTTAGTAAAATTTTATTTACCATTATAGTAAAATTTTATATAAATAATGTTAAACTCTTATATATAAATGTAATTAGGCCTAAGGTTTAGGCAGACAATAATTTTTTTACGAAGCTGTAATTATTTGTCATCCTCATTAAAAAAAGGATTTACAATGAAAAGAAGAGATTTTTTTAAATTTGGTTCAGCACTTAGTCTTATAGCTATATCTCCAACGATACTATTTTCAAAAGATAAAAATATAAGAACTTTTGATATTAAATATATATTTGATATCAAAAATAATGACAACAAGTATCCAGTGAAATTATGGAATCCTATGCCATATAATTCAAGTTACCAAGAAGTAAAATATTTACATTATGCTGGTAATTATAAAAAAGTCTTTTTAACTAGACAAAATAAATATGATGCATTAACTTTATTTAGCAAATGGGATAAAAATATAAAAAATAATCATATAGAGATATCTATGCAAGTGCAGACATCTTTTAGAACAGTTAATATAAAAGATACACAAAAAGCAAGTTATAAAAATTTATCTATACCAAAAGAGGTAGAGCCCTTTTTAAAATCAACAAATCATATACCTACTACAGGTATTATAAAAGCTTTAGCCAATAGAATTACAAGAGGTAAAAAAGATAGATTTGAAAAAGTAAAAGCTATATATTTTTGGTGCACTTCACATACCTTTAGAGATAAAAATGTTGTCGGTTGTGGGACTGGAGATGTTGGACAAATGGTAAAAGATGAAGAGATAGAGAAAATTTATACTAATGGTTATTATGGTGGTAAATGTACTGATCTTAGTTCTTTATTTACTGCATTAGTTCGAGCTTCAGGCACACCTGCACGGGAAGTGTTTGGGATACGACTAGGTAAAAGTAATTTTTCTCATGCACTTGGAACAAGTAAAAATGGAATGGCTAATATCTCTTCATGGCAACACTGTAGAGTCGAGTATTATATTCCTGGAATTGGATGGATACCTTGTGATCCTGCTGATATAACAAAACTTGAGTTAGTAGAAAATTTACAATATTCAGATAAAAGAGTTCAAGAATTAAATGAAAAATATTTGCATTCTTGGGAGATGAATTGGATTGGTTTTAATTATGCTAGAGATTTTGAACTTTATCCAAAAACAGTAAAATATCCATTAAATATGTTTGGTTATCCTTATGGTGAAGTTGCTAATAAAACATTAGATTATTATGATCCAAGTTCATTTTCTTTTTTAATAATATCAAATGAGGTAAAATAGATGAAAAGAGGTAAAACAATGCAAATTAATTGTTGTAATCAAGATTGTCCAAAACCAGTGCTGGATACAAAAAAAGCTTTAGAGAGCTTAGAGAATGATTCAATTTTAGAGGTTTTAGTTAATGCAACTTCGTCAGTTGAAAATATTAAAAGATATGCTACAAACAATGGCTATAGTTATGAAATTGAAGAATTAGAAGATAATATTACAAAAATTATTATTATAAAAGGATATGAGTGTAATATCGTGGGAACTTCACAAGAAAATAAGTTTTTAGATAAAACTATATTTATTAAAGATGATAAAGTAGGAGATGGTGAGCTTGGTAACATTTTAATGGAAGGTTTTTTAAAAACAACATTAGAGTTTAAAGAGTTGCCAAAAAATATTATTTTGGTAAATAAAGGTGTTTTTTTAACGACTAAAAATCAAACAACAATAGAGATTTTAAAAGAATTTGAAAATAGAGGTGTTAATATATATAGTTGTGGACTTTGTATGAATTTTTATAAAATAGACACTCAAGAACTACAAGTAGGTGAAATAGGAAATGCCTATGATAGTATGGATATGCTTCTGCATACACAAACAACAACATTATAAAAGGATAAAAAATGAAAATTTTAATTATATTTAATCATCAACCATATGATGGAAGTGATGTAGCTTACAATGGATTAAGACTTGCACAAAAATTATTTGAAAATGACAATGAAGTAAAAATATTTTTAATGAATGATTCTGTTGATTTAGCAAGAGAATGCAACAAAAAACCAGAACAATATGATGTAGATTTAGTTCAAATGTTAAAAGAATTATTTGAAAAAGGGATTGAACTACAAGTTTGTGGAAGCTGTCAAGCAAGATGTGGATTGTTTAAAGATCAGCCGTATTTTGATGATAGTATCAAATCTACTATGGGAAAATTAGCCTCTTGGGTAGAAGAGTGCGATAAAGTTTTAACTTTTTAGGATAACAATGGATGCGAAATTAACAAAATTTGTAAAAGCTGCTGGTTGAGCTGCTAAGTTAGATCCGGGCGATCTAAACATAGCACTTAGTGGATTAGCAAGTAGCGATGCAAATATTTTAGTAGGACTTGATACAAGTGATGATGCTAGTATTTTTAAGATTAATGATGATATGGCATTAGTCCAAACATTAGATTTTATTACCCCTGTTGTAGATGATCCATTTATTTATGGGCAAATAGCAGCAGCAAATTCTCTTAGTGATATATTTGCTATGGGAGCCAAAGCGAAAACTGCACTTAATATTGTAGGATTTGATGGTTGTAATCATTCAAAAGAGATATTAAATGAAATATTATCAGGTGGATTAGATAAGATAAATGAGTGTGGAGCCAAACTAGTTGGTGGACACACTATTGAAACCCCAGAGATGCTTTATGGACTTAGTGTTACAGGAGTTATTAATCCTAATAAATTTTATAGAAATAATACTGTAAGAATAGATGATGTTTTAATATTAACAAAACCACTTGGTATGGGCATATTAACTACTGCTATAAAAGCAGATATGCTAGATAAAATAACTATAAAAAAAGTTTCTAATATTTTGGCACAACTTAATTATAATGCTTCAAAAATTATGCAAAAATATGATGTAAGTGCAGTTACAGATATAACTGGTTTCGGTCTTGCTGGGCATAGTTTTGAGATGATAAAAGATAAAGATTTATCTATAAAATTTGTTTATGATAATATCCCATTTTTAAAAGAAGCAAAAGATATGGCAGATATGGGAATAATCTCTGCGGGAACTTACAATAACAAAGCATATTTAAGTCCAAAAACTGTATGTTCTAATAAAAAAGATGATATATTATTTTATGATGCCCAAACTTCAGGAGGACTCTTAATATCAGTAAAAGAAAAAGATGCAAACAATTTATTAACTGAACTTATTGATAGTGGTTATGAATATAGCAGTATCATAGGTAGTATTATTACTAAAAAAGAAAAAGATATTTATATTGTTTAAAAATGTTATTTTTATTAAACCAATTAATAATATAAACTTGACATTTTGAACATATGTTCGCTATAATTCGAACATATGTGCACATTAATTTGAAATAAACGCCAAAAAAGGCGCAAGAAAGGAAATATTATGAGAAATAGAAATATGTTCAGATGCGAAGGTCGCGGAATGAGACAAAGATGTGGTATGGGGCGTCGCTTTGCGATGAATCAAACAGAAGTAGTGTTCTCTGAATGCGTATAGCGTTCTAACTGGTCACCCATCGCGGTGACATTCGGCCACCTACTAAGAGAATATTTTCTGTAAGAGTATTTTAGCATAAAGTGGCCGGATGTTTATTTTTAATACTCCAAATTCTTTGATAATGCGTTCACTTTTCGCATTGATTCCCCCTCAAGTATTACTCTATGCGAAGAGTGAACAATTCTGTCTAAAATTGCATCTGCTACAGTATTGTTATTGAGATAGTTATACCACTCACTCACTGGCAGTTGTGAAGTGATAATTGTAGAGTTTATATTTGTTCTATCTTCAATAATCTCAAATAGATTTGTAGCATCATCATCTACCATAGGAGATACTCCGAAGTCATCAAGTATCAACAGTTGAAACCGTGAATACTTTTTAAGTAGATTTACATAAGTTCCATCTATCCTTGAGAGTCGTATCTCTTCAAGAAGTGAAGGAGTTCGTATATAATAAACTCTATAAGAGTTATGAATAGCATGATTGGAAGTGCTTGTGCAAGATAGCTTTTACCAGTACCAGTTTTTCCAGTGATAATGATATTTTGCTTAGCATTGATAAAGTTTAACTGTGCCAAAGATTGAATCTGTGCTCTGTCAAGATTTCTATCTGTTTTATAGTCAAGTGCATCAAGTGCTGCTTGTTTATCTTTGATCTTTGAGAGTCTATGGTTCATGATGATGCGTTTATTTTTTAAAAATATCTCCTGTGCATCAAGAAGTGCATATATAGCCATCCTATATCAAACTACAGCAAAGATTGCCTAAGTGTTTTTGATAGCTATTTTGCAAAGAAACAAATAGCATTGACACAAATTTTTTAAACTCTAAGGCTGTGATAAATATCTCTTTTTTTACAATTGATTTCATAAAGCTCCATACTCTTTCTATGGGATTAAATTCAGGTGCATAAGGTGGTGTAAACCAAAGTTCTATATTATTCTCTTCACAATACTCTTTTACAATTTTAGTTTTATGCCAAGAAGCATTATCAGTAAAAACAATTAATTTTTTTTCTTCTGAATAATTTTCACGAACAACTTTTAGATGCTTTACCATAGTTTCACTATTTCCTCTGCTCTCTTGAGTTAAAATAAGTTTAGACTTTTTAATATCAAAAGTTCCAAAGCAGTTGATTCTTGTTCCGTATCTATAGCCCTTAAATAAAGCCATGCTACCTTTTAGAGACCAATTGTATTGAGATACATCTGATACAAATGCGGATTCATCTTGATATAATATTTCACAATTATTTAAATCTAAATTTTTGAGTTTTTTTCCATCTGTAGTTTCCACTCATTTATCACTTTTTGTGACTTTTTTGGATCTATTTTATTCGCTTTTTTATAACTCACACCTAATCTTTTCAAAAGTACATAAACTCCCTCTCTTGTGTATGTTTTAGAGTACATGTTTTTTATTAAATCTACCAGTAACCACCCACTCCAAGTTACTTGGGAATAGTTACAATCTTTTGGAAGGCTATGCACAACTATATCTTTAACAAACTCTTCTTGTTCTGGCGTTAGGTATTGATTATTTGCACCACCTCTTTTTTCTTCTAAACCATTTAGACCTAAAGCTTTATAGTTTTTGAGCCAATGACCAACAAAATCTCTACTTCTATTGAGCCTAAATACTACCTCTGCTCGTTTTAAACCTTGCATAGTCATAAATACTGCTTGTAATCTTTCTAGTATAACAGCATTTTTCTCTTGTTTTAAACCTTGTTTCACTTCAGATATTTCTGAATCTGAAAAAGAATATTTTATATACATTTTTGCTATCCAACCTTTTTAGATTACCTAAGCAAATATTGTTCTTTATTTGGTGGTATTTGAAATTAGACAGCTATATAAAAAGGCTTATTCCTGTTTTGTGCGATAAAAAAATCAAATTTATAAAACCCCTTATTTATGGGCTTTGTAAGGTATAAAAAAGTATCTTTGTGTGCCTCAAGATAAAATTGGTTACAATT
>Ga0256836_1000337_pt1 | contig 26444 bp, 29 predicted proteins | sample 4561380metaG_FD_185974 | JGI IMG/M metagenome (GOLD analysis project Ga0256836, IMG submission 185974) | Hydrothermal vent microbial communities from Guaymas Basin, Mexico - 4561-380 | ecosystem: Environmental > Aquatic > Marine > Hydrothermal vents | place: Mexico: Guaymas Basin | collected...
TGCAAGATTATATGACAAAACGTTTAAAAGACAGTTTTGATATACAGGTGATGGGAGAAGAGCAGTGTGATGATATTGATACTTCACAGCCATACTGGGCAATCGACCCAATAGACGGTACATGGGCTTTTATAACACATGAAAATACAGCTGCTATAAATCTTTCTTTAATTGAAAATGCAGAGGTAAGTGTCGGTATAGTATTTAATCCGTTTACAAATGAATTTTTTCAAACTGAAAAAGGTGCAAAATCATATATTGGCATGTTGACACTGCCTTTAAGAGATAATCCTACCGTGGCTGTAGTCAACTTTAAACCTGAACGCTCACATCCTATTGTAAAAAGTCTGAATCAGCTTTTCAAAGAAAATAAAATTAAAAAGTTAACTTCCATAGGCGGTTCCATAACATATTCAATGTGTATGGTTGCAAAAGGTGCTTACAGCAATTATATAGCGTATTTTCCAAAAGCTGCTAAGGCATGGGATCTTTCAGCAGCATATTTGATTATAAAAAATGCGGGAGGATATGTTACGGATTTGCAAGGGGTAGAGATTCATCCTATCAATCATCAGGGGTATATCGTGGCAAGTGCAAATGCACAGGCACGTGATGATTTCTTAGAAATGATTAACCCTCTGTTGGCAGTCCAAATTTCTGAGTAATGAGCTCTCCTTCATCATTAAAAAAAAGATAATAGAGTAGGTCTTTCTTTACATGTAAGCCCGCTAAAAATCGTAAAGCAAGGTTTGCCTGCAGAGATGCTATATGCATAACTATAGGGGCTGCAATACCAGCAGGTTCTTTTTGAATAATTTTAAAAGCATCATTAAACGATGATTTGTCAATAAAACAAACCTGCCCATGAAAGGCTTCAACACTGCCGTATATCCAAGGTGTATGTACTTTTTTTGCATAGGTGTTAATATCTCCGCGTGTCGGAAGATTATCTGTAGCATCTATAATGAGATCAACAGAAATATTCTTTTTTGTCCACTCCTCAAAATTGCATTCATGCGCAACGGCTTTTGTATAGGGACATTTTTGTTCTATAATCTGGGCATTGATTCTGGCTTTATTCTTCCCTTCATCACCCATTTTGAATGCAATCTGTCTATGAATATTATGCAGACTCACTTCATCAAAATCTATAATGTGTATTTCACCGATTCCTGTTGAACCTAATGCAAAAGCAAGTGAAGAACCTAGCCCTCCCGCGCCAACTATTGCTATTTTTTTAGTTTGAAGTTTTTTTTGAGTCTCTTCTCCCCAAAGCTGTATCTGTCTGTGAAAATATTGCATCATTGTAAATCCTTTTTCTAGTGAGTTCTTTTACTTATAGCTTCTTTAAATCCCCATGTGCGCCTGGCACGTACAACATCAGTATGCCTCATGTCCACTATCATTAACTCTTCTGTATTACCTAAATGGTTGAGCAGTTGTGCGTTGGGAGATGCCAAAATAGAATCACCGTAAAATTTCCATACAAACTCTTTGTCCTTATATTCGCCGATTCTGTTGGCTCTTAGTATATACATATTGTGTGTAAACGCTCTTGTAAGTACTAATGCTTTCCATCTTTCATAAGATTCAAAAGTAGAAACACTCGGAACTAGTAAACAGTCTATACTCTTATTGCTAAGTTTAGCAAAAAAATCATCAAAATGAAGTTCAAATCCATTCATCACTGCAAATTTAAACCCGTCAATTTTAAAAACCATAGGTGCCTGTAGCGGTGCAATCTCATTTGCAAAAAACTTTTCTTCATTCCAGTGGGCATAGTTAATAAGGATTTGTTGATTATAGTAAGAAGTAGATGCAGGAGCAAATTTTGCTATACATTTATAAATTTTATCTTTTTTTACAATGACAAGAGGAGCAATGATCGTCATCTTATATGTTAAAGAGAGCTCTTTTAAAATTTTAATTTGGTGCAGAGCCTGTTCTTTTATCATAGATACAGACATATATTCTAGCTCTTTAAAAAAAGGGTTTAAGACATATTCACCAAGCAACAATACTCTTACCTCTTTTTTACTTGCGATTCTTACGTAATTATAAAGTTTTGTTGAACTCATGCCCTGAGCATTGAGTTGTAAAACTGCGGCTCTCATTGTTGTGTTTTTATATTTTGAATTTTAATTTGAGCATCTTCGAGCATTTTTTGTGCCGCATTAAGTTCCTTCATCCCTTTTTCATAAGCTTTGACACTCTCTTCAAGTGTAATCTCCGGGTTCATAAGTGTTTCTAAAATTTCTTTGGCACTTTGCAGTTTTGTTTCAAATTTTTCTTTAGCCATTAAGCGCATCCTTTACATGGTTTTTAAATTTATCTAGTTCTACTAAAAATGCGTCATGACCGTAATCACTGTCTATATCTATGTAACTGTAATTCTTGTTGCCGATTTTTTGTAATTCATCGGCAATCTCTTTCATCTCAAAATTTTTAAAAAGCAAGTCATTTTTAAAACTTATCAGATATAGCGCAGAGGTGATTCTCTTGAGTGCTTCAGCCAAAGAATCAAATCCGCGAGATAAGTCATAGATATTGATGGCTTTTGTAATATAGAGATATGCCAGAGGATCAAACCATTTTGTAAAATTATAGCCGTTATATTCCAAGTAGGATTCTACTTGAAACTTTCCAAATAGTTCATACAGTCCGTCTGTAAGTTTATACTCTCTGCCAAATTTTGCACGCATAGATTCATGCGATAAAAAGCTGATATGTCCTGCCATACGACCGACGGCCATCCCTGAAAGGCCTTGTTCTTTGAGCAGATCCGGATCATAATAACCTTGTTTAAAGTCAGGGTCATTGAGAATAGACTCCTGCGCAACTTTATTGAATGCTATTGCCCATGGCTGGGTTGCGTGTGTGGTGGCAAGTGCTATGATCTTATTGGCAAAATTCGGGTAGTGAATAGCAAATTGGAGTGCCTGCATCCCGCCCATAGAACCGCCGACAATTGCATGTACTCTGTGAATGTCAAGTCTGTCAAAAAGAATTCGCTGTGCTTTGACCATATCTTTTATACTGACAACCGGAAATTTATAACGATAAGGCTCTTGGTATGGATGTTGCAGACTCATCGGTCCTGTTGAACCAAAACAACTGCCTATAACATTGGAGCAGATAACAAAATATTTGTCAGTATCTATTGCTTTGCCGGAGCCAATAAAGCCGTCCCACCAACCGGGTTTTGTTTCATTTTCATACAAACCTGCAGCATGATGTGACCCTGTAAGTGCATGGCAAACAACAACTACGTTGCTCTTGTCTTCATTCATGGTTCCATATGTTTCATATGTTATGTCATACGGCTCCAAAATACGCCCGCTTTCAAGATAAAGCGGATTGGTAAAGTGTTCTGTATGTGTTTGCATGTTTAAAGACAAGTTGATAGTTCTCCGAAAATTAGTAATAGTATTTTAGCAAAAGAGTCTTAATTATGCTTCAAGTGCTTGACTCAAGTCTTCTATCAAATCTTTTATACTCTCTAAACCGCATGAAATTCTTATAAGTCCTTCAGGAACACCGCAGGTAATTAACTCTTCATGAGAAAGCTGCTGATGTGTTGTAGAAGCGGGATGTGTAATGATAGATTTTGAATCACCGATATTGACAACAAGTGAGTATAATTTCGTGGCATTGACTATTTTTGTCGCTTCATCAAAATTTTCTACTTCAAAACTTAACAGTCCGCTGCATAAACCGTCTTGAAAATATTTTTGAGCATTTTTATAGTTTGGATTACTTTGCAAACCCGGATAATTTACTTTTTTTACTTTTGGATGTGATTCTAAAAATTCGGCAAGTATTAAAGCATTGTTGGAATGTTCTTTCATACGTAATGCCAGTGTTTCAATTCCCTGAATAAAAAGCCATGAATTAAACGGAGAGACAACGGCACCTAAATCACGGAGCAGTGACAGACGGGCACGAAGTGTATATGGCGGGAGTCCGACATCTGTATATATAAGCCCGTGATACGAAGCATCTGGTTCATTAAAATGGTTGTATCGCGGATTGTTTTTCAGTTTGTCCACTAATCCTTTTCTCTCAACTAAAATACCGCCTATCGCGAGTCCTTGACCGGTTGTGTATTTGCTGGCACTGTGTACGGTAATATCTGCACCGAATTCAAAAGGACGGCATAAAACAGGTGTTGCTACGGTATTGTCCACTATTGTCAAAATATTATGTTTGTTGGCAATATCGGTAATTGCCTCTATATCTGCTACATCTATACTTGGGTTTGTTAATGATTCAAAAAAAATCACTTTTGTCTTTTCATCAATAAGTGCTTCTATTTGCTCAGGTTTATGCACATCAAAAAATCTTGCTTCTATTGCGAAACGTTTTAATGTATGGGCACTGAGCGTTAAGCTTCCGCCGTAAAGCTGATTGGCACAAATAATATTGTCTCCCGCTTCTGCCGCATTTATTAGAGCAAAAAATATAGCACTCATACCACTTGCAGTAGCGATAGCCGCTTCGCCACCTTCAAGTACTGCAAAACGTTTTTCAAAAACATCTGTTGTCGGATTATTTAAACGTGTATAAATATTGCCGAGTTCTTTTAGCGCAAAGAGGTTTGCTGCATGTTCGACATCGCGAAATTCATAAGCGGTAGTCTGATAAATTGGAACAGCCATAGTTCCTTGTGCGTCTTTTTCATATCCGGCATGCAGTGCCAATGTTTGTAAATCCATAGTTTAACCTTTATTCTGATTGAGTGTTTCATCTTTGATTTTTTGTAAAAATTCTAAAATATTTTCTTGATATGACAAGGTGTCATTGTCGTAGGTATATTTTAAAAATTCCCTAAGTACATCGACATCTATTTTTTTTGCATAACGAGGGACAATTTTCAACTCTTTTTGTATATTCAGTGCCAATGAATCAATATCAAGACCATTGTTCTCTTTTACTTTTTTGACAAGTTCTTTTGATGATAGCATGAGCAGATTTGCTCTGTCTGTATCATCTTTATATAATTTGAGACCAATATTTTTAATTAGAACGTAATTTTCTACCGTTGCTTCTTCATTGGCTGCAATCAAGAGGGCAAAAATTTTTGCACGAAATTCTAATGAACCGTGATGATGTACAAACAGTTCACGAAATGCACTGAAAAAATGATGTTTTAGCCTAAAACCGAGTCGCATAAATCTCCCTTATGTCGTATTATACATTTTATCCATTGAAAATGGTATAATTTCAAAAATAATTGTAATAAGGAATTTTTTTATGGGTAGAGCGTTTGAATATAGAAAAGCATCAAAGTTAAAAAGATGGGGAGCAATGTCAAAATTGTTTCCAAAACTTGGAAAAGTTATTACTATGGCGGCAAAAGAGGGTGGTGGTGATCCTGATATGAATGCCAAGCTTAGAACAGCGATTTTGAATGCAAAAGCTGAAAATATGCCAAAAGATAACATAGATGCGGCTATAAAAAGAGCGACTGCCAAAGACAGTGCTGATATGAAAGAGGTAAATTTTGAGGGCAAAGCACCACATGGTGTACTTCTTTTTATAGAGTGTGCAACTGATAATAACACAAGAACAGTGGCAAATGTCAAAAGTACTTTAAACAAAAATGGCGGAGAGATGCTTACAAACGGGTCTTTAGAGTTTATGTTTTCCCGTAAAGCAATTTTTGAGTTTCCTCTTTCGGATGATATGGATCTTGAAGAGTTGGAGTTAGAACTTATAGATGCCGGACTTGAAGAAATAGAAGTAGAAGAGGGTGTTGTTTTGGTGACAGCTGATTATACAAGTTTTGGTACGATGCATGAAGCGTTAGAAAAAATGGGTGTGGAAATTACAAAAGCTACACTTGAAAGAATTGCCAATACTCCTATTGAAATTACCGAGGAAGAACAGGCTGATGTCGATAAAATTTTAGAGAGACTCGAAGATGATGAAGATGTTCAAAAAGTTTATACAAATTTAGCATAAAATAGATGTATTTTATAAAAGAGGAGTATGAAGATACTCTTGAGGTGAAGCAGTCAAAGTTTATTGCACACCTCACACCTTATGCCGAATATGAAACACTTCTGCAAAAACTCAAACAACAGCATCCAAAAGCACGGCATTTTGTAACAGCCTACAGATACTTGAATGAATATGAACAGATTGTTGAGCACTCCAGTGATGACGGTGAACCGGCTGGAACATCAGGAAAACCCTCATTAATGGTTTTGCAGGGTCAAGAGCTTATCAATACTGCCGTAATAATAGTACGCTATTTTGGCGGAATAAAATTAGGGACAGGTGGTTTAGTAAGAGCATACAGTGATGCAGTTAATTTAGTTATTAAAAAAGCAGATTTACATAAATATAACAAAGAGGTGACTAAGAATATTATTTTTGATTACAGTGATGTACGCTTTATAGATTATGAATGTAAAGAGTTTGACATTACTATATCCCACAAAGAATTTGACTCAAAAGTATCATACAAAATTACAGCGAGTGAAGAAAATATGAAAGATTTCCTTACTAAAACCGCTAGAATAATTACAATGCTAGAGAGATAAAACTATCGTCTACCTTGCACCGCATTACCCATATCCCACATTGGTAAGAAAATACCAAGCGCTAGTAATATAACCATTGATGCTATCATAAGTAGCATAATAGGTTCTATAGCTTCACTTAAACCATCTATAATTGCATCAAATCGCATTTTATAGTATTCAGCCACTTTTTTAATCATGGTATCGAGTGTACCACTGTCTTCACCTGCACGAATCATTTGAATAATCATATTTTCAAAAAGTCCTGTTTCTTCAAGACCCTTATTGAGCGTACCGCCTTTTTCTACAGTGCTTATTACGGATTGGAGTTTTCTTTTAAGAGGTAGATTGTCCACCATTGAAGTAGCAGTATCCAAGGCTTCAGCTATAGGAATACCGGCACGGATAAGTTCAGAAAACACTAAAGTGAATCTGCTTAAAGTTGCAAATTTGATAATATTTTTTATTAAATATACTTTTAGTAAAAATTTATGCCAACCATATCTTATATTTTCATAGTTATTAATTAAGTATTTAAAAACAAAAAATATAATAGCAAGAATGGCTAAAACGTATGGACCAAAATTGTTGAAAATATATTCAAGTTTTAATAAAATAAGTGTTGGTAAAGGCAGTTCTGCATGGAGTTCCTCAAAAATTGATTTAAATTGAGGCACCACATATGATATTAAAACAGTGAATGCAATAGCCATCGCAATCATTACATTTCTTGGATATGCCATCGCTTTTTTAAATTTAACAACATTGGCTCTTATTTCTTCAAGCATATTGGCCAAGGAGTATAAAGCTTCATCCAAATTACCGGTTTTTTCTCCAAGTTCAACCATTGCAATAGTTAAATTTCCAAGTTCATAGCGAAAGTTTTGCATAGCCGATGAGATTGAGTGCCCGGCATTAATATCTTCTGCAATTTTTGAAAAGACAAATTTTAGTGCTTCATCTGTTGTTGCAGTTGCAATTTCACTAAGTGAATCATGTATAGAAATACCTGCATTAGTCATAACAGCTAATTGTCGAATCGCTGCAATAAGTGCATCAGGCTTGATTTTTCTCTTTTTTATATTTGATAAAAAACTTGTTTTAAATCTTTTAAGCTGTGCTTCAAGCGGTTCTTGAGTTTCTGCAACTTTGATAATAATGCCGGAAAATTTTAATTTAGCGTAACTATTTGCCTCTTTCTTGTTTTCAGCATAGAGTCCTATCTCTTCTTTTTTCCCTTTTGTTAAAACAGTTGCTACAAAATATTTCATCCTTTTGCCACCTTTAATACTTCTTCTATACTGGTTATGCCATCAATTGCTTTTTGGATACCATTTTGAAAGAGTCCTATAAACCCTTCTTCTTTAGCTTGTTCAAGCATCTGTTCTTTGGAAGCACCTTTAGCAATTAAAGAAGAGAGTTCTTCTGAAATATTAAGTACTTCACATATCATTTCTCTTCCCATATAACCAGTGTCAGCACACTCTTTACAACCTTTTCCTTTGTAAAAAATTGTACCTTCCGGTACAACACCGTCTATTTCTTCTAAGACAGAAGCAGAAAGTGTGTCTTCTGTTTTACAATACGTACATATTTTTCTAACGAGTCTTTGAGCTTGAATGGCTACAAGTGCACCACTGATCAGATAATGTTCTATGCCCATATCTGCCATACGCGGTATTGCACTAATGGCATCGTTCGTATGAAGTGTTGAAATAACCATGTGACCTGTTAATGCTGCTTTAATAGCAATTTCAAGCGTTTCCTGATCGCGAATTTCACCAATCATAATCTTATCAGGGTCTTGTCTTAGAATTGACCTTAGTGCATCAGCAAAACTAAGACCAACTTTTGCATTGACCTGGACTTGCTGAATGAGATTCATTCTATACTCAACAGGATCTTCAACAGTAATTACTTTATCTTCTACATTTCTGAGTTCATTTAACGCACCATACAAAGTAGTAGTTTTACCACTTCCTGTAGGTCCGGTAACCAGAATGATTCCATATGGTGCCTTGAGACCTTTGAGGAGTTTTTGGTAACTAATGGAGTCCATTCCTGCGTCTTCTAGCCTTACTAGTGCTTTTTGTTTATCTAAAACACGCATAACAATTGATTCACCATAAAGTATTGGCAATGTTGATATACGAAAGTCATATTCTCTAGCTCCAACCATGGTAGAAAATCGGCCGTCTTGTGGTTTTCTTTTTTCAGCAATATCTAAATTTGCAAGAAGTTTTAGCCTTGAAGCTAGAGGCGGGTAAATATCTTTTTCAAAAATAAACATTTCAGTTAATTTTCCATCTACACGTCCTCGAACCATGCAGTTCTTTTCAGTAGGTTCAATATGAACATCACTTGATCTGGAATTAATACATGTCTTTAAAACAACATCTATAAGAAGTAAAATTGAAGATGCCTCTTGTTGTTCTTCTATTGTACTGATAGAGTTTAACTCATCGCGTATTTTTTTTACCAAATCTTTAATACTGTCTTTGAGACTGATTTTATATAAATAAGACAGAATTTGTTTTTTTGTTGCTAAAGCAATTTTAAGAATTTTTCTTGGAAAAAGTCTTTGAATTGCTTCTTGAGCATCCATATCCAACGGATCGCTAAAAGCAACAGTAACACTCATATCATCTTGAGATATTGGTATTGCATTATGCTTTTCGAGTTGGTTGAGAGGGACTTTTTCAATAAGATTATAATCCATGTCAATAGAATCAAGATCTAAGAAGAGAAGGTCAAGCTCCTGTGCCAGCCTTTCAAGCACTGTTTTCTCTTGTATGTAATCATAATTATCAATGATAGAAAGGTCATAAACACCTTCTCTTATTTGATGAACAATGAATCTGACAAGTCGTTCCATAGTCATGAAGCCAGAGAGAGTGATATCTCGAAGGATTAGGTTTTCGCTAATACCTTTTGCTAGAAGCCTATCTACTTGCCCCTTCATTATTGAACCGTTAGCAAGTAAGTCAGTTGTTATTCTATCCACAATAACTCCTACCAATATACGTGACGTTTTAAAATTATTGTATCATAATATTCTTCAATAACCATTTTGCTGATTCTATAATTTTTAGAAATATAGAGCTTGTAGCTGAGTTTTGGATCACTTGGGTCTTCAAACAGGTAAAAAGCTCTTGGTTCATGCTTACCGAGTTTCGTATACAAATCAAAGACTCTTGATAAAACATAATCTGTTGAAGGAAGAATATATTTAGACAAATCATATCCATCAAGAAGAGCATGATATAAAAGTTTTTTTTGCATTAAAATGACTGCAAAATAGGCGGAGTTTGCACGAGCCTCTTTTGAAAATTTTAATGTGGCTATTGGTATAGACAACCTGTCTATATAGTCTGAATATAAACATCCAAATGCATATAAATTGACAAATTCTTCATCTTGTTTATATTTTTGAAAATTATTAAAACCTGTCGTGCAAACCTTTTCATATTTTTTATTTTGATATAAAGTAAATAAATTTTGTTTTATATCATATGCCAAAAGGTTATAAGCGAGTATAAAAAATATGATTAATTTCATTTAAATTTTCCTGATGTGATTTCATTTAGAAGTATCTCTGCATTACTTGAGTGTGAAACTTTTATATACGCTTGAAGTGTATGAATTGCTTTATCTTTTTTATGGAGTTTTGCAAGTGATCTTGCAAAAATGATCCAGCTTGCTTCTATATTGGAATTTATTTGATTTGTAATAAGAGCATAGTTATATGACTGTTCATAGTTGCCAAGTTCATAATATTTTTTTGCAACAAACAGACTAAGAGCAGGATTGTTGTTCTTCTTAAATCGTTTAATAATCTCAAAAATATCGTTTTGGGTCTCTTTTCGCTCAATTGTAATGGCAACTTTAGGTTCTTTTTTAACTGGAGTGATTTCAGGTGTAATGTCTTGAATAACTTCTTGTGCGACTTTTTGTTTAGCTATTTTTTTTGGTTTTTTTACAGTTGGTTTTTTTACATATTGTGGTTGTGATGCTTGATGTTGAATATTTTTCATAAAATTCATTGATGGTTGCAGTTTCTGAGTTTGTACGGCTGGCTGTGGAGTTACTGATTTTTTTTGTGCTATTATTACTTTTGGTTCCATTATGTCAACTTTAGCTTTTTTTGGAATATCTGTTACTTGAACTTTCTTTTTTTGTATAATTTGTTTTTTTTGAGGCATACTCTTTTTTGAATCTGGGTAAAAATAATATGCAAGGGGAAGAATTATTATTAAACTTATTCCTATAACAATATAAGGTAAAAAAGATTTTATTTTATATATTTTCCAACGTCTTTCTAAATCATGAATATTAAGCATTAATGAGTCCCGTATGTATTGCAGCCATTTCTACAAATTTATTTGGAATATGGGTTGTATTCATTGGATATATATGGCTGTTTTGCTCATAGGTATCATAAATATCAAAGAGTGTATAAAGCAATTTATTTGTATCTCTATAGTTTCCATTTGTAAGTTTGTAAATCTTATTTACTGTTTTTGTACTAAACATATTTGCAGTATCGAAACAGTTTGCTTTCATGAGTTTTTTTTGTATATAAATTTTGAGCTCTGTATTTGAAGCATTCTCAAGTTCAAATGTTTCCCAAATCCTGGTTTGAAAATGCTCTTTTGCAATAAGGTCTTCTTTTTCTGTTTTATGTAAAGTGATAACAAATTTAATACATCTTGTATCAGACAAAAGTCTTATTTTTTCCATTAATATTTCAGAATAAAGTTGTGCTTCATCCAATAAAACAATCGGAACTTCTTCTATTGCTCTATCCTTTACAATCTTCATAAATTGAGTAAAATTTAAGGTGTCATTATATTTTATATTGAATATATCTTGTGCAAGTGTTTTGTAAAATTCATTTTCATCAACAATAGGTGTTTGGTAGAGATATATATTATTCTCTTGATACAAGTCATTGTAAAGTTTTGTCAAAAACATACTCTTCCCTGTGCCTGGTTTTCCAAACAGAAGTATCATTTTAAGAGGTTTAGTCATTGAACCTTTTAAAGATTTATATATAGTAGACACTCTGTCTAGCTGTATATAATCTTTGGCATTGACCGTATCTAAGAAAACATTTTTTGAATTTGCAAAGATACTGTCCATATGTTATTTACCTTCTTTCTCTTCATCATCTTTTTGATTTAATTTGACTTCTTTTTTTATATTTGAAGCAGATTCTAGAGTAAGTAAATCGTCACTCAAACCTTCATATCCTAAATCACTCAAAGAGATTGAATTTTTTTCTTTGTGAATAATATGCGGCTCAATAATAATTACAAGTTCTTCAACAGTTTTTACCATTTCTTCATGTTTGAATAAATAACCAAGGATAGGAATACTGCCTAAAATTGGTACCTGATTAGAATCATTTGTATTTTTTGTATTAATAAGACCGCCTAATATAATTCTGTTGCCATCTTTTACCGTTACAACAGAAGATAATTGGCGGCGATTTAAATCCGGTGGCATATCTCTACCGCTATTTGGTGTTTGTGAAATATCTGTTGTTGTTTCTGACAATGATGGATTTATTTTAAGTGTAATAGTTTTATCATCAGAAATTTCAGGAGTAATGGTTAACAAAACACCTGCAAATACAGAGTTTACTTGATCATTTTGTGTTGTTGCTGCGACGCCGCCGCCTGTTCCCTGTTGATTTGTAGAAGATACAATTTTATAAAAATACTCTGTTCCAGCTGTAATAAGTGCTGGTTGATTATTTAAAGTTAGTACTTTTGGATTGGATATAGAAGTAACGTCACCCTGTGTTTTAAGAAATTTAATTACTTCATTGAGCTGTCCTCCGGCACTCATTGTAAAGAGTTGAGATGCACCGGCACCTACTGCAGCTGTATCTGTGATAATACCATCAGCAGGTATAGTCGTTCCTATGTTGTTATAATTGGCTGTACTTGCGGAGAGTTTGATATTTTGCAGTGCATAGAGCTGCTTCCAGTCAATACCTGTTGTTCTTCCTTTACTCATCGTTACCGATAAGAGCTGTACATCTATAAGAACCTGCAGTTTTACTTTGTTTTGAAGTTTTTTTAAATAATTTTCAAAACGTTTTAACTGTTTATCGGTTGCCGTAACGGTAATCAATCCTGCATTTTTATTTATAATTGGAGCAGGAGCTTTATAGATATCATGCGGACGATTCAAAACATTTTGAAATTCAGTATCAAGTTGTTCCCAAAATTTTACTTCATCAGAACTTTCAATTTTTATACCGGTATCAGATGTTGAATTGCCTCCAGTTGATGATGAACCTGTTGTTCCACTTTGTGAAGAAGCTGTGGCACTGCCACCCGATGCCCCTTGCTGTGCATTAGATGATGAACTAAGCGTTACATCCGTACTTCCTGTACTCTTTCTTTGTGAAAGAATATAGTCGATACTAAACACTTTTGTCTTTAAATAAGAGATTTTCAGTAAATTATTCTCAAGTGTATAAGACAGATTGTGTTCTGTTAAGATTATATTGAGTACTTCATCAATAGTTAAATTCTTTAAGTTTGTTTTATTCAATCTTGTATTTAAGAATTTTTTTGCATGGGGATCAGTAACTATAATACTAAAGCCGCATTCATCACTAAGCTGTTCGATAAAATCAACTATTTTAGTGTTTTTTGCAGAACTGATACTAAAAAGCTCATAAGAACAGTCTGCAAAACTACTTGTTGAAAGCATAACGGTAATCATAGCCGTGTAAAGTGATGTTTTTATAAATTTCATTTGAGATCCCTACTTATTGTTGATTTTAATTTTTTTACTTCTGCTCACAGTGGAAAGAAGAAGTTTTTTGTTTTTTCGAATTAATAGAACAGATTTTCTGTCAACCTTAACCAATTTATAGCCATGTATGTAACTGCCCTGTTTGTACCATTTCCCGTTAATCATTGCTGATTTATTTAAGATGGCCTCTAGTCTGAAGTGTAAAGTTCTACGTTTGACGACTTTTTTGTATCTTGAATAAGAAGCAGGGGATATTCCTTTCTTTGTTCCTAATAGTTTTGAATCATCATTTTTATGCAAGAAAATAAAAGGATCTTTGATTTTAGAAATTTCTTTGTCAGAAATTCCAACTCTTGCCGGCTTAATTGCTTCAACTTGCTCATCAACCCATGCTAATTCATTAGAAAATAGTTGTGTTGCTATAAGGAATGTTAATAGTAAGTATAAATTTTTCATTAGTATGTAATCCCCCATACAGATATATTTAAATCGGAATTTAGAATCTGATCTGCTCTAATATCAAAGTTGTGTATATCAACCACCAACTCACTTTGTTCTAGTGAATTAATGAACTTTAAGGTGTTTTTATAATCTGCCACTGATTTAATAGTGATATCCAATATATGACCAAATGAACTGTCAGTTTGAGCATATCTATTAGTTAAAGTAATTAATTTAACATCATATTTTTGAGCATTTTTGGTTATAGAATCTAAATATTCACCCCATGCACGTTCATCATATATTAAAGATGAAATTGTTTCAATTTTACTTTTTATATATGCATTTGTGTCTTTTAATGCAATAATTTCGTTATTTATTTTCTGGATTTCTCTTTCAAGTTGTACAATTTTGGACTCTGGATTTCGTTGTAGAAATGCTTTATCTGCATTAATTTTAGTTTGAAGATTATTTACATTTGCCCTAGTACGTTCAAACTTTTCAAAAGAACTATCCCAAAAAAGAAGATATGCAAAGGCAAAAATAATAGCCACAACCATTGCATAAGTCATATATGTATCTTTTTGACTTTTATCTTTAAAAGCAGCATCTATTCTATGGAGATAATCTTCAATATTTATTTTCATAATATGCTCACCTTTAATTCACTGAAGTATTTATTTGTTTTAATATCAAAAGTAATCTCTTCCAATGTGAACTTGTATTTTCCTTCATGAACTTTAGTCACATACTCAACCAGTTGAGTAATTTTTCTGTCTTTGTCCGAGACCAAGTGAAGAGTAAGTATCTTTTCTTGATTTTTTTCAGCATACCTAGCTGCTTCAATATTAACACCATATCTATTTAAATCTTTGGTAAACATCGTTAAAAGCTTTGCTTTCATAGGATAATCTACTTTTACCTCATGAATTTTTACAAGTGTATTTTTCTTGTCTGTATATTCTTTTTTTTCTTTAGCAAACAATGTAAGTGCTTTGTCTTTATCTGCCCGTCTATTTTTAATTGTAGCTTCTCTTGTTATTTTAATATTATGAAGCTCTTTATACTTTTGTTGGAGCAAATCCTCTTGAAGTGCCTGTGCATAAGTTAAAATCCAGTATGTGATCGGGTAAGCAAATGCAAGAGCAAATGAAGCCAATATTAAAATTATAAGTTTACCACTTGCTCTTTTAATAAATTTTGGAGGACGTTTGTACTCGGTGAAATTACATTCGTATCTTTCATCTTTTGGTAATGTTGTATAAAGATGCATCAGTGCATGTAATTGATCTATATAGGTATTTTCTGTTTCAAAACCGTAGTCAAATTCAAATTCACTTGATTTTATATTTAACTCGACTTCTAACATTTCATAAAGTTTTGTGACAGTCGGAAGTTGCGCACCTATATAAACATGCTCAAATTTTTCAATTTCGAAAGCTCTTTTTGCATATGTGAGAATATCATTGATATTCGCAAAGAATTCTTTATAAAGACGTATAAAAAATTCTTTATACTCGCTAGTAGTTTCTTTTAAATTTTCTTTAGAGAAAAAATGTATGAACTCTTCATATTCAATTCTTTCACCATGAAGTTCGCAAAAACGTTCATGCATTTCCAAAAGAGAATATTTTAAAGATTTTGTATATATGAATTCTTTATTCCCGTAAATAGTTAAAAAAGCATCGTTTTCTTGTATATATATGAAACAATGAATACCATTACTGTCGATTAGTTCTTTTGTATACAGAGACTTTATTAAAAGAGGAGAAGGGATGATTACATCAATATATTTTACTTTTTCAACTACTTTTAAAAAAGTATTGGTTATATCTAATGGGTCTACAATAAAAACATGAAAATATCTATTTTCCTCATCAAGCGTATTAAATGTTTCTATATATTGAATTTTATACTCAACTGCCTGGTCAAGTGCTAATTCGTCATATGCCTTATTGTTGATAGCGTCAAATAAGTCTTCTTGGGGAATATTTTTACTGATTTCAATCTGAGCATTTATAAACTCTTTTGTACTTATATATGAAATTACAAACTGATCTTTTGAAAATTCCGGTGTTGTTGTTTCAGTGATGAAACTTGATATTCCATTAAAGTATGTCTCTTTGTATGGATTAACAGACAATACACTTGAAAAAGAGTGTTGTGTTGATGTATTCATTAACTATAATCCTATTTAAAATGAACCAATAACATGGAACAAAATTCATCATTTTCGTAAAATTCCACCCTATATGTCTTATTGTTATTATCAATTGAATATTTTTTATTCAATTTTTTCAAAGATACATCAGTCTGACTCTCATCTGATTTGCCTTTTTTATAATAACCTATAATATTAACACGGTAGTTCTTAGCTTTGATAACTTTAAAATCGTCATTTACATAAAATTCTGAAGCTTTTGGAAAAGAAACCTCTTTACCGTCTACAACAAACTTATATTTTTCTTGACAATTTCTCGACATTTTAAAGTACTGAGGCTTTAATATGGTAATTAACTTGTTACCAATATATACTAAATATTTGCCTCTTTGCTTCTTTATTTTACCCAATGGATTGGAAAAATAAAATTCGTTACTTTTTGATTCTATCGGAATATAGCTTAAAGATTTTTTTATATTATTTAAATTTAACAAAAAATTGTGATTTATTACTAAAATACCATAATCTTTTATTATTTTATTGATTCCTACTTCATTGAGAGTAAAGTCTCTGTGAAACGTAATTCCCATTACTTTCATGTACTCTTCTATTGCCAATAATTGATAGAAAACTTTTTGGGATAAGGTAGAGAGATTTTTACTTGTTTCTATTGCAAATGCAGGTTTGTCGTTTGTAACGGCAAAGTAAGTGAGTGAAAGTTGCATGGCTTCATCTTCGTATTTTGTATTGGTATTTTTTACATTAAAGCTATGATGCTTTTTTAATAACTTTTTATTAATATTGTCTTTGACCGTTTTTGCTATATTGTCGAGGTTTCCAAAAAGTTGTTGCTCTTTGAGTTTACATTGATCAATAACACAGGTTTGCCCCCAGGCATTAGGATTAAATATACTTCCTTGATTTTTTTTACGGTAAAAACCGTGACCATCATGCAAATTTAGAACTAAAGAAACTTTTTTAGAAAGTATTATTTTTTTTATCTCATTGACGATTTCTTTATCTTTGTCATTTTTGTCTATATGTGAAAATTTTCGATTCATATCACCATGAATTCCACGTTTGTTTGCAATAATACTTTCTGCATTCAAGTTTGGTACAACCCATAGATTTTTTGATGTTATTGTGTAATGTGTAGCTAAAATGGATGATGCAAAATATCCGCCGGGTTCATTGCCGTGAATGCCTCCAATGACTAATAACGTAGTATTTGAATCTTTATTCTCTTTTTTAATTAAGTTTATATGTGCACTCAATATAAAGGGGAGAAGAATAGCTATGAATATTTTTATAATTAGAGACATTTATTTCTCTGTAATAATATTGAATTTATTGTTTTGCAGTTTTACGATTAAGATTTTTCGTCCTTTAAAAGAAAAACTATTGGATTTATACTCTTCATCAAAGGTTATTCTGTACATGTTTTTCATATTTGGATACGTGACAATATTAATATTTTGAAATAGTATAGTTTTTCTTTCGTGCTTTGCAAAAACTCTTGTTTTATATTTTTTAAATTTTTTGAAATTCATGCCGTCATATCGTTTAAATTCCGGTGCATAAAAATTAAGATATTTTTCTGTTTCATTATATAGCCAAGCATAACGCCATGTATAAAGTTCAGAAAGAAGCTTCGCCAGTGTCTCTTTAGAAGGATTAGTGCTATCATCTGTATTTTCTTTAATAATAAGAATCGTTTTTTTAATATCTATATTTCTATTAAGGCACTCTATACTTTTATTTTTTATAGCAATACAGCCTTTTGTAAACTCATCTCTCTCTTGATCTGTCGGTAGACCGTGAATCCAGATACCTTGTCCTGTTTTGCCTTTGTACTTATCAAATAAATTTGGATAAGAAGTAACAAAAGCCATTGGACCGTAAAAAGAATCAACTTTAGATATTTTTTTTACGATATCGTAAACACCTATAGGTGTTTTTAAATCTCCTTCTTTCTTTTTATCTCCTTTGAGTTTCCCGGTAAAAGCATTGTATTCTTTTCGAAGCTTGTATGTATTGTTGGAGTCTTTAGAATAGATTAAAAGCTCTGATTTTGATTTGTCACATAATAGGATATTTGTATATGATTCAATATAGCCAAACTTCGTGTCTTTATTTTTGAGAAACTCTTTCCAATAGCTTGTGTCCGTTAAACTTTTATCGAGTGTTTTTTCAATGTTTTTGATGCCGTGGAGTCTGTAGTTTGTCAGTATTTCATTATCTGTAGCAAAAACAGAAGTAGAAAGAAAAAGTATAAATAAAGCTTGAAAAGTTGCCGTATAAAACTTATTTTCCATTGTCATATCCTATTTCTTTTAGGAAGTTTTTATCTTTTGTCCAGCCTTTTTTTACGGTAACTTGAAGATTAAGATAGGCTTTTTTACCGCTGAGTCTTTCGATTTTTTCTCGGGCAGATTTTCCTATACGTTTGACTGCTTCGCCGCCTTTTCCGATGATGATGCCTTTTTGTGACTCTTTTTCTATAATGATAGTTGCATAAATTCTGTCAATACCGGCTTCTTCTTCAATCGAATCAATAATGACATCAGATTCATAAGGAACTTCATCACTGATATTTTCAAAAATAGCTTCACGGACGAATCCTGCATAAATATCACGAACAAGCTCACTTGTTAAATCCTCGGGATCATAGAGATAAGGTGAGTCCGGCAAATTTTTTGCAATAATATCCAGTAAATCTTTATGTCCGACTTTGCGAGGAATAGCAACAGGAATAAGGGCTTCAAAATGATCAGCATATTTATTGTATGAACCAATAGCCTTAAAAAGTTTTTCTTGAGAAACCTGATCGATTTTACTTAATACTATAATATGCTTCACACGTCCATTATTGATTTTTAAAAATTTTTCATAATACTCTGTTGCATCAGTTACAGGTGCCAAATAAACGATTAAATCACAATCACCCATTGCTTTAAGTGCTTCATCAAGCATAAATTGATTTAACATTTTTTCTTTTTCATGCAGACCGGGTGTGTCAACAAAAATAATTTGTGCATTCTCATGCATAACAATTGCATTAGAACGCTTTCTTGTTGCATTTGCCTTTTGGCTTACCATTGCAATTTTTTCTCCCAAAAGGGAATTCATCAGGGTACTTTTACCCGCATTTGGACGTCCAATTAAGGAAACGAAACCAGCTTTAGTCATATATAAACCTTATTTATTTTATACAGACACAAGGGTCTGTCTTTAGTCGCCATAGCGGCGCAAGCGGAGTAAAGGAACTTTGTTCTTTTACGGGACTATTATAGAATATATCTTGATAAATCTTCATCTTCTACGGCGTTATCCAGTTTTTCATGTACAAGCTCGGCTGTGATGATAAACTCTTTTCCTTTGTATTCATCTGCATTAAAGCTAATGTCTTCAAGGATACGCTCTAATACTGTGTGTAAGCGTCTTGCACCTATATCTTCAGCCGTTTCATTGGCTCGGTGTGCAAGTTTTGCAATGGCTCTTGCTGCTTCATCTTCAAATATCAGATTCATTCCTTCAACGGCCAAAAGAGCCTGATACTGTTTGAGCAGAGAGTTTTGCGTGTGCGTTAAAATTTTATAAAGTGTATCTTCTGTTAATGCTTCCAACTCGACACGTAAAGGAAATCTGCCTTGCAGTTCGGGAATTAAATCGCTTGGTTTACTGACATGAAAAGCACCGGCTGCAATGAAAAGGATATGGTCGGTGTTAATAGTTCCATATTTTGTTGAAACACTGCTTCCTTCGACAATAGGGAGTAAGTCTCTTTGGACTCCCTCTTTTGAAGGATCATTTCTTCCTTGACTTTTTTCACTCAGAGCAATTTTGTCTATTTCATCAAGGAAAATAATGCCTCCGTTTTCAGCACGACGAAGAGCTTCTGCATTGACTCTCGTCATATCCAGTAATTTATTTGTTGCTTCTTGTCGAAGAAGCATCTTGGCATCTTTTACCGTTACTTCTTTTTTGTTGTCTTCTTTGTTAATTGTTGCAAATACTTTGGAAAAGCTTTCTTGAACTTTTGCCATTTCGGGAGGCAGGTTTGTATCATTGAACTCTATATTGAGCTTTTCAATTTCAAGCTCAATAGTTTTGTCATCCATTTCACCTGATTCTATGCGTTTTTCCATAGCTTCAAGCAGTCTTTGGTAATCATCTTTTTTACTTTCACTTGCACCTGTAGGAAGAGGGGGAAGCAGCTTTTCTGTAATTTTGTTGATGATGTAGTTTTCGATTTTTTCTTTGTTAGCATCTTCTTGTTCCGCTTTTACAATGCTGATAGAGTTAACAACTAAATCACGTATCATAGACTCAACGTCACGACCGACAAAGCCTACTTCCGTATATTTACTCGCTTCAACTTTTATGAAAGGTACTTTCATCATTTTTGCCAAACGGCGTGAGATTTCTGTTTTTCCAACTCCGGTTGAGCCAATCATTAAAATGTTTTTTGGAGTGATTTCATTTTTGAGTTCATCATCAAGTTGCATACGTCTGTAGCGTGTGCGCAAAGCAAGGGCAATAGTCTTTTTAGCATCTTTTTGGGCAATAACATACTTGTCCAGGTACGCAACTATCTCTTTAGGGGTTAAATTCACTGTTCTTCTCCATCTAATATGAGTGTTTTTATATTGTGATTGGTATAAATACATAAATCAGCGGCAATATGCAATGACTCTTTTACTAACGTTTCTTCATCGAGTGAAGCATGTTTTTTAAGTGCCCGTGCAGCAGAAATGGCAAAATTGCCTCCGCTGCCGATAGAAGCAATTTCTCCGTCTTCAGGTTCAACGACATCACCGTTTCCCGTAAGTATAAAGATGTGTTCTTGATTTAAAACAATCATCATTGCTTCCAAACGACGTAAAACTTTGTCTTTTCTCCATGCTTTAGAAAACTCAACAACGGACTTGAGTAAATCCCCTTTTTTATTCTCTAAAAATTCTTCAAACATATCAAATAAGTTGAAAGCATCGGCAGTGCTTCCTGCAAATCCTGCAAGAATTTTACCATGGTATAGTGTACGAATTTTTGTTGCATTGCCCTTTAAAACGCTGTCCCCAAAGGTGACTTGACCGTCACCGCCGATAACGGCTTTATTTTTGCCTCTGTAAGCCAGTATAGTAGTAGCATCAAACATTAGTTCCTACTCTCCTTGTACATCTACATGAAGTTTTGCATGAATTCCATGACCTAATTTTAGATCTAAATCATGTTCACCGATTGTTTTTATAGCAGTTTTGTCCGTAATGGCTTTTTTATCTATTTCAATTCCATGCTGTTCTTTGAGGGCATTGGCAACTTCTTCTTTTGTAATAGCACCAAAGAGATGACCGTTATTTCCTACTTTTTTTGTAATGATAACTTCAAGCTTATCAAGTTTTTGTGCTATCTCTTTAAGTCTTGCGATTTCTGCTGCTTCTTCGGCTTTTAATCTTTCTTGTTCTGCTTTATGCTCAGCCAATATTTCCGGAGTTGCATGCTTAGCAAAACCTTTTCCTATTAAAAAGTTTTTTCCGTAACCGTCTTTTACTTCTTTTACTTCACCGGCTTTGCCTAAACTTTTTACATCTTTAATTAATAGTACTTTCATAAATAATTCCTAATTTTTATATTATCTTTGTATTTCACCCGGGTAAGAAACGATACCATTTGTAAGATTGCCAATTTTTGTGTAACCATTGTCTGTTAAAATTCTAGCAACATGGGCAGAACGACTTCCTACATGGCAGTAGAGTATGATGTTTTCATCTTTTGCATAGTTTGTTTCTTCCCATGTTTGAAAAAATGAACTTGTAGGTACCAATTTGTCAGCACCTTTAATGTGACCCATCTGCCACTCCATATACTCACGAACATCAACAAGTTTAAAATTAACCATTCCGAGTTCACGTGCTTCAAGAAGTGAAACAAGCTCATCCCCATCTAACTCATTTTTGTTTACAAGCATTTCACACTCTTCTTTTGTAAGCCCTCTTGAATGTGTATGGGAAACTTCTTCCATTCCTAGTTCAACGCGTTTTTTCTCAGCATATTCGGGAGTACAGAAAATTCCACAGTGACAGACACCGCTTTGTGGTATCTCTTTTTCTATGGCAGGCTTACATGGGCAGATTCTGTCATCAACAGATTTTGGCTTTTCACCTGTAGTGTCAACCATAAAACAAGGACAAAAACGTTTTTTGTACATCATTTTATTTCGAGCAAGACCCATCTGCACACCTTCATTTACATCTTCTTGAGGGTTGTATACCCAGCCGAATTGTGCATTGACTTTATCTGTAAACTTTATTGTTTTTTCAAGTTCAGCTTGAAATTCCGGTGAATTCATATCAATTTTAATCATACTCATGTATATATCCTATTTGTTCTTGAATTTATTTCTTGCTTTACCTTCAATGATAAAACGTAATGCATTAAGTTTAATAAAACCTTCTGCATCTTTTTGGTTATATACTTCATCTTCTTCGAAAGTTGAATATTCAGGATTGAAAAGTGAGACATCAGAATTTCTTCCGACAACAGTGACATTTCCTTTGTATAATTTTAATCTTACTGTTCCTTCTACCCATTTTTGTGTTTGATCAATAGCTGCCTGCAGCATTTCACGCTCAGGTGCAAACCAAAAACCGTTATAAATAAGTTTTGCATAACGAGGCATCATCTCATCTTTAAGATGTGCTGCTTCACGGTCAAGTGTAATGGATTCTATTGCCCTGTGAGCCTTTAACATAATTGTTCCGCCCGGAGTTTCATAACATCCACGGGCTTTCATGCCGACAAAACGGTTTTCAACAATGTCAACACGACCAATTCCGTGCTTATTGCCATACTCATTTAATGTTTTAAGCATAGTGGCAGGTGAAAGTTTTTCTCCGTTGAGTGCGACAGGGTCACCATTTTTGTATTGAATTTCTATATATTCAGGAGTACTTGGAGCCTTCTGGGGTGAAGTTGTCCATAACCACATAGACTCTTCAGGTTCTGCAGAAGGATCTTCTAAAATTCCGCCCTCATAAGAGATATGAAGTAGATTCGCATCCATAGAGTAAGGAGATTTTTTCCCTTTTTTCTCAATTTGAATGCCATGCTCGGCCGCATAAGCCAAAAGTTTTTCACGAGAGTTTAAATCCCATTCACGCCATGGAGCGATGATAGTCAGTGTTGAATCTTGTCCCAAGTAACCCATCTCAAAACGAACCTGGTCATTTCCTTTGCCGGTTGCCCCATGAGCAACACCGTCTGCACCGGTAATCTTTGCAATTTCTGCCTGACGTTTTGCAATAAGAGGACGGGCAATAGAAGTCCCTAAAAGATACTCTCCTTCATAAATAGCATTCGCTCGAAACATTGGGAAAACGAAATCTTTTACAAACTCTTCACGTAAATCATCAATAAAAATATTTTCAGGTTTAATGCCAAGTTCAAGTGCTTTTACGCGTGCGGGTTCAAGCTCTTCACCTTGTCCTAAATCTGCCGTAAACGTAACAACTTCGCATTTGTATTCATCTTGCAGCCATTTTAATATAACACTGGTGTCAAGTCCGCCAGAGTATGCTAAAACAACTTTTTTAACACTTTTTTTCATGTAAAAAACCTTTGATAATAAAATAATTACCGCGATTATAACTAAAAAAAAGTGAGAAGTTGCTTATGTATTTTGGATTTAAGATTTTGGGTAAAGATTTCTAAAGAAACGTGTTACATGTAAAGAAGTGTCGCAGATAAATTAATGTCTGCAAGCATGGAAAATTATCCTTTTGAGTCAAATAATATTCCGCTTACTTCTTGCATTTTTGGAAGAAAATCTTGTGCCTGTTCGGCTGGAAATCTTCGTATCATTTTATCTGTTTTTACATCAATTGCAGCAACGTAAAAAATATCATTTGTATCCACTCCAAATTTTATATTTGTGTTGAGCGGAGCAAGTGCATCATTGAGTTGTTGTACCAAATCTTCAACGTCCTTTTTCGAATCCATTTTTTTTGTATCATTTACTGCAGAATTTTGTATCTCTTTTACAACATCAGCCTGTTTTGTTCTTGTTTGTGAACTCTGTTGTACATGCTGAGATTGTTCTTGTGCTCTTCCTTGAACCTCTGCCGTACCTACTTGTGATTGTTGCTGTCTTGCAACGTTAGCAATGCCATCCATGACTTACTCCTCTGCTTGAAAGTATAATTATTAATGACAAAATCGGCTAATAATTTAATTACTTTAGAAAATATTTGAATTTTTTTTGTTTATCCTAAAATTTTTATGATAATCTTGCGTTTATGAAAGAATATATAACACTTTTAAAAGAAGAAAAAGTACTCAGAAAACTCTCTAGCATACAGCTGATTTCTTATTTTGGCGCATGGTTTTCCAATGTTGCTATTTATACGTTGCTTATTGAATTAAATGTTTCAGCTTCCGTTGTTGGTTTTGTGGCTATGTTGAATTTTTTAGCAGGGGTGATTCAAGCTCCGTTTTCGGGTCCGATTATAGATAGAATGAGTCCGAAAAAACTGATGTTGATGCTTATAGTTGTTGAAATTATTGCTACGATTTCTTTGATATTTGTTACACAGCTTTCAGATTTATTGCTTTTATATGTGCTGATATTTTTCAAGATGGCGGCTGCTTCGTTTTATTTTACGACTGAGATGTCGCTTCTACCGAAAATTTTACATGGCAGTAAACTGCAGCGTTCTAATGAACTGCACTCCATTATTTGGTCGCTCTCATATACGCTTGGAATGGCTGTAAGTGGTTTTGTTGTTTATTGGTTTGGTATAAAAACAGCCTTTTTGCTTGACGGTTTAATGTTTTGTGTTGCTTTTGTCCTGCTTTATAATACTGAGATAAAAATTGAAATTCTTAAAATCGAAGAAAATATTTTTGCTATGATGAGGGAGACTTTTGTGTATCTTAAAAAGACGCCAAAAGCTTTTCATTTGATGCTTATACACTCTTTTGTCGGATTAACGGCTTTTGATGCTTTGGTAGCATTGATGGTAGATGAATATTATGCATCTATTATTGCGGCTTCACTTGCACTTGGACTGTTGCATTCTGCACGGGCGATAGGACTTGTAATCGGTCCCGTATATATAGGTAAATGGATTACGAATAAACGACTTATTTATATTTTTATAGCACAAGGTTTGGCTGTTTGGCTTTGGGCATTTGTGATGCAAGATTTTTATCTTTCACTTGCAGCGAGTGTTGTCGTGGGGTTTTTTACAACAACTTTATGGTCTTACAGCTATACGCTTTTACAAAAAAATATAGAGAAAAAATATTACGGGCGTATAGTAGCTTATAACGATATGCTTTTTTTATCTTCGGCTGCTTTTACCTCTTATATGATTGGATTTTTGGCAACCCATTCATTTTCTTTAGAGGCAATTACAGCTATAATGGGCAGTGGTTTTTTTATAGGAGCAATTTACTATAAATATGTGCTGCAAAGCCAAAATATAAAAGAGATTTCCCAATGAGTTTTGCAATTATCGGCGGAGTACTGTTAAATATCGGTGCGTATCTTACCTATAAAGGGAAAATCTATCAGGCGGTTATTGTGTATCTTTTTGCAGATATCTGCTGGATAATTATGGCTGTGCAAAAAGATGACATGATCGGCGCCGGTTTTATTATAATGGGTACGGTACTGGGATTTTTGGCATATTTGAAGATGAAAGAGGGTGTAATGCGTAAAAGTTTAAATGAGGAAGAAAAATGATTTATAAATCAACAGAGGGTGATATCAGTTTGGAAAATTTAACACGTCTGTATGGAGCCGCAGTGATTGATATGCAGGGTGAAATTGCCGAGATGAGCTTGGAATGGTTTGACTTGTACGGTGACAAAGTAAAGCTGATAAACTATGTACTTGTGTTTGATTATACCCCGCCGGGAGAAAATGTAAGAGATAAAAAAGTTTTGGAGTTTGCAACAAAAGAAGCACTTATAGAGACGATGCAAGAGGTAGCACAATTTTTTCAAAAATAATTTCAAAAGATACTAAAAAAGTACTCTCGCTTGCTTTTCCTGCGGCACTTAAACACCTTGTAGATATCTTACAGGTACTTATAGATATGCTGATGGTCGGAACGGTGAGTGTTGCGGCACTTGCGGCTGTGGGTATGAGTATGCAGTTTATGATGATTGTCAATGTATTGATGACTTTGTATGTTATAGGCGGGAATGCACTTATTTCAAGATTTATCGGGCAAGGCAGAAAAAATAGAGCATCGGCACTGCTTTTTTCGTTGGTTCTTCTTGCCATAATTTTAGCTTTTTTTGTAACAATCGGCGGTTATTTTGGCAGTGAGCATTTTTATACGTGGATGGGCGCAACGCCTGCCGTAGTAGAGCAGGGAAGTATCTATTTTAAAATACTTTCACTTGGTATAGTCGTAATATTTTTAGATAATCTGCTTTACAATGCCCTGAGTGCCGCAGGCGATACGAAAAGCTCTTTTTATATTAAACTCTCCTCTGCAGGTATGAATGCTTTTTTAAATTATGTGTTGATA
>Ga0256836_1000342_pt1 | contig 26231 bp, 33 predicted proteins | sample 4561380metaG_FD_185974 | JGI IMG/M metagenome (GOLD analysis project Ga0256836, IMG submission 185974) | Hydrothermal vent microbial communities from Guaymas Basin, Mexico - 4561-380 | ecosystem: Environmental > Aquatic > Marine > Hydrothermal vents | place: Mexico: Guaymas Basin | collected...
ATAAGGCGTAATACCCAACTTAAAACAAGGAGAATAGATGAATATACATGAGTATCAGGCAAAAGAGATATTTGCTAAATATGGTGTGCCAACACCAAAAGGTAAAATTGCACATTCAGTTGAAGAAGCTGTAGAAGCTGCAAAAGAGTTAGGCGGTCCTATTTGGGTTGTTAAAGCACAAATCCACGCAGGTGGACGTGGACTAGGTGGCGGTGTTAAACTTGCTAAATCTTTAGATGAAGTTAAAGAACTTGCAGATGAAATCCTTGGGATGACACTTGTGACTCATCAAACTGGACCAGAAGGTAAACTTGTTCAAAAAGTTTACATCGAAGATGGTGCAGACATTAAAGATGAGCTTTATCTTTCAGTTGTTCTTGATCGTGCTGCTGAGATGCCAATTATTATGGCTTCTACTGAAGGTGGTATGGACATTGAAACTGTTGCTGAAAAGACACCAGAGAAGATCATTAAGGTTGCCGTAGATCCTTCTATTGGTTTTCAAGGTTTCCATGGTCGTGAGTTAGTATTCGGTCTTGGGATCACAGACAAAACAGAACAAAAAAACATGATTAACTTTGCTCAAAAACTATATAAATTATATATGGACAATGATGCAGAGATGATTGAAATTAATCCACTTATCAAAACAGGTGAAGGTGAATTCATTGCACTTGATGGTAAAATGGGATTTGATGATTCAGCTCTTTATCGTCATCCGGAAATTGAAGCTATGAGAGATCTTAGCGAAGAGGACCCAGATGAACGTGAAGCTGCAAAATATGGTCTTTCATACATTGCACTTGATGGTGAAATCGGTTGTATGGTAAATGGTGCCGGTCTTGCGATGGGTACTATGGATACAATTAACTACATGGGTGGTACACCTGCTAACTTCCTTGATGTTGGTGGAAGTGCAAATGCAGAGACTGTTGCAAAAGGTTTTGAGATTATTCTTAAAAACCCAAATGTAAAAGCTATCTTTGTTAACATTTTTGGTGGAATCGTTCGTTGTGATCGTATCGCAAACGGAATCTTAGAAGCTACAAAACTTGTAGATGTTCATGTTCCTGTAATTGTTCGTCTTGATGGTACAAATGCACCAGAAGCAGCAGAGATTCTTAAAAATGCAAATATTGAAAATGTTATTCCTGCAACTGACTTGGCAGACGGTGCTGCAAAAGCAGTAAAAGCAGCGAAAGGAGAGTTATAAGAGATGTCTATTTTAGTAAATAAAGATACAAAAGTAATCGTTCAAGGTTTCACAGGTAAAGAAGGTAGTTTCCACGCTGAACAATGTATTGATTATGGTACAAATATTGTTGGTGGTGTTACACCAAACAAAGGTGGTCAAGAGCATCTAGGTCGTCCAGTTTTCAATACTGTTAAAGAAGCAGTAGATGCTACTGGTGCTACAGTTTCTATGATCTTCGTTCCACCTGCATTTGTTGCAGATGCCGTAATGGAAGCTGCTGATGCTGGAATCGAGCTTGCTGTTATCATCACTGAAGGTGCTCCGGTACGTGATATGATGTATGCTAAACAGTATGCTACAAAACACAACATGAAAACTATCGGGCCAAACTGCCCTGGTATCATCACTGCTGATGAGTGTAAGATCGGAATTATGCCTGGTATGATCTTCAAAAAAGGAAATGTCGGACTGATCTCTAAGTCTGGTACATTAACTTATGAAGGTGCTAACCAAGTTGTTAAAGAAGGTTTTGGTATTACTACTGCAGTTGGTATTGGTGGAGATCCAATTATCGGTCTTTCATATAAACAGCTTTTACCAATGTTTGAAGCAGATCCGGAAACTGAAGCAATCGTTATGATTGGTGAAATTGGTGGAGACCTTGAGATTCAGGCTGCAAAACTCATTAAAGAACAGATCACGAAACCTGTTGTTGCTTTTATTGCAGGTCAAACTGCACCAAAAGGTAAGCGTATGGGTCATGCTGGGGCTATCATCTCTGGTAGTGCTGGTACTGCAGCTGAGAAAATGGCAGCTCTTGAAGCAGCTGGCGTTAAAGTTGTAGTTTCACCTGCTGAGATTGGTAAAGCGGTTGCAGAGGTTTTAGCAAAGAAAAAGTAATTTTTTAACCTGTGTGAGCCTCTTATAGTAACATTTTAGTTACATAAGGGGTGTTGGTAGCACATTTTAGAAAAAAATTAATGAAACTTAGGTACTCTTTGAGTATATTAAGTAGTATACAAAGTTGAATTTGTATCTTAAAATAGGAGAATAAATGGGAACTTTTAAAACTGAAAACCCAGGCGATCAACCTGTATGGGTGAATACTAGTAACTGTAAAGCATGTGATATTTGTGTAGCAGTATGTCCGGCAGGTGTATTAGGTATGGTATATGAACCAACATCAGTTCTTGGTGCGATGATTTCTATCGACTTTCCAGATGATTGTATTGGTTGTATGGAGTGTGAACTCTCATGTCCAGACTTTGCTATTTATGTAGCAGATAGAAAAGAGCTTAAAGCTGCTGGTAAAAGCTTTGCTAAACTTACAGACGAAGCGAAGAAAAGACAAGAACAAATTGTTGCAAACAACTATATGTCGCTAAAACAAAAAGGAGCTAAATAATGGCTAGAGAAGTAATATCAACTGGTAATGAGCTAGCTGCAAAAGCTGCTGTAGAAGCTGGTGCTAGATTTTTCGGTGGTTATCCGATTACTCCATCATCAGAAGTAATGCACGTTGCATCAGACTTACTGCCTGCTGTTGGTGGAACTGCTATTCAGATGGAAGATGAGATCGCAGGTATTTCTGCTGCTATCGGCGCTTCTGCTGCAGGTGTTAAGTCTTTTACTGCGACATCAGGTCCTGGTATTTCATTAAAAGCAGAGCAAATCGGTCTTGCTTTTATTGCTGAGATTCCATTAGTAATTGTTAATGTTATGCGTGGTGGTCCATCTACTGGTCTTCCAACTCGTGTATCACAGGCTGATATCGGTCAAGCACAGTACCCAACTCATGGTGATTATGCTTCAATTACTTTATGTGCAGGTTCACTTTCTGAGTGTTATACTGAAACTGTTCGTGGTTTCAATCTTGCAGAGAAGTATATGACTCCGGTTTTCGTTCTTTTAGATGAAACAATCGGTCACATGCATGGTAAAGCTGTTCTTCCTGATTTAGAGGAGATAGAAGCTAACACTGTAAATCGTGAAAGATTTGATGGTGATCCAGCAGACTATAAACCATATGATGTTCCTATGAATAAACCAGCAGTACTTAACCCAATGTTCGAAGGGTATAAGTATCACGTAACTGGTCTTCACCATGGTGCAGAAGGTTTCCCAACAGAAGATGCAGAGCAATGTGAATTTAACATTGAGCGTTTAGTTGGTAAAATCAACACTGTTCACTTAGAAAATGGTGGTCTTGATGATCTTCCAGATTATGAAGAGGTTGATTTAGATGATGCAGAAGTTTGTATCATTGCTTATGGTTCAATTGCACTTGGTGCTTACGAAGCTGTTAAAAAACTTAGAAGCGAAGGTATCAAAGCAGGACTATTTAGACCAATTATGTTATGGCCTTCTCCAATTAAGCGTTTAGAAGAGCTTGGAAAACAATTTGGTGACAAGATTATGGTTACTGAGCTTAATATGGGTCAGTACTCTAAAGAGATTGAGCGTGTTATCAAGCGTAACGATTTTACAACGCTATTAAAAGCAAATGGTCGCCCAATCGCACCTGCTGAAATGGTAGCAAAAGTTAAGGAGATGATGTAATGGCATTTAATTATGATAAATATTTACGTGTAAACAAGATGCCGACACTATGGTGTTGGGGTTGTGGTGATGGTGTTATTCTAAAAGCTACTATCCGTGCTATCGAGAAGATGGGATGGGATATGAAAGATGTATGTGTTGTTTCAGGTATCGGTTGTTCTGGACGTTTCTCTTCATACATTGACTGTAATACTGTTCATACTACACACGGTCGTACTGTTGCATATGCTACAGGTATCAAGCTTGCGAAACCACATGCACATGTAATTGTTGTTGCAGGTGACGGTGATGGTCTTGCTATTGGTGGTAACCATACAATTCATGGCTGTAGAAGAAATATTGATTTAAATATGATTTTAATCAATAACTTCATCTACGGTCTTACAAATTCTCAAACATCTCCAACTACTCCTCGTGGATTTTGGACTGTTTCTCAGAAAAATGGTAACATTGACCCAACATTTAATGCTTCTAACTTAGCAATTGGTGCTGGAGCTTCTTTTGTTGCTCGTGAATCTATGATTGACCCTAAGAAACTAGAAAAAATCTTAGTAAAAGGTTTCTCTCATAAAGGATTCTCATTTATTGAAGTACTTTCAAACTGTCATATTAACCTTGGCCGTAAAAATAAAATGGCAAGTGCAATGGATAACTTAGCATGGATTGACAGCATTACAATGCCAGTTAAAAAATGGGAAGCTCTTGAAGATCCAATTGAAAAAGAAAACATCCTTCCAACTGGTGTATTAAGACAAGTTGAGCAAGAAGAGTACTGTGAAATGTACAAAGAGATCCAAGACGCTGCACAAGGTAAACGTCCTAAAATTACTCAAGACGACTTTGAGAAAAAGATATAAGGGGAAATAAATGAGACACACTCTAAGATTTACTGGTGTTGGTGGTCAAGGTGTTTTACTTGCAGGTGAAATTATGGCTGCTTGTAAGATTAAAAATGGTGGTTACGGACTGAAAACTGCTACATATACATCACAAGTTCGTGGTGGTGCAACGGTTGTTGATATTACTTTGGATGATGAAGAGATTCGTTATCCATATGCAAATGAGGGTGAGATTGACTTTATGCTTTCAGTTGCTGATGTTTCTTATCAACAATTTAAAAATGGTGTAAAACCAGGTGGAATCATTGTAGTTGATCCAAACCTTGTTCACCCAACTGAAGAAGATAGACAAAAATGGAAAATCTATGAGATTCCTATTATTACAATTGCAAAAGAAGAGGTTGGTAATGTAATTACTCAATCTGTTGTTGCCCTTGCAATTACAAACACTATGACAAATGTACTTCCTGAGCAGTCTTTAATTGATACTATGCTTTCAAAAGTACCACCAAAAGTTCATGAAGCGAATAAAAAAGCTTATGAGCTAGGTAAAAAATATGCTCTAGAAGCAATGGCTGCTGACAAATAGTCAAAGTTTTGTTTTAAAAGCAGAGGAGGGTGAGCCTTTTTGGCAAACCCTCCTTTTTTTATTGTTTAGATTAATATTAATTAGTATTGATACTAAAAAATATTAAACGTATCTTTTCCTTTTATAATTTAATATTTTCCCAAAAAAAATCGAGATGTTTTTCAAACTGAGTTGATAGGGCATTTGTTGATTTTGCATCAAAACGAAGTAGGGTAATCTGCAGTCTAATATAGAACATCGTACTGATAAACTCATATGCAATCATCATAGGATCATTTGATTTGATAAGATTGTTTTGCATCATTATAAAAAAGCCTTCTGAGAGCAGTTTAATATTCTTATCATGAAATTCATGCATAAACTGCTCTCTAAGCTCTTTATTTTGCATTAGCTCTATCATGAGTAGTCTAAACATACTTTCGTTGCTCTTATCAAAGGTAAGCATCTTATACTGCATAGTAAATTTTTGTAAAAAAGGTTTTCCTCTTTTTGCAAGTTCTTGTATCTCATCATGTGTAATTGTAAAAGGGGAGGTGAATATTCCACGGGCAACCTCTAAAAAGATCTCCTCTTTGTTTTTGAAATGATTATATAAAGCACTCTCTCTAATACCGACTTCTTTAGCGATTTTTCGTACACTTGCACCCTTATATCCCAGTTGAGAGAAGAGGGTAGTTGCTACTTTTAGTATTTTTTGTTTTGTTTGTGAACCTTTATTTTGTTCCTTGTTTTGCGACATTTGAGCTCCTATGAACAGTTGTTAATATAATTGTAATTATATATGAACAGTTGTTAATATAAGCTTATAGTAAAAAGAACAGTTGTTCATATGTTTATAAAATAAAGTTAACACTTGTTCATAAGCTCTTTTTGTACAATAAACGATAAATTCAGTATAATTTCATTTATAAGGTACAGGAGATAGTGACTTGGAGCTTTTATGTTTCAAGAGGAAAGTCCGAGCTGCTGTAAGACAGTGTTCCATTTAACGAATGGCCGTAGCAATACGAGGGAAAGTGCAACAGAAACTAGACCGCCACTTGTAAAAGTGGTAAGGGTGAAACGGTGGTGTAAGAGACTACCAGTCTTTATGGCAACATAGAGAGCTTGTAAACCCAACATGGCAGCAAGAAGCAGATGGTTAGCGTCTTACAATTGCTATTGCTTCGCTGGAGACATATTGTAAAATATGTAGTAGATTAATGCTATCAGAACAAAACTCGGCTTATCCTGTGCCTTTTGTATACAATCTGACAAATATAAAAGGTTCTAAAAGCCTATGAAAATCAATAAAATCCCCCTAATAACTCTTTTTACTCTATCTGTAGTGTTTACAGCCTGTTCTTCCGTATACAACTACTCACTGCAAGAGAATATCCTTGCAAGGTACAGCTATAGCGTACAAAGTGAGCAAAATATCTATCTGCCTAATATTAAAATATATCAATCAAAATATAATGTAGAGAAGGGCACTCTTTGTTATGACTACGCTCAAACACTTCCTGGATACAGCTTTGAGAATAATGCAAAAAGGCTTATTCATATACTATTTGATACAAATACATACAAGCAGCTCCATAGGGTTGATAATGTCTACTTCTTTCAAATAGACAATGATTTGTATCTGATATTGAATAAGTTAAGTAAAAAGCGTATAGAGTTACTCTATGGTCTGGATAAGAAGAGTTTTGATGTTATATACAACATTCTCTTAGAAGCTAAAGAGAATGGCACAAATATACAAGATCTGCGCTCTTTTGCACTTAAAGCAAATGCTAATGGGTGTATACATACTATAAACTGGAATCCTAAAATGATTATAATTGATGGATTATTGAAAAAAGATGGTGGTAAACCTATAAGGAGAATACGATAATATTTTTCAAGAGAATTTACATTATGTTAACCAATAGATATTTTCGAAGAAGCATTAAGGTGCGTCAGCTTCTTTTGCTACTCTTTTTTATAGCTCCTGCAGTAGTTATGGCTTCTACAGCTAAAAGCGGCTACACTTACCGTAAATATCAACATGTTAAAGCCTTTTATGAAGATACAACGCCTTTGGCCATTGAAGTTGGACTAAAGTATAAAGTACCTCCTGCAGCACTTTTAGCCATTGCAGGACTTGAATCTGGTTATGGTCGTGGATATGTAGCACAAATCACGGGCAATATTTTAAGCCTGGGAGCCGGTAAAAGTGACAAAGAACTTCCTAGGCTCTTACTTCCCTACTCCAAATCAAACAAGAAGATACTCTTTGATCCAAAAGATATACAAAAACTGCCAAAAGATGATCTTAACTATAAGTTACGCTCACGCAGTTATAAAAAAGATTACAGACCAGAGAACATTGCCGGTACAAAAAAAGAGCTTGCATACTTTAAATATCATCAAAAAGAGCGTCTAAAAGCCTATAAGCGATCTTTTGAAGATTTTGCAAAGCGTTGGATCACTAAAGAGTCTCGTTACAAAGCTTTTAGAGAGGCACGTACCTACCTTGATAGAGAAGTAAAGGCTCACGGAGATAAAATACTATTTAATATGAACATAAACAAGGCGTTTGTCAGACTCATTGGAGGTCGTCCAAACTCTTTTAACTATAGAAAAAGCTGGTCAAAAAAGGTTATAATGGTTATGAAAAAGACAGGACTTGTACCTTTAATGCAAGATATCCATTATAATAAGAAAAATTTTGAAGATGCATGGAGCACAAAGTAATGACAGAAAAAACACGAAAAGAACAACTTATCGAAGACATAGAAAAATTACTCAATACCTATAATGGTGTACGCCCTACTTCTATTAATCCTGCACTTTTACAGTTTATGGATGAAGATACGCTTGTTTCCATTATAGATTCTCTTTTAGATCAAAAAGAGGAAAACGCCAATCCCGATGAAGAATGGCTGGAGAAATTTAAAACAAAATAGAACATTGTTTACTTTTGTTATTGTTATTTACTATTATTGTGGTATAATGTCGAACACATAAAAAAACAAAGGAAAAATAATGAGCGCAAACGTTGATTTAATCCAGTTAACAGAACAGACTAAAAAACTTACAGCTATGGTTGTAGAAGATGAAAAAGTAACAAACGAGCTTTTGAGCTCTACTTTTAAGAACTTTTTTGCAGAGGTAGATTCTTGCTTTGATGGTGAAAGTGCACTTAAAGTATATGAAGAGAAAAAACCGGATGTTGTTTTTGTAGATATCATCATGAATGGTATGGACGGTATAGAGCTTGCTCGTAAGATCCGTGAGATCAACCCGAACCAAATCATCATTGTTATTTCTGCAAGTAATGATATGGAGAAAATATCTGAATCTATTGAAGTTGGTGTAAACAGCTTTATCCAAAAACCAATCGATACGAAAAAAATCATTGAACTTTTAAACAATGTTGTATCTATGATTGCTAAAAAGAAAAAAGTAGAGACAAAAACTTTCTCTATCTCTTTACCACTTGATCTTTATGAGACAGTAAATGACAATGCTAAAGCTGAAAGTATCTCTAAAAATGCTGTGATTATTAGAGCTCTTAGAAGTTTTTACAATCAGTAAATAAAAAATATAGATTTTATCCTTTTTTAAGGATTGAATCTATATAATTCCACCACAACAAATAAGTTGTCTTTCAAAATAAAAAGTGGCCCCTTCGTCTAGCGGTTAGGATCCATGGTTTTCATCCATGTTACAGGAGTTCGAGTCTCCTAGGGGTCACCACTTTTTAAACAATCCACACTTTTTTTAAATCACAAAAACTTCTTCAAAATGCAACTAAAGAAACATTCTTTTAATCATTATTTTGTTAAAATCACGAAAAATATTTACTAGGAATTTGAATGCTTAGATTTGCACCCTCTCCAACAGGTGATATGCATATTGGTGATCTTCGTGTTGCCCTGCTTAACTACTTAATGGCAAAAAAACGCAAAGAAGGCTTTATTGTCCGTATTGAAGATATAGACAAAGAGAAAAATGTTGAAGGAAAAGACCAAGAGATTTTAGATATTGTCGCTCTTTTTGGTTTAGAGTACTCACATGTTGTCTATCAGAGTCAAAATGTCCGTTTTCACTCAGCAATGGCCTTACAACTGCTCCATGAGAAGAAGGCTTTTTCATGCTTTTGTTCAGATGAGTGGCTTGCAAAGAAAAAAGAGGAAGCAAAAGAGGAAAACAAGCCTTACAGCTATGATGATGCCTGTCGTAATCTTCCTCCTGAGCTTGTTATTGACAATACAGCGCCTTTTAGCGTGCGTATAACACGTCCAGATAAAGAGATAGTCTTTGAAGATGCTGTTTATGGGGAGCTCTTCTTTACGCCTGATGAAGTGGATAGTTTTGTTATTATGCATAGAGATAAAACACCAACAGCAGATTTTGCAACAGCAGTCGATGATATGCTTAGTGATATCTCTTTTGTTGTGCGTGATGCAGCAAACTTGGAGCATACACCAAAGCAGATCCATGTGCGTAATCAACTCAGTTATGACAAAGAGATAGAGTATGCACACATTCCTACTTTAGAGAATGCCAAACAGTGGAGCATAAAGGGACTTTTAGAGGCTGGATATCTTCCTGATGCTATATCAAATTATTTAGTATCAATCGGAAATAAGGTTCCTTGTGAAATCTTTACTCTAGAAGAGGCAAGTAGCTGGTTTTCACTTGATATGCTAACAAAAGAGGCCGAACCTTTTAGTATAGAGAAGCTACAAGAGTATAACAAAGCGCATATGAAACGCATGGATGTAACAGAGCTCTCACGCTATGTCGGTTTTGCAGATGCTGACATTGGTGAGCTTGCGCGTCTTTATGTTGATGAAGCTGCTACAACAAAAGAGCTCAAAACAAAAATAGCACCTGTTTTTGCTGCACGCGAGATTCCTGAGCCAATGCGCTTAGATGTAGAGAAGATGGTGGCAGTTATAAAAGAAGCACCCTACTTCGAAAACTATGCTGATTTTGAAGTCTATATAAAAAAAGAGATAGATCTTGGCAATGAAGCTTTTGAAAAAGCATTAAGGTTACTGTTGACAAACACTCAAAGTGGTCCTGATATTGCTGAGATTTATGGGTGCTTGAAAAATTATTTAGGAGAAATTATAAAATGATAGTAGATATATTACAAGGAATTGGAAGTATTTTTATAGGACTTATCAATGTTTACATTTGGGTTATTATTATCTCAGCGTTGCTGAGCTTTGTAAACCCAGACCCGTACAACCCGATTGTACAATTTTTATATAGAGTGACAAATCCGGCTTATGCTTTTGTACGCAAGTTTATTCGTACTGATTTTAACGGGCTTGATTTTGCACCACTTATTGTCATCATTGGTCTGCAGATCGTGATGGTTGTTTTACAGTCGATTCTTTTTAGACTCTAGTCTATTTATCTTTTACAAAGACAAAGGTAGCTTTTGCACCTTTGTCTGTAACCACTTCTAATAGCAACTTATTACTTGCATCTTTCTCAAAACTCACAAGATAGTACTGACTCCAATTTGCCTCAAATGATGTAAGATATGTAAACTGATTTTGTGCCGGCAGCTCCTTTGTATTAGTAGCTGTTTTGTTATTTAGAACAAAATTGACTTGGTTTGTCTTCTCTTTGTCATACATATATATATAAAAGTACTCTTTGTCATTGTAGATATTCGGTAGGACTCTGTTTAGATATATCGCAGTTACAAGCCCCTCAACCTTTTCGTCTTTGAGTAGTTTTGCACTGATAATACTATCTTCACTGAGCTCACGCGTTGAGCTGAATTTAAACTTGTCAAATGCATTTTTACTTGAACATCCGCTAAAAATCGTTAAAAGTATCAAAAAAGTTGTAAGAGTTTTCATAGTCCGCCTTTGATTTTGGGTGAAATTATATCTTATTTAAACTCTTCTTTTGTATAATAAGAGTAAATTTAAATCAAAGTTTGCAAATTGAACAAAAGAATAGCTGTCGCATTTACAGGTCCTTCAAATAGTGGAAAAACAACCCTTATACTTAAAGTTGCCAGAAAACTCATACATGAGCATAAACTTGAAGTTGCCATCATCAAGCATGATCCAAAAGACAAAGCTCGTTTTGATGTAGAGGGCAAAGATAGTTACAAGTTTAGTGATACGGGCGCGGAGGTTATCGTTACTTCACCAAACCGTACAACATACTTCTCACAAAGACGTTCAGATCTTGATGATATGATCCGTCTTTTTGATCATTTTGATGTACTTTTGGTTGAGGGACTTAAAAATCTCCCTCTTCCACGCATCAGTATCTTTAGAGATGTGATAGACGAAGAGTACTTTCCTTATATGAATGCTTTGGCAATTGATGAGAGTATAGATCTAAACAAATACCAGGTACCACAGAGTGTTGATATGTTAGACCTGAATGATGCAAATGAAGTTATAGAGTGGATTTTAAAAAATGGAAAGGAAGTATAGATATGGATGCAATTTTTAATGCAATACAGACAAGTGCAAAAAGAATTAAAGAGGCGATAGATATTAAAGATATAGGTTACTCACAACAGGAGAACTCATCAGGTGAGACACAGCTTGAGCTTGATATTAAGTGTGATATGATCATCGCTGAAGAGTTCTCTAAAGTTTCAAGTATAAATACTATCTCTTCAGAAGAAAAAGAACATGCTGAAGTACTGCATAAAGATGGAGAGTACTTTATTTCATACGATCCGCTTGATGGTTCATCACTTATCGATGTAAACTTGAGTGTAGGTTCTATCTTTGGTATCTACAAAGGTGACTTTGGTTCACAAAATATGGTAGCGGCATGTTATGTTGTCTATGGCCCACGTGTTGAGATGGTCTTTGCGCACAATAAAGTAAAACTCTACTTATTGCAAGCTGGTGATTTTGAGTTTGTAAAAGAGATTCGTATAGGTGAAAAAGGCAAGCTGATGGCTCCGGGCGGTACACAGCAAAACTGGCCAAAGTATCATAAAGAGATGATTGACGGTTTCTTTGCTGAGGGCTATAGACTTCGCTACTCCGGTGGTATGGTTCCAGACCTACACCAGATTCTGCTCAAAGGCGGAGGACTCTTTAGCTATCCGGCAACAAGTGACAAGCCTGAAGGAAAACTACGTCGTCTTTTTGAAGTATTTCCTTTTGCTTTTGTTTATGAAAAAGCCGGTGGTATAGCTACTGACGGTCATAAAAGACTCCTTGATCTTGGTTATGCACACTTGCATGATACATCACCATGTTTTTTTGGTTCAGAGTACGAAGCAAACAGGGTAAAAGAGGTTTATACCCAAAATGCAGAGTAACGAAGCACACAGAGAAAAAGACCGTTTCGAACTCTATCTTGATGAGATGATTGTAAAACTGCAAGCGTGTCAAAAAGAAAAAAATATGACAAGCTGTTCGAACTGCTCACTCTACTTAGAGTGTGAATTGCGTGACGAGTATGTAAAAGCGGTCTATAACTCAATGAGCAAGGGTGATACCGGTGGGTTTGAGTTTTAGAACTTGTGCACTTCTAAGCTTTTTTAGCTAAAATAATATCAATAAATACAGAGGGTAAAAAATTGAGTAAATATATTACAACACCTATATACTATGTTAACGGCGAGGCTCACATCGGGCATGCATATACTACTTTTATAGCAGATACAATGGCGCGCTATGAGAGACTAAAGGGAGAAGACACTTTCTTCTTGACAGGCACAGATGAACATGGTCAAAAGATAGAGGAATCTGCAAAAAAAGCAGGTAAATCTACAAAAGAGTTCGCAGATGCAATCAGTGCGACTTTTAAAAATCTTTGGGATGAGTTTGGCATCAGTTATGACAAATTTATTCGTACTACAGATGAAGAGCATATGCGCGGTGTGCAAAAAGCTTTTGAAGTGATGTATGAAAAAGGTGATATCTATAAAGATTTCTATGAGGGTCATTACTGCGTGAGCTGTGAAACATTCTTTCCTGAGACGCAGCTTGTTGATGGTGAGTTCTGTCCTGATTGTGGGCGTAGTACAAGTGTTGTAAAAGAGGAGAGCTACTTCTTTAAACTCTCAAATTATGAAGACAAACTTCTTAAGTATTATGAAGAGCACCCTGATTTCATTATGCCAAAATCTCGTGCAAGTGAAGTGGTAAACTTCGTAAAAGGCGGACTGCGTGACCTCTCTGTAACGCGTACTTCATTTAGCTGGGGTGTGAAGATGCCAAAAAGCATTGGCGATGACAAGCATGTTATGTATGTATGGCTCGATGCCCTGCTCAACTACATCACGGCACTTGGTTATGGTGGTAATGAAGAAAAAATGCACTACTGGCCTGCAGATGTGCATTTTGTAGGAAAAGATATCTTGCGTTTTCACGCGATCTACTGGCCTGCATTTTTGATGAGTCTTGATCTGCCACTTCCTAAGCACATCGGTGCGCACGGATGGTGGACGCGTGACGGTGAGAAGATGAGTAAGTCAAAAGGCAATGTAGTTTCACCTAAAGAGGTTGCAGATGCTTATGGTGTTGAAAATCTGCGCTACTTTATGTTGCGTGAGGTACCGTTTGGACAAGATGGAGATTTTTCTCAGCGTGCATTTATTGACCGTATTAACTCTGAGCTCTCAAACGACCTTGGAAACCTGCTAAATCGTATTATCGGTATGAGTGGCAAGTACAGTGATTTTGTGATTGACTCTAAAGATGTTGCAAAGTACCATACAAAAGAGATCGAGGCTATGAATGCTGTGATTGATTCTCTTGATGGCTTTATGGAAAAACTTCAGCCACACCGCTATCTTGAAGAACTTTGGAAGCTTTTTTCTATTGGAAACGGGATAATTCAAGAGTCTGAGCCTTGGGCAAAGATGAAGAACGGACAAGAGGAGGAAGCACTGGCAACTGTTGCCCTCGTAGCAAACATCTTGGCTCGTGCTGCTGTGATGCTGCATCCTGTTATGCCTAACACAACAAAAATTATTGCTGATGCAATGAGTTTTACGATTGATACTAAATCATATGAGAAGTTGATTCTTAACAAAGAACTGCTTGATACTTTTACTATAGAGAAAGTTCCGCCACTTTTCCCTCGTGTAGATGAGCCATTGATGCCAGAGGCTCCAAAAGCTGAACCTAACCCTCCAAAAGAGGAGAAAAAAGAGGCTAAGAAAGAAAAAGCAACAAAAGAAGAAGACAACCTCATAGAGATTGGTCAGTTCTTTGAGACATCTCTAAAAGTCGGTACTGTTGTAGAAGCTGAGGAGGTTCCTAAGTCTAAAAAGCTCTTAAAACTCCAGGTTGACCTTGGTGAAGAGTCTCCAAGACAGATTGTTGCAGGTATAAAAGAGTTCTACACACCTCAAGACCTTCTAAACACTCAAGTTTGTGTTGTTGCCAACTTAAAACCTGCAAAACTTATGGGAATGATGAGTGCAGGAATGCTTCTTGCTGCTAAGGATGAAGATGGTCTTTGTCTAATTAGACCAGAAAAACCTAAAAAGGCAGGCACACCTATTGGATGAGACTTGAAAATATCCTAGCCCTTACACATGGAGAGCTTGTCAGTTCTCCTTTTGTAAACAAGTTTGAAAACATCGTTTTTGAAGCCAAGCATGTCAAGCGAGGTGATCTTTTCATTGCCTATGATGAGGCAAGCATCGAAGAGGCTGTCTTTAACGGTGCCTATGGTGTAATCTTTTTTAAACCTACACAAATAATCGACACTGAGATAGCATGGGTTAAGGTAAAAGATCTTGATGATGCTCTGCGTCGAATTTTACGCTTTATACTTATAGATAAAGAGATAGAGGTCTACTCTTGCAGTGAGATCGTTCTCAAACTTGCATTACAAGTCATTACCGAGCCTAATTTTATAGCACTCAGTGGTGACATTCGCTCTATTTTTCATTCACTAAAAGATGTAGAGTCTCACGCAAAAGTTCTCTTTAGTCCTGCCCTTACCTCTGCAGATATCTTTACAAACATCAAAGAGATGCCTAAAAATGCAAGTGAGAAGATAGACATCATCGAACAGACACTTTTTGAGACCTCTTTTATCTATGACAATGTCTTTTATGAACGCCAACCCATCTCACCATTTTTTATGCCTTATCTTGAGGAGCTTTTGCACCTCTTTAAAGTGCTTAAAATCAACTTCAGACTGCGTAAGTTTACGCCGATTGACCATTTTGAAGCGGTATTTACCAACAAAAAGTTTGAGATAAAAGAGTTTGGTACGAGTGATACTGTGCTAATATTTGAAAAAGAGAGTGCTTTAATAGAAAAAGAGATACGCTTTTTACAAAAAGAGGCAACATGGGCACATACCCTTTTTGTAATTCCAGAGCATGCATACGAAGTGCTGCCAAATGAGCTGCAAAATGTAGAGAACCTCATTACCTATAAGAGTTCAAATGAGATAAAAAATCTCTTGCGTGAGCACAAGTTTCACTTTGCACTCATTGTTGGGGTTGATAAGTCCATCCTCACGCAGCCTTTATCAAAGCAGACACAGCTCTCTTTGTTTGACTTCTCATAAGAAAGGAAAAAGATGAATCGTAGAGACTTCCTAACCACAGCAACAACAGCATCTGCTGCTTTGGCACTTGCAGGGTGTAATGAGAGTGGCCGTCAAGCCATAGACTACTCAAAACATCCAAAACATACAGCAGATAGTAAAAGAGTTTATGTCAATAGAAACAAAAAGACAACTATCAAACTGGCAACAAGCTGGCCGGCTCACTTTCCCATTATGGGAACAGGTGTTGAGGAGTTTACAAAGCGTATAGAGGCCATCAGTGGTGGTTCTTTAGAGATAAAACTCTACCCTAAAAACACGCTTGTTCCAGCTTTGGCTGTTTTTGATGCCTGCTCAAGTGGTCAGATAGATGCTTTTCACTCAGGACCATACTATTGGAAAGGGAAAAACTCTGCCTTTTCACTCTTTAGTGGGATCCCTTTTGGATTTACTGCTGAGGAGGTTAACTCATGGATGCTCTATGGCGGGGGTATGGAACTGTGGAAAAAACACTACCAAAAGTACAACCTCTACCCTCTTCTAGGAGGCAATACTAATATCCAAATGGGTGGTTGGTTCCGAAAACCTATCAACTCGCTGGCTGATATGCAAGGTCTTAAGATGCGCATACCTGGACTTGGTGGTGAGGTCTTTGCAAAGATGGGTGTAAATCCTGTACTGCTTCCTGCCGGTGAGATCTATACATCACTCGAGCGTGGGGTTATTGATGCTACTGAGTGGGTTGGTCCAGCCCTTGATATTAAGATGGGCTTTTATAAAGTTGCACCCTACTACTACTCAGGATGGCATGAACCGGGCTCTGTACTGGAACTTACCTTTAACAAGCATACCTGGGATAAACTCGCAGATGAACATAAAGCGATGATAGAGGTCGCTTCAAGTGAGATGAATGCAAATATGACCTATAAATTTCATGCTGAGAATATTCACGCACTTCAAAAACTAAAAGAGCTTAATGTAAAACTTGCACAGTTTCCTGATGATGTAACAGCAGCAGGGAAAAAAGCGTTGCGTGAGGTAATAGGTGAACTTGGTAACAAAAACAAGGACTTTGCAGAAGTTTATGCTTCGATTGAAAAGCATTTGGGACTCTCTAAAGAGTGGAGTGATGTGAGTTTGGGATATTTTTTAAATATACGCTGAGTATTTATAAAAAAGATGTATGATTCGCAAAAATATTAAAGTGAGTATCATGAAGCATTTCATACTTTTTTCTCTTCTTTTCCCACTATGGCTTTTTGCCTCATTTGAGGGGATTCTTACTGATGTAAAAACGCTGCTTCCCATTAAAGGTGCTGTTATCAGCGACTCCAGGCATGATGTTCGCAGTGATGGTAATGGAACATTTTCAATAGACTCCAGCGAAAAGTGCTTTCATATAAAGGCCATTGGTTACAGACGTGCTGCTATCTGTAAAGATAGCAGCTCACGCGAGGTCTATCTCAAGCCTATTCGTATTAAAGCACTCTACCTTACATTTTGGGGTGCGAGCAACAACTCAAAAACACTCAAAAACATTCTCAAACTTATCGATGAGACAGATGCAAATGCTGTTGTTGTAGATGTTAAAAATGAGTATGGTTCAACACAATTTTGGACAGGTTTCAAGCAGGCAAACAGCTATGGAGCTCATAAAAAACGAACCAACCGTGATATAAAGAAGTTTATGAAGATGATGAAAGAGCGCGGTATCTATACAATAGCGCGCATTGTTACCTTTAAAGATGAACTCCAAGCATCAAACAACCCTGATTATGCCATCAAAAAAGATGACGCAAACCAAAGTATCTGGAGAAATCATGATGGTATGGCATGGGTTGATCCTTTTGACAAGCGTTCACATGACTATGCCATCTCCATTGCCGAGGAGGCTGCAAAAGTTGGGTATGATGAGATTAATTTTGATTATATTCGTTTTCCTGCCAAAAAAGGTTTAGTGCTTAAAAAAGAGAGTACACAGCAAAACCGCATCGCTGCCATTGAGAGTTTTTTGGATGAAGCAAAACAAAGACTGCGAAAATATGGTGTTTTTATCTCAGTAGATACCTACGGTAATATCTGCTGGGCAAAAGATGACAATGGTATAGGACAGACTGTCTCTTCATTGGCAGCTCACGCAGACTATCTTGCTCCAATGCTTTATCCTTCAGGTTTTTCAAGTGGCTCATTTTATTTCAAACATCCTGCAAAGTATCCTTATGAAGTCATCTATCGCAGTGTAAAACATATTCAAGACAGAGTAGAAAGTAAGCGTGTCAGACCATGGTTACAGCATTTTAAAGATTATACAAGAGCACGACAAGAGTATAGCCGCAATGAGATTCAAGCACAGATAAAGGCCTGTGATGATATCGGTACAAACGGTTGGATGCTCTGGTCACCATCAAGCAAATACAAGTTGGAGTATCTTATTCCTGAAGTGAAATAGACTTTAAAGCTGTTCGTTTGGCTTTGGAGTTTGGAAGATACTCTTCAACGAGAGCATGAAAGGCTTTTGAGTGGTTCATATGTACAAGATGTGCGAGCTCATGTACAACCACGTAGTCAATAAGCTCTTTATTAACTTTCATAAGTGCAGTATTGAGTGTAATCTTTTTTTGTGAGCTACAACTTCCCCATCTGCTTTTCATTTTTCGAAATCTTAGTTCACTGTATGAGAGTCTCATCTTTTGTGCAAAAAATTCTGCTCTTTGAGTAAGATAGTTTTTTGCTATCTCTTTGTAAAAAGCATCATAAGATTTTTGAACCTTCTCTTTATTCGCATTTGGAATTTTTTGCAGTTTTTTTCTCAGTATCATGGCATCTGGATGGTCAATGCTGATAATCTCTCCAAAAAGAAGCACTTCATCTTCGAGTTTTATCTTATAGATAGGATTCTCTTTACGGTTTTGTATCTCTTTTTGAATCCACTGCTCTCTTCGCGTGAGCATATCGAGTATAAAACGGTGTGACTTATAGGGAGTTTTAACCATGATGGTTGTCGGGTTTGTTACTTGGATGTAGGAGTTTTTGAGTCTTTTGTTATGCAATACTTCGACTGCACAACCTAAAAAACTAATCGACTTCTGTTTCGTAGGAAATAGGATCTTTAACTCCTGCAACATTAAAGCCATTCAGGCGCAATCTACAGCTGTCACATACACCACAGGCTGCATCTTCATTTTTATAACAGCTCCATGTAAGCTCTAGAGGTACATCATATTTGAGTGCCTCTTTGACTATTTCAGACTTTTTAAGGTGCACCAGAGGCATCTCAATAGTTATATTTGTCTCATCTTTTGTTCCAAGGTTGATGGCATTTTGCATTGCTGTTATGTAAGCTTCTCTACAGTCAGGATAACCACTGCTGTCCTCTTCTACAACACCTATGGCTATTAGCTCGGCACCCTCTTTTTCGGCGATTGCTGCCGCCATAGATAAAAAGATACCGTTTCTAAATGGTACATAGGTGACAGGAACACCCTCTTCTACTCCACCTGTTGGGACATCTATGCTTGTATCTGTCAAAGCTGAGGCTCCAAGCTGCTTAAAAAAGTCAAGATCTAAAACATATTTCTCTTTGACATCCAGTTTTTGTGCTATTGCTTCAAAGCACTCCAGCTCTTTTTTCTGTGTGCGTTGGTCATAGTTAAAGTGTACTGCTATTATCTCATAACCACATGACTTCATCATATAGGCTGCTAGTGTGGAGTCCATTCCCCCACTCATAATACATACGGCTTTTTTTACTTGTCTAGTTTTCATGAGTAGGATTTTAACATATCTAAGTTGTTTTTTTAATCTTTTTTAAATAATATTCATTCTATAATGAACGTATATATTAAGATACAAGGAGTCAATCATGTCAGTATCTTCCACTTCAAATGCCTCAACAGCTCAAAATATCCAAATAGATGTTATGAAAAAAGCACAAGATGTACAGGCACAACAGGTTTTAAAAGTCTTAGAGAGTGCAAATGAACAGTCTCAACAGGTAGCTGCACAAAAAACAGGGATAGGACAAAATATCAATATTATGGCTTAATGCCCGTCTATCCTTTGCCTTGTTTTTATTTTTTAAAAAACTTTTGTAAGTTCTCTACGCTATAATTCCACTTATGATTGATATAGACAACCAAACTTCATACGAAGTAAAAACAGAAATCCTCGAACAAATTGCGAACTCTCTTACAAACAAAGAGATAGAACTCATCATTACAGACAACAAAACAATAGCACAGATAAATGCCGAATATAGAAATATTGACAAAGCTACCGATGTGCTTAGTTTTCCCTATGATGCAGATATGCCTATGGCTCCGCTTGGCAGCATTGTTATCTCTTATGATTTTGTAAAAGAAAAAGCTGCAGAGTTTGGACACAGCCAAGATGATGAGTTTACCCTGCTCTTTATTCACGGACTTTTGCATATTTTAGGGTATGACCACGAAGTTGACAGTGGAGAGATGCGTCAAAAAGAGGAAGAGATCATTAAAAATTTCAATCTTCCAAAAAGTCTAATAGTTCGAACAGAAGGATAGGAATGGATTACATTATATTTTTAGTGGCAATGGCTGCACTTATCTATGGTGCAGATTTTATCATCAAAGAGAGTGAGAGAATTGCTTTACATTTTAAAATTTCTCATTTTGTTATCGGTGCTACACTTATCGCATTTGGAACAAGTCTGCCGGAGATGGCGGCTTCTATGGTGGCATCGTATCATGGTAAAAGTGATATGGCAGTTGCCAATGTAGTCGGAAGTGTCATTTTTAACATTACTTTGGTTTTAGGTGTTGTCTTTATGATAGCAAAAGCAATGAAGCCAGAGCGAGATCTTTTTAATATTGACAGTGCATGGACAATAGTACCGGTTGTTATCTTTTTTGTAATGATACAAGATGGTGAGATAGGCCGTTTTGACGGGATGCTCTTTCTTTTGATGATGGTTTCATATCTGCTCTTTTTATTTAACAGTTCCAAAGAAGAGCTAGAGGGTGAGATAGATGAAGATCTTGTGCGTGAGAAGTTTAACTGGGGTAAGAGTATTGCACTTTTAACAGTAGGATTTGTCTTAACTATCGGGGGAGCGAACTTTGTTGTTGAGAGCGGAACAAACATCGCTCACGCACTCGGGGTTAGTGAGTGGATCATCGGTCTTTTCCTTATCTCTTTGGGTACAAGTCTTCCAGAGCTTGTCGTATCTTTAGTAGCTGTTAAAAAGGGAAATGCTGAGATGAGCATAGGTAATATTATCGGCTCAAATGTTGCAAACTTCTCTATGGTTTTAGGTGGTGCTTCACTTATTAATCCACTCACAGTAGATCTGCAGGCAACATCGTTTGATCTTTTCATTATGGCTGCAGCCTCAATTACCCTGCTCTTTGTTCTTGCAAACAAACTTTACAACAAAGCAGGCGGTATCTTCTTACTTACAATTTTAGCACTTTTTATAGAGCACTCTCTATAAAAAGTCGCTTTACTTTCGTCTTCTTTTTCTTTTTTTCTCTTTTATATATCCGAGTTCTAAAAGTTTGTTATAGATTTTAGAAACAACTCCTCCTGCTGCATGTCCACCATGTCCTCCATGTTCTATTAAGACTGTAACGATGTATTGTGGATTTTTCGCCGGTCCATATGTTGTAAACCATGCGTGAGAGCGTTTATAGTAAGCTAGTTCATGCTCTAGCTTTCTTTTTTTTATGTCCTGTTTGATACCAATAACCTGAGCAGTACCTGTCTTTCCGGCAATAATTACTTTAGAATCAAGATAGTTGGTAGCTGTACCATGCGGTGAATTACATACCTGATACATCGCTTGTTGAATGATAGGCAGTTTTCTTTTCTCTTTAGCATTGAGTACATCTCTAGGCTCTGGGTTATAAGATTCATCACCTACATATTTTGCAAAATGTGGTACAGGAAGCTTACCTGTTGCTACCAGTGCAGTTTGTGTAGCAATTTGTAGTGGTGTTGTCAGTACATCACCCTGCCCGATGGACATATTTACAGTCTCACCAATACTCCACGGACGATGGTACTTTTGCATCTTCCATCTGCGTGAGGGAATAACACCGATAAACTCATTTGGCATATCTATACCTGTCTTTCTTCCCAGACCATAGCGAATGAGTCCTTCACTCATTAACTCGTTTCCTAAAATAAGACTGCCTTTATAGAAAAAGTCATCGCAACTCTCACGGATGGCTTTTGTAATGTTTGTATGACCATGTCCTTGTCGTTTCCAGCAACGAAAGGTTCTTCCAGATACTTTGAGGTTCGATTTACAGTTGACACTCCAGCTGTCACCTATTTTATTTGATGTGATGTAGAGTAGACCGAGACTTGGCTTGATGGTAGAACCCGGCGGGTAGAGTCCGTGCGTGAGCTTATTTGTAAATGGATGATCCAGGCTCGATGCCAGTTCATTGTACATTTTATAGCTCATTCCAGAGACAAAAATATTAAGGTCATAGTTTGGAAAACTACCGGCAGCGAGGATCGCTCCTTTTGTATCCATCACAACGACTGCACCGACTTTGCCTTCAAAGAGTGAGGTTATATACTTTTCAAGCTCTATATCAAGATTGAGCGTGAGCTTCTTATCTTCTTGCGGTGGTGTATAACTGAGTTGCTCTATTTCCTGATTATTGGCATTGACCTTTACTTCTCTTACTCCAGGAATACCTTGGAGGTATTTGTTGTAGTATTTTTCTATTCCCGTTTTGCCTGTATAACCGATAAGTTCGAGTGTAGGGTCATTATCAATATCTTTTTTGTTTGCACGGGCAACGTAGCCTATCATATGAGCAGCTGTATTTTTGTAGGGATAGTAACGTTTTGGTGCAGAGACTATTTTTATATTGTCACGAAGATTGAGTCGTGAGTAAACAGGCATCATTTGCTCATAAGGAATAAAAGCCACGACATCAATATAGTTATGGTTATAGTATGAGTCTCTTTTTTTATAGTTTTTGACAATCTTTTCCCGCTTAAGATCAGCAAAGAGTTCTAGAAGAAGATCAACCTCTTCTTCAAACTCTTTTTTCTTTTTCTTGGAGAGAAGATGGGGTGCGAGTTGTATCTTAAATCCCAGTTTGTTTATGGCAATAGGTCTGTTTTTTACATCTACTATTTCACCTCGAACAGGTGCAATTTTCTCATGCTTTATTGTGTTGCGTTCGGAGAGTTTTTCATAGTAGGAGTTTGATGATACAGCAAGCGAGAAAACCCGTACTATCAGGGCTAGCCAGACACTTGCAAAGAGAAATATAATAAACTTTACTTTCATAACAGACTCACTAAAAAGAACTCTATTACTATATAGTAAATTATATAATAACTAAAGCTTGGTGATTCAAGTAAAAAGATGTTTGCAAGTAGTGACAAAAAGAAAAAGTATCCTAAATAGCTTACTATGACAGTAAAAATTTTAACACATATTTTACAAGAGATATTTTGTTTTATTTTTGGCAGAATAAATTTGTATTGAATATAAAAGTAGATAATTGAACTAAAGAGTAAAAATCCATAGTTTGCTTCAAATAGAAGTAATGCAGCTATTACAAAAAGAAGCTCTGTAAAGTTCTCTTTTTGCATTGCGTGAGCATATAGAGCAAATAACAATGCTAAAAGTGGTGGTAAAACAGGATATATTGTACCTAAAGAGCTATATAGAATATAGAGCCCAAGATAGACAAAATATCTTATTAAAGGTTTTTGATCAGAGATACTTCGTTGCATACCGGAAAGTGCTTACATTTAATACAATCAGCCCATATTTTATGTTCAGGGAGGGACTCTTTTGGAATTTCTACAAAACCTAAACGTTCAAAAAAAGTTTGTTTGTATGTTAAGCTTAATACTCTTTGCACTCCTAGATCTTTTGCTTCATCAAGTGCTTTATTAACAAGTTTTTCACCTATTTTTTGTCCTCTGTAGCCCTCTTTTACTATAAGTGAGCGTATCTCTGCAAGATACGATGTGTGAATGTGCAGCGCAGTGAATCCGACAAGTGCTGTACCATCATAAGCTAAAGTATAAGAGCGGATGTTTGTTGCTATCTCATCATCATTACGCTCTAGTATAATACCACTCTCTACCTCAGGACGGACAAGCTCTTGCATCTTTGCAATATCTGAGAGTTTTGCTTTTACAAAATCAATCTTCATCAGTTGTTACTTCTTCTTTTGCTTCATTTTCTTGAGATTCTTTTAAAATATCGTAAAGAAGTTTGATGACTTTGTGTGTTCCACGCTTTTTGGCACTTGATACCATAAGGGCACTTGGAAACTCGCGACGAAGTGCACTTTGCTCTTTTTGGTTCAGTTTATCTATCTTTGTAAAGATCTGTACGATATACTGATCTTCTCTGGCATGCTCGATAAGAAACTCACTCACGGCCGTGTCGATGTCGAGATGTGGATGACGACAGTCGATAAGGTGCACAAATATCTTTATCTGTTCGCGATTAGCTATATAATCTGTGAGATTTTTTTCCCAATCATGCTTCATCGCTTTTGAGACTTTTGCGTACCCAAAACCCGGAAGGTCAACAAACTTTGCAATAAGTTTGTCATTTGTATCTCTGTCCATAAATGTTACATCAAAGTAGTTGATGAGTTTTGTCTTACCCGGTGTAGAAGAGACTTTTGCAAGCCCTTTATGGTTGGTGAGTGCATTTAAGAGTGAGCTTTTTCCAACATTGGAACGTGCCATAAATACTACTTCATTGTGCTCATCGGACTCTGGTGCAGCAGCTACGTTTGGTGCTGATGTGATGAACTTTGCATCTACGATTTCAACCATTATTTTGTTTCCTTTTTTGCTGTAGAGTTTGTCTCATTTGCATCATCTTCTGCAATGTCAAATATCATAATAACAGGCTCTTTCTTCATACCTTTTGCATAGGCTTTACCTTCAGTGGTTTTAAAGATTACTTCATCACCGAGTATCTCTTTTTTATCTCCGATCTGTTTGAGATGAACATCTTTGTAAAAACGGTACTCTTTTATCTTCGGGATGTAAATGACTTTTTGTGCTACACCTCTGTATCTTGTTCCCTCTTTCGTAGAGAGAACAAAAGATACATCTCCCGTAGCAACAAATTTTTGTGGCTTGTTCTTTTTGTCTGTAAAAATGGTTACTTTTGATGCATTGAGCTCATCAGAGCTCTTAACCATCTTTACATTACCGCTAAAGACAGAAACACCCTTATTCTGGTCCGATGTGAAAGTGTCTGATTTTATTTTTAACTCTTCGGCACCGATGACTGAGATACTGCTTAGTAAACATAGTAGTATAAATTTTTTCATATTATTGACTCACTTCTTGTAGTTGAATTTTTGCTGTTACATTCTTTGAAAAGATAAAATTTTTATTATTGTTGTAACGAATGTATGTACCTTTGAAGGTATCATCTCCTCTGTGTGCAACATAGCCGACATTACTTGTCGCTATGGCTTTTGTTTTGTTATAGATCAGTTTTTGTGTATCAAAACTCAGACCATCTTCTCTGGCATAGTGCACATCTTTTGTAAGTGTTATGATGTTGTTTTTATAGACTCCATTATTTGCCTGCATATTTGCAAGATACTTTTTAGAGTTGTCCATATAGTCGATATCATTAACAACATATCTGTTTTTATAGCGCAGTCCTGAAGAACCTTTCATAATAGTGCGTAGTCCCGTACTATCCAGCTCATAGAGCGTAAATGGACTCAACTCAAGCAAAGGAATCTCACCAAATTGCTTCTGTTTTATCTCCAGAGGTTTAAAAAAGATGTAGATACTACCCAAGATAAGCAGTATCAATGTAAAAAAGAGACCTATTTTAATGACTTACTCCTTGATCCAAAGAGATAAAAATCTCTCTTTTTCATCATTCTCTTCTATGAGGATATCTATCATCTCACGCACAGCACCATCTCCGCCCTTACGTATTAGAACAGTATCTACAATGGTTTTAATGTCATCCACTCCATCATTTGGAGTAAAACTGCGCCCTGCAAAAGAGAGCATACCGTAGTCATTGAGATCATCCCCAATGGCTGCAACCTCAAAAGGCTCAAGTCCAAGAGAGAGCACTATCTCACGCAAAAGCTTTTCTTTGTCTTTTATGCCCTGATGCAGATGTTGTACACCCAGCTCTTCAGCTCTCTTTTTGACAACATAAGAGTTACGACCGGTAATGATGGCAACATGATGCCCCATTTTTATCCAGCTGCTTATAGCCAGACCATCTTTTACATTAAACTCTTTTATTTCAATAGCATTTGTTGTGTAGATAATTTTACCATCAGTAAGACAACCATCAACATCTAAAACAAGCAACTTGATCATAATACATCTTTTGTACTTGGAATGCCGACACGTGCATTTGGTGTAGTAGCACGACGAAGTGCAACCGCTACTGCTTTAAATGCAGCTTCGATGATGTGGTGTTTGTTCTTTCCTCGAAGCTCGATGATGTGCATACTTATGCGGGCATTGAGTGCAAATGCACGGAAGAACTCTTCAACAAGCTCTGTATCAAACTGCCCTACTTTTCCATGGACATCAA
>Ga0256836_1000344_pt1 | contig 26183 bp, 29 predicted proteins | sample 4561380metaG_FD_185974 | JGI IMG/M metagenome (GOLD analysis project Ga0256836, IMG submission 185974) | Hydrothermal vent microbial communities from Guaymas Basin, Mexico - 4561-380 | ecosystem: Environmental > Aquatic > Marine > Hydrothermal vents | place: Mexico: Guaymas Basin | collected...
TGATGGCTGTTGTGTATTTTTCTGTAATAAAATCAAAAATGGCATCAAATTTTTGAAAAAATATAAACTTCTCTTCACCTTTTTTTCTTCTTTTTATAATGATGGCACTCAGAGCAGGAGAGAGTGTCAGAGCATTAAAAGAGGAGATAATAACGGCAAAAGAGATTGTCAGTGCAAATTGTTGGTAGAGCGAACCTGTAATGCCAGGAAGCATAGAGACCGGAACAAATACCGCAACTAAAACCAAAGTTGTTGAGATAATAGGGCCTATGAGTTCAATCATTGCTTTTTTAACAACCTGTGGTACTGTTAAATCCGGTTCTTTTTTTAGTAGAACCTCAACATTTTCAACAACCAAAATAACATCATCAACAACAATCCCAATAGCTAAAATAAGTCCAAAAAGTGTTAAAAAGTTAATGGAAAATCCATTCGCAAGATACATAATGGCAAAGGTACCAATAAGTGATACAGGAATGGCAACAGAAGCAATGACCGTTGGTCTCCATGAACCTAAAAAGATAAAAATAATGAGAATTACAAGTCCAATAGCCATAAAGAGATTTGTTACAACATTATTAATAGCTACTTTTACATATTTTGTCGTATCGTACGGTACACTCCATTGTACACCATCAGGAAAACGACGCTCAAGTCGCTCCATTGTCTCTTGTACTTTTTCTCTAATAGCTAAAGCATTTGCATCACCTAGTTGATAGACACTAATAAGACCTGCTGGACGTTTGTCTGATATGGCATTCCAATCATAACTCTCACTGCCGAGTATAACCCGTGAAACATCACTCAAGTAGAGCAATGAGCCATCTTTTTTATGTTTTAAAACAATGTTTTTAAACTCTTCTACATCAGAGAGTCGTCCTTCTGTTGTAAGTGTAAACTCCTGCTTTTGATTGTCATAACTAGGCATACCGCCAATTTTACCAATGGAAGCTTGTCTGTTTTGACTTTTAATAGCATTGACAACATCCATAGGTGTGAGGTGCAAGGCTTTGATTTTATCAGGATTGAGCCAAACACGAATAGCATACTTTTTTTCACCCATATTCTCTGCTTTACCAACACCGGGAATACGTTTGATTTCATCAAGAATATTTAGATTGACAAAGTTAGATAAAAAAGCAGCGTCATAACGTTCATCTCCAGTGATAGTAATAAGACAGACAATAGAAGGACTCTGTTTATTTACAGTAACACCTTGTGCTACAACTTCAGGAGGTAGAGAAGCTGTTGCAGTTGAAACTTTATTTTGCACATCAACCGCTCCAATGTCTATGTCATAACCTGGTTGAAAATAGACATTAATATCGGCACGTCCATTTGATGTTGATGACGAATCCATATACATCACACCTTTAATGCCGTTAAGTTTCTCTTCAAGCACACGTGTAACAGTATCTTCAACAACATGAGCATTTGCCCCTGTATATGTTGCACTTACTTTGACTGTTGGAGGAGCAACATCAGGATATTCTGAAATTGGTAAAACTCCCAATGATACCAGACCGGCAATAATAATTATTAAAGAGATAACAATAGCTAAAATAGGGCGTTTAATAAAAGTTACTGAAAACATCCCTTATCTCTTTTTTACAATTAAATCGTTTTTTTCTAAAATAGCATCAATACCTGCCTCTTTTGTAGCATCAGTAGCAATTACTTTTATGCCTGGTTTAAGTTTCATTAAAGCGGAAATAATAATTTTATCACCATTTTTGAGCCCTTCTTTGACACTTACATAGTAACGTGTGGCATATCCTGTTTTTATATCGGCTCTTTTAACTGTTGCGTTATTATCTACAATATAGACATATTTACCAAGCTGGTCATTGAGAATTACTTCCGGTGGGATCATTTTAAATTTATATTTATCTGTTACAAAGACATTTACATAGACAAAAGAACCCGGCAAAACCGAATGTTTTGGGTTTGCAATAGTCGCACGCATAGTGATAGTCGATGTCAGAGGATCAACGATATTGTTAGAAAAATCTAAATAACCATTTAAACGAATAGCTTTTTGTGCTCCGTTTAGTTCTATAAAAACATGTTTTTTATCTTTTAAAGCATATTTGTACATCATTCGTACATCTTCTTCTGCAGGGGAGAAGTAAACATAAAGAGGATCTGTTTTTACTATGGTGGTCAGTAAAGTAGCTTCTCCCTGTCCGACAAGATTGCCGACATCGACTCTTCTGACACTGGCTTGTCCTGATATGGGTGCTCTTATCACTGTATAAGAGAGCTCAATCTGTGCTTTTTTTATGCGTGCTCTATCTTCTTGTATAGTCGCCTTAAGTACAGCCAGCTTTGCTTGGTACTGCTCTAGAGTTGCACGCGGTGCCAGACCCTCTTCAACAAGTGGTGTATATCGCTCAACATCCGCACGAGCAAGAGCCAAAGATGCTTCATCCTGAAGTTTTTGAGCTTTTGCAGCATTGAGTGCTGCTATATACTGGTCTTGTTCTATTTGAAAAAGTTTTTGTCCTTTTTTAACAAGTTCACCATCTTTAAAATATATCTTTTCTAAAACTCCGCTCACGCGAGCACGTACATCTTGATGCGAACTTGCTTTTGTTCGTCCTGTAAACCTTGTCCATATTGGAACGTTTTTATCTTCTACCGTAATGACATTAACGGGCAAAGGTTTTTCTTTGGCAACTGTTTGCTCTGTTCTTTCTGTGGAACATCCACTAACAAGCAAAAGAGCTCCAAGTAAAATGGAAGAGACTTTGACATATTTAGACATACTTTCTAACCTTATTTGTGTTGTTGAAGGATTATAGCCAAATATGAATTAAGTAAAAATTTTTTAATAAGCCAGGTTATAAAAAACATTATATCTGATGAGTGTTGTCTCTTTAGGGTGGGGATAACGGCTGTAAGCATACTCGATAGTCTCTTTGGTTGTGTCATCAAGTACATAGTAACCACTCTGTTTTAAGAAGTGGAAGTCTGTCATATCTCCGTTTGGATGGAGTTTGAACTCTACAACATTGTAGGTATTGACACGAAGATCACGTGGAAGATTGACACGGGCAACACGATTAAGTACCTGTTGTGTGATGCGACGCATTATCTCCTGGTTGTCAAGTATGTACTTTTGCTGTCCCGGTGTGAGTTTTCCAAACTCCTCTCCATAGAGCTCTTTGATATCTTGAGAGATATTACTGCCGTTTTGTGTTTTTGCCTTTTTGTTTTTTATCTCTGTAGAAGATTTGTCTTCATAGAGCCATGAGAGTTCATTTTTTTTCTCTTTAGGCTTCTTTGGCTCTTTTTTTAGAGGAATATACGGTTTTTTCGGAGGAATCGGTTTTACTTTTTCAACGCTTTTTTGTTTTTGAACAGGTTTTTTCTTCGGTTTGTTGAGTTTAGGCTTTTTAGGTGTTTTTTTAGGCTCATATTTTACCGGTGGTTTTGACGGTTTTACGATTTTTTCAAGCTGTGAACCTTTTGGCATTGGAGGTGCTATCTTTGGCTCAGGTATCTTTTTCTTTGTGAGTCCTGATTTCTTATGTTTTAGAGGAAGTTCTTTAAGAGATATTTTGATCTTTTTCTCTTGCTTTTTAAGCTCTGTATGAATATCTTTACTTGCTGTTGTAAATAAAATCCATAAAAGTAGAAATATAAGAAGATGCACAAGCAAAGCTACAAAAAGGGCAAAAGTTGATCTATTCAAAAGAAATCCGTAAAAAATAATTTGTCGTAGATTATAGCAAATCAATATTAACGCAAGGTTGGCTATAATAAGAAAAATATTATACAGCAAGGTTTTATATGAAGATAGAAGCATCAAAAAAAGCATTTCAAGAGGCACAAGAGCTTATTCCTGGTGGTGTTGATTCACCTGTACGCGCATTTAGCAGTGTTGGTGGTACACCGGTTTTTATTACAGAAGGCAAGGGTGCCTACCTTAAAGATATTGATGGAAATGAGTATGTTGATTATGTTCAGTCTTGGGGGCCACTTATCTTTGGTCACAGAGATGAGACAATAGAAGCAGCCGTTATTGATGCTGTAAAGCACGGTCTTAGTTTTGGTGCACCGACACTGGCTGAAACTGAGCTTGCGAAGATGGTAGTAGAGCTTTTTGACTCTATTGACAAAGTGCGTTTTGTAAGCAGTGGTACAGAGGCTGTTATGAGTGCTATTCGTCTTGCTCGTGGATATACAGGGCGTGATGACATCGTTAAGTTTACAGGGTGTTACCATGGTCACTCAGACTCACTGCTTGTTCAAGCAGGTAGTGGTGCTGCTACATTTGGTAACCCATCAAGTCCTGGTGTTCCGGCTGACTTTACAAAACATACACTCCTTGCAGAGTATAACAACATCGAGAGTGTAAAGCAGTGCTTTAGAGACTCAAAAGATATCGCTTGTGTAATCATTGAACCAATTGCCGGTAATATGGGTCTTGTTCCGGCAGACAAAGAGTTCTTACATGAGCTGCGTGAGCTCTGTGATGAAAATGGAGCACTGCTTATCTTTGATGAAGTTATGAGTGGTTTTCGAGCGACACTTCATGGAGCTGAGAGTATTACAGGTGTCAAACCTGACCTTGTAACACTTGGAAAAGTTATCGGTGGGGGTATGCCGGTAGGTGCTTTTGGAGGGCGTCGTGAGATTATGGCAAAACTATCACCTGAAGGTCCTGTTTATCAAGCAGGTACACTCTCAGGAAACCCTGTAGCTATGGCAGCTGGTCACGCAGCACTTACAAAACTAAAATCAAACGCAAGAGTGATTGATGTACTTAACAAAAGAGCTGTGCGCCTTGTTGAAGGTATGCGTGAGGCCGCTGCAAAAGAGGGCATAACTATGCAAGTAGATACGCGTGGAAGTATGTTTGGCTTTTTCTTCAATGAAAAACCGGTTAAAAACTTCCAAGATGCAACAGAGTCTGATGCAGAACTCTTTGCAAAGTTTCATGCAGGTATGCTCGATCGTGGTTTTTACTTTGCATGTTCACTCTATGAGACAGGCTTTATCTCTACAGCTATCACAGATGCTATGATAGAAGATACAATAGCAGCTGCATCTGAGATATTTAAAGAAGTAAAAAATGGCTGAAAACAATACACAAGAAGAGGAACGCAAACCTCGTATAAAACCCATCATAGAGGCAGCTGACAGTCTCTCTTTGGGTATCTCTATGGTTGTTGCTGTACTGATGGGGCTTGGCATTGGCTGGGCGCTTGAGCAGATGAGTGGTGCATCATGGACCTTTTGGATAGGTGTTTTCATAGGTGTAGCAGCAGCTATTTTAAATGTTTATAAAGCCTACTCAAAACAGGCAAAAGAGTTTAATGAGCTTGCAAAAGATCCTCGTTATGCTATTAAAAAGCAGCTTGATGAGGGTGAAGATTTTGATGATTTGGACTATGGTGAAAAAATTTATTAAAATTTTTCTGCTTATTGAGGTGATTATTTCACTCAGTTATCTCTTTTCTCCTGCAGTTTTTGCAAATATAGAAGTGGCTTTTCTAAGCAGCTTTTTTGTAGTGATGGCATCTGCGTATGCACATAAAAAGATGGTTCTTGCAAAAGTGGCAGCAGGGGAGTATGAAGAGGATCGTGAGCTTCTTGACAAAATAGAAGACCCGCATGGTCTTTATGAAACAGAGATCAATGATGCGCCGCCTGAGGAGTTGAACCTGCGTGAGATAGTCAAAGAGGAAAAAAAGAGGGTAAAACCCATGAGTGCAAAAAATATCAAGTATGGTCTGCGTGGAGGTTTCTCACCACTACGTCTTGGGGCCTATCTCTTTTTGGTTTTAGGATTTATCGCACTCAACAACAACCATGTGCTTGAACTGATCTACTACCTACCATCACTTTTTATAGGTATCGTAGCCGGATCTATTGGAGCAAAAGAGCTTTTTAGCTCTTAAGATGTTATCATCGGAATATTGAGTGTTATAGTATTTCTTTTAATATCGATGTAGAAGTTAGAGTTTTTTGCAATGACCTCTAACTCTGCAATCTTTTTCTCATTATAATTTTGTGCACTCACTGCGATAGAAAAGATAGAGTACTTTTTATCTTCAAACTTTATATGCTCTCCCACTCGAAAATAGACTTTTGTTGTTACAGACTCGTTATCACTAAAATAATCATAGATCTTGTTGAGCAGTTTTATAAGTCCATTTGAGTCAATAATGACGTCAGGTATGGTAGGGTCAAACTCTTTTTTAAACTCTGTTGTAGAACTGATGGAGTTTGTAGCGATACAAAGATCAATGATAGTAAAGATATTTGTCAGCTCTCCATTTGGCTTGACAGTTGAGAGTTTGTATGAAGGAGCCTGATAGAGTTTAATACCAATACGCTCTTCATCTTCGTATCCAACGGTAAGACCAAAGAACTTATAGCGTCCATATTCAAGTTCTATAAAAGTGGTTTTAAACCCAAAATTAACACTTGCATAGGTCTTTGCAAGCTCAAAAAGCTCATGTGCTGTTGTAGAGCCCAGTAGGAACTGAGCTTCTGCATTTAAAGAGAGAATCTTTCCTTGAGCATTAAAGAGGATAAAAGGGTTGTAATCATACTCTATCCACTTCTGCTCTAAGGTCATAGAAGTTACTCTTCTATATAATTTTTAAGTCTACGCCCAACTTTAGGGTGCTTTAATTTTTTAATAGCAGATGATTCGATCTGGCGAACACGCTCACGCGTAACACTAAGCTCTTTACCGATCTCTTCAAGAGTTCTATCACTTTCATCATCCATAATTCCAAAACGAAGTTTGATAACCGCTTTTTCACGTTCATTAAGCTGCTCTAATACCTGTTCAATCTGAGTACGAAGGTCATCTTTTAAAATCGCATCTGAAGGAGAGAGAGAAGTTTTGTCTTCAATAAAGTCTCCAAAACGACCATCATCTTCACTACCGATAGGTGCTTCAAGTGAGATTGGTTCTTTCGTGATTTTGATAACATTTTTAACTTTTTCAACAGAAAGACCTACTTCTTGTGCGATTGTATCGACATCTGGCTCTTTACCATGCTCTTGGAGGTGTTTACGCATGATTTTGTTGATACGGTTAATTGTTTCAATCATATGAATAGGAATACGAATCGTTCTAGCTTGGTCAGCAATAGCACGACTGATCGCCTGACGAATCCACCATGTAGCATATGTAGAGAACTTGTACCCTTTTTGGTACTCAAATTTATCTACTGCTTTCATAAGACCGATATTTCCCTCTTGAATAAGGTCAAGGAAAGGTAGACCACGATTTGTGTAGCGTTTTGCAATAGAGACAACAAGACGAAGGTTTGATTTTGCCATTTTTGTTTTGGCAATCTCAGAGATGTTTTTACCACGCTTGATCTGCTCTAGAATATCCGCAAGCTTTTCAGGTTCCATATCAAAAGAGTTTTTCGAAGCCTCTTTTGTCTGAACAAGTTTTTTGATCTCCATATATGTGCTAACCATTGTAGCTTCTGGCACCATGTTTGCGATATCTTCTTTTGTAAGGTCTTGGATTTTTTCAACAAGCACCTTGTGGTTTGCTTTGAGTGTTGCGTTAAAAAGAGGGAGTTTGTACTCTAGGCGCTTAAGCTCTTTGTCATACCCCTCATCAGATTTTAGTGCAGTCTCCATAGCCTTTACAAGTTCATTGATAAGTTTAGAAGTTGGACCAAGATCAAGAAGTTTCTCTTTAAGAACTGCTTTTTTCCATGTAACAATTAAATAGTATTGAACGATCTCTTCTGTAAGTTCATCATTATCAAGGTTCTCAGGAGCTTTCTCTAAAGCTTTTAACCAATCTTTTTTTGCTTTTTCGAGTGCTTTAAAGCTTGTAGTTACTTTCTCAACACGTGACTTGTCTTTTGCTGAGAGAGTTTTTGCTTCACTGTCATCATCACCATCGTCATCATCATCTTTTTCATCTTCAAATGATTTAAAAAGCTCTTTTACACGTCTTTCACGATTGATAAGTGGTTCTTTATAGTCTAAAATAAAGTCAATTAAGTATGGAACAGAACAGATAGCATCAATAATGATGCTCTCACCCATCTCAATCTGTTTGGAGATCTCAATCTCTTCTTCTTTTGTAAGAAGTGGAATCTGACCCATCTCACGCAGATACATACGTACCGGAGAGTCTGAACGTGACCATTCAAGGAGTTCATGCTCTTTTAGAATGTCAAATTGATCTGTCTCATTATCTTCAAGCATTTTACGCTGCGCATCACGACGAGCTTCTGCTTCTTGATCGTTTAGCTTTTTAGCATGTTCACTTGCAGTATAGAGGCATTTGTCATATTTTTTTGCAAGCTTATAGACATTTTTTGCTTGTGCTGCAGTAGGCTGCTTTTCAAAAAGATCAATAATCGACTCATATGTCATACAGTCTTTGGATTTATGCTCTTGAAAAAAGTTTTCTAATGCTTTGTTGAGTTCTTTTGCTGTCATATCGGAGGTTGCTCCATGAATTTAAGGTTTTTAAAAGGTGGATTATACCGAAATAATCTTAAAGAGCACTTTTTAAGCCACTGTTTTAAACTTGGAACACTCATTGCTTTAAGAGCTGTAATATTTAAGAATCCCAAGAGGAATAGAAGATGCAAACAGGCTACTACGCTTCAGCAGCAGGAATGGTAACACAGTTTAACCGTCTTGATACCATTGCAAACAATCTTGCAAATGTCAATACAAACGGCTTTAAAGAAGATGATCTCATTGTTGGTGACTTTATGCGTCTTTATCAGGAAAAACGTGATGAACTTCCAAATGAGAACAACACAAAAGAGGGTGCCAAGTTCATCAACAGAACGATGGCCCGTGTTCCTCAGGTAGTAGATGCTTATACTGACTTTAGTGTAGGAAATCTGGAAAAAAGTACAAACCCACTTGATGTGGCACTAAGTGAGTCAAATCTCTTCTTTGCAGTTGAAACACCACAGGGAATGCGTTTTACGCGCAATGGTGCTTTTACACTTGATGATGAGGGATTTTTGGTCACAAAAGAGGGTTATAAAGTTTTGGGTGATGATAAAAAGCCTATCTCTTTTACAACTACTGATGAAAGAGTTATTATCGACAAGAATGGACAAATTGCTACAAGTGTACCAGGAAGTACTAATCTGGTTCAAAATAAAAAGCTCTACATTGCAACAATAGATAATCCTAAATATATGCAAAAAGAGGGTGACAATCTTTACAATATCAAAGATATGAAGCGTGTGTCTGTTGCAAAAGAGAGTAGAGCTGTACGTCAGGGATTTGTTGAAAAAAGCAATGTAAATGCTGTAAAGATGATGACACAGATGATAGAAACAAACAGACTCATCGGCATGTACCAAAAAGCGATGGATGCACAGATGAATGATATGAACAGAGATGCAATTGAAAAAATTGCAAGAAAAGCATAAAGTAAAAGGAGAATAATAAAGCCATGATGCAATCACTCTATACTGCTTCGACAGGAATGCTCGGAATGCAGACACAAATCGATACAACTGCCAATAATATTGCCAACGTAAATACTATCGGGTTTAAAAAATCTCGTGCAGAATTTGCAGATCTTATGTACCATGTAATGGAGTATGCAGGAACTTCAACAAGTGACACTACAAAATCTCCAACAGGTATTGAAGTCGGTCTTGGTGTACGTCCTACAGCCATTAACAAGATCTTCTCTGAGGGCTCACTCAAGCAGACGGACAATCAACTTGACATCGCTATCACTGGAAAAGGTTTTTTTAAACTCGAGCTTCCTGACGGAACAGAAGTTTACAGTAAAAACGGTGCTTTTAAGATCGATGAGAATGGAACAATGGTTAACAGTGACGGCTATACACTGGTTCCTCAAATCGTTATTCCACCGGATGCTACAAATATAAGTATTGGTACTGATGGTACTGTCTCAGTAGTTCAGGCAGGGCAGACACAAGCTACTATCATCGGACAGATTCAAACAACAAGCTTTATAAATCCGGCTGGTCTTCACTCTATGGGAGACAACCTATACATTGAGACAGATGCATCGGGTCAGCCTGTTGAGGGTACTCCTGGAGTTGATGGACTGGGTACACTTCGTCAAGGTTTCGTAGAGCTTTCAAATGTTGAGCTTGTTGTAGAACTTACAGACCTTATTACCGGTCAACGTGCTTATGATGCCAACTCAAAAATCATCACAACAAGTGATGAAATGCTCCAGACTGTAAATAATCTCAAACGCTAACAAACACCTGAATTTGCATTGATACTTTTTAATATCAATGCAAAACTTCCCCTTTAATTCACTATTTTAATACACTTCAAATGAGATTTTGGATATAATCGCAAAATTATTTTAGTAAAACATTAGGATTTTTATATGCAAAAAGCAAATATAGACGGTAAAGTTTGGAGATTTGGAAAAGATATCGACACAGACTTGATCATTGCAGCACGATACTTAAATACTTCAGTTCCCCAGGAGCTTGCAAAACATGTTATGGAAGATGCAGACCCTGAGTTTGTTAACAAAATGACTCCAGGTGACATCATCGTAGCAGATGAGAACTTTGGTTGTGGTTCTTCACGTGAGCACGCTCCAATTGCACTAAAAGCTGCTGGTGTTGCTGCTATTGTGGCACCTACATTTGCAAGAATCTTTTATAGAAATGCTTTTAATATGGGTCTTCCTATCTTTGAACTTAAAGAGGCTTCAGAGATTAAAGAGGGCGATGAGATCAGCATCGATATGAATGCTGGTACGATTACAAACAAAACAAGTGGTAAAACATATAACTTCACACCGATTCCGGCTTTTATGCAAGAGCTGATCGATGCAGGTGGACTTATGAACTTTGCTAAAAATGAGATAGAAGAAGGTAAAAAATAGATGAAATCATACAAAATTGCACTAATTAAAGGGGACGGTATTGGTCCTGAGATTGTTGATGAGGCTGTAAAGGTACTTGATGCAGTAGCTGCGCACTGTGGCTTTGGTTTTCAGTATGAAGAGCTTTTAATGGGTGGTACTGCTTATGATATCACTGGTGATCCTCTTCCACAAGAGACTGTCTCTGGTGCACTCAACTCTGATGCAGTGCTTTTTGGTGCTATCGGTGGTGAAAAATGGGACAACCTTCCACGTGAAAAACGTCCGGAGAGCGGGCTTTTACGTTTTAGAAAAGAGCTCGGTGTTTATGCAAACTTGCGTCCTGCTGTTGTGTATGATGAGCTTGTAAATGCATCTTCACTCAAGCCTGAGATCGTAAGTGGAGTTGACTTGATGGTTGTGCGTGAGCTTATCGGTGGTATCTACTTTGGTGAGCCTAAAGGTCGTGACGAGAACAAAGGGTGGAACACTATGGTTTACACTCGTGACGAGATCGTACGTATCGCTCACCATGCATTTAAGATCGCTATGAGCAGAAACAAAAGAGTATGTTCTATTGATAAAGCAAATGTACTTGATGTTTCTCAACTATGGCGTGAGACTGTAGAAGAGGTTGCTAAAGAGTATCCAGAAGTAGAACTTACACATATGTATGTTGACAATGCTGCTATGCAACTTATTCGTGATCCAAAACAGTTTGATGTAATGCTTACTGGAAATATTTTCGGTGATATTTTAAGTGATGAAGCCTCTATGCTTTGTGGTTCTATCGGTCTTTTACCATCTGCTTCTGTGGGTGACAAGATCGGTGTTTATGAGCCTATCCATGGTTCTGCACCTGATATTGCAGGTCAAGGAATCGCTAATCCGATTGCTACTATCGCATCTGCATCTATGATGCTTCGTTTTGCTCTTGGTGAGAATGAAGCAGCAGACAAGATCGATGCTGCTATCAAACGCGCTCTTAAAGAGGGTTACAGAACTCAGGACTTAGCGCAGTTCGATGCAAAAGAGGTTTGTTCAACAAGTGAAATGGGTTCAATCATAGCAAACTATATAGAGAAGTAGAAAAGAGACTTTATGCAGACCCTGACACTGGCAAATATCTATGAACTGCAAGGTTTAAAAGAGGAAGCATTGGAGATCTATAAAGAGATACTCAAAAAAGATCCTAATAACTCTGATGCCAAAATTGCCATTCGAAGACTCTCAGGTATGCGTAAAAAATTTCTCCATGTAAACAAAGAGATGAAAGAGTTCTTTTTAAAGATGGAGACAGATGTGGAATTTAAAGAGTTTGAAAGGTGGTTGTTAAAAGCATGGAATTAAAAGATGTAATACTCTCAACATTAGCTGAGATGGAAAATGATACAGCAACAGAGCTTGAGGAGTCTTCGTCTGCGACTATACAAACTCTACATGACCAAGAAGAGGGCACTCTCACGCAAGAGAGAGCTTCTCAAGATAGAACTGACTTCCAAGAGCTACACAAAAAAGGCAGTGACAGTGAACTTAACTACCTTAAATCTATAAGAGAAAGACTTTTAGTTCTCTTTGAAGGTTTTCAAGCTCCAAACAACACAAATATAGAAGCAAAGATAGATATGACCTTAAACTTTTTAGAGTATATGCTCGCTACTATAGATGAGAGAGTTGAAAAACTTGAAAAAGGAGAGAATGCGTGAGCCAATACCGTGTTTTAATAGATGCAAATGATGAAAAAGGTCTTGTGCATAAAGTATCTGGTGTTTTTTACAACTATGATCTAAACATTCTCTCAAACTCTGAGTTTGTTGACAAAGAGAGCAACAAGTTCTTTATGCGCTCAGTTGTTGATGGAGATGTGAACAAAGAAGAGCTGAGCAAAGCTATTAAAGAGGTTTTACCTCCGAAGGCTTCTCTTAAAATTGTTGAACCTACAAAGAAAAACATCATTATAATGGCTACAAAAGAGATGCATGCTCTTGGTGATATTCTTATCCGTCATGAAGCAGGAGAGCTTGAAGCCAATATATTGGCAGTAGTTTCCAACTATGACAAACTCGAGTCTCTTGTCTCAAAATTTAACATTCCTTACATTACAGTTTCACACGAGGGGCTTGAGCGTCCTGAGCATGAGAAAAAAGTTATCGAAGTTATCGAGAGCTTTGGTGATGTAGACTACATCGTTTTAGCAAAGTATATGCGCATACTCACTCCTCACTTTGTAGAGACTTTTGAAGATAAGATCATCAACATTCACCACTCATTCTTACCTGCATTTATTGGTGCAAACCCTTACAAACAGGCGTATGACAGAGGTGTAAAGATCATCGGTGCTACAGCACACTTTGTAAATAACCATCTCGATGAAGGGCCAATCATTGCCCAGGAAGTCATCCATGTAAATCATGCCTACTCTTGGAGAGACATGCAGCGTGCCGGACGTGATGTTGAAAAAGTTGTTCTCTCACGCGCACTCAAACTTGCTCTTGAAGACAGAATCTTTGTTTATGCCAACAGAACGGTTATATTTTAATGTTTAATCTTGTTTTAGTACATCCACAGATACCAAACAATACCGGTGCTATTGGCAGACTCTGTGTTAATGCAGGGGCTTCACTGCATCTTATCAAGCCTATTGGTTTTGATATCGATGAAAAAGCGGTTCGTCGTGCGGGACTTGACTACTGGGAGAAACTTGACTTGCATGTATGGGAAAGTCTTGATGAGTTTTTTGAACAAAACAGTATCACAGACAATGCCTACTTTGCCACAACAAAGACAGATAGACCTTACTTTGAAGCCAAGTTCAAAGAGGGAGATTTTATCTTCTTTGGTAGCGAGACAGCAGGAATTCCCGAAGATGTGCTGAGTCGCTACAAAGAGCAAAATATTACAATCCCTATGACAAAAGAAGGTCGCAGCCTTAATTTGGCTATCAGTACAGGTATAGTTCTTTACGATGCTATTCGTCAAAACTATGCAAATTTTCCAAAAGGTTAGATATGAATAGTTTTGTAGATGCTATAATGGTTATACTCTTTGTTGTTTTTATGGTTTTTATTTTTGGTGGCTACCACAAAACAAAAGCACAAGAGCGTGAAGCTTTTGAAGAGAGACAAAAACAGAAAAAAGAAGAAGATGCTACGAAAGATTAAAAAAATCTCTCAGCAAGCTCTTCTAAACCTCTTTCAAACTTCTCAAAAAGTGTTTCTGCATTTTTAATTAAAAGTGACATTTTTTATCCTTTTTTTCTTTTCTTGTAAAAAATATAGCAATTTGAATCATCTTTTTCTAAAAATATGACAAATTGACAAATATTTTTTGACATTTTGTCAATTTTCTTATATACTGTGACTATATTTATTGCAAAAGGGGTTGTAAAATGAATAGTTTTGCAGATATAGTAGAAGAGATCAAGAGTATTATTTCACCAGAATTTGCTCCAAAGAAGGTTTTTGACAAAGATGTTGCAGAGGTTCTTGGCATCTCACAAATGAACTTTGCTACGATGAAAAAGCGTAACAAGATTCCATTTAATGAACTTCTGGATTTTTGTGCACGAAGAAGTATCTCTATAAACTGGATGCTCTATGGTCAATCTCCAGAGAGTCTTGTCGAGGCAACAAACAACTACATGATAAAGTACTACACAGATATCAACGCAAGTGCCGGTGGTGGAGCTGATAATGAAGTAGAAGCTGTAGAAGCACTGGAGATCCCTGAGCAGTTTGTTTTTATGCTTGGTGGTGAGCGTGAACTTAAAAACATAGAAGCAATTAACGTCTCAGGTGACTCAATGGAGCCTACTTTTAGCTATAATGATATTGTATTTATAAATAGAAGTAAAACTGACCTCAATCGTGGTGGTATCTTTACTATTCGTACAGAAGCAGGGCTTTTTATAAAGCGTATTCAAAAGCGTATGGATGGTAAACTTGATGTTATTTCAGACAACTCAGTCTATCCTACACAGGTTCTTGACCCAAATGAAGTAGAAGTAATAGGGCGAGTTGTAAGCCGCTTTGGAGATGTTGACTAAGGATATTTGCGTGAGATACTCTTTTTATCTATCTTTTTTACTGCTCTTTGGTGGTTGTGCCACACATCAAACAGATAAAAGTATTTTTCAAAACAAAAAAACAGTAGTACAAAAAGAGTATGTTGCTGATATAAAAGAGTTGCCACAAAGTATAGAACCATACCTCTCAAACCTGCAAGAAGCACACTTTATAGGTTCACTTCAAGAGTATGAAAAGGCCTACTTTAAGCCTTGGAACATAGAAAAAATAGATATCACTCTTGATGAAGCACGATGGGCGGATAAAATATTTACTCCAAAAAATAGTTATGGTGTTAATCTTCTTCCTCTCACGCAAGAGTACTTTTTAGATATTAAAAAAAAATCAAACTTTGAAGATTTTGCAACACTCAACAAAACAGCCATTACTGTTGTGCATACAGATATACGTGCATTTCCAAGTCAAAAGCCTCTCTTTTTAGATCCCAACAATGCAGGGGAAGGTTTTCCTTTTGATTATCTACAAAATAGCAGCATCGCTCCAAACAAACCCCTATTGGTTTCACACTACTCAAAAGATAAAGAGTGGGTCTTTGTAGAGTCTTCATTTACTTATGGATGGATAAAAGCAAGAGATATGGCCTTTATACCAAAAAAATATGCAAAGAGTTATCAAGATGCTCAAAAAGTTTTTGTACAAAAAGAGAATATTCCTCTTTATGACAAGAAAAACAACTTTTTATTTCGTACACAAATCGGGATGCTTTTACCTATAGTTGACATACAAAAAAAAGAGCATAAAACACCTATTTTACTGATATCTAACTATAAAAACCAGGAATCTTTCTATATAATTAATTATATAGAAAACTATATAGTAAAAAAAGGTATTTTAAAGTTTAATCAAAAGAATATAAAAGATATTTTTCATGAAGTATCACAGGTAAAATATGGATGGGGCGGCATGTATGCTAACAGAGATTGCTCTTCAATACTACGAGACTTTTTTGCCCCTTTTGGTATTTGGCTGCCTCGAAACTCCTCAAAACAGAGCCAGATTGGAAAGGTGATTTCACTTAAAAACCTTACAGATGAAGCAAAACTTCAAAAGATCAAAAATGAAGCGATTCCTTTTGAGACACTGCTCTATAAAAAAGGGCATATTTTGCTCTATGTCGGACTAAAAGATGGAAAAGTTGTTGTTTTTCACAACACATGGGGTGTGAAGACACAAAAAGATGGTAGAGAGGGAAGATTTATTATAGGAAAGCCAATATTTTCTACTTTAGAAGTTGGCAGTAATCTCAAAGATTATGATAAAAATGCATCCATACTCCATAAACTAGAGAGTATGAATATCATTACAAAGAGAAAATAAAAACGCTACGCTTTTATATCTAGAAGTGTTCCCATCATCTCATTTTGTGTACGGATGGCACTTGCATTTGCTTCTGCGATACCACCAATGGTAATTTGATCTGGAATCTCTTTACTGAGATCTGCTTGGCTCTTTTGTGAACCGTTATCATCTGCTAGACGATTATTCGCCTGCAGATTGTTTGAGATACGTGTATCAGATGGCCGAAATCCATCTGTATTTACATTTGCAATGTTATTTGCATTGCTATTCATAAAAGTTTGATTTGCTTGCAGGGATGATACATTTGCAGAAATATTCATCTTCATCTCCTTATCTCTATCTTCACTATTATATCACATTTTAATGCATGCTGATTGAGCCTTGTTGATACTGCTGTGTATTTTGCATTTGTATCGCAGTAGAGTTAGATATTTGACCTATATCAGTTGTCATGCTATTTTGCTTATGTATGCTTGCTTTTGTTGTATTTACTTGTCCATTTGTTAAAGTTATTGCATACTGAGCCAGCTGCTGTGTCGCTGCAAGATTTTTCGACTGAATTTCTTGCGTCTCTAAGATTCTGTCTGCCATAATGCCTATCTCTTTGGCCATCAGTAAAATTCTATCAGCCATTACACCGATATCATCTGAGAGACGTAAAATTGTTTTAGAGGTAAGTTCTATAGAGTTGTTGTAACTCTCATTTGTATTATCAGCGTGATGTGAAGCAAGGTAGGCAATATTTTTAGCAAGCACAACCATTTGAGAAGATAGTTCATTTAACTCATCAAGTGCCTTTTGTGCATCATCTTTTGTAGCAAATGTTTCATTTTCTACCTTTGTTAAATACTCTTGCATTTTTGCTTCATAACTCTCTACTTTTTGTGCATACTCTGCCATTGCTGCGTCACTGTTTGCCAAAGTCTCCATCTTGTTTTTTGAGTAGTCATGGATATCATATGCATCTGCTAAGGCAGTACTGAGTATATCTGTTGTTGCATCTGCCAAAAGTATAGTTGAGAGTAAGAGTGATAATCCTATAAGTTTTGTTTTCATTGTAAGTCCTTTTTTTATTTATAGGAGAATTATAGAGGAGAAATATTAGTGAAGTGTAAGTGGCTTATCTGGCCAAAAAGCCAGATAAAAAAGAGTTAGTGAAGTTCAGCGTTTAGTTTTACTTCTCTAGTTGAGCGAGAAGCTGTGATCTCACCTGTTAAAGAGTTTTGTCTGAAGTGAAGACCGTTAAGATGTGCTAGTTGTTTACCTTTGAAGATCTCACCTTCAATGCCAATACCTTTGTTTACCTCTTTGATCTTTTCAAGTTCAGCAGGGTAGATACCGATTTTTGTACCCTCTAAGATAGCAAGACCAGCATCGATGATACAACCATCACCTAAAGGAATACCACAAACAGAGTTTGCACCTAAAAGACAGTTTTTACCAACGCTGATAGGGTTACCGTCTGTTCCTGAAAGTACACCAAGTATTGAAGCACCACCACCAACATCACTGCCATCACCAACAATAGCAGATGAGCTGATACGTCCCTCAACCATACTTACACCAGTAGTACCGGCATTAAAGTTAATGTATGAAGCACCTGGCATTACCGTTGTTCCAGCTGCTAGTTGTGCACCAAAGCGAACTTTTGAAGTATCTAAAATACGCGTGTTGTCCGCTGGGATGATGTGCTGTAGGAATCTTGGGAATTTATCTACAAAGTCGATATGTGGGTACTCACCAGAGAGTTTAAGCTCGATTTCGAACTCTCTTAGGTAGTCAAGCTCGATTGGCTGACCGTTTGACCATGCAACATTTGGAAGCGCTCCAAAAGCACCATCAAGACAGATCTCACGCAGACCAACTTTTGCTAAGCTGATTGCATAAAGTTTAAGGTACGCTGCCTCTACAGATTTAAGTGGTGCATCATCAAAGATAAAACATACTTTGAACTCACCCTCTAACATTCCGTTGCTTACTATTTGAGAATACAGTGCAGAAACTACTTGAATGTTTTTGTGTGCATCACCATGAGCTTCATCAGAGTATGGTGTAAAAGCATTGAGACACGCTTTTAAAAACTCTAAGTTGATGTTACATACAACTTCTGTTGCGCTGAAATCTACCTCTATACCTTGCTCTTGCAGTGCTCTAACAAAGATAGCCGCACTACCAAAGTTTTCATCCCAGTTGATGATAGGGTATGTTGCTTGCAGAGATTTGTCAACATTGAGTTGTCCTAAATCTACACGACAGATACCAAAAGCTAAAGGGTCTCTATAGTTTGGTGTATTTGTTTTTATATCTTCTATAAGTGCTTTAAAAGCATCAGTTGTTTGAATAACTTCCATTGAATTCTCGCTTAGATTAATTTATTAGTCGAATTATACATAAAAACAACTAATAAAAATTTTACTATACTGTCATTATGAATAAATGGCTTGAACTTTTAAGAAATAATGACTATCTTGGTATAAAAAAATATCTGCGTGATGGCGGTGACATCACAGAGACAAATGAGGCAGGGGAGAGTATTTTGGCGTGTGCTCTTCGTGCCAGATGCGATATGGATACACTGATGCTGCTTATAGAAAACGGTGCAGATATCTTCCATACCGATGATGAGGGTGTAAGTGTTTTTGATATTGCAATAACTTACGATAATCTGGAGTTTGTGAAGTATCTTGTCAAAAACGGCAGAGATGTAAATGAGACACTCAGAAGAAGTGGTTTTACTCCACTGATGGCTGCTGCTTGTTATGGAAGGGTAGAGATTGCAAAGTATCTCTTAGAAGAGGGAGCTAATCAATATGCACAAGATTTAAAAGGCTTTACAGCCATAGATTTTGCCCGCAAAATGAACAAAAAGTCTATTCTTTCACTCTTAGACTATGACCCAAATGCTCCGAAAAACACAGGGTATGCAAGGTAAGTTACTCGAAGAACTTACCCTGTTTTGAGTTATCAAGCGGTTTTCGCTTCTCTTTTGTAAGCCACTCCTCAAGGAGTGCCTCTATCACCTTTGAGAGACTCATCTTATAACGCTGACGCGAGTACTTCATCGCATCATCCCATATCTGTCTGTCTATAAGTAGACTTCGTGTAACTTCATCTTTTGGTTTCAATAATATCCTTCTTTATGACGCTTGCAGTAGATCTATAAAGCTTCTGTAGCTATCTACTATCTTTTGATTTTTTTGACTGAGTATGTAGAACTCTATTGCTTTTTTACCGAGTCTTGGTATCTCATTTTTAACCGCCCAGCTGCTTACTGTTCCCTCTGGTACTTCTAAAATCTCTGCAAGTTGTTTTTGTGTGATATCGAGCTCTTTACAGATCTCTTTGACGACATTTGTCTTTTTCTCTTTTGTCTTTTTTGTGTTGTTAGCAGGTTTGAGTTTACGCATTTTTGGTGATGCTTTAGGTTTTTTCTTCTCTATCCATGCCAAAACATCTGTCGCACTGAGTATCCAGTCACGCCCTTGAAAGTTTACAATGATATCTTGCATAAATACCTCTGCATGCCCTTTTGCAAACTTCTCATCACTAAGTTGAAAAAGAATGGAAAATGCAAGCTGTTGAGCACCAAGTGAGCTGTTTCCCCAGTCAAATCCGCCGTTTGATTTTGGAAAAAGATCATATCGTACCGGAAGTTCAAGCTCTTTGTAGGTTACATATTTGTTGCCAAGAAGGGTTTTATGTCCTTTGAAGACATGGTTGTTCATAGTTACTGCCATAATAGTTTCTCTTTTTGCTTTTTATATTTTTAATGTATAGTGCCATTCACAACTCTCATTTTTTGAGCTTTGCGCCGGAGTAAACACAACTCGGTAAATGACATATACAAAGAAAAAAAGCAAAAAGAGTACCAAAAACCAAATTAACATGGCAAAATTCCTTGACTTTGATAGATTTTATATGAAAATATATCGACAAATCAAGTTATTACATTAATTTATAAGTGATATTTTTTGCTTCTAAAGCATCTGTAAACTTCTTGAAGTTCTCCTCTACAAGGCTCGCATCTTCACCGCTGAGTGAGAGCTCAACCTTTGGCACACCATCAACAAACATAGGTAAAGAGGAGAGCTCAACTGAAAAAGGAACCTTTTGCATTGTATCTATAAGTGTATTTTCACTAGTATCTGCAAGGAGTGTTTTTCTGTACTTTTTATCTGCGTGAGCAAAATATTTTGCTATAACGGCTTCTATCATAGGGTGTGCCATAGATGGAAAACCAGGTACAAAGAAAAAGCGTTTATCAAGAGAAAATCCCGACATATTGTTTACGGGGTTTTTTAGAAGCTCTGCTTTTGGCGGCAACTCAGCCATGTGAATGCGGTGCGGGTAGGCTTCAGAGCCAAAACGCTCCAAAATATCTTGTAAAAACTTCTCATGTACAACTGTTTTGCTGCCACGAAAGACCTCGGCTGCTATCTCACGTGTAAGATCATCAGGTGTAGAGCCTATGCCGCCAAAGGAGAACATCACAGCCTCTTTGTCCGCTTTTACCATCTCATAGGTTCTGCGCATCAGCTCCTTGTCATCTTTTATGACAAAAGAGGCATATATCTCATGCCCATACTTTGCCAGCTCACGCTGTACAAAGTCAAAGTGCTTGTCAACTCTGCGACCATTTAAAATTTCTGTTCCAATTATTACTATATAAAAATGCATAAAAAAATTATACTAAAATTCTATGCAAATATACTAACTGATTCCACTTATATTTAAAGAAGATGTTTATTATGAAAGTTCTTTACTAATTACGAATATAAGAGTATTATTTCATAATTATTATAATACAAAGGATAGAGTATGCCAATTATGAAACAACTCGAAGATGTAATCAAAAACAGTGTCATTCCTGACATTGAAGAGCGTCTTGATGAGATTTTTGAAGAGATTGCAGACAAAAAAGATGCAAGTGATGAAGCAAAAGAGGAAGTAGAAGAGCTAAGAGAGTTCAAAGCAGACCTTGAAGATGTGATAAAAGACATTCAAAATGGCGATATGGATGATGAGGAGGCAGCTGAGCTTCTTGAAGATATCTTGAGCGCACAGCGTTGTGAGGAAGAGTAACAGCTCTTTTTAACCTCATTTCTATATAATTTTAAAAAAATTACAAAAGGAAAATGGATGAGAATCATTCTTTTAGGAGCTCCGGGTGCCGGTAAAGGTACTCAGGCTCAATTTTTGACAAAAAAGTACAACATTCCTCAAATCTCTACTGGTGATATGCTTCGTGCTGCCATCAAAGAGGGCACAGAACTTGGAAAAGCTGCAAAAGCTGCTATGGATGCAGGACAACTTGTAAGTGATGATATCATTATTGGTCTTGTAAAAGAGAGAATCGCACAAGATGACTGTAAAAATGGTTACTTGCTTGATGGTTTTCCTCGTACACTTCCACAAGCTGATGCTGTAACAAATGCAGGTATAAAAATCGATGCAGTGATTGAGATTGATGTACCTGATGAGGAGATTGTAAAGCGTATGAGTGGGCGTCGTGCACACTTGGCAAGTGGTAGGACATACCATGTTATCTACAACCCGCCAAAAGTAGAAGGCAAAGATGACATCACAGGTGAAGATCTCGTTCAGCGTGATGATGACAAAGAAGAGGTGGTAAAAGAGCGTCTAAAAACGTATCATGACCAAACTGAGCCTCTTATAGACTACTACAAAGAACAAGCTGCTAAAAATCCAGATATCAAATACATCAGAGTTGATGGTACACAAGATATCAAAGATGTTGAAGAAGCTATTGTTTCTGAACTAGAGAAATAATCCTCTTTCTGGCATTTTTAAGTGCCAGAAAAGAGAGTTAGACACTTTTTCTTTTTTCTTCCATATAAATTTTCAAAACTTCACTACTACTTCTTTTTTACTTGTTACAATAAATGCGATTTTTATTTTAAGGAGTACAATAATGAAAAAATTATTGTTAATTGCGTTGCTACTAAGTAGTTATCTTTTTGGAGCTATAAATGTTCAAACAGCATCAAAATCTGAACTTATGAGTATTTCAGGGATTGGTGAAAAAAAAGCTGATTCTATTATTAAGTATAGAAAAAAACATCGTCTTAAATCTGCTGATGACCTTATAAATGTTCCTGGCATTGGTAAAAATATCATCAACAATGTAAAAAAAGGTGTTAAAAACAAAAAACAAATGAGAAAAATGAACAAAAAAGGTTCTAAAGGTGGGATGAAAAATAAAGCATCTCAAAAGAAGCAGCATAAAAAACAGCAGATGAAGCAACAAAAGAAAAAAAGCTCTGCTAAAAAACACAAAAAAAAGATGAATAAGAAAAAAGCTTCAAAGAAAAAGTCTAAAAAACAGACAAAAAAGAAATAGTATGAAAGGGCGTAATTACGCCTCTTCATCCTTTGGTCGAAAAACCTTTATATTCTCCTGAGTCTTAGCATCACGCAGATATTGTGCGTGAAGCTGACTCATCACTCCCTTGTCACAATAAAGTAAATACTCTTTGTCACTTGGAAGTTCTTCAAAAGCCTTGTTTAGCTTGTGAAATGGAATTTCTAAGAGTTTACACTCAGTATCGAGTTTTTTACCTTCTGTTCTTATATCAATGATGGTGTGCTTTTTGGGATCTGGCTCACGCACAACCTCTACAGCTGCAAGTTTTGAGACATCATCTACGATCTCATCAACATTGATAATCTTTGCTTCATCAACCGCTTTATCCAAAACTTCATAGTCAAAACTTCTTGCCACTTTCTCCATACGCTTGTATGAACCATGCGTGATAGGGTTTTGTGAGATAACACCACAATACTCAGGCATATTCTCTGCAAAATGGCGTGTTCCTATCTTGCTGGCGATATCAATAATCTCCGGCTTGTTCGTTGTAGCAAGAGGACGAAGTACCAGCTTTTTTGTTGCTTGGTCGATGAGTGCCAGGTTTCTTAGTGTCTGACTTGAAACCTGTGCTACACTCTCACCAGTGACCAGCGCATCTATCTCCATCTCATCGGCAATTTTCTCAGATGCCATAAGCATAAGACGCTTAAGCATTACACCCATATATGTCGGAGGAGTCGCACGAAAAAGCTCCTCTATAATGCTCTCAAAGTTGATAGTAACAAACTTTACCTTGTGTGAAGAGCCAAACTTGCTCCAGAGATAAAGTGCTACCTGCTTCACACCTATCTCATGCGCCATTCCACCGAGATTAAAGAAGATAAAGTGTGTCTTTATACCACGCTTCATTGTCAGGTATGATGCCACAGTCGAGTCAAAACCACCAGACATTAAAGAGAGCACATCACCCTGTGTTCCAAGTGGAAAACCACTCAGACCCGGATACTTTGCAGTGATGATATTGAGCTGATTTTGGATGAGCTCCATATGTACCAGTACATCAGGGTTTTTAAGGCTCACGCCTTTTGTATCTACATTTGCTTTGAGGTGTCCGCCGACTGTTCGCTCGATGTCCATAGAGCTAAACTCATGCTTTCCTGAGCGTTTTGCACGCACAACAAAGGTTTTTCCCTCTATCTCATCGGCTACTATCTCACGCACTTTTGTTTTTATCTTCTCCAATGTGTCCATATCGTCAAACTGCAATACTTCAAGTATCTGCTCGATTCCTGGAGTATTTAAGAGTTTTTCGCGTACTTCTGGTAAAAATTCCGGTGGCGTGAATACCTCTATCTTGTCTGAGAACTTTTTGACTTCGATATTTGCATCGATGCGTTCAAAAATAGTAAGAAGATTTTGGTAAAGCTGACCAACCATCTGCCGTTTGGCAGAGGAGCCTTTTATCATAATCTCTGGAAAGAGTTTGAGGATAAATTTTTGTTTTTTCATATTTTCGACTGGATGTAGTTTTGCATCTCTGCTACTACTTCTTCAACAGAACCTTCGCCTGAGATAACATGAAGCAAGTTTTTTGCTTCATAAAAGCTGCGAATTGCATCGAGTGGCTCTGTATAGACTTTCATACGGTTGTTAAAGACCTCTTCTTTGTCATCTTCACCACGAGCACGACCAAGAACACGCTCACGCGCTGTCTCTTCACTCACGCGAACCTCTATGACAGAAACAAGCTCAATGTCAGTATGTTTTTGAAGATACTTATCTAGCTCTACCATCTGCTCAATACTACGCGGGTAACCATCGATAATAACAACCTCAGTCGGAGCATTTTTGATTGCAGTTGTAATGGTGTTGATAACTATCTCAATAGGAACAATAAGCCCTTTAGAGATATACTGATCTATCTTGCGACCAAGTTCACTGCCACTTGCAACTTCTGCACGAAGCATATCACCGGTAGAGTAGTGTGAAATGTTTGGATTGTTTTTTGCGATGATCTCTGCATCTGTAGTCTTACCAGAGCCGGGAGCTCCGATAATTAAAAAGAGTTTTTTACTCATCACTTATGCTTTTGTCTGCTCACGCAGTCTGATGTGAAGGTCACGAAGCTGCTCTTTGTCAACCGGACTTGGTGCATGTGTAAGTACACAAGAAGCTTTTTGCGTTTTAGGAAACGCAATAACATCACGGATGCTTGATTTTTTAGAGATAAGCATCATAAGTCTGTCAAAACCAAGAGCAAAACCACCATGTGGAGGCGCACCAAATTTAAGTGCATCAAGTAAGAAACCAAACTTCTCTTGAGCCTCTTCTTCACTGATACCAAGGAGTTTGAATATCTCTTCTTGAATCTCTTCTTTATGGATACGAATAGATCCACCACCAAGCTCAACACCATTAAGAACGATATCGTAAGCGATAGATTCTATATCTTCTACATCATCTTTGTTCGTATCTTTTGGCATTGTAAATGGGTGGTGAAGTGCTTTAACACGACCATCTTCTACTTCAAACATAGGAAAATCAACTACCCATACGAACTCAAATCTATCTTCGTCAATGAGGTTCATCTTCTCATGTTCTGCGATAAAGATTCTAAAACGACCCATATAATCAAGTACAGTTTTCTTCTCACCGGCACCAAAGAATACAACATCACCAACTTCTAGCTCAGTTCTCTCTATAATAGCTTGAATATCCTCTTCACTGAAGAATTTTGTAAGTGGACCTTTAAGACCATCCTCTTTCATCTGGAAGTATCCAAGACCATGTGCACCAAACTTGCGTACAAAGTCCTCAAAACCTTTCATTTCACGCTTAGAAAATACTTTGTCAGCACCCGGAACACGAAGCGCCTTGATGCGGTTCTTTTTAGGGTCATTTGCGATGTTTGTAAAGATCTCGTTGTCACAACGCTCAAAGATGTCGATAACATCTACCATCTTAAGGTCATATCTTAAGTCTGGTTTGTCTGAACCGTACCACTCCATCGCGTCGTTGTACTTGATGCGGTTAAACGGAGGCTTAACATCTACACCACACGCTTTAAACATAGCTTCAAGAAGATCTTCTGCTACCTTGATAACATCTTCTTGGTCACAAAAACTCATCTCGACATCTATCTGAGTAAACTCAGGCTGTCTGTCTGCACGCAAATCTTCATCACGGAAACATTTTGCTATCTGAAAGTATCTGTCAAACCCACCAACCATTAAAAGCTGTTTGAAAAGCTGTGGAGATTGTGGAAGTGCATAGAACTCACCCGCATGTACACGAGATGGTACAAGATAATCACGTGCACCCTCTGGAGTCGATTTTGTAAGGATAGGTGTCTCAACTTCTAAGAATCCGTTTTCATCAAGAATGTTTCTTGCCGCAATAGCCGCTTTTGAACGAAGACGGAAAGTCTCATACATATCTGGAGCACGAAGCTCTAGGTAACGATACTTCAAAGTTGTCTCTTCACCAACTTTTTTATCGCCGATAACAAATGGAAGCGGAGCTGATTTGTTCTCAATAATAAGCTCTTTTACGATAACTTCAATAGCACCTGTTTTAAGGCGTGGGTTTGTTAAACCTTCACCACGAAGACGAACTGTCCCTTTTGCTATTAAAACAT